>OLRR01000356.1_pt1 | contig 37740 bp, 39 predicted proteins | sample 1671941 | NCBI WGS metagenome assembly OLRR01 (sample SAMEA3136628, study PRJEB25190) | human gut metagenome
TTTTATAAACAAAAAGTCCCTTACAATGCACCTCTGCACTGTAAGGGACGAATAAACATTCGCGGTTCCACCCTGCTTTTCTGCACCTTAGACATGCAGAACAGCTTAATTAAGCGACTGTTAAAGTGCCACGCTGCTTGATCGTTATCATGGCTTCCACCATCCCATGATCGCTTTGGTTCGACAGTAAGCAGCGATTCTTTGTCATCGTCGATTAGATTTAAATTTAGTTGCTCTTTTATCATAGACAACTACTTTACACTTGTCAATTTTCAGAGCGAAGATTTTTCAACTGATTTTCCCAGGTCGCCATTTGATCAATGAACCGCTTGCTCTTTAAGTGCAGGCCAAGCTCATCGTCATAAATCCGATCCAGCGTATAGCGCAGCCGATTCTTAACGCTTTGATCAACCTGAATCTGATTGACCTGGGCCAGATTCAAAGAGGCAAACAGCTGCAGATAGCCAACCGTCCGGCGATCCAAGTGAAATCGATGCTCATCCAGGTTCCAGTGCCGACTGCACAGCATTCCCCCGTTAGCCTCGGAAAAATCCAGCGGGCGATCGTTCAAACCACAGATCGTGCAACGGTCCCAAGTCTGCGCGGCTCCCAATAAAGGCAGAAACTGCACCTCCAAGACGTTGGCTGCGATTTGGGGATCCTGCCCTTTATCAATCAGCTCGAGTGCGGCCGCCACTTGATTAAACCAGCCGCCAATCGATCGGCCTTCTTCAAACGTTGCATCCACCAATTCAAGAATATAGGTAGCATAGGCACTGCGCAGGGGATCTTCGCCTAGATGAACGTATTGACGCGTATCACGCGCGGCACTCAGATAGCTGAGCGAGCCATCATCAGCCAGCCAGCCGGTATACTGTCCATGCGTAAAAGGCAGAATATCGCTGGTGATTTTGGCATGCGAACGATTGCCGCCCCGCACGAAAAACATCATCGGTCCGCGCTTGTCAGTCAAAAACTTAACCAGCAGATCGCGTTCTTTATACGGGCGCCGATACATTACGATGCCGGCAAAGGAAGTATTTTCCCGCGCCATGCTCTCAGCTCCTTTTAATAGTCGTTGCTGCGGTAGCCGTAGTCTTTGAGCATTGCCGATTTATCGCGCCAGCCGGGAACCACCTTGACCCACAGCTGCAGATAGACCCGATCGCCCAGCAGATGCTCGATGTCTTTTCTGGCCATGGTCCCGATCTGTTTGAGCATCTGCCCTTTTTTACCGATGATGATGCCCTTTTGTCCCGGCCGCTCAACGATGATGTTGGCATTGATGTGGACCGTCTCATCATCTTGACGCTTGACCGACATGACATCCACGGCAACCGAATGCGGCACTTCCTGGCGCGTCAGCATAAAGACTTTTTCACGAATCATCTCGGCAATCACGAAACGTTCGGGGTGGTCGCTGATCTGATCGCTAGGATAGTATTGCGGACCATTTAGCAGCTGGTCGACCAACTTGTTGATCAAAGCATTGACGTTATTGCCATTCAATGCTGAAACCGGAACGACATCGGCAAGCTTGACCGTGCCATCCTCAAACTGCTTGACGATTGCCGGCAGCTTGTTTGGATGTACCTTATCGATCTTGTTGACGACCAGGTAGATCGGCTTTTGCACCTGCTTGAGCCGCTCCATGATGAAGTTATCGCCAGGACCGCGCTTTTCATCAGCAGCGACCACGTATAAAACCGCGTCGACCTCATCCAAAGCCGAAAGCGTTGAGCGCTCCATAAAGTCGCCCAGTTTGGTTTGCGGCTTGTGGACCCCCGGCGTGTCGATGAAGACGATCTGAGCCTCATCAGTAGTGTAGATCCCTTGAATCTTATTACGCGTCGTTTGGGCAACGTTGCTCATAATGGCAACCTTTTGTCCGACGACATAGTTTAAAAGCGTTGACTTGCCGACGTTGGGCCGACCAATCAGAGCAACGAAACCAGATTTAAAATTTGGATTGTCCATATTTTTCCCTTTCCTAAATGCCTAACAAATTCTTGAAGCGCGGCCAAAAAATCAGCAGCCCGACCAAAACCGCGTAAAAAGCTGCCAGCAAGACGACCCCAGCGGCAATATCTTTAGCGTATTTAGCATCAAGATCATAGTGATGGTGCACGACCAGATCAACCAGCTCTTCAACGATCGTATTGGCAAACTCAGCCGCAAACACGACAAAGATGGCCGACAGCAGCCACAGCCACTCAAAAACGTTGACCTGCATCAAAAAGGCCGCGGTAATCACCAAAACGGCCGCGATGATATGGAACCGCATGTTGCGTTCTTTTTTAACCACATCTTTGACTCCATCCCAGGCATGTCCCAGCGCCTGGATGAAATGACGATTTTTTTCGACCTGATGCTTATCTTGGGAGCCCATAGCCATTTAAAATCTCCTCTTGCAGCTTAAACATTTTTTCTTCATCGGCCTTTTCTTCATGATCATACCCATTCAAATGCAAAAAGCCATGCACGATCAAAAAGCCCAGCTCACGATCATTGGAATGACCCAAAAACTTAGCCTGCTCGCCAACTTTATCAATCGAGATGAACAGATCGCCGAGGTTTTCTGGAATCTGGGCCGCCAGTTCTGGATCCAGCAAGATCGGCGAATCGTCGCTGTCATCTTCTAAGGCAAAGCTTAAAACGTCAGTCGCCCGATCAACGCCGCGATATTGAGCATTCAGCGCTCTGATTTGCGGATTGTGAACAAACGTCAGAGAAACCTCCGTATTGTCCTTTAACTCAAGGCACTTGGCCGCATATTCCAAAATATCGTGCGCCAGCTGCAATTGATCTTGGCTGACGGCTTGATCACCGGTTTGGTCGTAGATTTCAATATCCATTATTTTTTCTCCAAAGTCTGTTGCTCATCATTTTCATAGGCCGTAATGATGCGGGCGACAACTGGATGCCGGACCACATCGGCCGCGCTAAATTGAACGAATTCAATTGAGGGTACGTTCTGCAGAATTCGGGGGGCCGAGATCAAGCCGCTGCGAGTCCCCCTTGGCAAGTCAATCTGCGAAACATCACCATTGACAACCATTTTCGAACCAAAGCCAAGCCGCGTCAGAAACATCTTCATCTGCGCATTGGTGGTGTTTTGTGCCTCGTCTAAGATTACAAAGGCATTATCCAGCGTCCGTCCCCGCATGTATGCTAATGGTGCGATTTCAATCGTGCCGCGATCGATCAGACGTTCCACGTGGTCGGCGCCAAAAATCTCATTTAACGCGTCATAAATCGGCCGCAGGTATGGATCAACCTTTTCCTTCAAGTCACCAGGCAAAAAACCTAGACTCTCACCGGCTTCTACGGCAGGCCGCGTCAGAATGATCCGCTCAACCTCACCGCGCTTTAAAGCAGCTACGGCCATCGCAACTGCCAGATACGTCTTCCCCGTTCCGGCTGGCCCAATCCCAAACGTAATGTCATTATCCTTGATGGCATGCACATACTGACGCTGACCAAAGTTTTTGACGCGAATCGACCGGCCTTTGCGATCCTTAATAATCGTTTCACTGTACAGATCGCCAAAGTACTGCAGCGTACCGCGACGAGCCATCTTCATCGCACTGACGATATCCGTGCTGCTTAAGCTGATGCCATGATGCAGCAGATCTACCAGCTGCTCTAAAACGTCATAGGTCAGATGAACGTCCTCATCTTCACCGCTGATTTTCAGATCGGTACCAAACGGATTGATGGTTACGTTCATGCCTTCTTCTAAAAGCACCACGAATTTGTCTTGCGCGCCCAAAAGTCCCAATTCAACTTCAGGGCTTTCAATGCGAAAAGTCATTTCTGTCAAACGAAGATTTCCCCTTTGCTTTTGATTTAATCAATACCATCAAAAATTATAACATAGCCGGCTGCAATCCGCATAAACCGCAACATGGCAAAAGAAAAGCACTGCCCAAATCGGACAGTGCCTATCATCTTGATCAATAGCTTGATTGATCAGCAATCCGGTACATTAATGCCTTATTTTTGCAGGGCATCCTTAACGGTTTGGTTGACTACTTTGCCATCAGCCTTGCCCTTAACCTTTGGCATAACCGACTTCATTACCTTGCCGAAGTCCTTCATGCTGTCAGCACCCGTAGCTTGAACGGCCTCATCAACGATCTGCTTGATTTCGTCATCAGAAAGCTGCTTTGGCATGTACTTTTCAACAACGCTCATTTCAGCCTTGGTCTTGTCAATAAGATCCTGACGCTTGGCGGCAACGAATTCTTCCAAAGCTTCCTTGCGCTGCTTGTATTCACGCGCCAACAGCGAATTTTCTTCTTCTTCGCTTAATTCATGACCCAACTTGATCTTTTCGTTTTGAACCGAAGCCTTAAGCATCCGGACCGTGCTCAAGGTTTCCTTGTCCTTGGCTTTCATTGCGGCAACCATGTCTTTAGTCAGCTTATCCAATAGACTCATTTCAAGTTCCTCCCGTTTTTCTAAATTATACAAAAAAGCCCCTGGTGAATGAGACATTCGCCCAGGAGCTGCAGCATTCTAGTGACGGCGCTTGTTTTTGCGCTTCCGAGCTGCTTCAGATTTCAACTTACGTTTTACGCTTGGCTTTTCGTAAAATTCACGCTTGCGGTATTCTTGCAGCGTTCCGTTCCGTGAAACCGTACGCTTAAAGCGTCGAAGAGCGTCGTCTAACGATTCATTCTTGCGAACGATAGTCTTTGACATTGTTGATTCCCTCCCTCCGAGCTTAGAATTCCGTACTGTTGCGATCAAAAGCGTCTAATTGACTGCTTCAATCTTATCACTACGAATGATATTATACTTAATCCAAAAAAGAGCGTCAACTGCTTTTTTGAAAAAATTTCAACTAATTTTCAGAATGGCTTAGTCGTTCCACAAACGTTGGATCAAACTGATTGTTTGTGATCATCTTGATCTCTTCGCCATAAGGAGCGACTTTCTTTTTAGGATTATCGGCCAGTGGAACCCAGGGCGTCTCCATAATTTTAGGCACCTGTTCCAATTGCGGATGATGGGCAATATAACTGAGCGCCTCAAAGCCAATCGTTCCCATCCCCAGGTTTTCGTGGCGGTCTTTATGGCTGCCCTGTGGATTCTTAGAATCGTTTAAGTGAATGACCTGCAGCTTTTCAAGGCCCAAGACATGATCAAATTCTTCCAAGACGCCATCAAAGTCGTTTTTGACGTTATAGCCGGCATCATTGGTATGACATGTATCAAACGTTACCGAGAGCTTTTCGTTATAGACAACCTGATCCATGATCTCGGCAATCTGCTCAAATGAAGTGCCGACCTCAGTTCCCTTACCAGCCATGGTTTCAATCGCAATCTGCGGCTTTTGATCGGGCGTGATGATCTCATTTAATCCTTGTGCAATCTGATGTAAGGCTGCTTTGGCCCCAGCACCGACATGAGCTCCGGGATGCAGCGTAATCTGCGTGGCACCAATGGCCGCGGCCCGTTGAACCTCTTGACGCAGGAACTCAACGCCAAAAGCAAAGTTCTGCGGCTTGAGCGTGTTGCCCAGATTAACGATATAAGGCGCATGCACCACCAGATGACTGAAACCGTGCTCTTCAATGTAGGCCCGACCTTCTGGAATCTTCATTTCATCAAGCGGCTTGCGTTTGGTATTCTGCGGCGCACCGGTATAAACCATAAACGTATTGGCCCCATAGCTGGCTGCTTCTTGAGCAGAACCAAGCAGCATTTTGGGCGCTTTAAGACTGACGTGTGAGCCAATCAGCATTTGATCGCATCCTTTCTTTAATAAGCGAGTCTCTTTATTTTAGCGTATTTTATCGCTACAATAAAATTATTGACTCGTTCGCTGTTAAGGAGGAATTTCTATGGCGAAAAAACGCATCTACGTTCCCAAAAACAAGACCAATGGCGAAAAGAAAGGCGACCGTAAGATCTGGGTGGAAAACGTCAAATTTTTAACGACCGCCGAGTATCACGAACTGCAAGAAGCTATTCGCCAATATTCACGTCCCGAATTGGTCAACCGCAATCTGCTTTTGATCTCGATTGCGTTAAACAACGGCCTGCGCGCCTCTGATGTCGTGACACTGCGGGTTGGCCACGTTAAAAACAAGACCCAAACGCGGATCATCGAGCAAAAAACCGGTAAGGCCAAGACGCTTTACTGGAACAACTGTCTGGCTGAGATCATCAACTACTTAAACGAACTGGACTTCAAAGACGATAATGATTGGCTGTTCCCCGGCCGCCAAGACGGTCACTTCTCCGTGCACGGCTTTTATCAAATGCTGCAGCGAATCGCCCGTAAAACCGGCAACGAAAAACTGGTAGCCAAGCTGGGGACGCACTCGTTTCGTAAGACGTTTGGCCGTCAGTTATATAAAGATGGCGTCAATATCGAAATCATCTCGCAGCTGTTCAACCACTCTTCTGAACGCAATACCCGCCATTATCTTGGAATCGAGCAGGAGGATCTGGACAAGGTCGTCCGCAACTTCAAGCTTGAATAATCGTAGTCAAGATCCGCTATTGTAAGGCTGTAAGGCGCGCACCAGCTTCATAGGCTTACATCCACTGCTGCTGGCTGATTCTTGTTAATTATTGGATTGGAGCCAACTTTAGGCGGGGCTGATTAACGCTGATCGTTTTAAGACCAGCTCATCATAAGTCCAGACTCTTGCCGCGGTTCTTTCAAGGTACTTTGGGCTGTACTTTGCTGGCTGAAGATTCTTGACTTAGTGAAGAAAATCCAGTTTTGAACGATTGCCCGCTCTTAATTTACCTACTTTGCGCCGATTTTTAGTCAAAAGCAGGTAATTGCATATTCCCCCACCTTAATCAAAAAGGATCCGCCAAGCCAGCGGATCCTTTTTTACAGCTTATTCAGTTAGTCTTCTTTGTCTTCGTCTTCAGCAGGAACTTCCAGACGCAGCTCTTCCAACTGTTGTTCACTGACGCGAGCTGGTGCCGCCGTCAATGGTTCAACGGCCTTTGAGTTCTTAGGGAAGGCAATCACATCACGAATGCTGTCAGCCTGCGACAGGAACATTACCCAGCGATCCAGGCCAATTGCCAGACCACCCTCTGGAGGCATTCCCAGTTCCAAAGCCTTGATCAAAAAGCCGAAGCGTGCTTGAGCCTTTTCCTTGCTGTAGCCCAGTGCCTTAAAGACCTTTTCTTGAATTTCAGGGTCATGAATACGGATAGAACCCCCACCGATTTCCTGACCGTTCAAAACGATGTCATAGCTTTGCGCGTGAGCCTGATGTGGGTCTTCGCCATCTTCCAGATAGTGCAGGTCCTCAGGGTTAAGCATCGTGAATGGGTGATGAGCCGCGATCCACTTGCCAAAGCCTTCATCATATTCAAACATTGGCCAGTTAACGATCCAGACATAGTTCCATTGGTTAGGGTCTTTTAAGCCGAGTTCTTCAGCAAAGTGGTTTCGCAGGTAGCCTAATGAATCGCAGACCACGTGGAACGAACCGGCAACGATTAAGATCAAGTCGCCTTCCTTGGCATCAAGCGCCGCATTTAATTCAGCAGCTTGATCGTTTAAGAACTTGGCAACGGGACCATTGTAGCCATCCGCGCCAACCTTGACCCAGGCCAGCCCCTTGGCATTATAGCGCTTGATGTAGTCTTCCTGCTTGCTGATGTCTTTACGGGAGTACTTATCAGCTCCACCAGGTACGACAATGGCCCGGACATAGTTGCCAGCTGCCACCGTACTGCTGAATACCTTAAACGAGCTGTCCTTCACCAGATCACTGATATCATGAATCAGCATTTCAAAACGCGTATCCGGCTTGTCGGTACCGTACTTGTCCATTGCCTCTTGCCATTCCATACGTGGGAAAGGCGTCTTAACGTCAATGTCCAAGACTTCTTTCATAACGTCTTTGATCAGGCCTTCTGTCATCGCTTGAATGTCTTCTGGCGTAGCAAAGCTCATTTCAGTATCGATCTGCGTAAATTCTGGCTGCCGGTCGCCCCGCAAGTCCTCATCACGGAAGCATTTGGCAATCTGGTAGTACTTGTCGACCCCAGCTGCCATCAACAGCTGCTTGAACAACTGTGGCGATTGCGGCAAAGCATAGAAGCTGCCTGGGTAGACCCGTGAAGGCACGATGTAGTCACGCGCCCCTTCTGGAGTAGAGCGCGTCAGTTCTGGCGTTTCAACGTCTAAGAAGCCGTTCTTTTCAAAGTAGCGGTGAACGACATGCGTAACCTTGCTCCGCAGCATCAAGCGCTTCATCATCTCAGGGCGGCGCAGATCAAGGTAGCGGTATTTCAAGCGCAGTTCTTCAGAAGCATCAACGTCATCCACGATTTCAAACGGCATTGGCTTGGACTTGGCCAAAATGCTGGCTTCCTTGACTTCAATCTCGATCTTGCCCGTCTTCATGTCAGGGTTGACTTCCTTACGAGCCCGCACCAGACCATGCGCTTCAATGACGTATTGGTTCCGCACCTGATTGGCGATTTCAAATGCCGCCGGATCAATTTTTTCATCAAAAACCAGCTGCACGATGCCTGAGCGATCCCACAAGTCGATAAAGATCAGGCCACCCAGATTGCGTCGTTTGGCCACCCAGCCTTTAACGACGACTTCTTGGCCAATCTGCTGTTCACTGGTCTCACCAGCATAATTGGTACGCTTCATTTTTTATTACCCCTTTGTCTGTTCTTGATAAACGGCTTTAAAATCAGCAAAAATGCGGTCCAGTGGTAAAGTAGTCTCTTCACCCGTGGCCATTACCTTAAAGTGAACCGTGCCGCTTTCCAGTTCTTTTTGGCCAATCGTCAAAACGACTTTTGCATTTTCCTTGGCAGCCGTCTTAAACTGCGCTTTCGGCTTACGGTTCAAGTAGTCGCGTTCAGCAACAAAGCCGGCATCCCGCGCTGCTTCAACCAGTTTAAAGCTGGCAGTATTGGTTGCCTCGCCAATGCCAACAACATAAACGTCTAGGTCAGGATCCGCTTTTTTAAGCAGTCCTTCTTCGTTGAGCAAAAGCATCAGCCGTTCTAAGCCAATCCCAAAGCCAACCCCTGGCGTATCCGGACCGCCAAGCTCTTCAACCAGTCCACTGTAGCGGCCCCCGCCACAGATCGTCGTGTAGCCTTGACCAAGCGACTTTGCCTGAACCATGACCTCAAAGATCGTGTGGTTGTAGTAATCCAGTCCCCGCACCATGGTTGGGTCAACCGTGTAGTCAATATCCAGCTCATCCAGCATTTCCTTGACCAGATCAAAGTGCTTTTGGGCATCATCAGTCAAATAGTCCAAAATCGATGGCGCATCGTCAACAAACTGCTTGTCGCGCGGATCCTTGCTGTCTAAGACCCGTAATGGATTCTTTTCCAGACGTTCTTGAGAGTCTTCGCTCAGTTCATCGTAGTGCGGCTTTAAGTAGTCGATCAGTGTTTGACGGTAGGTATCGCGCGTTTCTTGATCGCCAAGCGTATTGATGGCTACGCGCAGACCCGTTAGACCCAGCTGCTTGAACAGGCGCAGCGCCATGGTCATAACTTCAACGTCAACGGCTGGATTATCGCTGCCAAATGCTTCAACCCCAATTTGGTGGAACTCACGCTGCCGACCAGACTGCGGCCGCTCATAGCGAAACATCGGTCCCATGTAGTAGACCTTGTAAGGCTTGTTGTATTCAGGACCATACAGCTTGTTTTCAACATAGGCCCGGACTACGCCAGCCGTACCTTCTGGGCGCAGCGCCACGTGACGATCACCCTTATCTTTAAAGTCATACATTTCTTTGGTAACGACATCAGAAGTCTCACCAGCCGAGCGGGCAAAAATATTGTAGTTTTCAAAAATTGGCGTGCGAATTTCGCGGTAGCCATAGCGCGCAAAGATTTCACGAGCCAGCTTCTCAACGGCTTCCCACTGAGCGGATTCGCCCGGCAAGATATCAGCCGTGCCTTTTGGGCGTTGATAGCGCATTGTATCTCTCCTCCATTGATCAATCAGTCGATTTAAAAAAGCACCCCTGCTGCTGCAAGGGTGCTTGAATGCACGGTACCACCTTGGGTTTACTCTTGGGTAACGTAGCTTCGACGGGGTCATGACCCTGCCTCCAAAGCGTCACTCGGCAGCCAATCGACAGGGCTTGCACCAATTCCCCGCTCGCTGAAAGCTATGGCAGACCGAACATTCTTTTTCATCGGCATCTCTAAATTTAATTACTTACTTAGCCTACTAGGCTTGAGCTGTTTAGTCAATAGGCCAGCCATGAATTAGTCTTGATTTTCCAATTGATGCTTTCTAAACTTATCTTAATGATTCATGATAAAGGAGCTAAAATCTTGAAGTTTCATCGTCCTGCCAAAGCTGTCCTGGTTGCGATCAGCATGGCATTAATTGCAATTGTCATGGTGGTCGCGCTGACGTTTTCGCGGACGACCACCATTGAAACCAGTGGGCTCAACGTCCGTACCGGTCCTGGACTGGACTATGCCACGATCGGTACCGTTAAAAAAGGCCAGCGCGTAACGATTCTCAAAACGCGCAACTCATGGTACAAGATTCGGCTAAGCGATCAGCGTTTTGGCTGGGTCGCCAGCTGGCTGGTTCATCCCAAAAACAATCTCAAGCACGTCTCAAACCTTTCCGAAGCTACGATCGTAATTGACCCTGGCCATGGCGGTTCTGACTCTGGTGCCGAATATAAAGACAGTACCAGCAAGCGCTACATGGAAAAGACCTATACGCTGCAGCTGGCTAATCGTGTCGCTCAAGAACTGCGGCTGCGAGGAGCACATGTCATTATGACACGCGACTCGGACCGTTACGTTGGACTCAAACCGCGCCCGGCCCTTGCCGAAAGCATGCATGCCGACGCCTTTATCAGTTTCCATTTCGATTCTTCGCCGGCTCGCAACGAAGCCTCGGGATTTACAACCTATTATTACCATAAGGGTGCATCCAAAAGGCTGGCCAAGGCACTGAATAAGCAGCTGAACAACCTGCCATTGACCAATCGCGGCATTGAGTTTGGCGACTTTCTGGTCATTCGCGATAATACCCGTCCAGCCGTGCTTTGCGAAATGGGCTACATCAATTCAACTAAAGACTTTAATCAAATCAAAAATGCCAGCTATCAGCAAAAGATCGCCCGCGATATTGCCAAGGGATTAAATAACTACTTTAAAAACTAGACAGAAAGGATGTTGGTCTTATGTCTGCATATCAGCTTAATCAAAAATGGCTCAGCCAATTGCCGTTTCGCCAGATTGAAGATTGTCAGCCGGTTGCTGGTGGCGACATCAATGCCGCCTACCAAATCAAGGCTGATCAAAGAACCTATTTTCTTAAGGTTCAGCCCAATCATCCTGCCGGCTATTTTGATCATGAAAAACGCGGCCTAGAAGAAATCGGTGCCTTAGTCAAAACGCCGACCCCGCTTGCCCAAGGACAGATTCAAAATGATGCCTACCTGGCTTTGGAATGGATCGAAAGCGGCAGCGGCTCGCAGGCTGATCTAGGACGAGCAGTCGCCAAAATGCACGCCCAGCACGCCAAACAGTTTGGCTTTTATGAAAATCACACCACCAGAGCGCTAGTTAAAAACAATGAGTGGAATGACAGCTGGCGCGACTTTTATCTCAAGCAGCGGCTAGATCCCGAAATTGCCGTTGCTAAGAAAAACGGACGTTGGAATGACTGGCGCGAGACTCACTATCAAAGAATGCGCCAAGCCTTCAGTGACTATTATGATCAGCACCAGGTCATCCCCAGTCTTTTGCACGGTGATCTCTGGGCAGGCAACTATATGTTTGATGAAACTGGGCAGCCAGTTTTGATCGATCCGGATGCCGTCTATGGCGATCGTGAGTTTGATCTGGCTATGACCACGATTTTTGGCGGCTTTGAGCCTGCGTTCTACCAAGCCTATCAGCAGGAGTATCCATTGGCAAAAGGGGTCAATGAGCGACTGCCATGGTATCAGTTCTACTATCTGTGCATGCATCTGATCTTGTTTGGCGAAACGTACGGCCCCGCAGTCGACGGCATTTTGGAACGCTACTGATAAATTGATCAATGTGTAGATTTTCTAGTCCCAATCGATTCAAGTATGATTTGCAAAGCGATGTTGTTTTTAACGTTAAGCTGACTGTAACTACTGATTGTCATGACAATGACGCCAGTACCTGCCGATTATCGATCAGCTATTCAAGAACCTAATTAAAAAGCGAGTAACGGTCTAACCGCTGCTCGCTTTTTAAAAACTATTTTTCATAAAGAATCGTAACCGGACCGTCGTTTTCCAGCTCAACTTTCATATCAGCGCCAAAACGACCGGTTTCAACATGCACGCCGGCTTGACGCAGTTTTTCGTTGAAACGGTCATATAAAGGCGCGGCAATTTCCGGCTTAGCAGCTTTTGAAAAACCAGGCCGATTGCCATGTTTGACGTCAGCATACAGGGTAAACTGTGAAATCGACAAAATCTCGCCATTGACATCAGCCAGTGCTCGGTTCAGCTTGCCGTTTTCATCTTCAAAAACACGCAGGTTGACGATTTTGTGTACCATCCAATCCAGCTGCTCATCAGTATCTTCCGGTGCCAGACCGACCAACAGCAGGTAGCCTTTTTGAATCTGGCCGACCGTTTCACCATCGATTCTGACGGCAGCATGATTGACTCGTTGCAATACGACACGCATTTGATCACCTCTTAACGAATTACCCGTTTGACGACATAGACATCTGGAATGTTTTTCAGACTGTCCAAGATCAGCTGCAGATGCTGACTGTTGCGCACGCCAATCGTAGCAGAAATCGTGGCCATCTTGTTGTGGTCGACCTTGCCATTGACCGACGTTAAAAAGCGCGTGTTGTTGTTGATCGAGCGCAGCACGTCATTCAACAGGCCATTGCGATTGTAGCCCTCAACTTCAATATCGGCATTGTAGTTGGTCTTATCGCCGGCTGGATTGGCCCAAAAGACCGAGACCAGCCGCTCGCCGTTCTTTTCGGCGGCCTTAACGTTGGGACAGTCAGCACGGTGAACGGAAACCCCGCGACCCTTGGTAATGTAGCCAACGATCTCATCGCCGGGCACGGGACTGCAGCAATGGCTGAGCCGCGTCAAGAGATTGTCAACACCTTCAACGACCACGCCTTCTGAGCTTTTGGCAAACTTACGCGGGTTGTTGGCATTTTTATTTTCAAAAGTCTGGTGATCTTCCAAAACGGCTTTTTGCGCGGCCCGCTGCTTGTCATCAGCCTCTTTTTTACGAATATCGGCGGTAAAGCGATTGCGCACCCCAATTGGCGGCACATCGCCAAAACCAACCGCGGCAAACATGTCATCAGCCGTCTTGTAGTGCATCTGATCGGCAATCTGATTGTTCTTTTCCGTAGTCATCAGCTCATTAGGATCATAGCCAGCATCACGCAGCTGACTGGCAATAATCTGACGGCCGCTTTCCACGTTTTTGTCGTGATCATGGGCTCTGAAGAACTGACGAATCTTATTGCGGGCCCGCCGCGTAAACACCAGATCCAGCCAGTCGCGACTTGGCCCCGCTGAACTGGATGAGGTTAAAATGTCGACGATATCGCCGTTTTTAATCTCATAGTTCAAAGGTACGATGCGGCCATTGACCTTGGCACCAGTCGTATGATTGCCGACTTCCGTATGAATCTGGTAGGCCATATCCAGCGGCCCCGCGCCCTTTGGCATTTCAATAACGTCGCCTTTGGGAGTAAACGCGTAGACCTTATCGGCAAAAACATCGCTTTGAATACCCTGCAAAAACTCATCGGTGCCTTGCGATTCACTCTGCAGCTCCAGAATTTCCTTGACCACGTTGAGTTTTTTAGAGTCTTGCGTCTGCTTGATACCGTTAGTCTTGCCTTCTTTATAGGCCCAGTGTGCGGCAACCCCGTATTCGGCAACCTCATGCATATCATGAGTTCGAATCTGAATCTCCAGCAGCCGGCCTTCTGGACCAATTACCGTGGTATGCAGCGACTGATAGCCGTTTGCTTTCGGCATGGCAATATAGTCTTTAAAACGGCCCGGCATTGGCTTCCAGTTGGTATGAACCGCGCCCAAAACGGCATAGCAATCCTTGATTGAGTCAACCACGACCCGAATCGCCAACAGGTCATAAATCTGCTCAAACTGTTTATGCTGTGTGACCATCTTGCGGTAGACCGAGTAGATGTGCTTCGGGCGGCCATAAATCTCGACGTTGGGTCCCAATTCCAGATCGCTGATGGCTTTTTTAACGTCGACAATGGCGCGGTTGATGTATTCGACTCGCTGATCCCGCCGCGAATTCATCAGATGCACGATGCGGTAGTACTGCTGCGGATTGAGATAGCGCAGCGATAGATCCTCAAGCTCCCATTTAATGGTGCTGATCCCCAGTCGGTCGGCAATCGGTGCGTAGATTTCCAGCGTTTCATTGGCAATCCGCCGCTGCTTGTCGGGACGCAGATGCTGCAGCGTCCGCATATTGTGCAGGCGGTCAGCCAGTTTAACGATCATCACGCGGATATCCTTGCTCATTGCCAGCAAAAGCTTACGGTGCGTTTCGGCCATCTGTTCTTTGTTGGACTTGTAATGAATCTTAGAGATCTTGGTGTCGCCATCCACGATCATGGCAATCGTTGGGCCAAAAAGCTCTCGAATATCATCCAAAGTGGCTCCGGTATCTTCAACGATATCATGCATGTAGCCCGCGCAGACCGTTTCTGGATCCATGTGCAGATTGGCCAGGATGCCGGCAACTTGAATTGGATGGACGATATAGGCCTCGCCCGACTTGCGATGCTGGTCAGCGTGCGCAACCGCAGCAAAATGGTAGGCGCGCTCAACCATTTCAACATGTTCTTCATTCATGTATGAAGAAACGATCTTTTTAACGTCTTCATGCGTTAGTTCATTGTTTTTTGACATCCTGCATCAACTTGCTTTCTTTAGATTGATTTTTGACGGCATCTTGAGTCATGGCCTTAGCCAGATATTCGATGCCTAAATAGACCAGTGCGAAATAGTAAGTGTAGCGTGATACTTGAAAAAGCCGGACGCCGATCAGATAACCGACTGGAAAGACCAACAGCTGCCAGGAGCGATCCTGCTGCTTGGCGATTCTTCTGCCGGCCCAGACAACGTAGCAGAAATTAACCAACACCAAAAGCCAAATAATGACCTGAACGCGTGATACCACGTGCTGCTTTAAAAACAGCGGGTTGATCACCAATGACAGCACCAGATCGCTGATTAAAAGCCGGCGATCGGTCGTCCGCCAAAATTGCTGCAACTTCTCCATTAAATTCTCCTCACTCATGCCAAATTGATTGACATTTATTGTAACACAATGCTTGGCAACGCGCTTAACGAGCCAGTTCCAACTGATAGGAAACCGCGGCCAGCAGATATAGCGGAGCCGTTTCCGTACGCAGAATCCGCGGCCCCAAGCCAGCCGGCACGACGCCCTGCTCCTTCATCTGGTCAACTTCGGCCGCGCTGAGTCCGCCTTCTGGACCAAAGACTGCTAACAGCTTTTGGCCTGGCTGCAGCTGCTTGAGCGTTTTGGCCAGATTAGCCTCCTCACCCTGCTTGGCTGATTCTTCCCAAGCCACGATCTTAAAGTCGGCCGGCTCGTTTTTTAAGACGTCACTGAGTTTGCCGCCATAAACGACTTCTGGCTGACGATTGCGATGCGACTGCTCGGCCGCGGCATTAGCAATTTTTTGCAGGCGCTCGATTTTTTTGGCCTGCTTTTGTGGATTCCACCGGCTGATGGAACGCTGCGCCGCAAAAAAGACAATTCGACTGGCTCCCATTTCAGTAGCCTTCTGCACGATCAGTTCCGGCTTTTCCTTGGTCTTAGGCAGCCCGCAAGCCAAAATTACTTCCACCGGCAATTCGGCATCAGTACCCAGATCGCTTTGCAGTTCGATGGTAGCTGGGTTAAGACTGATGAGCCGGGCCAGGTAGACTTTTTGATCATTAAGCGCAACTTCCAGCTCATCATTTTGCTCCGCGCGCAAAACGTCAACCAGATGATGGGCAATGTCTTTTGGTAAGACGAGCCGTTGATCTTCAGGCACCGATTCATTGATAAAATAGCGTTGCATATAATCCCCCTATTATTCTGCCGGCGTTGGCTTATGGGCGATAATGCCATACCAGTCCTTAATGCGCATCGTCTCATCGATCTTGAAGCCGCCATCACGCAATACTTGGGCCACTTCATCAAATTTGTCATTGATGATCCCAGAAGTCAGAAAATGACCGCCTGGCTTGAGATTTTCATAAGCCTGTGGGATCAGCGGCAAAATAATCTCAGCCAGAATATTGGCAACGATCAGATCAGCATCTTGATCATGAATGCCATCCAAAAGACTGTTTACGCCAATCTCAACGTCTTTGGCAGCCGGATTGAGCGCCAGATTCTTTTTGGCAGAGCGGACAGCCACCTCATCAATGTCATAGGCCTTAATCTTATCAACGCCCAGCAGTTTAGCAGCGATACTGAGCACGCCTGATCCGGTACCGACGTCCAGCATGCTTTCACCGCCGCGCACCGTCAGCTCCAGGGCCTGCAGCATCAATTGCGTGGTTGGATGCGTTCCCGTACCAAATGCCATCCCCGGGTCTAAAATCAAAAGCTTTTCATCTGAACTCGGCTGATAGTCCTCCCATTCTGGCACAACCGTCAAAGTCCGCGTGACTCGTACTGGGTGATAGTATTTTTCCCAAGCGGTTTTCCAGTCTTGATTTTCGATTGCTTCGCTCTTAACCGTGGCGGGCATTGGATTCAGACCGAATGCCTGCAGTTTTAAAACCCGCTGCTTGATGCCAGGCAAAAGCTCTGGAACAAAAACACTGCTGGGATAATATCCCGTAACCGCGGCTCCCGTTTGGCGGTGGGGAATCGAGCTGGGATCAATAATCTCATCGCCATAGCGGCCAGGTTTCAATTTGGCAAAATCCGCGGCATCCTCAATCTGAATTCCCGCCGCGCCGGTATCGGTCAAAATATAGCTGACCGCGTCAACCGCCTCTGTACTGGTTTCGACGGTTACTGCCGTCCAATCATTCATCTTTTTTCCTCCTTTGTATGGCAAAAAAGCGCCCTAAAAGGCAAGGACGCTTCAGTTGTGCTTATTGATTTTGCGGATCGTCATGCTTGACTGCCTGCTTGGCAATCTTTTTCTGCTCTTCTTTTTCCATGTGCTGCTGCAGATACAAGATCAGATCCGTTTCCGTCTTAAAGATTCGCGGATGATGCTGATGATGCAGCCGAACATCAATCTCATTGATCTTTAAGCGACCCGTCCATGTATGGGAGTAGCGAACGATCACTCGGTTATTGAGCTTGTGCCGCCCAAAACGGAAAATATAAACGTGTTCCGGTGTCATCATCGGTCGAATATATTCACGTTTGTAATCCAGATCATTGTCGCGCATGAATTTTTTAGTTCGATTTAAGATGGCAATCCCTCCCCTACAATAGATTGGAAAAAATTTCCTTAACTAGTACTAACCATTTTATCATATTTAGCTTGACTTTGAACGTTTCAAGCCTAACAAAAATCAAACAATTAAAGTAACAGTCTATCATAAGTTGGAAAATAATAACAGAATATTTTTTAGCTTTTTAAATTATCGAAATCTCGGAAATTTTCAAGCAGCGTTATGGATAAAGTTTTCAATTTTTTGCTCTGGCGTTACTTTCGAATTATCAAACTCAACACCCTCTAATGAACTATCCCGCCATCTTTTATCAGAAAACGGTCTTTTTGCCATCTAACTCATTCCAAATCATTGTCATTCGTCAATCAATCGAAATTAAGCTTTCTTTTATCTTTTTTCGTAAACGTTTTTTATCATTCTCAGTTAATTCTTTAGGTACTAGTTCCTCAATATTATCAATATAATCGTATCCATCTTTTAGATTAACATTAGTTTCAAATTTGTCGTCTCTATCAGAAGGCATATCCGTCCATTTATCGATAAAATCATTCATTTTAGAATATTCTGCTTGCGAATAATCATCTTGGATAACTTCACCCACAAAACAAAACTCATAGTCTATTGATGCTATTTTGTATTTAGCCATTCTAAAACACCACCAAATCATATTCGTTTATAGTATCGATAACATCAACGTAGTAGCCTTCCATCTCTTTACATGAATCTTGTATCAATCAAGACTTTATCTACTGTTCGATTTTGCTTCTTACTTATGATATATCACCACACATCACTTTGCCCAAAAATAAAAAGCGGTAACCGTTAAGCTATCGCCTTAGTTATCCAAACGTTCCTGCAATTAACGCCCATCTTGAAATAGTATTATAACGTTTAATTTTATCGTTCATTATATAACTAGATACAGCAAATAAAGGGGAAACTTTTGAAATAATTACCCTTTTATGATTACTTTAAGAAATGCTTGAGTGCTCATTCAATAATTCCAAGTAGTACCACAACTAGGCTGCTAACGAAGAAATCGCCGTGTAGATCGCAGTTCGCTATTCTAACCGCTTAGCCTTAAGCTTTTTCTTTTTTCGCTTTACCGTATCCTTGTCCTTTCCTTAAATTTATGTATTTATTATGACGCGTTACTAATTTATATGAGATGAAATTTAAGATAAGAGTTTATCATAAATTTGGAAATAATAACAGAATATTTTTTGCTTTTTAAATTATCGAAATCTCGGAAATTTTCAAGCAGCGTTATGGATAGTTTTTTCGTTTCGGAATTCCTTTGTTGATCTGGTTTGCGCAAGGTGGATCATCAAATCTGCGTTTCCAGCAGCTGCTGCTTGTCAACTGCTAATCACCTATCTTATTTATCAGATTAGATTAAGAAAGCATAAATACCAGGCCTTTTTGGTGCTTTGGCCGCTGTCGAAATGGTAAAATCAGTCATCATCAATTATCAATGGAGGAAAACACGATGGAACTGCTGTTAACGCTGGTCGGTCTGTGGCTGCTTTGGAAACTGTTCAAACTTTCATTGCATCTGCTGTTTTGGATCGCCATCATTGCCGTCGCCGCTTTCTTTGTCAAAACGCTGATTCTGCCAGCTATTTTGCTGATCGGCGGCATTATCGGCTGGGGCGTTTTACGCGTCTAGCGCAATTTTAGCTGAAATCAGTCATAAAATGATCAAAAACACAACTTTTTTATCATTTGCCTGGCTTTATTTACGCATTATTAACAAATTTCAAATCAGAATGCTATAATGAGTCTTGCAATATGCAATACTACTTTAAGGGAGACTTTACTTATGTCTAAGAATCATCAAAAAGTTGTCCTCGTCGGTGACGGCGCGGTAGGTTCAAGCTACGCATTTGCGATGGCACAACAAGGCCTGGCTGAAGAATTCGCGATCGTTGACATCATCAAGAAGCGTACGGAAGGTGACGCTCTTGACCTTGAAGACGCTACCCCATTCACGGCTCCAAAGGCTATCTACTCTGCTGACTACGACACCTGCAAGGATGCCGACCTGGTAGTTATCACTGCCGGTGCTCCACAAAAGCCAGGTGAAACTCGTCTGCAACTGGTTGACAAGAACCTGAAGATCATCAAGTCCGTTGTTGAACCAATCGTTAAGTCTGGCTTCAACGGTATCTTCCTGGTTGCCGCTAACCCAGTTGACATCCTGACCTACGCTGTTCAAAAGCTGTCCGGCTTCCCACGCAACAAGGTTGTTGGTTCCGGTACTTCTCTGGACTCCGCTCGTCTGCGGGTTGCTCTGGCTAAGAAGTTCGACGTTAGCCCAGTTGACGTTTCTGCCAACATCATGGCTGAACACGGTGACTCTGAATTTGCTGCCTACTCATCTGCTACGATCGGCGGCAAGCCACTGCTGGACCTGGCCAAGGAAAAGGGCGTTTCTGACGAAGAACTGCTGAAGATTGAAGATGACGTTCGTAACAAGGCTTACGAAATCATCAACCGCAAAGGCGCTACCTACTACGGTGTTGCTACTGCCCTGACTCGGATTTCCCGCGCTATCCTGCGTGACGAAAATGCCGTTCTGCCAGTTGGTGCCCCTGTTGATGGTGAATACGGTCTGAAGGGTATCTACATTGGTACGCCAGCCGTTGTTAACGCTTCTGGTGTCGCTCAAGTTCTGGAAGTTCCTCTGAACGAACGCGAATCCAAGGCTATGGCTGACTCTGCCAAGACCCTGCAAGAAGTTGCCGAAAACGGTATGGCTAAGCTGATGGGCGAAAACTAATCCGTTCTGGTATTGAATGCGAGAAAAGCTGCTGGTTATCCAACGGCTTTTTTTTGTACTAAAAAAAGCCCGCACAGTGGCGAGCTTAAAAATTGGTATCTTAGCTTAATGCTTTAGTGCTGAGAAGCCCCACTGGTAGCATCAGTGTCTGCTGGTTCGGGAGCGTCCTCTGATGCGCCGGTCGTGGTGTCGGCAAGCGGCTGATTGTCAGCTTCATCTTCCACACTGGCTGCTGAAGCTCCTGAGAAGGCGTCAATTTCTTCGCCATGTGCCTCCTTAGCGGCCTTTAAGAAATAGCTGAATGGCTTCAAGGCTTGGGCCTGGTACTTTTCAACGTATTCGTCAACCAGTTTTGGATCCTGAGTCTCCTTGTCTAAGAACATGTGGTTGGTCGAAAGCGGCATCTCATGGGTGAGTTTAACGTCAATTACTACTGGCAGATCCGTCTGCTGAGCCTCAACCATGGCCGCTTTGAATTCAGCTTTGGTGCGAACCGTAAAGGCCATAGCACCCATCCCTTTGGCAACGGTTGCCCAGTCGGTTTCCGGCAGATCAACGCCTGACAGTGGCTGGTGCGAGTCATCGAGCTGTTCTGCCACAATGTAGCCCAGGCATTCATTGCTGAAGACCACGTTGATGATGTGCATGTGGTACTTAACCTGGGTCAGGATTTCTTCCATCAGCATCGCAAAGCCGCCATCACCAGAAAGACTGTAGACATCACGATCGGGATAGTTGACCTTAGCTGAGATCGCAGCCGGCAGACCATAGCCCATCGTTGCGTACTGACCAGAAGTACACCACTTTTGATCGTCGTGAATCATCAGCAGCCGCTCAAAGTTGATGTTTACATTGCCGACATCAACTCCAAAGACGGCCTTGCTGGAAGCCATTTGATTGATCACGTCAAAGATCGGCTCTGGACGAACTGGCATCTCTTCGCTGTCATTAAAGCTGTTTTGCCAGTCCAGCCAGTTCTGCTTGTCGGCCAGTGCCGCATCATAAAAGGCAGATGGTGCTTTTTCATCTGCAACGTCGGCCAGCGCTGCCAAAGCCGTTTTAGCATCACACAGCAGCGGCACGTCGATGTGATGACGCTTGCCCATCTTCTCTGGATCAGTATCGATTTGAATAACCTTGGCATCCGGATTAAACAGGAAGATACTGAACGGAACGTCGGTACCAACCCAAACGATCAAATCAGTACTAAAACCAATCTCGGCACCAGGTTTCGGCGCAACCCGACCAGCCGATCCCAGATAGGCGGGATACTTTTCATCCAAAATTCCCTTGGCCAAAACTGAGGAAACCAGCGGCATCTTGTACTTTTCCGAAACGCGCTTTAATTCCGCAGCGGCATCCTTGGCCCCAATCCCAAAGTAGATCATTGGCGCCTTGGCATCCTTGATCAGCTTGCCGGCCTTAGCCAACAGATCCTGGTCAACGACATAGTGTGCTTTAACGTGGTTGGCAACGTTAGGAACAAAGGTGTCAGGAATCTTGGCCCAACCAAAGTCTTTTGGAATCGTAACCGTAGCTGGACCATGATGCTTGTAGGCCTGCCGAATCGCTTCATCAATCATGCGGGGCAGACTTTCCGCCGTCATTGCCGTCTTGTTCCAAACCGAAACGTCCTCAAATGCCGGTTCCTCATCCATTGCTTGGAAAAAATCCAGATTCATACGCGTTGAAGGAACCTGAGCAATGATTGCCAAAACCGGAACATGGTCATGCTTGGCATCGTACAGCCCATTGAGCAGGTGAATGGCACCCGGGCCGGCAGAGCCAAAGCAGACCCCGATCTTGCCCGTTAATTTAGCATCAGCGGTTGCCGCCAAAGCCCCCGCTTCTTCATGCCGCACCTGGATGAATTCCAATTCTTTACGTTGGTTGTAGATTGCGTTCATCGTGGAGTCAAAAGAACCACCAGGATAACCGTAGATGTGCTTAACGCCCCATTGCCGAATTACTTTTAAGACTGCATCGGAGCCACTGATCATTTTTGCCATCTTAATCTTCCTTCCATACTTTAAAAATCATCCCGCCTGTACTTAATAGCCGGTCTCAATTGACGTTTTATCTCAGGCCACTCTCTACTTCAGCCCTCATAGGTTATGATAGCGCTTTTATGCATAATTACAAGTAGATTTCAATGAACATTTTTCACAATAAATAACAAGTCCCTTGATATCAGCATTTATATCAATCAAAATTTTTATTTTTTCTTTGACAAAAGTAAAATTTGACGTTGATTTTTAACATTTTTAAAACAGTCATTATCAAATTATAAGATGATGTCATGATTCAATAATAGTAATCGTATTTTATTTTAAATTAAAAATACATTTAAAATTGAATCGACTATTTATCACAAACATCATAATGCTTGCTCACTATTTTATAAGTGCTTTATGCATATTTATCGGCATAATTTTGCTGCAAACATTAGCAAAGGAAAAGCCGGCTGCCAATCGCAACCGACTTATTACATCATTGCTTCAATATCCATCTAAAGCTGAATTACACCATTGATTTATAAACGCGTGAGAAACTCGTGGGAAAAAGCTAAAAAAATCGGTCTAGTTTTAGCCACGCCTAAAACACAAATGCCGTCATAGCTACTTTTTCTTTTCGTCGATTTCCTCATCGGTCTTCAAAACGGCCATGAAGGCTTCTTGTGGGACCTCAACGCGCCCAACTGCCTTCATCCGCTTCTTACCACGTTTCTGCTTGTCCAAAAGCTTGGCCCGCCGATCAGGATCCCCAGTATGAATCCGTGCCGTAACGTCCTTGCGGTAAGCCTTGATATTGGTCCGTGCAATGATCTTGGAACCAATGGCGGCTTGAATTGGAATCTCAAAGTTTTGCCGCGGAATAATCTTCTTGAGCTTGGTCGTGATTTCGCGTCCCCGTTCTTCGGCAAAGTCGCGGTGCGCAATGAAGCTTAAGGCATCGACCTTGTCACCGTTAAGCAGGATGTCGATCTTAACCAGGTCACTGACGCGATAGTCATCAATCTCATAATCAAGCGAGGCATAACCATGCGTGGAACTCTTCAGCTTATCAAAGAAGTCAAAGATGATTTCGGACAACGGAATATGATAGATTACATTGACCCGCGTCTCACTCAGATATTCCATCGTGTCGAACTCGCCCCGCTTGCGTTGGCAAAGCTCCATAACTGGGCCGACGTAATCGTTTGGCACCATGATTGAGGCTTTGACGTAAGGCTCTTTAATATCCTTGATAGAAGACGTATCCGGCATTTCAGCTGGGTTTTCCACTTCCTTCATCGTACCGTCATGTAAATCGACATGGTAGGTTACGGAAGGTGCCGTGGTAATCAGATCCAGATTGAATTCACGTTCCAGCCGCTCCTGCACGACGTCCATATGCAAAAGTCCTAAGAAGCCGCAGCGGAAACCAAAGCCCAATGCTTGTGAGGATTCTGGCTCAAACGTCAAAGCCGCGTCGTTGAGCTGCAGTTTTTCCAAGGCATCCCGTAGATCGTTGAACTTGGCGTTGTCGGTTGGGTACAGCCCCGCGTAGACCATTGGCGTCATTTGACGGTAACCTGCTAATGGCTTATCAGTTGGGTGCTTGGCATCGGTAACCGTATCACCAACCCGCGTATCTTTAATGTCTTTAATGGCCGCGGTAATATAGCCAACGTCCCCCGCCATCAAAAAGTCGCGGGCCAGTGGCTTAGGCGAGTTGATCCCGACTTCAGCGACTTCATATTCAGTACCAGAGTTCATCAGTTTGATGCGGTCACCCTTCTTGACGGTCCCTTCAAAGACACGGACGCTCAAGACCACGCCGCGATAGTCATCGTACTTGGAATCAAAAATCAGTGCCTTTAGCGGAGCCGTCAGATCACCAGTTGGCGCCGGTACTTCGGCAACGATTTTTTCCAGCACCTTTTCAACGCCCAGACCGGTTTTAGCACTGACGTCACAGGCATCGCTGCAGTCCAGACCAATTTCTTCTTCAATCTGCTTTTTTGTTCCCGCAACGTCAGCGGAAGGCAGATCGATTTTATTGATGACTGGCAGGATCTCCAAGTCGTTGTCCAATGCCAGATAAACATTGGCCAGCGTCTGTGCTTCAACCCCCTGCGTCGCGTCAACAACCAGAATAGCTCCTTCACAGGCTGCCAAAGAGCGTGAAACCTCATAGGAAAAGTCGACGTGCCCTGGCGTATCGATCAAATGGAAAATATAGTCTTCACCGTCTTTGGCATGATAGGTCAGCGCCACGGCATTTAATTTGATGGTAATGCCACGCTCCCGTTCCAATGGCATGTCATCAAGGATCTGGGCCTTCATTTCCCGCTTAGAGATTGAATCCGTCATTTCCAGGATCCGGTCCGCCAGCGTGGATTTCCCATGGTCAATATGGGCGACAATCGAAAAGTTCCGAATGTGCTTTTGGCGTTCTTTCATTTCTTCAAGATTCATTGATTTTTTGTGCTCACTTTCTGCGTTAAATGTCTATCTACCAGTATATCAAATCCCGTTGGCAACTCAAACTGGGGCGGTGCAAATATCGAAAAAAGAGCAATTCGCCGCGTACTGCAGCGTCTTGCTCTTTAAATCTTTAGGCTTATTTTTCTTCAAAGTGATCCTTAAGCTTATCAAAGAAACCGCCCTTGTAGCCGGCAACATGTTCGCCACTGGCTTCAGCAAAGGCCAGCATTGCTTCTTTTTGCCGCTTGTTAAGATTCTTAGGCGTCTTAACATGAACCGTCACATGCTCATCGCCGTTGCCATTGCCATTGATGTGCGGTACCCCTTTGCCGCGCAGCCGGAATGAGGTTTCTGATTCCGTACCAGCCGGGATCTTTAAGTCAACATCGCCATGTACGGTCTTGACCTTGATCTTATCACCCAATGCGGCTTGCGCAAACGAGATATCCTGATCAACGTAGATCGTGGAGCCCTCCCGTTTAAAGTCGCGGCTTGGCGTTACCGTAAAGACAATGTATAGATCACCGTATGGGCCGCCATTGGTTCCTGCCTCGCCTTGGTGCTGCAGACGCATCTGCTGGCCATCATCGATTCCGGCCGGCACCTTGACCTTAAGCTTGTGCTTTTCTTGAATATGGCCTGAGCCATGGCACTTGTCACATTGATCTTCCGGCCTGATTTCCTTACCGGTACCATGACAGGTTGGGCAGACGGTCTGGGACTGCATCATTCCCATCATCGTTTGCCGCCGCTGCATCACAACTCCGGAACCGCCACAGGTATGACAGGTCGATGGCGACTTGCCCGGCTTGGCGCCTGAACCGTGGCAGACGTTGCATTCAGCTTCCCGATCGTATTTAATCGTGGTTTCCTTACCAAAGACGGCATCCATAAAGTCCAGCGTCATGTTGTACTGCAGATCGCGTCCCTGGCGAGGTGCCGTGGGGTCGCGACGAGCACGGCCACCACCAAACAGATCGCTGAAGATATCGCCAAAATCGCCAAAGCCGCCTTGACTGAAACCGCCCTGACCGAAGCCGCCGAAGCCTTGACCGCCACCAAAGCCGCCTTGAGGGCCAGCGGAGCCAAACTGATCATATTGAGCCCGTTTCTGCTGATCATGCAGTACTTCATAGGCTTCATTGATTTTTTTGAATTTTTCTTCGGCTCCCGGCTCATGGTTGACGTCTGGATGATACTTAGCCGCCAGCTTCCGATAGGCCCGATTGATTTCAGCGTCTGAAGCATCCTTTTTGACGCCTAAAATGTCGTAATAGTTTTTCTCTGCCATTTAAATCCCTCGCAACGCAATTTTTCTCTCTTACTTTATAGCATAGTCACGATAAATAAGCAAAAGCCAAAGTCCGTTAGGGGGGCTTTGGCTTTTTGCTTATCTAAATCGGCTTCGGCTGACTGGCCTACTTGTTGTCGTCATCGTTGACTTCAGTAAAGTCGCCATCAACGGTCTTGCCGTCGCCCTTGCCGTTATTGTTGTCAGCACCGCCATTGTTGCCGTCAGTACCATTTTGTTGGTTTTCTTGTTGAGCTTGTTGGTAGAGCTTGACTGCCAAGTCTTGAACGATCTTGTTTAATTCGTCCTTCTTGGTCTTCATCGCATCGAAGTCCTTGGCATCCTTAGCCTTTTGCAGAGCATCGCGAGCGTCCTTGGCCTTCTTGATCTCATCTTCAGAAACCTTGCCGTCAAGTTCCTTAATGGTCTTGTCGGTTTGGAAGATCAGCTGGTCGGATTCATTCATCAGATCAACTTCTTCTTTCTTCTTCTTGTCGGCTTCAGCGTGTTCTTCAGCGTCCTTGCGCATCCGTTCGATTTCTTCATCAGACAGACCAGAGTTGGACTTGATCGTAATGTTTTGCTTCTTGTGCGTACCTTGGTCTTCGGCAGAAACGTTAACGATCCCGTTCTTGTCGATGTCGAAGGTAACCTTGATTTGAGGAACGCCACGTGGTGCAGGTGGAATGTCCGTCAGTTGGAAGTTGCCAAGCGTCTTGTTGTCAGCTGCCATTGGACGTTCACCTTGCAGAACATGGATATCAACGGCTGGTTGGTTGTCAGCGGCCGTAGAGAAGATCTGGCTCTTGGAAGTTGGGATCGTCGTGTTGCGGTCGATCAGCTTGGTCATTACCCCACCCATGGTTTCAATACCAAGGGAAAGCGGCGTAACGTCAAGCAAAACAACGTCCTTAACGTCACCAGTCAGAACCCCACCTTGAATGGCAGCCCCCAGAGCAACGGCTTCATCAGGGTTGATAGAGTGGTTTGGTTCCTTGCCAGTCAAGTCCTTAACCAGTTCTTGAACGGCTGGAATCCGCGTTGAGCCACCGTTTAGGATAACTTCATCAATGTCGTTGAAGTCCAGGCCGGCATCGTGCAGAGCGTTCATAACTGGCTGCTTAGTCTTTTCAACCAGGTCGTTGGTCAGCTGGTTGAACTTAGCCCGCGTCAGCGTTTGGTCCAGGTGTACCGGCTGACCGTCTTTTTGCGCGATAAATGGCAGGTTGATTTCAGCGGATTGTGAGCTGGAAAGTTCCTTCTTAGCCTTTTCAGCAGCATCCTTCAACCGTTGCAGAGCCATCTTGTCTTGAGACAGGTCAATGCCTTGTTCAGCCTTGAAGCCATCGATCAGCCAATCCATGATCTTTTGGTCAAAGTCGTCACCACCCAGATGAGTGTCACCAGAAGTGGAAAGAACTTGGAAGACGCCATCGCCCAGTTCAAGGATGGAAACGTCGAACGTACCGCCACCAAGGTCATAAACCAGGATCTTTTCGTCTTTGTCCTTCTTGTCCAGACCATATGCCAGTGAGGAAGCAGTTGGTTCGTTGATGATCCGCTTAACTTCCAGACCGGCAATCTTACCAGCATCCTTGGTAGCTTGACGCTGAGCATCGTTGAAGTAGGCTGGTACCGTGATAACGGCTTGGGTTACCGTGTCGCCAATGTAGTCTTCAGCGTACTTCTTGATGTATTGCAGAATCATTGCTGAGATTTCTTGCGGCGTGTACTTCTTGCCATCAACGTCAACCGTGTAGCCTGGTTCGCCCATGTGACTCTTGATTGAAGTAATGGTGTTTGGGTTGGTGATTGCTTGACGCTTGGCCGTTTCACCGACTTGAACCTCACCATTCTTGAAAGATACGACAGAAGGAGTCGTCCGGCCACCTTCTGGGTTGGTAATAATCTTAGGTTCGTTACCTTCCATAACGGCAACGGCGGAATTAGTGGTACCAAGGTCGATACCGATAATCTTATTGCTTGCCATAAATGTTTTCCCTCTTTTTATATTGGTTTATCTAAGTTATTGTGCAACAACGACCATTGAAGGACGCAACACCCGATCCTTCATTTCATAGCCAGCCTGCAGAACCTGAACAATGGTGTCGGCTTTTTGATTATCCGAAGCTGGCGCGGTTTGAACCGCCTGATGCTTGGTCGGATCAAAAGGCGTGCCTGGCTCAGCTGGAATCTCAACAATTCCATGGTCCTTAAGCGCCTTTTCCAAGTGGTCGTGAACCATTTGAATGCCCTTCTTGAACTCTTGAGCCTGCTTGTCATCCAGTTGAGTTGCCAAGGCCCGCTTCAAGTTGTCCAAAACAGGCAGGATGTCTTTAGCCAGCCCTTGACCATCATACTTGATCAATTGCGCGCGTTCTTTTTTAAAGTGGTTGTTCATGTTTTGAATTTCCGCTTGCGCCCGCAGATACTGGTCGTCTTTTTCATCCAGCTGCTTTTTTAGATCGGCAATCTGCTGCTTGAGAGCGGCAGTTGGATCTTCCTTGGCAGCTGACTTGGCATCCTTGGCTTCTTCGGCATTCTTAGCCGCTTGGTCAGCCGCAGTCTGTTCAGCTGCTTGAGCCGCCTTTTCTTCCTTGGCAGTTGCTGATTTCTTTTCAGCCATCGAACCCCTCCTATAAATCGTAATAATTGTGATAGTAGTCGAGCAGTCGTTTAGCCAGCTCGCGTCTGAACGCGTCAACCAGGCCAATCGTCCGCGAATAAGGCATCCGTGTTGGCCCCAGTACGGCGATAATGCCTTTGCCGTATTGGTTGACGTCGTAGGTAGCGGTGATCAGACTGTAGTCGTTGAGCACTTGGTTGTCGGCAATCTCACTGCCAATCTTGACGTTGACCCCATCATTTGGTGAATCGGAATCAATGATGCTTGACAGATTATCGCTTTGATCGAGCAGTCCATACAATGCCCGCAGCGCCTGTGGATTCTGCCGATCTGAATAGCCGAGAATGTTGAGCCGACCGCCGACGAAGTATTTTTCGCGAGCTGCCTGCCCCAATACGCTGTCAAAGATCTGCAGAAAGCCGTCGGGACTGTGCAGATACTGACTAACCTTTAGCGGAATGTCAGTCTGCAGATGCTTGACAACCGTGACCAGTGGCAAGCCTACCAGCTGGTCATTGATCAAGCGCACCACGGCCTCCAAAGCCTGCGTATCCAGATTCTTAGGCAAGGTGAATGATTGACTTTCCACCTCACCGCTGTCCGTAACCAGAATGGCAATAACTTTTTGATTACCCAACGGCACCAAACGAAAACCGCTCAAGTGCACGTCTTTTTGTTCTGGCTTCAACGTAAACGCCGTGTAAGACGTCAACGCTGACAGAATATCAGCTGAATGCGAAACGATCTCATCAATCTTGTGAAAATCGGCACCCAATGAATTTTGGATTACCATCAGATCACTGTCGGTAACGGCTGCCGGATCAAGCAGATGGTCAACGTAATAGCGATAGCCTTGCTTGGAAGGAACGCGACCAGAACTGGAATGCTCTTTTTTCACGAAACCTTCTCGCTCCAGCACCGCCATTTCGTTGCGGATCGTGGCCGAGCTGACCTTAATTGGGAGCTTGTCAGCCAAGAGCTTGCTGCCGACCGGTTGACCAGTCGCCGTATATTGACGTACAATCGCTTGCAGGATTTGCTTTTGACGCTGTGTTAGCATTGGCATCACTTCCTTTTAGCACTCTAACTGCCTAAGTGCTAAACACAATTTATAATATACCAACCCCACCAACAAAAGTCAACAATAGTCAAACTTTTTTTCGATAAAAATGTCAAGATTAGTCAAAAGCCGCTGCCTCTTGATTATCAAGGCAGCGTCCCCCAAGCAAAGGAGTCACTTATGAACGAAGAAAATCGCTATGTCCAGCCCCAAAACGCCAAAGAAGCCATGGAGCTGATTCAAAAACTGTTCAACCAGTACCGCAACGCGCCATTGACCGCGGAACTGCTTCAGTATCACAATAATTTGATCATGCGGCTGCAGACCGACATCAAACAGGCAGCCGAAACAGAAGGTCAGACCGCGCTTTTAAAGGACCTGCATGAAATGACCGAACTGATGCGCCGCTGGACGACGATTCGGCTCAGCGGGCGTCCGTTTGCCGGTAAGATGCGTCATTTCCACTTTGCGCCAGCCAACGGACAGAAATTTAAGCGCCAGGTGCACAAAATTGGCGGCAGCAGTGCACACCGCGCCAGTCGTCATTAATTCGATCATTGGTAATGTCTTGAGTTGCGAGCTGCCAAGCATGAAGCAGGCAAGCAGTTCCATTAATTGGCAAATCCATCATCAAGACTTACCCGGGACCGACTTTAACTTTCAATGGAATTTGAAATCACTTTAACCAAAACATCCAATCAAAAATCCCCGTTTCAAAATGAAATGGGGATTTTCAGCTATCTTAGTCTAAATTTATCAGTCGCGTTCCTTTTCTCGTAGCGAACGCGGCATTTTATTTTCCTGATACGTCTGCCAGACATTGATGCGATCTTTTTCATCCAGTTGACGAATTACGCGTGCAGGCACACCGGCTACCAAAGAATTGGCGGGGACGTCTTTGGTTACCACAGCCCCGGCCGCCACGATGCTGCCCGCGCCAATCGTAACCCCACCGACAATCGTTGCACTTGAGCAGATCCAGCAATCAGCGCCAATTGTAACTGGTTTGGCGTACTCCAAGTCATGACGGCCATCTGGATATTCTGTCACCATACGTTCTTCTTTCAACAGTGGATGACATGGCGTGGCAATCGTAACCCCACTGCCAATCATGACGCCATCCCCTAAAGTAATCGGCGCGTCATCCAGAAAAGTGCAATTGTAATTAATAAAGCATTCGCGACCAACATGAATATTGCTGCCATATTCACAGTAAAACGGCAAGAAGATTCCCAAATCATTGCCCTTGGCGGAAGGAATCAATTCTTCTTTCAGATGCTCAATCGCCGCCTGATCCGTTATCAAAGTCTGGTTTAAGCGCTGACACAACGCCATCCGTTCCATATGATAAACGCCAAGCTTTGCATCTGATGCATTATACAGTCGACCACTGATCATTTTTTCAAATTCATTCATTGGAATAAATCCTTTCTTAATTGCTGATTAAGTTTGCCTAATAACCTGGCTGACTTTCTCTGACTGCATCAATTTGCCAAGTCAGATCTTACCTTTTAATTATGTCTTTGATCCAGCGCTGCCCGTTTTAAGGCCGCCTGCAGCTGCGGATCGACCGCGTGCAGATATAGACCGTGCACGCCCCGCGTCAGCAAAACGTTCAATTCGTTGTGCAGCAGCTGTTCGCCAAACCTTTGCTTGGAATTGTCTTTCATCGTCCGGCGCTGAACGGCTTTTTTATTGGCACTGGCACTTGGATCAAAAATAACCTTGCCATCGCGATATTTCACCGATGGGCCGATGACTACGCCGACATGATTGAGGTCAAACCCCTGGACGGTATAGGTTGAACCGATTTCCTTGATCGTATGCGGCTGCTCGGCCCAGGAAAGCTCATCATAGTTGACGCCGTTTTGCTGCTTTTGGCTACTCTTCAGCTGCAGGTTCCACGGCATTGACCAGGCGCCTTCGCTTACGCACCAGTAGTCGCTGCCATCTTTAGGCTTGCGATTGCTGGAGTATTCCCAGTCAAACGTGGTGACCATGCGGCTGATGCCATGACCATGATCTTCCGCGTTAAACTGGGCAATGGCTTCCTGCATTACTTTAGGATCGTCAAACACCTGCAGATCATATTTATCATCTTGGGGGATCGGGAAAACGCGGCGCTGGTCGATAAAATCGCGAATCCAGCGAATCGTTTCATCAGATGCCGCGATCCGCATTTGATTTTTGAGCCGGATCACCTTATCGCCGGCCAGTCGCTTGATCTGCTGCCAGTCCTCATTTTCCATAATCTCGTCGGCCGTCAGCACCTGCTTGTGATCATAGACCGCCAAAACCACCTTGGCCCGCTGCAGAATATCAAGCAGCTGATTGTCGCCATGCCCATGATAGCCTTGGTTCTGCTTTGTCCATAAAAGATGCGCCTCATCAATGAAGGCCACGTCGACTTTATGGTCTTCATCGTATTTGTTAATAAAGTGGGTTGGCTTGACGACCGTTTCATCATCACCCACGCCCAGTTTTTTGACGATCTGCCGATAGACCTTGACCTGCTGGGGATGATTGACCATCATCACGGCGTTAAGCTGATCTTGTTTGGCCAGCTCGTAAAAGATGTTGCTCATCAGCACCGTTTTGCCGGCCCCCGCCTCGCCAGTCACCAAAACCAGCTGACCGGTCTGATTTTTAGCCAGTGCCTGCTCAACGGTTTTAAGAATCTTTTTCTTGGCCTGATTCTGCTCGTCAGTCAGCTTATTGAACGGCGAGGCTTTAAAGATCGCCGACTTTTCCAGAAGCTGACGTGGAGGAAACAGGTTGCGGTACTGCTTATTTTCACCCAGCTTGTCCCAGATACGGTTAAAGATCGGAATGAACTCCTCGCTCGTGTAGTACTTGCGCTGGGCGTTCTCGCGGCGATTGTTCAACTTAGAAATCACGTCCACGCTGCTCAGGTACTGCATCATGCGGTTTTCAATATCTAATGCCAGTGACTTGTTAAAATGCTCATGACCGATCACGAACATGTGCGCGTTTTTGGCATTGCGCAGCTCCTCCCAGTCTTCACGCGTTTCCGGATCGGCATCCAAGTGCTCTAGCGTCCGGCGCTGAATATCGATGGTTTCGCCGACATAAACCGTGTAGTCTTCTTTGTAGTCGCTTTGCTTGCCCTGATTGTCGATAATGTAGACCGTTGGATAATCCGTTAACAGTTCCTGCTCATGGTATTTACCCGGATAGCGTTTTTCGATCTCTTCATCCAGATGCGCGGCTGTGTCTTTACGATAGGACGTTTCAAATATTAATGGATCCTTGACTTGTTCGCTCATAATCATCCCCGCTTAATCATGATTGGCTGATATTTCATCGTGCCGTTTCTTCAATTATATTATAGTTGATTCGCTATTGCGGACCTAATTGAATCTTTTGACTGTTACCGTCTTTCACTTGAATGAAAGGCGGTTTTTAAGATTATCTTGACATTTGTCGATGATAAGTTTAATAATGTTCTAGTAAATTGTCTTTATTTAGTTAGTTTTGTTATTTAATGTTCGTATTTTAGGAGGAGATTATGCACTGGTTCGCTGACTTGATCGCGGCAATCGGCGTGGTCTTAAACGGAATTCCCCAAGGTATCATGGCACTGAGCCTTGGATTCGCGGTGTTCCCAACCACGTTTTCATTTCTGTTGGTTTGCGCGATCAACTTTATCTTTAATTCGGTCGCCCCGGTTTCTTTTCAGGCTGAGTCGCTGGCACTGACTGGCAATCTAGGCCACAATACCAAAGAATACACGTCAATCATCTTTGGCGGCTCGATCATCATGGCCATTATCGGTCTGACCGGTACCTTGACCAAGATCGTTGGCATTCTGGGCAACCATATCATTACCGGAATGATGGCCGGCGTTGGTATCATGCTGGCCAAAATCGCGCTCGAAATGGCCCGAAACAATCAGAAAAGCTTCACCGGCTGGGTTTCAATTGCCATCGCAGTAGTTACTTATTTAATCTCAAACGACCTGGTCTGGACGATCTGTCTTTCAGTTATCGGCTCCAGTCTGTATGCCGTCTTTGGCGAGCACTACCGCAACGAGCTGCCCGCCAACGTGACGATGCGCCGCTTTATTTTCACCAAGCCGACGTTTAATCCACGAATCGTGCGGGGTGCGCTCAGTCTGGCCTGCCTAAACATCGGCGCCAACCTTTCATATGGACTGATTACGGGGCAAATGACCGGTATCAAGCCCAATCCCGTCAACTTAAACCTGCTGACAACCTCACAGGCACTGGCCGACATGGGAACCAGTCTTTTGGGCGGGGCGCCGGTGGAAACCATTATCTCGGCAACTGCCAGCGCGCCGGAGCCAGTCATCGCGGGGTGTCTGATGATGCTGATCATGGCCGTGATTCTGTTTGCCGGTTGGCTGCCTAAGATCGGCAAGTACGTCCCAAGCGCTTCAATCGCTGGGTTCCTGCTGGTTTTGGGGATGTTTGTCACCTTCCCCGAAAATGCCGCCACCGCACTGGCTGGCAAAGAACAGCTGATCGCCGCCGCCACCATGATCATTACTGCCCTGGTTGATCCATTCGTAGGCCTGTTGTCTGGTGGCTTGCTGAAAGTCGTTTTGCCGCTGTTAGCCTCACTTTAGGGGGAAGCTATTATGAAAAAATATCGTATTACCGTTGGCGACCAAACTCGTGACCTGCCACTGATTCCGATCAGTGACGACACTGCCATTGCTTCATTCGTGCTGCTGGGCGACGATGCCATGTCCAAAACGGCGGCTGAACTGCTTTTGCCCAAGCTGCCTAAAAAGTTTGATTATGTCGTAACCGTTGAAAGCAAGGGGATCACCTTGGCACATGACATCAGTCTGTTGTCCGGGCATCCCCACTCATTCGTGATCCGTAAGTCAGTCAAGGGATATATGGAAAATCCATTGACGACTGCGGTTGACTCCATTACGACCAAGGGACAACAGCTGCTCGTGCTTGATGGGGCCGATGCTGCCGAACTCAAGGGAAAGTCGGTCGTCTTAGTCGATGACGTGGTCAGTACCGGGGGCTCGTTAAAATCAGCCGAAAAGCTGCTCAACCTGGCTGGCTGCCAAATCGTTGCCAAAGCTGCCATCCTAGCTGAAGGCGCCGCTGCTGATCGGGATGACGTGGCGTTCTTAGGGAAACTGCCACTGTTCAACCTGGATGGCACGATCAAATAGTCCATTCATTTAGATAAATACCAATAATCGCCGACCCAGATGTCAAAAGCATCCAGGCCGGCGATTTTATTTTTGCTGATATATGGGAAACGGCTATGTGCCCTGCTTTTGAGAAAATATCGCTACCGCCCGTTCCCCAACTTTAACTCAATATTATCAAATCACTTTTGCAACTGCATATTAATTCTTTTTTGAATTTTGACCGGCTTTGCCAAATTCATAAAGAACAATGCCAATTAACATACCAACTGGAATTCCTATTTCAATTCCTAAGGTAGGCATAAATTCGCCTATTGCTACTCCAATCAATACTCCAATCATCAACCAAAAGCCAAAATTACTATTAGTACTCTGCTTTGAGTTATTTTTGCTTTTCATTAGTGCTTCCCACTTTTGACAACAGGTTTAATTTAAGGCTTTCTATGATTTATTTTAATACATTCCAAAAGCTGCATGGACCTTGCTTTCTCTAAAGTCTGCAAATAAAGCATCATACAATAAAGGAATCTATTAGGAACATGGGACTCAGCTTCAACTCCGTGCTAGATTTTTTAAGTAGGTTTGTCAGTTTGTCAACTAACATTTATATAGTTACTTTGCTTAGCCGATATAAGTAAAATGATTAATCCGTTGAAACTGATGATACTACTACAAAAAATAGAAACCAATATGATCTTTTATACGATCGTTCAGATGGCCAAGCTAAATAATTTGAATGTCTTCAATAATTGAAGCTCACATTTACTCTTAGAACCCTGATCTGAAAATTTATTTACCATGAAATTCAACATTTCAAGAAGTTTGTAGCAGACAAAACTAATGATATATATGAACAATGCCTGTTGAGATTGAAGTTCCCAGTCCTTTTAGCGAAAATCATTTCATATTAGATTCAAACTGAAGCACTAATAAGCATCAGTTACTAATTTAATCGAATTAACAACGTATCTTCGCATTGATTGATCATCACGGTTATGCCTGAGTTCATCCAAATCAACCTGATCAGCCAAAGCAGTCAAATTCACAAGGTCAATAATATAACCGTCTTTGATCAACCAATCCAATTGCATTGATTTGGTGAACCCTCCAAAAGAATCAAATGACTTAAGCCAAATCCCAGTCTCACGGTTACGATAAGTCTTTGATAATAATGCCGGCTGACCAGAAAACCATAGTTTGAGATCTGCTAACAGCAAATCTACTCGGTCGTGAAAGCAAGTATATCGACTAGTATTAATTGTTGGTAATCGATGAGATGGCCATAACAAACGCAATCGAAGATTTGACTGTATACTTTCATAAAATTTAATCCATTCCTTTGTATCATGAGAAATCCTAGCCAATTGCTTAACGCCCACCCAAGCATCAGCTGACATATTGATTTTCTTTCCGCCCACATAAGTAATCAAGCGACATTTATTTACTGGCAGTCCATACTTGATGCCAAGATGATAATACAGATTAGTATCAAAGCCATCCGTATCACGATAACCACATTGTTCCTCAACCTTACGATCAAAACTAGTAGGCGTTAACCGCCTCAATTGCTGCATATTCTCATACATTAGGTCAGTAACAAATCGATCACTTATATCAACCGACATTGGCACACCTCCAATCCAAAAAAGATCGTTGAGCAATCATATCATTCAACTTATTATGCCGCGTTTTCCTAAAAGTCTTGATTGGACTAACGCCACGATTGTTAAGACTAAAGAACAAACTCGTAATGGAATTTTTATCGTCACTACCACTGACATAACCACGCCCCTGCTAATGACGAATTGGGATTTTATAATAGTCCCCTTTTTAACGAGGATCATTTCATATCAATATGTCACCTACCAAACAACCAGAGAATGATGTTCATAATTATCGCGCCAGGAATTAAAGGAACGATCAAAATAAATATACCAAAAAGAAATAAGTTCGTAAGCACACCATAACAACACGTATTCCAAACACCGTACCGACCTTCTATACTTGAGGAAACTCATATAGGAGGTCTTTTTGATGGCTCAAAATGAAATCGTTGAAGTCAGCGCCACTTCAAACGACCGCAAGACTAACCGGCGCGTGCTGGTAGCCTCACTTTCGATTCAGAAGGTGCGGCTTAACATCTACCAGGACGCTGATCCTGCAATGATCGAAAATCTGATTAAACTCCTCGTTGATCATGCTAGTTAATTGGACCCAGCCGAAGCATGTTTTTATCGTCTGCGGCAAAACCGATCTGCGCAAAGGTATTGATGGCTTAGCGGCAGTGGTCGCCGAAAACTATGATCTGGATCTGTTTGATGATTCCCTATTCCTCTTCTGCGGTACGCGGAATGATCGGTTTAAGGGACTCTATTGGGACGGGGAAGGATTCATCTTGCTTTATAAGCGTTTTGAAAATGGTGGTCTGCGTTGGCCACGGCATCGCAATGATGCCGTCCAGTTAAGCCGACGCCAAATCAAGCAGCTTTTGGAAGGCATCTCTCCGTTGCCTGTCAAGAGAGTCAAACCCGCGCCAAATGGGCATTTATATTGATTTTAGTCTGTTAATTTCCTAACGTTTCTGATATGCTTAATAGCATTCAGAAGCGTTAGGAGGTGACGAACTATGGCTCAAGCACAACAGCCCAAGAATCTTGAAGAAGCCTTGCAGGTCATTCAGCAACAAAACGAGCTGATCAATCAGCTGAAGGTAGCCCTTCAGCTTCAACAGCATCGCCGATTCGCAAAAAAAAATGAGTCTTTGAACCCAGATCAGCTCTCTTTGTTCGAAGAGAAGCAGGTTGAAGCGACTGATAGCCACGAATCTTCAGATGCAGCGGTAAAAAAGCGAGAACCCAGTCGTCACCCTAAGCCAAAGAAAAGCAACAGCCGGAAAGAAAATCTAGA
>OLRR01000366.1_pt1 | contig 37173 bp, 23 predicted proteins | sample 1671941 | NCBI WGS metagenome assembly OLRR01 (sample SAMEA3136628, study PRJEB25190) | human gut metagenome
ATTGCAGTACCGTAAGGTATTCGTCAATGCAGTAGTGGAAGAAACAAGAATCCCCCTGCTTTAGCTGTGGGGAGTGTCAAGAAGAATGGATGAAAAGCAATTATAGCAAACCTCTTAAATAATGCAGTCTCTTTACAAATGAAGCTAGAAAACTGGTATTGGAGGCCTGGGATAAAACTCATAATGCCAGGGAAATTGCAAAATATTTTTCAGTAAATGAAAGCACTGTATACCGCCTTATAGAAGAGCGTGCACGCACTGGCAGTTATGAGACCAGAACGCAGCTGAGAGGCCGGAAAACAATTCTTACAGAAAAACAGCACCACGATATTCTGGAACTTGTACAAGAACAACCAGATATCACAATGAAGGAATTTGCGAGAAACATCAAAATGGAAGCAGAGTTTCCGAACTCGCAGAGGAATATGCTTTATCGGAAAAGAGCATTCAGCGGATCCTGCGCTGCACAGCAGCAGACGGAAAAAATACGGACTGAATACAAAAACGGAAAGACAGCCATGGAAGAACCCCCGGGCTGTCTTTTGTATTTCTGTTGCTTTTTTTCCGTTTTTCCTTGCATTTCAGAAAGATGCTGTTATAATAAGAGAAAGTGAATAAATATACATCACATGAGGAGAGAAGGAGATTATTATGAAAATGAATTTTGCAAAAAAAGCAACAGCACTTGCAATGTCCGTTTTGTTTGCTGTTTCGATGGCAGGATGCGGAAGTTCTGCATCTACCGCAAAGAAAGTAGAAGTAACATCCGTAGAGGATCTGGCAGATCTGAAGATTGGTGTACAGACCGGAACAACAGGTGATTCTCAGGCGAGCGATGCCGTTAATGCAGATTCCCAGATGCAGCGTTACAACAAAGGCGCCGATGCTATTCAGGCACTGAAAAACGGAAAGATTGACTGTGTTGTCATCGATTCCCTGCCGGCAGAAAAATTCGTTGCAGCAAACGATGATCTGAAAATTGTAGAAGGCATTTTTGATACCGAAGAGTACGCGATGTGCTTCAAAAAAGGAAATGAGTTAAGAGACGAGTTCAACACTGCATTGGCAGAGCTGAAAGAGGACGGAACTCTTGATGAGATCATGAGCAACTACATTGGTGATGAAGTCGGCCAGCATCCGTATGAGTCCCCGGCAGACGTGGACCGCTCCAACGGAACGCTTACCATGGCAACCAACGCTGAGTTCGAGCCGTGGGAGTACAAAGAGGGAACCGATATTGTTGGTATCGACGCTGATATTTCCCAGGCCATCTGCGATAAGCTTGGTTATGAGCTGAAAATCGAGGATATGGCATTTGAAACTATCCTTGCATCCGTCAACAGCGGAAAAGCAGATTTTGGCGCAGCCGGAATGACTGTTACTCCGGAGCGTGAGGAGAGCGTTGATTTCACCGATACTTATGCAAATGCAACACAGGTTGTTATTGTAAGAAAGTAATCTAATGAGAGAAAAAGAGCGGCTGTCCGCCAGGCAAAATGGTGCAGCCGCTCTTTTTGCAGGAAATGAAACCACAAAGGAGAGATGTATTTTATGGAAAATTTACAGCATCAGTTTAACCGTTACTTTGTAGACAACGGTGCTACAGAGTGGTGGCTGACCGGTCTGAAGACGACGCTGCTTGTCACGGTAATCGCACTGTGCATCGGTGTTGTGCTCGGACTTCTCATCGCACTGATCCGTTCAACACACGAGCAGACCGGTAAATTAAAACTTCTGAATATTGTTGCACGCGTCTATCTGACGATCATCCGCGGAACGCCGTCCATGATTCAGATTCTGTTTTTCTATTCCGTTATTTTTGCAACCGTAAACCTGAACAATATCGTGATCGGCGGAATTGCCTTTGGTATCAACTCCGGTGCGTACGTTGCCGAGATTTTCCGTTCCGGAATCATGTCTGTGGATAAAGGACAGACGGAAGCGGGACGAAGCCTTGGTTTAAACCCGGCACAGACCATGCGTCTGATTATCATTCCGCAGGCGTTTAAAAACGTTCTTCCGGCGCTGATCAACGAGATGATCGTGCTGTTGAAAGAGACTGCCATCATCGGCTATATCGGAACCATCGATATTACAAAAGCAGCAACCCTGGTACAGAGCCGTACATACGATGCACTGGTTCCGCTTCTCTCCGCAGCGATCTTTTATCTGATTCTTGTTATGATTCTGACCTATTTCATGGGCAAACTGGAAAGGAGACTGCGTAAGAGTGACCACTAACGAAAAAGTATTAATTAAAGTTGAAAATCTGCAGAAGAGCTTCGAGGATAATAAAGTTTTAGACGGAATCAGCACAGAGATCCGTCAGGGAGAAGTTGTCGCTGTCATCGGTCCTTCCGGTTCCGGAAAATCGACGTTTCTGCGTTCCTTAAACCGTCTGGAAATTCCAACCGGCGGAAAAATTTATTTCGAGGGTGTTGACATCACAGCACCGGAAACCGACATTGACCATGTGCGTCAGAAGATCGGAATGGTATTCCAGCAGTTCAATCTGTTTCCGCACAAAACCGTTAAGGAAAATATCATGCTCGCTCCGGTGACGTTAAAACTGATGACACCGGAAGAAGCAGAGAAAAAAGCGATGGAGCTCCTGACCCGTGTCGGGCTGCCGGACAAAGCAGATGCCTATCCGGGAAGCCTTTCCGGCGGACAGAAGCAGCGAATCGCCATCGCACGCGCCCTTGCGATGAATCCGGATGTTATGCTGTTTGATGAACCGACTTCCGCACTCGATCCGGAGATGGTAGGAGAGGTTCTGGAAATCATGAAAGAGCTTGCCGAATCGGGCATGACCATGGTTGTTGTCACACATGAGATGGGCTTTGCCAGGGAGGTGGCAACCCGCGTCGTCTTTATCAACGAGGGAAATATTCAGGAGGAGAATACTCCGCAGGAATTCTTCGCAAATCCGCAGAATCCGCGTCTGAGAGAATTTTTATCGAAAGTATTATAAGCAACAGAGATAAGAAAAACCGATGTTCTGTGAAAATAATCGCACAGAACATCGGTTTTTTAGCTTTTATGAAAGAAAGAACTTATTTCGAAATCGGCCGTGTAACCTCTTTCAGCCACTCTTTCTCTTCGCCCTCCAGATATGGAGAAATCTTCTCATACACTTCTTTGTGGTAATTGTTCAGCAGCTCGACATCTTTCTCTGTCATATACTGCGTATCGATACCGTCGAGGTCGATCGGAACCATGGTGACGAACTCAAAGCGCATGAACTGGCCATACATATTCTTTTCTGCTTTGCGGCAGAGCATCAGGTTCTCAGTACGGATACCGTGACTTCCTTCAATGTAGATACCAGGTTCGTCAGAGGTCAGCATACCTTCCTCGAGAACGGCATTTTCCATGCGCTCCGGAACCATTTTCCAGCGGAAACCGTTTGGACGCTCATGGACATTTAAGAGATAGCCGACACCGTGGCCGGTTCCGTGATTGAAGTCAAGACCTCTCTCCCAGAATGCCTGTCTTGCGAGGTAATCGAGGTTGATGCCAATGCATCCATGGAGAAATTTTGCATTTCCAAGACGCAGGGTTCCCATCGTGGTGATGGTGAAATGCTCTTTTTCTTCCTCGGTCAGCGGTCCGACAACGATCGTTCTCGTGATATCAGTTGTTCCTTCATAATACTGTCCGCCGGAATCTACCAGGTACATGCCTTTTGGCTGTAGAACGGAGAAATCTTCTTTCGTTGCCTGATAATGGCACATAGCGGCATTCGGGCCGTAAGCGGAGATTGTTCCGAAACTTGGCTCGATATAGCCTTCCTGCTCTTTTCGGAAGGATTCCAGTTTTTCCGCAACGGAAACTTCATCCATCGGGATTTTTCCGATATTCTTCTTTAACCAGTAAACGAAACGGGTCACAGCAACGCCGTCTTTGATGTGGGCTTTGCGGATATTTTCCATCTCAACTGGTGTTTTCACTGCCTTTAAGGAAGAAGCCGGGTTCATCACATTGACAATCGTGTTTTCGCCCATGACGCTCTGGCAGATCGTGTAGTTGACTTTGGCTTTCTCCAGAAGAATCGTTTTTCCTGTGATGCTGGCAGCGAAATCATAGACAGCATCGTATGGATGAATCGAAATACCAAGACCGGCAAGATACTGTTTCACTTCATCATTTAAAGTTGCTTCCTGAATAAACAGATGGCCTTCGGTTTCGGTCAGAATGAGGTAGGAGAGGACAACCGGATTGCACGGAATATCGTTTCCGCGGATGTTCAGCATCCAGGCGATATCGTCGAGTGCGGTCAGGATATGCACCTCGGCACCGTTCTCTTTCATCTTTTCGCGGACTTTTGCAAGACGGTCAGCAGCGGACTCGCCGGTATATTTGGAATCAAGAATCCAGACCGGTTCTGCAGAAAGTGCTGGGCGGTCGGACCAGATTTCACCGATCAGGTCACTTCGATAGGAGAGAAAACGCTCCGGAAGTGTCTTTTCCAGTGTCTCACCGAGCATCTCATTGACAACACGGCCGTCGAAGCCGATGGTCATGCCTTCTTTTGTATTTGCCTGCAGGTATTCCTCTACGGTCGGAACACCTTCCTGGCCCATTTTCATTAAAGTAACGCCGGTTCCGGCAAGCTCTTTGGCTGCCTGTACGAAGTAGCGGCCGTCGGTCCAGAGGCACGCTTCATCCTGGGTAATAACGGCGGTTCCGGCAGAACCGGTAAAGCCTGTGATATACGTTCTTGCTTTAAAGTAAGTTCCTACATATTCAGATTCATGGTAATCGGCGGTCGGAACCAGATAAGCGTCCACGCCGTAGGCTCTCATTTTTTCGCGGAGAGCAGCTAATCTTTCTGGTATCATAATTTTTTCCTCATCTTTCTTTTCGAAAAATACTGCCGGCATTTTTTTTCAGGATGCCGACATTTTTATTCTATCACATTTTCCAGATCTGTCAAAGTGATGATTGAGAATTTGTCTCACTGTTTCCGAAATTTTCTAAAATCGTTTCGCATTTGGAGATTTTTCCTATTTTTTAAGAGCTTTTTTGTACCATTTTGGTTAAAAAAGCAGTAAGATAAAAATAAAGTGAAAAGCGTGGCGAAACTACGCGAAAAAGCAGAAACTATGAAGAAAGGGGGACATACTGTAATGCATACAATATGTCTGAAAGACAACTGGACATTAACTGTCCTCGGAAAAAATGTTTACGATATTCCGGAAACTCCAATTGAAACGAAGGTACCGTCTACCGTTTACGGCACCCTTCTGGAGAAAGGCCTGATCCCGGATCCGTTTTATCGTGACAATGAGCTCGATGCACTGAAATTGATGGAGAACGATTTCGCATACGAGACAACGATCGTGATCAGTGAGGAAGACAGAAAAGCGGACCGTCTGTTTTTACACTTCGACGGAATTGATACCATCGCAGATGTTTATCTGAACGGAGAGAAAATCGGCTCCGCAGACAACATGAACCGTGTCTGGGAGTATGATATTACCGATCTTGTTGCAGGTGATGCAGCCGATACCGTATATCAGGTAAAAGTGGTTCTGCATTCCCCGACAAAATTCATCGCAGAAGAAGAAGCAAAATGCCCGGTTGGAGCAGCATCCGATGCAATGCCGGGATTCCCGCATATTCGTAAAGCAGCCTGCATGTACGGCTGGGACTGGGGTCCGCGTCTTCCAGATGCAGGACTGTTCCGTGAGGCTTCTGTTCTCGCAGTAAAAACTGCCCGTCTGGCACAGGTATTTGTAGGACAGGAGCATCATGTAACTGGAAAAACCGTTCATGGAAATGTGGTTGACTTCGTCCGCCTGACCGCAGATGCTGAAATCGAGTGGATGCCGGGTGTAACCGACGGTAAAGTAAAGATCGTAATGACCGTTACTTCCCCGGATGGAAAAACCGTTCTGACCGCAGAAAGCGGCACAATGGATCCGCTGACCAATTCTGCACCGGCAAAGAATCTGACCGGACTTACCTGTGATCTTCGCAGCAATCATGTACAGGCTTCCCTTACCGTAGAAAATCCGGAGCTGTGGTGGCCGAACGGCTATGGTGCACAGGCACTGTATCAGGTAAAGGTAGAGCTCGTTGCAGACGATATCCTGGATACCTGGGAGAAGAAGATGGGTCTTCGTACCATCACCGTAAATACTGACGTGATGGAAGATGAAGTCTTTGATGAGCACATGACCGGCCAGTCACCGGATTACGATGACGGCGACAACATGATCATGACCAACGGTGAGAAAAAAATCATCATCACCGATAAACCTGCAAAGACCGTAAAGGGCCGTAACTTTGCGTATGAAATCAACGGACTGCAGATCTTCGCGATGGGCGCTGACTACATTCCAGAGGACAATATCTTAACCCGTCAGACGAGAGAGCGTACCGATCTGCTGCTGAAATCCGCACAGGAGGCAAACTTTAACTCCCTGCGTGTATGGGGAGGCGGATACTTCCTCGATGACTTTTTCTATGATGTCTGCGATGAGAGAGGACTCCTCATCTGGCATGACTTCATGTTTGCCTGCGCATCCTACGAGCTGACAGATGACTTCGAAGAGAATATCTCCGCGGAGATCCGTCAGAATATGCGCAGACTCCGTTCCCATGCAAGTATTGCTCTATGGTGCGGAAACAACGAGATGGAAACCCAGTACGAAACGCTGGCATGGCAGAAATCTAAGAAACAGACGTATGATTACATCCATCTGTATGAGTACATCATTCCGAAAATCGTCAAAGAAGAGGATCCGGAGAAATTCTACTGGCCGTCATCCCCGTCTTCAGGCGGAAATTACGAAAACAGCAATGCAGAGAACGTCGGCGATACCCATTACTGGGGTGTATGGCACGGAAGCGAGCCGTTCACCGCTTATCGTTCCCATCATTACCGTTTCCTGTCCGAGTTCGGATTCCAGTCCTTCCCGGCACTGCAGACTGTAAAACGGTTTACCGAAGACGGCGACCGCAACATCTTCTCCCGTGTCATGGAAATGCACCAGAGAAATACGGCTGCCAACGGAAAGATCCTGAACTACATTTCACAGACATACCTGTATCCGAAGAACTTCGACGAGCTTCTGTACTGCTCACAGCTTCTTCAGGCCGATGCGATCCGTTACGGCGTTGAGCATTTCCGCCGCTTCCGCGGTACCTGCATGGGTGCTGTTGTATGGCAGCTGAACGATATCTGGCCGGTAGCATCCTGGGCAAGCGTGGACTACTATGGAAACTGGAAAGCCCTGCAGTACGCAGAGAAGAAGATGTTTGCATCGGTCCTGCTTTCCTGCGAGGAGCACGGAGAGATCGATCAGAAACCGTTTGTCAACACACTGCCGCATCCGATTGATGTCAGTGCAGACCTTCATGTTGCCAATGAGACCGGTGAGCCGATCGTCGGAACCGTAAAATGGTCCTTGTGCCGTCCGGATTCTTCCGTAGTCAAAGAGGGAGCCTTCGAGGTGAATGCACCGGCTTACGGCGGACAGTGGATGCCGCATCTTGATTTCAACGATCAGGATCCGCTGGAAGTTCATCTGACCTATGAGCTGGTTGTTGATGGAAACGTAGTATCTTCCGGATCAACTCTGTTCTGCGCACCGAAGCATTACCATTTTGCAGATCCGAAGCTTTCTGTATCAGTAGACGGCGATACCGTAACCGTAACCGCAGAGAACTTTGCAAAATCTGTCAGCGTAGAGACTGAGAACGGTGTGCTTCGTCTGGACGATAACTTTGTGGATATGGAAGCCGGAACAAAGACCTTCCGCATTCTGCCGACCGCAGACTTTACCGCAGAGGGAACTGGCGTATCGGGCGCATACCGCGTAAGAAGCGTTTATGAGACTGCAGAGAGATAAGGAAAAAGTTTAAAGAAATACATAAAAAAGAAAGAGCGTGCAGCAAATGCCTGTGCGTTCTTTCTCTGAAAAAATTCGAAAACAGATGATCGTTACCGTCCAAGCTGGAGTTTTCGTGCCTGCTTCGGCGTGACGCCTTTCAGTTTTTTGTAGCAGCGGATAAAGTAACTGCAGTCCGTATAACCGACCTCCCGCGCGATAAACGAGATGTCGTGGCTGGAAAACAAAAGCATATTTTCGGCTGCATTGATCCGGGTTGCTGTAATGTATTCCTTGCAGGTCATATTGTACCGGCGGTAGAAATTCATGGAAAAGGTGGAGTGCGACATATTGCACATCGCGGCCAGTTTTTCTACGGTCAGCTCCTCAAAGTAGTGGGAATCGATGTATTCGGAAATCAGGTCAAACCCGATTTCATAAGAAGGATGAACGCCAGGAGCCAGAAAGAAATCACCATTTTTCTGCCAGATCCGCGCAAAGTTGGTGACGATTTTCCGAAGATCGGCAGTTAATACCATCGAATAACCGAATTCTTTACTCTGATATTCGGAAAGAATATCGGAAAAAAGCGGAAAAAGATTCATTTGGGCCGTCTGTTCCGGAGAAAAGATACAGGAACAGCGGTAGGCGTGAATCCCATGCAGCATGGCGCGCAGATCGATTTCATCCGTTTTGCAGGACGGCAGAAGATTGGGATCGAATTTGATCACATCGTACTGAACCGGAGAAGAACCTCTCGCAAGAGCGATGGAGTGGACGCATTTGGGCGGAAAAAGAATGACAGCGCCCTTCGTGCAGGTGGATACGACATTGTCAAGGGAAACTTCGATTTCGCCTTTGCGGACGTAGAGAAGTTCTACATAATAATGCCAGTGCGCCGGAATCGGCAGGAGATCGCGGGTGCTGTCAAAAAGAAATGCCTCATAGGGAGAAGCAATTGGATCGATGTATTCGTATAAATTGTTCATGCCAGTGATGTAAAAACCTTTCGTCTAAGTTATGCTCTATTATAGCCGCATTTTGCGGTCTTGACAAGACGAGGGGGAATCAATAAAGAAACAGGAAATTCTAAAAGAGAAAGGACAGGATAGAAAAAATACCATGCAGAACACAACAAATGATATGACAAGAGGGAACAGCATGAAACTGATTTTTCAGTTTTTCCTGCCCATTCTGATCGGAAATCTGTTCCAGCAGCTTTACAGCTTCGTGGATTCCATGGTTGTCGGAAAAGGAATCGGAGATACGGCGCTTGCCGCAGTTGGAAACACAAGCTCCGTTCATTTTCTGATTATCGGCTTTGCCGTCGGACTGACGGGTGGCCTTGGCATCTGTATTTCGCATTCTTTTGGTGCAAACGATACAAAAAAGCTGCGGAAAGAGATTGCCATGTCGGTCTATATCTGCCTTGCCATCGGAATTGTGATCACAACGTTCAGCCTGCTTCTGATGCGGCGGCTGTTTATCTTTCTGCAGACGCCGGAGGATATGATGACGGATACTCTCGTGTATTTCGGAACAATCCTGGCCGGAAGCACCATCACGATTTTCAATAACTTTGTGATGACACTGCTCCGCTCGGTCGGAAACAGCAAGGTTCCGCTCGTCTCCATGGTGTTTTCTGCCATTGCCAATATTGTGCTGGATCTTCTCTTTGTGTTTCCGCTTCACATGGGTGTATTTGGAGCAGCACTTGCCACGGTTCTGGCGCAGGCGATTTCCGCGCTGTACTGCTTCAGGCACATCCTCCGTGCACCGGAATTGCTTCCACAGAAGGGGGACTGGAAAGCGGATGGAAAAATTCTTGCCGCGCTGACCGGAAAAGGTCTTCCGGTTGCAGTGATGAATTCTGTTACTGCCATCGGAGGAATGGTGCTTCAGGTCTTTGTCAACCAGATGGGAACCGCCTATGTGGCTGCGTATGCGGCATGCATGAAGGTATGCGGTCTGTTTGAGCAGCCGGGTGTGACCGTCGGACTGGCGCTTCTGACCTTTACCGGACAGAACTATGGAGCAAAGAAGTATGACAGAATCAAGAGCGGCGTATGGGCCGGTGTGATCCTGTCGATTCTGGTCAATCTGCCGTTTGCGGCGCTGGAAATTTTCGCGCCGAAATTCCTGGCATCTCTGATGCTGAACGATCCGACCGTCATTTCCTACACCTGTATCTTTCTTCCGCTCACCGGAATCGCATTGTTTCCGCTTGGATGGCTTTTCGTATTCCGAAACGCCTGCCAGGGCATGGGAAAAACGGTACTGCCGATGATTTCCGGTGTTGTTGAAGTTGTGATGCGTGTCGGCATCGTTCAGATTGCGGTTCCGCACTTTGCGTTCCGCGGTGTCGCATTCGCTGAGATTTCCGCATGGATTGGCGCGGGAGCGATGCTGATGGTTACGTATCTGGTGTATCAGGTGCGGCTGTCAAAAGGTGTTTCGAAGTAAAAATAAAAATCCCGGATTCTGGATACCTGCCGTAAAAGCAGGAACCGAAAATCCGGGATTTTTGTTTTTGAAAGATTTAGTTGTTTTCCACCGGTGTTCCCATGTAATAGAAACCGCGGCACTCATCCAGATATACATTCTGCAGCGTGCCGATCAGGGAAGCATCACCTTTGAAATGAACGAGCGTATTGTTACTCATACGGCCGGTCACAAGGGACGGATCCTGTTCATTGATGCTCTCGACGAGAACTTCCTGAACTGTGTAGGTATGTCTTGCCGTTACCTCACGGGAGATTTCCTGTACTTCAGCAAGAAGACGGTCGAAACGGTCCTTCACAACATCGACCGGAATCTGATCCTCCATAGCGGCAGCCGGTGTTCCTGTTCTTCTGGAATACTGGAAGGTAAAGGCGCTGTCGTAGCGGACCTTACGTACCACATCCATCGTTTCGAGGAAATCTTCCTCTGTCTCGCCAGGGAAACCGACGATGATATCGGTTGTCAGGGAGACATCCGGTACTTTCGCGCGGATGCGGTCAACAAGGTCAAGATACTGCTCTTTCGTGTAGCGGCGGTTCATCAGCTTTAAGATGCGGCTGCTTCCGGACTGGAGCGGGAGATGAAGATGGAGGCAGACCTTTTCGCAGTCGCGCATCGCATCGATCAGCTCCTCAGAGAGATCCTTCGGGTGGGAGGTCATGAAACGGATGCGTTTCAGCCCTTCGATTTTATTAACCTCGCGCAGAAGCTGGGCAAACGTCATCGGCTCCTCGAGATTCTTTCCGTAAGAGTTGACGTTCTGACCGAGCAGCATGATCTCCACAACGCCGTCTGCAACGAGGCGTTTGATCTCTGCAACGATTTCCTCCGGTTTCCGGCTGCGCTCGCGGCCGCGCACATACGGTACGATACAGTAGCTGCAGAAGTTGTTGCAACCGAACATGATATTGACGCCTGATTTAAACGGATATTTCCGGTCAACCGGAAGATTTTCCACGATCTTGTCGGTATCTTTCCAGATATCGATCACCATGCGGTCCTCGGTCATACAACGGACAAGATATTCAGCGAAGCGGTAGATATTGTGGGTTCCGAAAATCAGGTTGACGAAATAATAGCTTTTTTTGAGCTTTTCGACAACGAGCGGCTCCTGCATCATGCATCCGCAGAGGGAGATGATCATGCCCGGATTTTTCTTTTTGTATTTGCCAAGCTGTCCGAGACGGCCGTAGACGCGAAGATTGGCGTTTTCACGGACGGTACAGGTATTGTAAACGACAAAGTCAGCATCCTCGGTCTCCACAATGTGGTAGCCGACGGTTTCCAGGATTCCCTCGAGCTTTTCAGAATCGCGGGCGTTCATCTGGCATCCGAATGTTGTGATACAGGCAGTCAGGAATTCTTTGCCGTTCTTTTTCGCGCGTTCCGGGACGAGCTGCTGTTTTAAGAGCGCCATAAAGTAATACTGGCGCTGCGGTTCTGCTTCCGGAGCCGGGAGTGTGATATCAACGTCCATCAGGTCGATGCCGGAAACCTCTGCATCCGGAATCGTTCTAAGATCTATTTTCATAGTTGCTGTTCCTCTTTTCTGGGTAGTAAAAATCGTGGCAGAATGCCGAGAAAAAAGACCCGTCGCATCGGATCTTATCTGTCTGTTATTTTATCGTATCTGTGGGAAAATAGCAAGAAAAAAAGGTGCTACAATCGAAACAGAATACCAAACCGAAAATTTTACGGTTTTTCAAAATTATAACAAAATTTCAGAACCAATTCTTGACAAATGACAAAAATCGCGCTAAAATTACAGCCGTCGTGTAAGATAAATTCTGGGAAGAGAAAAAGTAAATGCGGAAAAAGCGTTTGCAGAGAGCTGTCGGAGAAGGTGCGAGACAGCAGCGTGTCCGGATTGAATATCATCTCGGAGAAGGGAAACCCAAAGAACTGTTTTTATTGTTTCATTAAGATAAAGACAGGATTCCAGTAGGTTTTCACGGGAGTTTCCCGTTACAGAAACCGCGTATGCTTGTGCGTGTATTCGTACTTGTTTCAAAGGAGAGACAAGGGTGGTTTGCGGAAAAAATATGGTCCGTCCCTGGTTATCGTGGGGCGGCTTTTTTTATGCAGAAACACCGGTAATACAGCCTGGCAAGAAACAAATCCTGCTGCAAAACACGCGCAGACAGGAAAAGGGAGGAAACATATGAAAGTGTACAAAAAAATCATGAACGGCGTGGCATTTGTCGAGAAATTGATTCTTGTGCTGTCCACGATCCTGATTGTTGTGCTTACGGTCGGAAATGTCCTGTCCCGTAAGATTCTGCATCAATCCTGGTCATTTACCGAGGAACTCGTTGTTGCGGTATTTGTCCTGATTACACTTCTCGCTGCAGCGCTCGCTGCCCGTGACGGAGAGCTGGTCAATCTTTCTTTACTGCCGGACCGTCTTTCAGAAAAAGCGAGAAGAATTCTGCTGGTGGTCAACACGGCTTTCAGTGTTGCATTTACCGCAGTCCTGTTTAAATACGGCATGGACAAGGTTCTGACCCAGTTAGCCAACGGAAAGAGAACCTTCGTGCTGAACTGGCCGGAATGGATTTTCTGGTCCTTCGTACCGATCGGAGCCGCCTGCATGACGCTCCACATGATCGAGTATCTGATTGATACCTTTGTAAAAGCGAAAGAGGAGGGAGAAGAAAAATGATCAGTGCAATCCTTTTTATTTCATTCTTTATTTTCCTGATCCTTGGTATTCCGATCGGCATCTGCCTCGGTTTATCCTCGATCTGCGCAATTTTATATTCCGGCACATCGCTGACGATCGTTGCCACCAACATGTATTCCGGCATCAGTAAATTCCTGCTGCTTGCCATTCCGTTCTTTGTCCTGTCCGGAAATATCATGGCAAAGGCGGGTATCTCCAAACGGCTGATCCGTTTCGTTGATACATGTGTCGGCCACAAAAAAGGCGGTATCGCCATCGTGTGCGTTATCGTTGCCTGCTTCTTCGGCGCTATTTCCGGTTCCGGTCCGGCAACTGTTGCAGCTCTTGGTATGGTTCTGATTCCTGCCATGATCGAGCGCGGCGGCTTCTCCGCACCGTTTGCCACAGCGCTGATGGCGACATCGAGTTCGATCGCAATCGTCATTCCGCCGAGTATTGCATTCGTTGTTTACGCATCCATCACCGGCGTATCCATTGCAGATATGTTCACCGCAGGTATCGTTCCTGGTATCCTGATGGGTGTTGCTCTTGTAATCGTTGTTCTTCTTGAGGCAAAGAAACACAACATTCAGCCGACGCAGAAGAAGGCAACGGCAAAAGAGAGATGGGATGCCTTCAAAGATGCATTCTGGGGATTCCTGATGCCGGTTATCATCCTTGGCGGTATCTACGGAAGTATTTTCACTCCGACCGAGGCAGCAGCCGTTTCTGTTGTGTACGGTCTGTTCGTTGGAATCTTTATCTACAAAGAAATCAAAATCAAAGATCTGTGGGATCTGATGGTAGACTCCGCGAAGACCACCGGCGGCATCATGCTGATCGTAGCAAGTGCTTCCTTGTTCTCGTTTGTCTGCACCAAATTCGGTATCGCGCAGGCAGCTTCCGATCTGCTCGGAAGTGTTGCACATAATCAGTTTACATTCCTGCTGATCGTCAACATCATTTTCCTGATTGCAGGATGCTTTATCGATGCAAACTCTGCGATGTACATTTTCATCCCGATTATGCTTCCGGTCTGCAAAGCCCTTGGCTATGACCTGGTAGCATTCGGTATCGTGGCAACCGTCAACCTGGCCATCGGACAGGTAACTCCACCGGTTGGTGTCAACCTGTTTGTTGCCATTTCCGTAAAACTGAAAAAAGGAATGGAAGTTACCATTCAGCAGATTTCCAAAGCTGTTATGCCAATGATCGCGGCATCGGTAGCGGTTCTGCTTCTGATTACGTATGTTCCGCAGATTTCCACGTTCCTTCCAAAAGCGCTGGCAAAAGACGGAGCTTATACCGGAACCGTAGCAGCGGCAACGAACTCCGACACTCCCGGCAGCGATGGTGCGGATAGCAGCACAAATGGAACTTCCTCCGGCAATGAGGATTACAACGATATTGCCGATTACAGTGACCTTGGATGGGAAGAGCAGACCTGGAACTTTACCTGCTCCACCACTGAGACCAGTACCTGGGCAGAAGGCGGACGTAAGTTCGGCGAGCTCATGGAAAAAGCAACCGGCGGCAAAATTAAAGTCAACGTATATGCCGCAGACCAGCTGACCAACGGAAACCAGTCCGAAGGTATCCAGGCGTTGATGAACGGAGACCCGGTACAGATTTCGATGCACAGCAACCTGATTTACTCTGCATTTGACCCGAGATTTAACGTCGTATCTCTTCCGTTCCTGTTTGATTCCGTAGAAGATGCGGATGCAAAACTGGACGGCGAGGCAGGCGAAAAATTAAAAGCAGTCCTCGATGAGTACGGCCTGCACTGTATGGGAATTGCCGAGAACGGTTTCCGTCAGCTGACCAACAGCAAGCAGGAAGTCAAAACCGTCGATGATATGAAAAACCTGAAAATCCGTGTAGCAGGAAGTAACCTGCTGATGGAGTGCTACAAACGCTGGGGTGCCGATGCGACCAACATGAACTGGTCTGAGACCTACACCGCCCTGCAGCAGAAAACCGTAGAAGGCCAGGAGAATCCGCTTCCGGCTATCGATGCAGCCAGCGTACAGGAAGTACAGCCGTATTGCTCCATGTGGAATGCAATTTATGACTGCCTGTTCTTCTGCATTAACGGAGACATCTATAACAATCTGACCCCGGAGCAGCAGAAAGTTGTCGATGAGGCCGGACAGAAAGCAGTAGACTACGAACGTGCCATCAACCGTGCCGGTGATGATGAGATTATGGACCGCTGGCAGAACGAGAACGGTGTCAAGATCACTAAATACGAAGATATGGACATCGACTCCTTCAAACAGGCGGTAGACGGTGTAGATGCGTGGTATCAGAAGGAACTGGAAACCGCAGGTTATGACGATGCCAAAGATCTGATTGAAGCCTTTACAAAGAAAGATACATCTTCTGCAAGCACCTACGATGTAGAAGACAGAAGCGATCTCGACTGGCCGGAGCAGACCTGGAACTTCACCTGCTCCACCACTGAAACCAGTACCTGGGCAGAAGGCGGCCGTAAGTTCGGAGAACTGATCGAAAAAGCAACTGGCGGCAAGATCAAAGTCAATGTATACGCTGCAGACCAGCTGACCAACGGAAACCAGTCCGAAGGTATCCAGGCGCTGATCGATGGAGACCCGGTACAGATTTCGATGCACAGCAACCTGATTTACTCTGCGTTCGACCCGAGATTTAACGTTGTATCCCTTCCGTTCCTGTTTGATTCCGTAGAAGATGCGGATGCCAAACTGGACGGCGAGGCAGGCGAAAAATTAAAAGAGATCCTCGATGAGTACGGCCTGCACTGCATGGGAATCGCCGAGAACGGTTTCCGCCAGCTGACCAACAGCAAGCAGGAAGTAAAAACCGTTGATGATATGAAGAACCTGAAAATCCGTGTCGCAGGAAGCAACCTGCTGATGGAGTGCTACAAACGCTGGGGTGCCGATGCGACCAACATGAACTGGTCCGAGACCTACACCGCCCTGCAGCAGAAAACCGTAGAAGGCCAGGAAAATCCGCTTCCGGCCATCGATGCAGCCAGCGTACAGGAAGTACAGCCGTACTGCTCGATGTGGAATGCGATTTATGACTGTCTGTTCTTCTGTATCAACGGAGATATTTACGACAGTATGACTCCGGAGCAGCAGGAAGTAATCGATGAGTGCGGACGTCTGGCAACACAGTACGAGCGTGAAATCAACCGCGCCGGTGATGACGAAATCAAGAACCGCTGGCAGAATGAAAATGGTGTTACCATTACCAATTATGAGGATATGGACATCGATTCGTTCAAACAGGCGGTAGACGGCGTAGACGAGTGGTATCAGAAAGAACTGGAAGGACAGGGATATGATGATGCCAAAGAGCTGATTGAGACGTTTACAAAATAATGATAAAAATCCATCCATGACCTGGAGGTCTCCAGTGAGACTGCTTCCGGGCTTGGATGGATTTTTTATTTGAGTTTTCCAGAAAAACAGGTATACTGGAGGGTATCAGAAAACGGGAGAGTTGGAGCAATGAAACAGAAAAAAGAACGGGAAAAAGAAATCAGCCAATGGCCATGGATTTCCATGCTGCCGTTTGGAATCCTGGCGGGATACTGGGGAGATAAGGAAGTGCGGATCACGGCAATTTCAGAATATGGCTTTCAGACCCGTCTTGCAGCACCAGCCATGGCAGAGCAGAAAAATGCTCCATGGGAACTGGCATTTTACGATCAGAAAACAGCATCCTACCAGCGGATTCTTCTTCGTGATGCGACTCTGCTACAGGAAAAAGAAGAGGATTTTGATACGGTTTATACATTTGCGACAGGACAGGAAGACTACCGAAATGCGGTACAGAGCCTTGCCCTGCAATACAGCCAGTATATCCGTTGGAAAATGGAAGACGATGATGCCGCCCTTGCAGAGCAGATGACTGGATATCCCGCGGAGCAGGATGCGTTTCATCTGGAAAGCCTGGAAGAGCAGAAAAAAGTATGGTTTTCCGAAATTAGGAAGGCAACCTTTGTGGCATTGCAAAATGGCTTTGCGGAATCCGGGCAGCCGGTCGAGCTGGCACTCGAACTGGACCGGCCGGAATGGTATAAGGCGTATCTTTCGATGGAAAGTGCGGTGTTTTTTGATGTTTATTTTCGGAGAAACCAAATTCCGGATCCGCCGGTTTTCCACCCGGACCGGCTCTATATAGGAAATGCTTTCTGCCCGCATCTGGCGCCACCGGAAGAGGAACTGTTTGCACTGATGGATAAAGCCTGCCGGGAGTCGTTTTCAATTACGCTTACGTTTCCATTTTTGCTGGAAGAAAATCTGACGGAAACGCAAGCACGTCTGCAGCATCTTGCCAGATGGTGTGAACAAAAGAACAAAACCATTGAGATTGTCGTAAATGACTGGGGAACGGCCCATCTGGCAGCTCAGCTTCCGGTGTTTTCTCTCTGTCTTGGCGTGCTGCTCAACAAGCGAAAAAAAGATCCACGGATGGCCTATAAGCTGGGGAACCGGACGCTGTTTGAACAAAATAGCGTTCATGCGGCGTTTTACCGGGAATATTTAAAAGAAGAATTTCGGATGGAACGGTATGAATGGGAGAGCTGCGGCGATACCGATACCGGGAAGTTCCCGGAAGGGAAAAACAGTCTTCATCTTCCCTTTTATCAGACCAATACCTCGCAGTACTGTCCACTGTATGCGGCATGTACCAAAGGAAGCCGCGGCGCACAGACACCGGTGCGGGAATGCTCGGGCTTTTGTGAAAAGCAGGCGTTTTTATATCCGGAACATCTGCGGATGGTGGGAAGATATAATTCGCTGTTTGGGGTGGATTTGGATGTGTGGCGGAGAACGGAGGAATTGAAGAAAACATATGTTTTGATTGGGGTGAATCGGGTTGTAATGAATTTGCTGTAGTATATATAAATGGGGTGAATTTTAAAACAGAAAATTTATGCACAAAATTTGTGGCAATATCTTGTAATGGATATAAGAAATATTCCGCGTTAGTTTTCTAAGACTCTAACAAAAATGTTTGGATGAGCTTTTTTAGTTAACACGTTTGAAAATGCAAGAATTTTGTATAAACAATACAAAATATAAAAGAGTTTCTTGGCATTTATAGAAAATGTGATATACTAAAAAACACGTAGTATTTATTTGAAAAGAAAGGACTAAGTGTCCAATAAAAACATCAAATCGGTTTTGATTAAACGTAATAGACTATTTTTCTTTCCCGGAAAATATGTCGGATCAGCAGAAATTTAAACAATTTGGAAATTCGGTTTCGATATCGCATATTGAGGAAATGGCTCTTTTTATCAAAAAATGCGTAAACAGGATGGAAAATGAATTTTCGGAACAGGAAAAAGAACGTTATAAAAAATCTGGAGTGACGATCAAAATGAAAGCAAAGATTCAGGATGCTTTAAAGGATGCAAGTTCCGAAACACTTGAAAAATATGACTGGTTGATTTCAGAATTTAGTGTAGATAAGGAATTTTGCGCAAAAGACATAAAAACTGTGCTGGAGCAGTCGGAAGTTACCACTTATAAATATCCGCACCGACTAGAATGTGCAAAATGCGTAGAGTTGGATGGTGACAAATACAAAATGCGAATTGAAAAAAATTCATTGCAAAAGCATAAAAGAAGGGAGGCGGATCATGAATGTTGAAATTTTGAAGAATCTTATAAAAAAATGCGATATTTATTTTGAGGATCAGCTTATTTCCAGTGAGTTGCTTCTTCGGGTATTTATAGACTTTTTGAATGATGAAGCCGACAGACCAGAAAACGAAGGAAGTATTATCCTTCATCCGGCGTCGCCATGCTTTGATGCTATCGCAGTTTCATGGTCGGCACTTGCAGTTATTGTGGGAAACAGTGCGGATGTTGAATCAATTATCCGAATGCTCCAGCCTGGAGAAATGATATTGTGCGGGAAGGAACGAGGAGAATTTGTGGGAATTGAAACAGATGCGAATGAAAAAGAATGGGCGGTTATCCGGCAGGGAAAAAGTTTAACAAAAAAAATCGGAAGAAAAGGCTGGTCAACCATTATACCATATTACGGAAATTCGAATCGCTATGACGGGCGTGGAATTCGTCGCGGAAATAGTATGCGGGAAGAATTTTTGTCCGTTCTGCTTGAATGTGATAAGAAAGATATCCCGTCCATCACGGATGCTTCCGTTATTATTGTCATGGACCGTTCCAAAGCTGATCGTTACATGAACGGGTTGATGCTGAAAACGGGAAACACCGTCATACGTATTCAGGATCTGGTAACGGCATCGTATTTTTCGGAGGAAAATGAATATCCCTATGGCGGCAATGCTGGAAAAAATGAAGCAATGTTAAAATTCACTTCAAAGCTTTCAGTAGGATTGGACATGACATGGAATGAGGATGGCAACGAATATTTGGGAATGTTTGTTTGCGGAAATTCTCTTATTGAAAGGGGAATTACCGAAATTCCGCAGGTTATGAGCAGGGAGAGTATCGGATTTTCATTTATTTCGGGCTGTATGGATCTGAGGTGTGCGGAAAATTTGCTGACCGATCATGAAGAAGCGAGAGTGTTTGCCTGCACAAAAAAATTTCTTTTGGAACACACGCTGCCACCAGTAAACAGGAATGCATTTGCCATGGAGCTGGCACTGCAGGCGGATGCCATCATAGATCATGAAATTCATACAACGGTACTTCCGGGAGCGACAGATTGGAAAGATTACCGGGATTTCAAAAAAGCTGTATACAGCATTAAACGGGATGAACTGAGCGATGAAGAGAGAAGCTGTATCATTCCGAATGCGTATTCGCTTTTAAATCTGTTTATGACTGCACCGTTCTGCATTTCGGAAATGGAAGATGCCGTGAATAACGGGAAAATACGCGTGGAACAGCCGCATGACCGTTTGGAGAAACTAGAAAGAAGGCTGGACGCATTACCGATAAATTTGGCAGAAACGGCCGAAAGAGTCGGGGATCTGTTGGAAACTCTGTACTACACGGTTTACGATGCGTCACCGAAGCGTGAATACCTGAAAGAATACATCAGAAAACATTACGGGCATAAAATCGCGGTCATTGTTCCGAAAGCCTATTATGCGGATATTATATGGAATTATGTGCTGACTGGTTATGATATGGAAAAATCAAAAATTGAAATTGTGACGATAAACCGTTTTGACGGGAACCGCGATTATGATTACATTCTTGTCATCGGAAATCTCAAAGGAAAACATTTTGATATCTTCCACTGCATGTCGACAGCCGAAATCACGGTACTGATGTATAAAGCTGAAAGCATGGTTTTCCGTCTAGCTGAGAGAAAAAGCCAATCCCGGGAACATTTATTTAACTCCAGACAAAGGGTATCGGATGAGTTGTCGGAAGACATTGCGGAAAACATTTCCAATGGTGACATTGAGGAAATTGAACGGGTGGACGATGAGATTGCCGTATATGTGGATGAAATCGTGGAAAGCAAGTTTGATACTGTAATACGAAGGGAACGTGAAAATGGAACGGTTCCTCTTACGGAGGTTTCCACGCTGATCAGATTCGATGACGGAGAAGGAGCCATGCTTTCCAGTCATTATGAAGCATATGTGCTGAATGATGAAAAAGGAGAAGTGGAAAAGAAGAAAGTGGACGCCCTGAAAATCGGGGATTCCCTGATATTTTTGAACCGAGATGATGACACAAGGGATATTGTTGACTATGTCCTGAAGGAACTGATTCGTGAAAAACGCATCAGCCCTAAAACCGTGCAGGATTATGAAATGTCGCGCAGGTGGAAAAACGACCTGTCGGAATATATGGAGAAAACCGGCTATTCACCGAAACGGATTGCGGATATAATGAAAGCAAACGGGGTTCGGGTTCAAAAAGCTTCCATTATAAACTGGCTGGATGATGACGCGCATATTGTCGCACCGCAGACAGTGGAATCGCTCGAACAGATCGCATTGCTGACCGATGATACGGACATGTTCGATCATGTGAATGAATACTTTGATGCGTGTCGCAGGATACGGAAGGTTCGCAAAAACATACTGAAAGAACTGGGAACGGCAATTATCAGACAGTTGGAGGGACAGGAAACTTCTGGCACACTGATTCCGCTGGAAATACGGAAACATCTCGACACGCTTGCCGTGGTACTCAGAATTGAAAATATCGTACAGACCAATCGTTCGGAGCCGTCATACCTGACCAACCGGCCGTTAGATCTGGAAGGGGGATTTTAAGCATGGGATTTAAGTCTGAAATGATTGAGGCAAGGGATGAATTTATTGCTCTGGTAAAAACCGAACTGCTCGGCCCCGGTTCGGAGGTTTCCGTTCCAGATGCGGAACATGAACTGATCACAACGGTTCCAGAAAAAAGATATTCCATCGGAATTCTTTTTCCGAAGGATAATAAGATGAAAGCGGACGGAAACGATGTGGATCGTGCCGTTCAGGAAGAGGATACAGAAAGCGAAGAGCCGACGGAAAGCATCGCATCCGATAATTCTGACTATATCGAAGTGAAAATGCCAGAAAATACAAAAGAGGAAAAGAACAGTGAGGAGATTGATGATGAGCCGGATCTGGAGAACAATCTGGATGAGGAAGTCAGCCTGGCAGCTCAGAACATGCCGTCTTCATTCGGTATCACGTTCTTTGTCAGAGGCAACACGGATCGTGTCAGGATTTCACTGAAATACGGTACATACAGGAAGTCACGTTTGGAAGACTGTCGGCTTCCTTTTACTCCAGTACGACAGGGTGAGTGGAGTGTTCCGGCTGAATTTGATGCTTATATCAGATATGATATGGAAGAAAAGACTTTGAAGCTGACCGGGAAAATCGACGGAAAAACAATCCGTCAGCTGAAGGAACGCGATCTGTTGGATACAGATGACAATCATATTATTGCAAATATGTATAAACTTTCCGATCAACTTCGAAACGGTTATGTCCGTGAACCACGGGAACTGAATTATGAAATCGTATTTAGAGACTTAGACTATGTAAGTGAATCCGAAATCCCAGAGCATGGACTGTTGGAAATAACCGCCCTGAGAAGAAAAATGGAAAACGGAACCACGTCCCTGACAATTATGGTGGTAAATAAAACGGTGGGCACCCCACACGGAACTAACTGCATTCTCCAGCCTGAACTCAGGATTGATTCGGTAAATAATGATTTCGTGTTTGAAAAATATGCTGGAACCGTAAATTTCGACGTTCTGGATGAGGAAGAACAGTCATTGGAACTGCAGTACCGAAACAAGCATGTGTACGGCACAGGTCTCGGTACTGCAGTTGATTGGAATGTTGACTCGGCAGGAGCCGGTTTCATACGAAATGACTTTTTCCCGGAATGCGAAGTACCATCCATGGACTTTAAGCTTCCGAAAAACTGTGGAGTAAGTGATAAAACACTGTCCATGAAATACCTTTCCGACCTTGATGAAACGGACCGAAATGAAAAAATTAATGATCTGACAAAACTGGTTGATGCATATTCGGCTTGGATTGATGCTTTGGTTGCACGATCTCATTCACTTAATCTGCGTTTTATGAAAGCTGCCGAGAAAAATCTCAAGGGATGCCGGGAAGCATGCGAACGCATGAGAAACGGCATCGGAATTCTCGGGAAAGATGATAGGGCATGGGATGCTTTCCAGCTTGCCAACCGTGCCATGTTCATGCAGAGAATTCAACTTGCAATTCAGAAAAAATATCCGGCTACCTTCCCGGACGAAAATGAACTCTCGGATGCTTTGAAAAACATTGATTACAGAATAGCTGATACAATATACACCGATGACGAATATGCCTGGAGGCCGTTTCAGCTTGCATTTATGCTTTTGGATGTTGTTTCGGTTACGGATGACTCCTCCGCGGATCGTTCAATGGTCGATCTCATCTGGTTCCCGACGGGCGGCGGAAAAACGGAAGCATATCTCGGCCTTACTGCAATGACGATTTTTTACAGGCGGTTCCACCATCTGGAAGAAAGTGGCGGCACGACGGTTATCATGCGTTACACCCTGAGACTTCTTGCCGCACAGCAGTTTACCCGTGCATCAACGCTTATCTGCGCCTGTGAAATGATCAGAAAAGATTGTGAAGCGAAAAAATCCAGATATAAACGTTATATGCTTGGAAAGTCTCCGATAACCATAGGACTTTGGATCGGAGGAGACCATACTCCGAATACAAATGAGAAAGCCAAAAAGAATTTGGAGCATCTGAACAAAAGTGCCGGATACAGTCTGGAATATGCAAAGGATACCTATAACAAGTTTCAGGTTTTAAAATGTCCGTGGTGCGGAACCCGCATGACACCGGAACAGGATAAAACAAAGAAAATAAGGGGAACATTCGGTTATAAAATGCGCAGCGGCAATCATTTTGCACTGTTTTGCCCGAGACAGTCCTGCCCGTTCGGCGGCGGTTTGCCGGTTCAGGTCGTGGATCAGGAACTGTATTCGAAGCCGCCGACGCTTCTTTTTGGAACCGTGGATAAGTTTGCAATGCTTCCATGGAACGAACAGATAGGGAATTTCTTTGCCCTGAACTCAGCAAACCGTGCACCGGAACTGATCATTCAGGATGAACTTCATCTGATTTCGGGCCCGCTCGGGACCATGGTCGGTCTGTACGAGAGTGCTATAGATGCATTATGCCGTAAAAAAGGAAATATTACGAAAATCGTAGCATCCACCGCAACCATCAGGCATGCGGTGGAGCAGTGTGCGGCGCTTTATGACAGGGATGTCAGCCAGTTCCCACATCCAGCGCTGGATGCCGAGGATTCCTTCTTTGCAAGGGAATCAACAATCGATTACGGGAATGAAATCTTCGGAAGAAAATACGTAGGTCTTATGCCGTCCGGAAAGACGAAGGCTATGATGGAGATCCGTTCTATGGCGGCGATGTTGCAGAATGCAAAGGACATGGATGTCAGTGACGAAGTAAAGGACAAGTTCTGGACTCTTACGGCTTATTACAACAGTCTGAGGGATCTGGGAAAAGCAGCAACCATGGTGGATGATGATGTCAAGGACTTCATGAAGAGAATGTGTTACCGTCTGAAATCTAATGCGGAGGTAAGAAAAATCGGTACTGCAGATGAACTGACTAGTCGGGTTTCCACCACGCAGTTGAACCAGACTCTGGACAAGCTGGAAAAGAACAAATATTCAACCGAAAACATGCAGAAACATGTTCCGCCTTATCCGTGCAACGTTCTTCTTGCTACAAATATGATTTCGGTCGGAATTGATGTGGCACGTCTGAACGTGATGCTTCTTGTCGGACAGCCGAAACTGACCAGCGAATACATTCAGGCATCCAGCCGTGTTGGCCGTGAATTTCCGGGGGTGGCTTTTACCATGTATGACGGAGGAAAAAGCCGCGATCGTTCCCACTATGAACAGTTTCGACCTTATCATGAATCATTCTATCGTCATGTGGAACCGACCGGAGCGACACCGTTTTCTGCACCGGCGAGAAAAAGAGCTCTTCACGCGGTTTTGATTGCATATATCCGGCTGTCGGTAAAGGGATTGGGACAGGAAAACGACGCGGTGAAGTTTCGCAGTGACGAGTATGAGGCAACGGTAAAAAGTATCTGCGAATACCTGATTAACCGCTGCATTGATGTTAACCGTCGTATCAATCCGAATATGAAGGATGAATCCGCGGAACTCAGGCAGGAAATGAAAGAAATTCTTGACAAATGGGAAGATTTAGCGAAGAATGCGGCTGATATCTTTTGCTACGGAAAGAAATTCATGGTAACCGGCCCTGATGCTCCGGGAGAGCGTCTCATGAAGACATTTGGGGCGTATCGTGATGATCCGGCATTTGAAACCATGACCTCAATGCGTAACGTGGATGTCATGGTGCCGGGCTCAATCATCGAATGGAAGGAGGAAGAAGATGGCTAGACATATTGAAAAAATCAGACTGGATGTTACATCACATTCCGTGCGTGCTTCTCAGGCCGTATTGCAGTACGGTGTCGGTGCGATGGTGGATTTTCCTTCCCAGACACTCATGACTGCCGCACCAGAGTATTGGAGTGATCAGGTTATTCATATTCACGATGAACGTCTGGAAAAGTCCCTCGGCGTGCGTTATTTCGGCATGCCGACGGGTGGAAAGAATCGAAACGGAATTGCATATGCCCGTTTCCCGGAATGGTATTTTTGTCCGAAATGCCGCCGTTTCCAGCCACTGTCGCAGTGGATTGCAGAATTCAATAAAGGTGCCAAAGAGAAGGAAAAAACTGCCAACAGAAATATGAGCCGTCGATTATATTGTCCGAAGGATCATGTTGAACTTGTGGTAGCAAGAATCGTAACGGCATGTGCACACGGACACATCAATGATTTCCCGTGGGTAAAATGGGTGCATGCGAAAAATTACGGCGGAGCAAAAGACATATGTGGAAATCCGAAACTGACATTTACGACAAGCCCGATGGCTTCCGAGGGTCTGGAGGGTCTCAGCATAAAATGCACGACCTGCAATGCATCGGCAACATTAAAGGATGCCTTTAATGAAGAGGAATTTGTACGTCTTGATGATAAGTTTGGCGGAAAATATGACTTTTCCTGCGACGGTGGACATCCGTGGAAAAACGAGAAAGAAAGCTGCGGAATTTATCCGAAAGTTCTGCAGAGAGGCAGTTCTTCGGTATATTTTCCGGTAACTGCCAGCTCCCTCGTAATACCTCCGTTTTCCGACATCATTAACAGCCGCATCGAAGACAGCAGTCTATATGGCGAGTTCAGAAATAGCGTAAAAGACGCTATAAAATATAATAAAGGAAGTAGCGAGGAATTAGAGGAAACTATACAGGCAAGGATTATGGATTATGCGAAAGAAATATCCGTTAATATCGGATGCAAGTATGAACAGGTGCGTGATATTCTTTGCCGTCGCTTATCCACAAATGAAGAACTTAATTATGATACGGGAAGTATCGAATACCGTTCAGCGGAATTTGACGCACTTTCCGGGCGGGCTTCCGTGACCGGAACTCAGTATGATGACTTTAAGCGTGTCGGAACGGACATTAAAAAATACGGTATTCCGTTTGTCAAAAGCATATCCCTGATTGAAAAAATCAGGGAAGTACAAGTCATGCTCGGCTTTTCAAGAATCACCCCGTTTCCGGCTTCCCTGATATCTAGTGCTTCCTATAATTTTATAAACATCAAAAAGAAAGAGGATGACTGGTATCCGGGCTACAACGTATACGGAGAAGGTATTTTCATTGAATTTGACGAGGATTTCATTAATGCCTGGAGAAGCGGAAATGCGGCTCTCAAAAGACGGGTGAACACGCTTCAGGAAAATTACGATAAATCATTTCTGGGACGTCAGAACCCGCGGAAGATTTCAGAAAAATTTCTTTTACTGCATACGATTTCACACCTGCTGATCAAACAGTTGAGTTTTGAATGCGGCTATAACATTTCATCTCTCAAAGAGAGAATATACTGCGGAGAACCCGCGGACGGTAAGGAAATGGCAGGCATTTTGATTTATACGGCAAGCGGTGATTCGGAAGGAACACTTGGGGGACTTGTGCGTCAGGGAAGATATGACACGTTTCCGGGTATATACAAAAAGGCGATTAAATCTGCTGTTATCTGTTCCAATGATCCAGTATGTTCCCTCAGTAATGGTCAAGGACGGGATTCTCTGAATCTGGCCTCATGCTATTCCTGCTGCCTTCTTCCAGAAACATGCTGCGAGGAATTTAACGTATTTCTGGATCGCGGAGTCGTGACTGGAACCTGTGAAAATAAAAAACTGGGTTTTTTCTATGAACAGCTGTATGGAAAAGACGGCTGGAAAAATGTGCCAGTAAAAGCGTCTTCAGCCGGGGATTATAAGAAAAGAGAATAAAGTTTCGTGATCGTTATGTCAGGGACGGATATGAACGGAGAAGACTGGCCAAGCATGACATCGAACATTTTATGATTATGTGAAAGCAAAAGAAAGACTGAAAGATTTTGCGGTATTTAACAGTTTTCCTTATGCTTACATACACATTGGGGGCTGACTCCAATGTGGTAATACAGAACGTAGAGAATCAGAGCTGCTGGCGCAAGGCAGCAGCTTTGATGAAATAAAATTTCCATTGTAATCATATATTTACCTTATCAAGAATTTTTTTGCAAGAGGATATTACAGGGAAAAGGAAGTTTCACATAAGATTGCAAAAACTAAAAAGATAAACTGAAACAGGACAATAAAAATATTGTACAGGATACGGATGTTTTTTACAAAAATGGTGCCAAAGAAATCACGAATAGTTAAGTGGGAAAGAGTCTTCCCGTTAGTTCTTAAAAAAAAGATTGCAAAGAGAAAAACTGACTAAATAGAAAACTAATTGTTGAGGTGATTTTGTGACAGATGTTTTAACAAAAGAGCAGCGACATAAAAATATGAAAAATATCCATGGAAAAGACACAAAGATAGAAGTCATATTGAGAAAAGCATTGTGGCATAAAGGATATCGGTATCGTAAGAATTATAAAAAACTTCCAGGAAGCCCAGATATTGTACTTATAAAGTATAAGATAGCAATTTTCTGCGATGGCGAATTTTTTCATGGAAAAGATTGGGAAGTATTAAAACAAAGACTGGAAAAAAGCAATAACAGCGAATTCTGGATTAGCAAAATATCCCATAATAGAGAGAGGGATGATGAAGTAAATAAAAAATTGCTGTTCGAAGGCTGGACTGTTATCCGGTTTTGGGGTGATGATATAAAGAAGCATACAGATGAGTGTGTGAAGGCTGTGGAAGAAACGATATTTGACATGGCTATGTATGATAGTGTTGATATGTAGAAGGTAATAACAAAAGTTGCAATTTTAACAGAGAAGGAGAAAATAGCATATGACTACAGAGGAAATTTTACATTTAAATTTGACCGATGAGCAATATACAGCAGTAATTGATGACTCTAGAAATATATTGTGTCTGGCTTGCGCAGGTTCTGGAAAATCAAGAACTTTGGCATATAAAATAGCGTATTTAATATCCAGGGGCGAGACGCCAGAGAGCATTATTGCGTTCACATTCACTGAAAAAGCTGCGGAATCGATAAAACGTAGAGTTGCAGAGGCATTGCGTAAGTTTGGATTATCTGAAAATATTGTAGGTGCTATGTTTATCGGAACCTTAGATGCATTTTGCCAGAAACTCCTTGGTGATATTAACGCAAAATATCGCCAATTTGACATTTTAGATCAGAATCGATTGGTGCTATATGTAATGTCGAGACAGCGCAAGCTGGGATTGACGACTGGACAGGGGTATTTCAAACGAATCAAAGAATTTACAGATGCATGGCAGACGATGCATAATGAAAATATTGACTTAAATGATATTGCGAAATATAATGTAGAATTATTTGAACGTTTGTTGCGCCTCGCCGACTCAATGAGTGCGGATGGTTACATGGATTTTTCTTTTGCAATATATCTTGCAGTTCAGGAATTAAAAAAGATAGATCAAAAGGAAGGCTCATATATCGAAAAATTCAAATATCTTTTTGTTGATGAATATCAAGATATAAATCCTATTCAAGAAGAATTTATAAAAACATTATCTGGCTTTTTGGATATGTTATTTGTTGTAGGTGATGATGATCAGTCTATTTATGGTTGGAGAGGTGCTAATGTACAGAACATTCTGACATTTAAGGACAGGTATCAAGATGTTAAAATACATAAATTATTGGTCAATTTTAGAAGTACAAAAGCAATAGTAGAAACTGCAAATAACTTTATTCAAAAAACAATCCCGTTGGAAAGATTGCCAAAAGAAATACGATATCATCAGAATGGTAATATTCAAGACTTGCGAAACCTGTGGTTCCAGAATAGAGAAGATGAAGCTAAATGGGTTGCACAGCGAATTAAATCACTAATAGGAACGACATATATTGAATATAATCCGGATGGAACAGAGAAAAGTAGAAGGGGACTTACTTACGGTGATTTCGCAGTACTGGTTAGGAGTATTCGTTCACAAAATGGAGAGAATAAGGATGTTCAATTTGTAAATGCAATGAGAGAATTGGGCATACCAGTAAAAACATCTGGAGAAGGTGGTATTTTTGATAGACCATATGCGCAATGTATATTAGCAATAATGGAGTTGCTGAGAAATGGAATTGAAGTAAATCGAACTGTTGCAGAAAAGTGCTTTGCTGAGTCAGTTTTACCAATTTTTCCAGATGCAGATAAGAACAAGTATTTTAAAGTTTTGCAGGAATGGTATACAAACATATATGCATCGGCAAATTCAGCCAGAAGAAAAGTTTATCCACAGAATTTTTTGCATCAATTAGCAGATGCGCTTAATTTAAGAGCGTTGGAGGATGAAACTGCATTAAGAGATCTTGGACTATTCAGTGATATAATTAAGGATGTAGAACAAACATATGTCAGTATTGATTCTGAATGGAGATATAGAGAAATGCTCAACTTTTTACAGAATATAGCACAGAATTATGAATTGGATTCTGTAGACTATATTTCAAAAGTTGATGCTGTTAACGTATCTACAATACATAAGGTTAAAGGACTTGAATATCCAGTTGTGTTTGTTGTAGACTTGGTTAATCAGCGTTTTCCGGGTAAAAAGGGACAGTATAGCGGTATTTTGCCAGAAGCTTTAATGGGAAATGCAATTGATAGAGGAGCATACGGCAATAGGATAGAAGATGAGGCTCGATTATTTTATACAGCAATTACCAGGGCGGAGCGCTTGCTATATTTGACAGGAAGTGAAATTCATCCAGAATTAAAAACAAAGAAGAAACAATCGGTATTTACGGCGGAATTGAAGCACTCAGATATGAGACGGGATATGACATTGGACAAATTGGCTGACAAGATTGAGCCGATACCGAGATTTGATGATAATGAACTTCCTACAGATTTTTCTTCTGTAAAATCATATCTGACATGTCCATTCATGTATAAATTGCAGAACATATATGGGTATAATGCAGCAGTGCCAGAATTGTTTGGTTTCGGGCAAACTACGCATACAATTTTGGAACGATTGCATCAGAAATACAAAGATAGAATACCTACTGAAAAAGAAATATTTGATATGGTAGAAGATACATTTATGCTTAAACATGTCTTTCCAAGTAAAGATCCTATAAATAGACCAGGTTCCTATGAACGAGCAAAAAAACTAGTACATGAGATTATGAAAAAATATGTGGATACATATTCAGATGATTTTTGCAGAATTCGTCAAGATGAAGCTCGATTTGAACTATTGGTAGAGGATGCATTGATCACGGGGTCTATTGATTTGTTGTTAAAAGAGGATGAAGAAAAAAATATTGATGCAGCAGAAGTAATAGATTTTAAGTCAATGGAAGTCCCGGATAATTTGGAAGAGTTTGATTGGCGAGAAATGTCGATTCAGGTACAGCTATATTCAAGGGCCGCAAAAGAGGTTATAGGCGAAAAGGCAGAGACAGGATATGTTCATACATTAAAGAATAATAAGAGGGTAGAAGTTCCAGTTGATGAAACGGCAGTTAAGAATGCAATTGGTGCAATAGAGTGGGCTGTAAAGGGAATTTTGCAAGAAGATTTTCCGATGAGAGCATGTTCTACAAATTGTAAGAAATGTGATTATAGAGCATTGTGCAGGCAGGAAAGGGAGGAATTTAAGCGCAAAGAATTGCCGCCATTTATTAATACTCCTTTGGGAGAGAGGGTTGTTGCAGCATTTGAAGAGAAAGATGGTGAGTTCTAAGCATGAAAATAAAGTATGAAGCAATAGATATATTTTCTGGATGTGGTGGAGTATCATGTGGACTATCATTAGCAGGATTTAAAGTTAAGTCAGCAGTGGAAATAGAAAAGAATGCAGTGGATACATACTTGAATTATGGTCCATTAAATAAGGTAAATGTGTTAAATGAGGATATTTGTAATTTGAGTGGCGAGCAAATATTGAAAGCAGCCAAAATAAATAAAGATGATATTTATTTATTTGCAGGGTGCCCGCCTTGTCAAAATTTTTCAAGACAAAATCCCCTTAATAAGAACAAAACTGATGAAGAACGAAAGAAGCTGTTATTTGAGTTTTTACGTCTTATTGAAGAAATCTTGCCACCGTTTATTTTGATGGAGAATGTTCCAGGAATAAAGACGGATTTTAATAAAGCAATATTAAGCGAATTTTTGCAACGAATAAAAAAACAGTATTATGTTAGGGAAGATGTTTTAAATGCAGCTGATTATGGTGTTCCGCAAGCAAGAAAAAGGTTTGTTTTGCATGCTGTCAGAAATGATATTAATCAGGAGTTACAAAATTATGGCTTTACATTTGATTTACCTAAAGCTACTCATGATAAAAAGGGCCGTAACGGTTTGAAAAAATGGAAGACAGTTAAAGAAGCGATTGGTGATTTGCCCGTAATTAAAGCTGGGGAAGAATATATGGATGATGGAAAGATTCATAATCATAAGTGCGCAGGGTTATCAGATAAAAATTTGCAGAGAATTAAAACAATTAGGAAGAATGGTGGTTCGCGAAGTGGATTGCCAAAAGATTTAGTTTTGGAGTGTCATAAAAGGAAGGATGAAAAAGGAAATGTATTTTCCGGTCATGGAGATGTATATGGCATAATGGATGCTGATAAACCAGCCCCAACAATTACAGGAGGATGTTTGTGCTATTCAAAGGGAAGATATGGGCATTATAGCCAAGACAGAGCGATATCAATACGTGAAGCTGCCAGATTACAAACGTTTCCAGATGATTTTATATTCAGTAATTCTTTGACAGATTCAGCATTGCAAATAGGCAATGCTGTACCGATTGATTTGGTAAAAGCAAGTGGAGAAGTTTTCAAAGCAGCGATAAAGAGCATAAAAATGAATCGGGCAAAAGTAGTGAAAAAGGGTAAAATATAGTGACAACAAAATGACAATACAATCCCCTAAAAATCTACGTAACAGGTAGAAATCAGACAAAACTTCATGGTTTTGGTTATTAAAATCAATGGTAAATACCGTGACCACATTAAGGCCTACGCCTCCTTACGAACTGTAGAACTATTGAAGTTTTATGCGGTAGTTTTCAGCTATGTTTTATGCTTGAGCGGAAAGTATGAGTATAAAGTATCGTCGGTTGAACTTCAGAAAATTATTCGCAAGTGGATCTTCATGTCTACGATTACTGGATTTTATACGGGATCTACAGAATCGGAAGTTGAAAAGCAGTTTGCTGATTTGCGAGATGTCCATCATGCAGATGAATTCGTATCATATCTGAATTCTGTTATCGGCAACCGATTTACGGATGACTACTTTGTTTATTCGCTGCCAGCCGAGTTGAACAGTTCTTCGGCCAATTCACCGGCCTGGTACGGATATATTGCGGCAGTCAATGTACTGGGAACACCTATGCTGTTCAGCACAGCACCTCTGTCACAATACTTTGTATTAGGAGCAAATGGAGACAAAAATTCCGTGGACAAGCATCATATCTTTCCGAAGCATTATCTTGAAAAGATCGGGTACGATAATGACCGTGACAGAAACCAGATTGCGAACTTTACATACTTGGACTATACAACAAACATTGATATTTCCGATGAAGCTCCGGCGGAGTATGTCAGCCGATACCGAGAGAAATTAGGAGAAGAAGGATACCGGCTTGCCTGTGCTCAGAATGCATTACCTGAGAATTTTGAGCAGTTATCGTATCCTGAATTTCTGAAGCAGAGAAGATTATTGATGGCGCAGATCGTCAAAAAGGCATATAACGAACTTGACAAGTAAGTATCTATAAAATGTCTGAAGAAGTGTTTTCGGTTTAAAACAGAGAAAACAGTTTTGCACAGCACATGCTTTACATTTTCTATCAAGGAGATCATCAGAATATGGAAAACCAAACAATCGCTTATTACAACCAAAACGCAGCTTCTTTCATACAAGGCACTGTTTCTGTGGATTTCCAGATGACGCAGGATAAATTTTTAAACGCTTTGCCGGGAAAGAGAGTGTTGGATTTCGGGTGTGGTTCCGGAAGAGACACGAAGTATTTTCTGGGAAACGGTCTTGCTGTTACGGCGATGGACGGTTCAGAAGAACTGTGCAAATACGCCAGTGCCTATACCGGTATTCCGGTAAAAAACATGATATTTCAGGATTTGGATGAGATGAATCAATATGACGGCATCTGGGCGTGTTCATCGATTCTGCATTTGCCGAAAAAAGAATTAAAAATGGTATTCCATAAGATGGTAACAGCGTTGGACACTAATGGGATTATTTATACCTCCTTTAAATATGGAACGTTTGAAGGCGAAAGAAGCGGCCGTTTTTTTACGGATTTCACACCGGATACTTTTTCTGATTTTATCAAGGATGTGGCGCAGATCCGAATAGAAGAAGAGTGGCTTACGGATGATGTAAGACCGGGAAGGGAGAGGGAAAAGTGGCTGAATCTGATATTGAAAAAGACAGGTTTCTAGCAGAACACGCAGATTTTAGATTTCGGGAACAGGTGTGTTATCCAAATGGTGGAATTTCCCGGTTTTATGATAATGGGATAGATATGGTTGTTATTGATGATGGTATCTGCGCCCATGAGCCAAAAGAGCCGGTTTTTCCCTATATGCTGATTACGGAGAAGCAGAATGATTATATGCATCGCTTTCAAAGGGTGTTTCGTTTTCTGGGATATGCGCGGGAAAATCTGGATTCATATCTTACCAAAGATGGAATTGTCCTGGAAGGCGGTTATATACGAAACACAGGCGATCGGAGCGAGCAGGCCGATGCTTCTCCGCTGGAAATTCATTTCGAAGAGAATTTTTCAAGTGTTTATGGAATGAATGCGCTGAGATATCTGACGCGGGAATATGGAATTTGTGATGAAAATGGAAGGAATTATTTTCTCGATTATTTTGTCAGAACAAAGGATCAGAAATATGCGATCGAAGAAAACGGCCTTGATTACCATCATCCGCAAATTATTGGAGAGGAAAAATATCGCAATCAGCTCAAGAAACAAAATACGTGTGCCCTGTGGGGGATCAAGTTATTTCGATTTTCCAAAGAGGACTGCGAGTTCACCAATCGGATCGAGGATGATATCAAGCAGTATTTTGGAAAAGATTCTTCGAATTTTGTGGATGACGGAATCAAAGTTGAAAGAAAAGTTGAGCTGTATGAACATCAGACTGTCAGCCTGCAGGAGATACAAAAGCGCAGAGAAGCGGGTATCAAAGCATTTTTGATTGTGCTGCCTACAGCAGCGGGAAAATCGAAAATTGCGGAAGAAGATTTACGGACGTTCGCAGAAGGAAAACAAAAGTTTCGTGGACTGATTCTGGTTCCGGGAGTCAATCTTTTGCTGGACTGGGAAGAAAGAATAAAGGCTTCGCTGCCAGAGTTAAAAGATAAGATTGATATTCGAACGTATGCCTTCGCGGCCAGACATTATACGGACACTACACCAGACTATTACAATTATCTTGTCGTGGATGAAGCACATCATGCGGTTGCGCCAGTGCTGAAAAGAGTTGTGCAATACTATCGGACAGAATTTACGATAGGCCTGACGGCGACGGATCAGCGGCCGGATAAAAGAAAGCTGGAAACGGTGTTTGGATCGTATACGACTTCGTTATCCTTAAAAGAAGCGATGGAAAAGGGAGTGGTCGCGAAAGCGAATGTTTACCGGATTGAAACGAATCTTGATCTTTCCAGTGTAAGGTTTAATGGGCGGGATTATGTCAATGCGGATCTGGAGAAAAGAATCCGGGTCACTTCAAGAAATGAGCTGATTGTCCAGGTACTTTCAAAGTATTTTACGTCTGGTGAAGCGGGCACGAGACAGGGTGTTGTTTTTTGTGTCAATGTTGCGCATGCGAACGAAATGGCAAAGCTCCTTAATAAGGCAAATATTTCAGCGGCCAGCTACACAAGGCAGACAAAAAATCAAAGTTCTGTTATGAAAGCGTTCAAAGAAAAGGAAATTCGTTTCCTGTGTGCCTGCAATATGATTTCAGAGGGATGGGATTATCCGGAACTCGGCATTCTGGTGATGGCAAGGCCTACGCTTTCCAAGGTTCTTTATCTGCAGCATGTCGGAAGGGGACTGCGGAAAACGGACACCAAGAAAAATGTGATTGTGATTGACGTAGTCGATGAGTACGGCGCCATGATCAAGCCCTGCAGTATGCATTCTGTTTTTGCCAATCCTTATTATGTTCCATTTGGCGATATCACAAAAATGGATTATAAACCGGGAGATCTGGTGGTGATTGATGGAATGGAAGAGCGGATTGAGCGGATTACAGAGGTGGATATCCATTCTTTTGAAGAAAAATACGGCGATTATCTGAGCCAGGAGCAGGTTGCCAGGGAATATTTTGTGAATACGGGAACCATCACAAGCTGGATCAGAGCCGGAAAATTAACGCCAGAAGTGCAGTACAAATTCGGCAGTAAAACATTATATTTATTCAGTCCGAATGAAGTGGAAAAATATCGGAAGCAGCTTGGAATTAAGAAACACAACGATGCGACCATCAAAGAAGATTTTTTTGCGTTCCTGGAAGAAAGAGATTATTCACTTTCTTATAAAATGCCGTTTCTGCTGGCTTTTATCCGTCATGTGGATTCCATTGGAGATGCAAAAATAGAAGAGGTTCTGGGAGACTATATTGCTTTTTATCAGGACAGAATAACCCGGGGACTTCCCGTAGACCGGAGCACCTGCCCGTATAATGAAACGATGCTGCAGGATAAGAAAGCAATGCAGAGAAGCATGCTGACCAATCCGTTTGAGAAATTTGAGAGAAAACGGTTCCTGTATTATTCGAAAGATCTGAGTGTTCTCTCAATGAATCACGCGCTGTACAGCCAGATGGAAGCAGAGGACTGGGAGCGGGTGAGAAGGCAGATGGAGGAAGATCTGAAGGAGTATTATGCGAAAGTGGAAGGAGCTGTGCTGGTGAAGAGATAGCGGAAAGAATTTCTTCCCCAGAGATTTGATTTGGAAAGGTGCGTGTAAATATAGCAGGATACAAGAGATTACCGGTGGAATTTGAAGATTTTCAGGAAGTTTGAAAATTTGGATTTTACTATGTGGATAAAACAAAGCTGATTGAACAGCTTTTTGAAAGTAAACGGTAAATTCCGAGTACCTTTTTATCCCACTACATTTATGCCATAATCATACTGACCAAATTAACATAGTCCAAAAAGTTCAGTACTCAACTTTTTAGACTGACTATAATTAAGGGAGGGATGGTATGGCTACGCAAACCAGTTTTATAGCGCAGCAGGTCAGGATCCGGCAGTGGGCAGAACAAATTCGTGCCTGTCAGAACCGTCCGGCGGGCATGGAACCTGTCGTCCACATTCAAAACACAAAAGGGCTGTCAGCGGAAATATTTCCCGGTGCATCACCAGAGATCATCCGTCAGCTTGTCGAGATATTCCATCATGCTGAATGATGCAGATGCTTCCGGTTTTAAAAAAGTTTATCTGGCGATGGGATTTACGGATCTCCGGCGTGGGATTGATGGTTGACATATGCACCAATGCAATAGTGCATGCTTTCCAAAGATTCAGAGCACCCTTTTCCGGCAACAAAAATAAAGCTACTGTTTCACGAATCTTTGTTCGTTAAAACAGCAGCCCCTTAATATGTTGAATGAAATAGGTGGGGTGACATTTCCACATCTCCAACTAGGGTGACGGCTGCCCGTTCCGTCCTCTGATTTCATTCAATATATTCTATGCTCTTACAATGTAATTATACAATAGCTTATTTATTTGTCAAGTTTTTTTAAAGTTCCCTTGGCAATAAAATTTTTAACTCGTTTGGGAGTGAACCTCACATGACTAAAGTCACGTGCTTCCGGCCGCTTTAAGCGGCAGACCAAATATCGGCGGATACGCCTGTTACTTAGATTTTGCACAGATATGTGCTTCTTCCATGCCGGATACGGCAGGTTTCCACATAACAGGTAATCCACTGCATATCTGCCTGTGTTTATGCTGCTTTACGCAGTTCCATTTCTGAAATCAGTTCTCTCAGATCTGCATAAACACATGAGGTTCTACGCTTTACTGCAGGAACTTTTGCCTCCAGCAAAG
>OLRR01000375.1_pt1 | contig 36652 bp, 26 predicted proteins | sample 1671941 | NCBI WGS metagenome assembly OLRR01 (sample SAMEA3136628, study PRJEB25190) | human gut metagenome
GTAGATAGATATTTATATCATCAAAAGCATACTCGTTGAAGTAGGAATGAAACATGGAAGTTTATAACTTTTTATAAGTTTTCAGTAACGGTGTAAAAAGAAATTATGAATCGAAAAGGAACAGGGCTTGTCCATATTTATTTCGGGGACGGAAAAGGAAAGACAACAACAGGAATGGGACTCTGTGTGCGGGCAGCCGGTTATGGCTACCGTGTACTGATCTATCAGTTTATGAAAAACAACAAGACGAGTGAACGAAACATTCTGGAAAAGATAGAGAATGTTTCAATCGTAAACGGACTGGATCAGGAGAAATTCAGCTTTCAGATGACGGAACAGGAAAAGAAAGAACGTCTTGCTTTCTATAACAGTCAGTTTGAGAAGGTGACAAAGAAAGCGGTGGAGGAAGACTTCGATGTGCTTTTTCTGGATGAGACGATCTATACGATCAGTGCGGGACTGCTGGATGAAAAGCTTGTACTTGACTTTCTGAAAAAGAAACCGGACAAGCTGGAAGTGATCCTGACCGGAAATACACCAAGCGAGGCGATGATCGCTGCGGCAGACTATGTATCGCAGATCAAAAAGATCAAGCATCCGTTTGATGAGGGTCAGGCATCCAGAATGGGGATTGAAAAATAGAAACGTGTCGGAGAGTGTGTGAAATCCGGCACAAAAATATCTGTAAAATGAGGAGTGCCCCCAATGTCTGGTACATTGGAGGCTATTATGAAAAAATTTATTGCTTTGTGTAAAGTGTATCAAAAGCTTTCGCTCTTGAACTATTTACATAGTAACAATGATGTATGAATAGAATATGAACGCTCTGTGAAAAGTGTGTGAAAATAACAAAAACAGGTCTTGAACAGACCTGTTTTTTGTTGGAATGTACTAATGCATGACGGAATTGTTGGAGTACAAAGTACGGAACAATTTGTATGCATCTTTTCATCGTAACATCAAAGCTTAATGTTTTTGAACAGGGAGCCAAGACTTGTGGTAGCGGCTTCTGTCTCCGGAAGTTCGAAAGTCTCTTCTTCGACTTCTTCTGCGGCTACATCGTTCAGGGCTTTCATGCTCAGACTCAGTTTTCCGTCTTTGATCGCAGTGATCTTGACTTTTACAGTATCACCTTCGGACAGAACAGCTGCCGGTGTTTTGATACGTTTTTCGCAGATCTGAGAAACGTGCAGCAGACCGGACAGGCCATTTCCAAGGTTGATAAATGCACCGTAAGGTTTGATGGTCTCTACGGTTCCTTCGGTAACGAGTCCGACCTGAACGTTGGAAACTTTTGCTTTGCGTTCTTCATCTGCTTTCTCACGCAGGATCTCTCTTGCGGAAAGGACGAGACGTTTGTTTTCAGCATCAGCATTGATGACACGGACTTTCAGTTCTTTGCCGAGCCAGTCGTTCAGAGCGTCTTCTTCTACATAGTTCAGGGAAAGCTTGGATGCCGGGATGAAACCGCGGATGCCGTCCAGGTATGCAACCACACCGGATTTTACGATGCCACCGACCTTAACGGTCAGGTTGGTGCCTTCTTCCATGTATTTTTTGAATTTGTCCCATGCGAGAATGTCATTCGCTTCTTTGGAGGAGAGCAGAATGTGGCCTTCTCCGTCATCTCTGCGGATCACGGTTGCGGAGATCTCATCACCGATGTGAACATCTTCTTTGAGATTAAATCCAGGATCGCTTGTGAAATCTTCCAGACGGATGATACCTTCGGTGTAGTATTTCAGATCCAGTGTGATCTCAGATTCGGAAACACCGATTACGGTTCCGGTGAGGATATCGCCTTCATGGATCTGTTTGAAAGAAGCTTCCAGTTCTTCAGCGTAATCAGCCATGGTTTCTGCCGGTTCTTCCGGTGCGGCAGTTTCGGTGGTTTCCGGTGTTTCAGCAGCCGAAGTTTCGGCTTCTGCCGCGAGTTCTTCAGATGTTTTTAATTCTTCTGACATTGTAATACCTCCTGTTGATTTTGTGGTGTTAAGGCAAAAAGATGCAGACCGGAAGACTTGCTGCCGGGTCTGTAAAATATGATTCCAATATACCTTTTTGCGATGAATTTGTAAAGCAACTTGGGAAATAACTTTTGACCATGACATTCAAAAATGCTAAAATAATAAAAACAGGAGCAGACGGGTGTCTGCGGAAAGGATGGACTTATGAATATTCCGACACCTCATATAGAGGCAAAAAAGGGTGATTTTGCAAAAACAGTACTGATGCCGGGTGATCCGCTGCGGGCGAGATTTATAGCGGAACATTATCTGGAAGATGCAGTTCTGGTCAACTCGGTGCGCCAGATGTCAGGTTATACGGGAACTTATAAGGGCAAGAGAGTTTCTGTGATGGCGAGCGGCATGGGAATGCCTTCAATGGGCATTTATTCTTATGAGCTGTTCAATGGTTATGATGTGGAAAATATTATCCGGATCGGCACGGCAGGTGCACTCAGGGAAGATCTGCATCTGCGGGATCTGGTATTTGGCATCGGTGCCTGCACAAATTCGAATTTTGCGGCACAGTATCAGCTTCCGGGAAGCTTTGCTCCAACGGCATCTTTTCCACTTTTGAGAAAAGCAGTGGAAGCGGCAGAAAAAAGGGAAGGTCTGCATTATATGGTCGGAAATCTGCTTTCTTCGGATACATTTTACAGCGATTCCAACCTGGATGTGAACTGGCGGAAAATGGGCGTACTGGCCGTGGAAATGGAAGCGGCGGCATTGTATATGAATGCGGCGAGAACCGGAAAACAGGCTCTTGCGATCTGTACAATCTCGGACAGCATTGTTACCGGAGAGGCGACAAACTCAGCAGAACGTGAAAAGAGTTTTCATGATATGATGGAACTGGCACTTGAAATCGCACCTGAATAACGGAGGGATTTGCAGGATGGATGACAGAGATAGAAAAGAGCTGGTAAGACAGGCTTTTCTGGCACAGCGGCAGGCTTATGCACCGTATTCAGAGTTTCTGGTCGGGGCGGCACTGCTCACAGAAGACGGTAAGATCTATCAGGGCTGCAACATTGAGAATGCGGCATATTCGCCGGGCAACTGTGCGGAGCGGACAGCATTTTTTAAGGCAGTGTCAGAAGGCAGGCGGGATTTTACGGCGATAGCGATCGTCGGAAATAAACGGGGCGAAGCCGGAGATTACTGTCCGCCGTGCGGCGTGTGCCGTCAGGTGATGGCAGAATTCTGCAAAGCAGATTTTGAGATTCTGCTGGCAAAAGATACGGAAAACTGGAAAAGTTATACACTGGAGCAGTTACTGCCGGAGCGTTTTACGTTATAATCATATGGAGGCTATTATGGAAAACAATAAGAGGAAAATTTATGTGATCGGACACAAGAATCCGGATACGGACTCGATCTGTTCTGCGATCGCTTATGCAGATATCAAAAACAGAACGGAGGAAAATCCCGTTTACGAGGCAAAGCGTGCCGGTCAGATCAACGAAGAAACGCTGTATGTGCTGAAACGTTTTCAGATGAATACACCGGGCTATATGCCGAATGTCGGTACGCGTGTCAAAGACATGGATGTGCGTAAAGTCGGTGGAGTGGACAGTAAAATTTCTCTGAAAAAAGCATGGACGCTGATGCGGAATGAAAATGTATTTACCCTTCCGATCCTTAATCAGAATCAGGAGCTGGAGGGTCTGATCACGACAAACGACATTACAGAATCGTACATGGATGTTTACAACAATGCAGCGCTTTCTGAGGCAAGAACGCCGTATCGCAACATTCTGGAAACAGTAGATGGAACGATGATCGTTGGAAATGAGCATGCACATTTTACGGATGGAAAGGTGCTGATCGCAGCATCCAGCCCGGAAGTGATGGAACAAAGTGTGGAGCAGAATGATCTGGTGATTCTGGGAAACCGTTATGAAGCTCAGCTTTGTGCGATCGAGATGGGGGCAAGCTGTATCATTGTCTGTATGGGTGTTCCGATTTCGAAGACGATCCGCCGACTGGCAGAGGAGAGAGAATGTTTTGTGATCAGTTCTCCGCATGATACTTATACGGTTGCACGACTGATCAATCAGAGTATGCCGGTGAAACATTTTATGACCAGTGAGAATCTGGTGAAATTCAGTATTGACGATTATACGGATGATATCAAAGAAGTCATGGCAAAACTGCGTCACAGAGATTTCCCGGTTCTGAATAAACACGGAAAATATGTGGGAATGGTTTCCAGACGTAACTTGCTGGGTATCAAACGCAGACAGCTCTGCCTTGTGGATCACAATGAAATTTCGCAGGCGGTTGACAACATCGAAAGTGCAGAGATTCTGGAGATCATCGATCACCACAGGATCGGATCTTTGCAGACGATGGCTCCGGTTTATTTCCGCAATCAGCCGGTTGGATGTACGGCAACGATTCTGTATCAGGTTTATCAGGAAAAAAATCTGACGATCGAACCAAATATTGCCGGACTGCTCTGTTCTGCGATTCTTTCGGATACGCTGATGTTCCGTTCTCCGACCTGTACGGCGATGGACAAGGCAGCAGCAGAAAAGCTGGCGGAGATCGCCGGTGTCAAATGCGAAGAGCTGGCATCCGAGATGTTTGCAGCGGGAAGCAACCTAAAGAATAAATCACCGGAAGAAATCTTCTATCAGGATTTCAAGAAATTTGAGTTAAATAAATCCAGCTTTGGCGTTGGACAGATCACTTCTGTAAATGCGGATGAGCTGACCGAGATCAAGAAAGAACTGCTTCCATATATGGAAAAGGCTCTGGGAAGCCACGGAGAATCCATGCTGTTCTTTATGCTGACAGATATTATCAACGAAAGCACAGAGCTGCTGTTCTACGGCGGAGACAGCAAAAATGTGGTAAGCGAAGCGTTCCACAAAGAGCCGCAGGAAGGCGAGCAGTCTGTGATCCTGCCGGGTGTTGTTTCCAGAAAGAAACAGCTGATCCCGAGCTTTATGACGGCAATGCAGCAATAGGAGGCAATTATAATTATGGCAAAGCAAATCTGGAAACCGGGAAATATGATCTATCCGCTTCCGGCAGTGATGGTCAGCTGTCAGAGGGAGGGCGAGAAACCAAACATCATCACGGTGGCGTGGACGGGAACCGTCTGTACCAACCCGCCGATGGTTTATATTTCGGTAAGACCGCAGCGTTATTCGTATGATATTCTGGATGAGACAGGAGAATTTGTCATCAACCTGACAACAAAAGAGCTGGCACGGGCAACTGACTACTGCGGCGTACGTTCCGGCCGGGATGTCGATAAATTCAAAGAGACCGGGCTGACTGCGGTGGAAGCAACGAAGGTCAAAGCACCGCTGATCGCGGAAGCACCGGTCAATATCGAGTGCCGTATCACCGAGAAGAAAGAACTTGGTTCGCACCATATGTTCCTCGCAGAAGTACTGGCAGTTCATGTCGATGAAAAATATCTTGATGAGAATGGAAAATTTCAGCTCAATAAAAGTGGGCTGATCGCATATTCGCACGGAGAATATCTGGATCTCGGAAAAGAGATCGGGACGTTTGGGTATTCTGTGAAGAAAAAGACGAAAAAGCCACAGAAGAGAAGGAAGAAGAAAGTGGAGAGGTAGTTTTTTTACTCCATCTCACTTGCTCGTGTCACCGCTTTTTTTCCATATTTTTTGCGAATAGAATCAAGTGCTGCATCCAGTTTTTTCTGTTTTTCCGGGGATGGTTTTTTCGGAAAATCGGCATTGGCATTTGTTTTGTTTGCAGAAATATCGGAAAAATCCAGGTCAAACAAGGAAAGCTGGACGGGCTCGTTTTCATCGACGAGTTTGGTAGTGCGGATACCTAACAGGCGAACGGGCTGCTGATTCCAGAGTTCGTGGAAGAGCCGTTTAGAGGTCTGAGTGATCAGGTCGGTAGAATTTGTTGGAATATCAATCTGGGTTTGTCTGGAAACAGACTGAAAATCGTAGTATTTGATTTCCACACAGATGCTGCCGGCTTTTTTGTGTGCTTTTCGCAGGCGGGATGCAACACTTTCTGCAAGGGAGTGCAGGATCGGTACAGCCTCGCATTCTTTTGTCAGGTCGGAGGACAGAGTGGTAGAGTTTCCAATCCCTTTTGCCTCCGCCGGGGTGGAACAGACCGGGCTGTTATCGATGCCATTTGCGTAATTCCAGAGCATGGTTCCATGGCTTTTCAGATTGAGCGTGATCAGTTTCGGGTCGGAGGCGGCAAGTTCTCCGATGGTGCGGATGCCGAGGTTGTTCAGAGCTTTCACGGAAGATTTGCCTGCCATGAACAGTTCTCCGATCGGAAGAGGCCACATTTTCTGCGGGATTTCGTCCGGAAACAGAGTGTGTATTTTATCCGGCTTTTCAAAATCCGATGCCATTTTTGCCAGAAGTTTATTGGAAGAAATACCGACATTTACGGTAAAGCCAAAGCGGCTGTGGATTTCGTCCTTGATGTATCTGGCAGCGGCGTAAGGTGACGGATAGTGATGGGAAATCCCGGTAAAATCCAGGAAACATTCATCAATGCTGACCTGTTCGATATCAGGGGTCAGGCTGTGCAGAAAGTCCATCATGCGGCGGCTGTACGCATGATAAAGGTCGTGGTTGGGCGGTGCCATTACAAGGTTTGGACATTTTTTTAAGGCATTTACGACAGGTTCGCCTGTGTGGATGCCGAATTTCTTTGCCGGAATGGATTTGGCGAGGACAACGCCGTGGCGTGTCTTCTGATCGCCGCCGATGATGGCAGGGATTTCTCGCAGATCCGGACCGTTTCCTGTTTTTAAATTTTCGACAGACGTCCAGCTTAGATAAGCGGAATTTACATCAATATGAAAGATCGTACGCATGTGGGGGACACCTCGGTTTGCTTTATCCTCATGTTTAAGCGGATGAAAAGGTCAATCGTCTTATCTTGCAAGCAAGAACGACGTTGGACTTTTTCATCCTTGGCATCATTTATTGTACCACTTTTTTCACGTCTGCACAGGGGAAAGCATATTTTATAGCAAATGTTTTGCGAGTGGAGTGAGACAATCGTGGATTCTTTTGAAGAAAAATTTCCGTGGAATTTTATGTCATATCATCAGGGTTATCCGATGCCGGGAGCGATGATGCCGGTGGAAAGCCCGATGGTACCGTGGATGGGCATGGCAGGTGGTTATCCTGTTTATCCGGCAAACATGTATCCGCAGGCGTATCTGGATGAGATGCAAAATGAGCGGGACATGAAGAAGATGAAGGAACTTTATCCGGAGGTGGCGAAGGATGTTCTAAGTGTGGTGGAGGATGAGTGTGACCAGATGGAGTACGACGGCAGCATGATGTTTGATGAGTATCCGGATAAGGTGATGTTTGAGCGGATCAAAAACCGGATTTATGATAAGGTTCAGGAGAAATATCCGGTCGAAGAGGAGGATGACCGGGATCAGGCGATGGTCATGCAGCAGGAGGTGTACAGACGTTATCCGCCGCGTAAAAACTGGCTGGGGGACATAATCGAGGTGCTTCTGTATCAGGAAATGTACCGCAGGAGGTGCAGACGGCGAAGCTGCCGCAGGAGATACTGAATTCAAGTCGAACGTACGTGGAACCTGGGATACTGCGGTCAGTTTAAAAAAATTTAAGTTGTGGTTTTAAAGCAAAGACATTACAATGGAGGGGACTGCTGGGGTTATACAGCAGTTCTCATCTCAGTCGTATTATCTCAGTCGAGAAGACTCCCACTTCTGCAAGTGGTGAGTAATAACAAGTCTTTCTCAGTGGGAGTACAATCTCCGACTGAGATAAACGCTCCGCGAGGATGTGCAGTGATTCTGAGAAGAATATGTCAGCTTTCGCTGACCAGAATCACGCACCAAGTCTCACGTGCGTTCGACTTGAAAAGAAAGGGTACAGGATATATGGAAGAATTAAAAATATTGCTGGAGGAGTGTGTCTGTGAAAAGCTGATACATATGACAGCAAGTGGGGCGAGGGACAAGGATGGCATTTCCAAAGTGCGTATCCGGCCGGTTCTGCAAAAAGGAAGTCTGATGTTTCAGTCTGCAGCACGCAAGGGGAAGCAGGAGTTTCACAGCAACCGCGATCGTGATGAGCTGATCGGGGATGTTCTGAAATTTATGGAAGAGGATTTCCGGCAGCTTCAGATCCAGATGCAGGACGAGCTGATCACAGTTCTGATCAGCAAAAAGGGAAAAGTGACGATCAAACGTAAAAAGAGTGTGACAAAACTGGATGCACCGGTTCTGATGCACAATCGTAAGAAACATTACATTCTGGAGGAAGGGATTCCGGTGCCGTTTCTGATTGATCTTGGAGTGCAGACTGCAGAGGGCAGGATCGTGCATGCCAGATACGACAAATTTCGCCAGATCAACCGTTTCTTGGAGTTTGTGCAGGATATCCTGCCACAGATGGAAAAGGGCAGAGAGCTTACGATCCTGGATTTCGGATGCGGCAAATCTTACCTGACGTTTGCACTTTATTATTATCTGAAGATTTTAAATGGCTATGATATCCGTGTGGTCGGACTGGATCTGAAAGAAGATGTGATCGCACGCTGCAATGCCCTTGCGGAAAAATACGGCTATGATAAACTGACTTTTCTGACCGGAGATATTGCAGATTACGAGGGCGTTTCCAAAGTGGACATGGTTGTAACGCTGCACGCCTGTGATACGGCCACAGATTATGCCCTGGAGAAGACCCTGGAATGGGATGCAAAAGTGATCCTGTCTGTGCCTTGCTGTCAGCATGAACTGAATAAACAGATGGAAAATGAGATTCTGAAACCAGTTCTGAAATATGGTCTGATCAAGGAGCGGATCGCTGCACTTGTGACGGACGCACTCCGGGCAGGAAGACTGGAAGAAGCCGGATATCAGGTGCAGATCCTGGAGTTTATTGATATGGAGCATACTCCGAAAAATATTCTTATAAGAGCAGTAAAAACCGGAAAACCACATGAGATCAAAGAACTGGATGCCTGTGAGAAATTTCTTGGTGTTGATCCGCTGCTTGGACGTTTGAGAAAAGAAAAAGGGGAAATGTAAATGAAGAAAATATTGATAAGGATCGTAGTTCTAGTGCTTGTTTTTGCAGCGGCTGTCTTTGGTACATCCAAAATCCTCGGAAAAAAAATGGCAGATACCTCTGAAGTGATGGCACAGGCTACGTTTCCGCTGGTTTATGTTGATCTGAACGGAAAACAGATCAACTGTATGCATGGTTATGCACAGGAAATGGATGTCATTGCCATGCGGGATACACTGACACCGCTCAGTAATGATAAAACAGTAAATATACAGATCCAGCCGTTTGAAAACCAGATCAGCAGCGTCAGCTACGAAGTACTGTCTGCGGATGGCAGCAAATCACTGGAAAATACGCTGGTAACGACACTTGGCAAACAGGATGATTATGTGACGGCAGAACTGAAAGTTAATAATAAGATCCTGATCAACACAGAATATATCATGAAGATCAAAGTGACTGCCGGTGTCAGGGATATTTATTATTACACACGCATTATCAACCAGGCGAACCTGAATACAGAAAACTACCTGAATTTTGCAACCGGATTTTATGAGAGATGTTTAAACGGGAATGATGAAGACGGAATGATCTCACAGACGATCGAGCCAAATGAAGATGCCGATAACACAACGCTTGCCCATATGGACATCCACAGTTCCGGTGCACAGCTGATGTGGGGAAAGCTCACGCCGCAGGCATATTTAAAACCAATCCCGAGCATCAAGGAATTAAACGAAAATACGGCAACACTGGAAATGGATTATGTGATCACAGCGACCGGTGATACCGAGGATATGGAAATGTATCATGTGACAGAATATTACCGTATGCGATACGCAGAATCGCAGGTCATGCTGCTTGATTTTGAGCGTGATACAAATGAGATTTTTGATCCGGAAAATTCGATTCTTGTGACAAATGGTATCCGCCTTGGCATCAACAGCCGGGATCTGACCTACAAAAGTGATACCGACAAAAAATATTTTGCATTTGCACAGCAGGGTTCCCTGTGGCTTTATGAAACGGGGACGAAAAAGCTGACGCAGGTGTTCAGTTTCCTTCAGAATGGAAAGCTGGATGCGAGAGATATTTATGATGAAAATAATATCCGCATCATAAATATAGATTCCAGCGGAAATATGACCTTCCTTCTGTGCGGTTATATGAACCGTGGCAAACATGAAGGAGAGTGCGGCGTTGCGGTCTATACTTACGATGCAGCGACAACGAGCATCACGGAGCGACTTTACGTGGAAACACAGGAAGCATTTTCCCTGCTGGATAAAGATGTCGAAAATCTGGGTTATATGTCAGCGGATCGGACACATTTTTATCTGACACTGGAAGGAAGTTTTTACGATATCAATATCACAGATAATTCAGTGACAGAACAGTTTTCCAACTTAAGCAGCGGATGTTATGTCGGCTCTTCCACCGGAGGAAAATTTGCATGGCTTCAGGAAAATGAAAAATACGATTCTTCTACGCTGAATCTGCGTGATCTGGAAACAGGAAACGATACTGCATTTACCTGCGACAGTGATGAACGTCTGCAGCCAATCGGATTTATCGATTCTGACTTGGTATACGGCGTGGCGAAGGTTTCGGATATTGACACAGAAGACAAAGGAAGCGAAGTATTCCCGATGTACAAAGTACTGATCGTAAATTCTGCGGGAGAGACATTAAAGACTTATGAGCCGGACGGTTGTTACGTGATCGGCGGAAGCGTAAATGACAAACTGCTGACGCTGGACCGTGTCAAGAAAACGAAACGCGGCTATACAGAGACCAGCCAGGATCACATCGTAAACAGCAGTGCGGACGATGAAGCGGCTTATGGATTTGCGTATGTAGAAAGCGACAAAAAACAGACAGAAACCATTCTGAAAACGGGTGAGACGATCGAGGAAGGTACAACACCGCAGATCCTTTATGCAAAACAGGTTAAGGCAGAAGGCGAAGAGGCTGCAGAAGTATCGATTCCGGCCAAAAAACAGACAGAAGAACTTTACTATGTCTATGCGAAAGGTCATCTCGACAGCATGTACACCACGATCAGTGAGGCGGTACAGAGAGCAGATGATCAGCTTGGCGTTGTGGTAAACAACAAACAGCAGCTGATCTGGGAGCGAGGCAACAAACAGACCACCTGCAAGCTGGATATTAGTACGTTTCCGGATGTGATTTTAAGCGGTAAGATGAACATCAAAAAACTGTCAAAAAATCTCGGCAAACAGGTACTTGACCTGACCGGATGTACACTCGACAGTGTGCTGTATTATGTAAGCGAGGGCACGCCGGTTCTGGCAAAAACAGCAGACGGCGTTGTGATCATTGCCGGATATGACCAGTACAATACAATCCTGTTAAAACCGGGAGAAGCCGAGACCTATTATTACGGCCTGGAAGAAAGTGCCGATATGTTTGAAGCAGCCGGAAATCAGTTTGTAACGTATTTTGATCCGCTTGAGGAGTAAAAACAGAAAAAAATTTTCCATGCAACAAAACACGAAAAAAATGACACTGTATAGATGAGAGGCGGGAAGGCTGCAGACGGAACGCCTCCTGAGCATAAAAAGAATGGGGTGATCATATGGAGCGAAATGCAGAAGATTTTGCTGCAAAATACGAGAAAGTATATCAGGATATGTTTCGATTTGCATTATATACCCTGAAAAACAGGCATGAAGCAGAAGATGTTGTAAGTGAGACGGTACTGGATGCCTGGAAGGGGATTGAAGGGTTAAAAGACGAAAATGCTTTTCGTGCCTGGATTTTCCGGATTCTTGCCAACAAATGCAGACAGAAGCTGAAATCCTATCTGAACCGTGCCGTGGAGCTTCCGGCCGATCTGGCATGGCGGGAACGTGACACGAGCGAAGATATGGATGTGCGGGCGGCATTTTATAAATTAAATGACGAAGAACGTCTGATACTTTCTTCCAGTCTGTTTGGCGGATATACCGGAAAAGAGATTGCCGCCATGCTGGAAATGAATGAGAATACCGTGCGTTCTCTGAAAAGCCGTGCTCTTAAGAAAATGGAGCAGATGCTTAGTGAGTGAGAGGAGTTGGATTGTATGGATGAAAAAAAGATTTTGGATATGATAAAAAAATCCGGTGAAAATGTCGATGCACCGGAAGAAATCCATCCAGAGCAGATTAAACGTCTGCTGGAAGAACAGCCGGTGGATAAAAAAAGCCGGTTTCGAAGATATGCCCAGTGGGGAGCAGTTGCGGCAGTCTTCGCACTGGTGATCATCGGAGGGGTGACGGGTCTTACCAGACTTTCCGGCACAAATGGCGAAAACAGCCAGAATGAAGCCGGAACGATGTCGCTTGCAGACGCATCGCAGAGTACAAAAGCGACAGGTGAGACAGAAATTTTTGAAGTTACAACAGAAAATACAACGGAAGCAACAACAGAAAAAACAACGACGGCCAAGACGTCAGCGGATGTTGAATCCGGTAATTATGTTTTTGCCGGTGCAAAGAGTTATCAGGAGATTTTTGATGCCCTGAAAAAAACAGAAAGCGGATATGGCGGGTATGAGACAGCAGAGCTGGCAAGAGGTACGACAAACGACTATATGGTGGAAGATTCGGCGATGGCGGCCATGGATATGGAAAGCTCTGAGACAAATGCGGGAGCAGGGTTTTCTTATTCAAAGACAAATCTGCAGGAAGCAGGCGTGGATGAAGCAGATGTAGTCAAGACGGACGGAAAATATCTGTATGTGATGAAAGCAACCGGCAGTGTCCGTCTGATCCGTGCAGAAGACAAGGCTTTGCAGACAGAGGGAACGATCATGCTGGATGCATTGAATGAGACACCGCAGGAAATGTACGTGGACGGCGACACGCTGAGCCTGATCGTGACCGGAAGCAAGACTACGCTGAACAGTGATGCTGAAGAAGATACTTACACGGCGGATACGGAAAATTATACAAAACTTTACACCTATGATATTTCCGATCGTTCCCAGCCGCAGCTCACCGGTGTGGTTCAGCAGCAGGGACACTACAGCACTTCCAGAAAAAACGGCGATATCGTTTATCTGTTTACGCAGTTTGATCCGCAGGTCAGCGATGCATCGGAAATTGATGAGTACATTCCGGCAGTCAATGGTGCAAGAATGGAGTCCTCGGATATTTTTCTTCCGGAGTATCAGAACAGTACTTCCTGCCTGGTAATCTCTTCTGTGAGTACCGGAAAGCCAGATGCGATCATAGATCAGAAAGCAGTTGTATCTGCAGCGGAGAATTTTTATGTAAGTGAGAATAATATTTATATCAGCAACACAAACTGGAGCAGTGATGTGACGATGACACAGATTCTGAAATTCTCCTGCCAGAAAGGGAAGATCCAGGCAAAAGGTACGGCAGATTTAAAAGGTTCTCTGAACGACAGTTTTTCCATGAATGAGTACAACAGTTATCTCAGAGTTGTTCTGACAGACTACAGCGGGGAGACACAGAAAAATGCACTCTATGTGCTGGATGATGCGATGCAGGTCTGCGGAAATATTGGAGATCTGGCAGAAGGTGAGGACATCCGTTCCGCAAGATTTCTCGGAGATATCGGATATTTTGTGACATTTCGCAATACAGATCCGCTGTTTTCGGTTGACTTAAGCGATCCGTCTGATCCGAAAATACTTGGAGAACTGAAAATCACAGGATTTTCCTCGTATCTGCATTTTTACGGAGAGAACAAACTGCTCGGTGTGGGCAACGAAGTTGATCCGGAGACAGGAGCTTATACAGGAATCAAACTTGCAATGTTTGATGTGTCCGATCCGTCCAATGTAAAACAGCTGCACAAGTTTGTGGTCAAAGACACTTACGACTGCCCGCTGTTCTACAATTACAAAGCGGCGATGATTGATACGGAAAAAAATGTTTTTGGCTTCATGTGTGATTCCAGCTATATGGTCTTTTGCTATGATGAAGAAAAAGGATTTGAAAATGTCTTCACGGAAAATCTCGGAGATTCTTACTATGGCTACTCTTACAGAGGACTTCAGGAAGTCCGGGGCTGTTTTATCGGCGATAATTTTTATCTGGTCGGCGGCGGACAGATCCGTATTTATGACATGGCAAACGATTACAAAGAAGTCGGAAGACTGGAACTTTGACAGCGGCAGTTCACAGAAATCGGTGAACGGAAAGCTTTTATCTTTAAAATCTGCAGGTGATAGAATATGAAACTTACGGATAATACATTAAAATATTTAAAGGAATATGGAGGTCTTTCTTTCGGGGAAAGACCTTTTTCCCACGTAGACAGTCTGATCCTGTGTCAGCTGTCTTATTTTAAATTTCAGGATCTGGTGCCGGATCTTGTCGAAAAAATGGATGGAAATGACATCAGAGGAGTGACGATGCGTTCTCTTCGCAAACATCCGAAATACGACAGTCTGTATGTGTCAGACTGGTATGAAAAAGATAATCGCAGGCTCTATGCGGCGGTTGCCAGAAGCAGGCGTTTTGCAAAAATGCGGCTCAATTATTACACCAATCTCACGGACAAAGAAATGCAGATGCAGTTCTCGGCAGTTACATTTCTGCTGGAAGACGGAACGGTGTATGTGGCATTTCGCGGGACAGATGAGACGATCGTCGGCTGGAGAGAAGATTTTGATATGGCACTGAAAAGCCCGATTCCGTCGCAGACGGCGGCAAGGCTCTATCTGCGGCACATTGCAGAATACACCGGCGATGCCCCGCTGATGATTGGCGGACATTCCAAAGGCGGCAATGAGGCAGTCTTTGCAGCGATGGAGACAGAACCGCAGATCCAGGACCGGATCAGAGCCGTATACTGTTTTGACGGGCCGGGTTTCCGGGAAGATATTTACCGGAAAGAAGGTTATCTTCGGATCGAAAAGAAGATCATCAAAATGGTTCCGCAGGATTCCTTTGTGGGCATGCTTCTGCATACTGCAGGAAGTTATCAGGTTGTGGAAAGTTCCGGGAAAGGTGTGCTGCAGCATGATATGTTCACCTGGGTAGTAAAAGAAGGGGATTTTGTATACAAAGAAGAGATTAACCCGGCAACCGAAAAGAAAAATCAGCAGATCAATGAGTGGATCGCATCGTATTCTCCTGAGGAGCAGCAGGAGATCGTGGATGCCCTTTTTGAGATCATTGAAGCGACTCAGGCAGACACGGTTATGGATTTTACGCAGAACCGTTTACAGAAAATGATGAAGATGCTGAACATTTTTCATGGTCTGGAGGCAAAAACAAAGCGAAATGTACGCAAGCTTTTCCATATCCTGCTTGCACCGTCGGAAAGATTAGGATATACTGAGAGCAGTAAGAAAACGGCAGAACCAGATTCTGCTGTAAAAATGGAAAACAAAGGAGTTTATAAAATGGAATTGGTAACAGTAAGAGAAATTTACCGTGATACGGAAAAATATTTAAATCAGAAGATTACAGTGGGAGGATGGCTTCGAAGCGTCAGAGATTCCAAGACATTTGGATTTTTAGTGCTGCATGACGGTACTTTCTTTGAGACACTGCAGATCGTATACCACGATAAAATGGAAAACTTTGCACAGGTTTCCAAACTGAATGTAGGAGCAGCCGTTATCGTTACCGGTACGCTGATCCCGACACCGGAAGCAAAACAGCCATTTGAGATCCAGGCAGACGAAGTTGTGGTAGAAGGAGCTTCCGCACCGGATTACCCACTTCAGAAAAAACGTCACAGCTTTGAATATCTGCGTACCATCTCACATCTGCGTCCGAGAACCAATGCGTTCCAGGCAGTGTTCCGTGTACGTTCCCTGACTGCTTATGCGATCCACAAATTCTTCCAGGAGAGAGATTTCGTTTATGTGCATACTCCGCTGATCACCGGAAGTGACTGCGAAGGTGCGGGCGAAATGTTTCAGGTAACAACTATGGATCTGAACAACATCCCGAAAACAGAGCAGGGCGGCGTAGATTTCAGCCAGGATTTCTTCGGAAAACAGACCAACCTGACCGTAAGTGGACAGCTCAATGGCGAAACCTTTGCACAGGCATTCCGCAACATTTATACATTCGGACCGACTTTCCGTGCAGAGAACTCCAACACAACACGTCATGCAGCAGAATTCTGGATGATCGAGCCGGAGATCGCATTCTCTGATCTGAAAGATGACATGATCCTTGCAGAGTCCATGCTGAAATATGTGATCCGCTATGTCATGGAAAATGCACCGGAAGAAATGCAGTTCTTCAACAATTTTGTCGATAAAGGACTGATTGACCGTCTGAAACATGTAGTGGAATCCGAGTTTGCACACGTTACTTATACAGAAGCAATCGAATTGCTTGAGAAAAATAATGATAAATTTGAATATAAGGTATCCTGGGGATGTGATCTGCAGACAGAGCATGAGCGTTACCTGACTGAGAAAATCTTCAAACGTCCGGTATTTGTAACAGATTATCCAAAGGAGATCAAAGCGTTCTACATGAAACTGAACGAAGATGGAAAAACCGTTGCTGCTATGGACTGTCTTGTGCCTGGTATCGGTGAGATCATCGGCGGAAGTCAGAGAGAGGACGACTACGAAAAACTGCTCGCACGCATGAATGAGCTGGGACTGAAGGAAGAAGATTACGGATTCTATCTGGATCTGAGAAAATATGGATCTACAAGACATGCAGGTTTCGGACTTGGATTCGAACGTTGCGTTATGTACCTGACCGGTATGTCAAACATCCGTGACGTAATCCCGTTCCCGAGAACAGTAGGAAACTGCGAACTTTAATAAAAGCATAGTCTTACAGGCGGCACCCGGTTTTCTTGACAGAGCCGGGTGTCTGTAATCTTGGGTGGAGTTCAGACTCTTGCACGATTAAGGCTTCGCAGAACCGCATACCAGGTTTTGCCTGTGTTCGACTTGAAAAGTGGGTGCAAGCTGTATCAGGAGGAAAGTACAGAAATGGGAAACCGAATTTTAGTGGTTGATGACGAAAAGGAAATCGCAGATGTTATTGAACTGTATCTGAAAAACGAAGGCTTTGAGGTCGAAAAGTTTTATACAGGAAAAGATGCACTTGTATCGATTGAGAAAGCAGCACCGGATATGGCACTTCTGGATGTGATGCTTCCGGATATTGATGGATTTGAGGTTCTTCAGAAAATCCGTGAAAAATATAATTTTCCGGTTATTATGCTGACGGCAAAAACAGAATATATGGACAAGATCAACGGTCTGATGCTCGGGGCAGATGACTACATGGCAAAGCCATTTAATCCGCTGGAACTGATCGCACGTGTCAAAGCACAGATGCGTCGGTTTACCAAGTACAATACAGGCGGAAGGGCGCAGGAAGATGTGATTGATTTTGGAAATATGTTTCTGAACCGTACCACGCATGAGTGTATTTACAATGAAAAACATCTGACTTTAACACCGATTGAGTTTGATATCCTCTGGCTGCTGTGTGACAACCGCGGGCAGGTCATCAGTTCTGAACGGCTGTTTGAAGAAGTCTGGAAAGAAAAATATTATAAAAACAGCAACAATACGGTTATGGTCCACATCCGTCACCTGAGAGAAAAGATGAGCGGACCGACCGGCAAGAGTAATTTTATCAAGACCGTATGGGGAGTGGGATACCGCGTTGAAAAATAAATATCGCAGGCTGAAATGGAAAATGATGCTGCAGACGATGGGCATTATGATGATGAGCCTGGTGGTCGGAAAAGTGATCATCACACTGATCCTTGACGGATTGTTTCAGGGAAAGCTCTCAAACCTGATCATCGGTATTCTGATGAAAATGAATCTTTCGCAGGCAGAAGCAGATGTGATCTATCAGAATGTATTTCGGGCAAACCGGGATGTGTTTCAGTGGATCGGATTTATGCTGCTGTTTCTGGTCGGATATTATGCGGTACTGTCAAAGACTGCTAATTATCTGAAAAACATCGGAGATGGGATCGACAATGTTTTAGCAAATTCAAAACAGCCGATCGAGCTGGAAACGGAACTGGAGCCGATCGCAGAGAAATTAAATACCATGAAAATGACGCTGGCACGGAAAGAACGCATGGCACAGGAAAGTGAGCAGCGGAAAAATGATCTGGTCGTTTATCTGGCACACGATCTCAAAACGCCTCTCACATCTGTGATCGCGTATTTAAGTATGCTGGACGAAAAACCGGATATGCCGCCGGAAGAACGCAAAAAATATATCCATATCGCACACACCAAGGCGATCCGTCTAAGTGAACTGATCAGCGAATTTTTTGAGATCACAAAGTTCAATCTCCAGAATATCCGTCTGGAGAAAGAGACCATCAATCTTTCACTGATGCTGGAGCAGATCATGGATGAATTTTATGCCGTGTTTGCCGATAACAATCTGACCGGAAATATTTATACGGAAGAAGATCTTATGGTAGAAGGTGATCCGGACAAACTTGCCCGTGTGTTTGACAACCTTCTGCGAAATGCGGTTGCCTATAGTTACCGCGGTACAAACATTGATGTGCGTGCATACGGGGAAGGTGTTGCCGTTGTCATCGTATTTTCTAATCAGGGTGAGCCGATCCCGAAACAGAAACTGCAGACCGTATTTGAAAAGTTCTACCGTGCGGACAATTCCAGATCGAGCCAGACCGGAGGAGCCGGACTTGGACTTTCGGTGGCAAAAGAGATCGTGGAATTGCATGAAGGAACGATCGAAGCCTTTAGTGACATTCAGTCCACCCGTTTTGTGGTGCGTCTGAAGCGACTTTTGCCGAAGGGGCAGCGGCAATCGGGAGGTGTTATTTAAATGGAAGAAAACAAGAAAAAGAAGCGTACCGCCGGAGATGTGATCCGGACGCTGATCATGATCGTGGCACTTGGCGTGTTCTGTTATTCCGGCTATCAGTTGCTTTCGATTTATCAGGAATATAAAAAGGGCAGTGATGAGTATCATGCACTGGAGAATAAATATATTGATGAAAAGGGCATGTTTGAAGAGATCAACACGGATGCGGCGGAGCCGACGATGAAAAATCCGATCGATTTTGCCGGACTGAAAGCCGTGAATGAGGATATTATTGCTTGGCTGAAGGTCGGTGCGATCGATATCAGTTATCCGGTCACGCAGGGCAAGGATAACGATTACTATCTGCACAATACCTTTGAAAATCAGCCGAATATTGCCGGATGTATTTTTATGGATCACGGCTGCAAAAAAGATTTTTCCGATCCGAACACGATCATTTACGGACACAATATGCGAAATCTTTCCATGTTCGGAAAATTAAAACAATTCCGCGATCAGGCAGTGTTTGACTCGGATGCATATTTCTGGGTATATACGCCGGAGAAGATTTATAAATACGAAATTTTCTCCTGCCAGGAAGTCGGTGCGACAAGCGAAACCTATCAGCTTCAGTTTTCCGACAAAAAGAAATTTCAAGAATATATCGATTCCTGTTTTGAACGTTCCGTTTTGAAACGTGACATCGAAGTGACAAGCGATGATAAAATCGTGACACTTTCTACCTGTACCGGAAATTCCGAGACGAGATTTCTCGTGCAGGGCAAGCTGATCGAAACCTATAAGGCAGTGTAAGAGATTTTGCCTCTGGCATCATATAATTTGGGTATGAAAGGGTGATTTGTATGAATGGCACAGAAAAACTGAAAGAACTCATCAATGGAAGCAATAATATTGTATTTTTTGGCGGGGCCGGTGTCTCGACAGAAAGCGGGATTCCTGATTTTCGAAGTACGGACGGACTTTATCACCAGGAGTATGATTATCCGCCGGAAACCATTCTGAGCCATAGTTTTTTCATGCGAAACCCGGAAGAATTTTATCGTTTTTACAAAAATAAAATGCTCTGCCTGGATGCAAAGCCAAACATGGCACATAAAAAGCTGGCAGAGCTTGAAAAGGCCGGAAAATTAAAGGCAGTCATCACGCAGAATATCGACGGACTGCACCAGGCGGCAGGAAGCAAAGAAGTGCTGGAGCTTCACGGAAGCGTGCATCGCAATTACTGTATGAAATGCGGAAAATCTTATGATGCAGAATATATGCTTCATGCAGAAGGCGTGCCGACCTGTTCCTGTGGCGGAAGGATCAAACCGGATGTGGTGCTCTACGAAGAAGGGCTTGATATGACCGTCATGGCAAGAGCCATCCAGGCGATCCAGGATGCAGATATGCTGATCATCGGCGGAACCTCCCTGATCGTCTATCCGGCAGCCGGACTGATTGATTATTACAGAGGAAATAAACTGGTCGTGATCAATATGAGTGTCACATCGCAGGATAAAAATGCAGATCTGGTGATCCAGGAACCGATCGGAAAAGTATTTGCCGGCATCTGAACATATAACGATCTGTAAGAATATATGAGATCATTTTGTAGATTGGGAGGGACAGGATGGATTATGAAGTAGGCGATATCGTGAAACTGAAAAAACAGCATCCGTGCGGAAGTAAAGAGTGGAGGATCCTCAGGGTAGGAGCGGACTTCCGACTGGAGTGTATGGGATGTTCACATCAGATCATGATACCGAGAAAACAAGTGGAGAAAAATACCAGGGGGCTTCGCAAGGAGGGGGCGGGTTTGTGAACGTGCAAATGAACGAATTCTCCGGCCAAAACAATCCTTGAACAGTACAGCTATAAATATTCGGAAATGAAGTGTGTCAGTGCGATTTGTTTTCGAAGATTTATGGCTGTTTTTTTCTTGCTTAAGTTGCCATAGCGTAGACTGTTAAGTTACACCGGGAAGAGGTTCTATCTTTCGGCAGTGTAAATGAAGAAGTGTGTGAAGTGTATATTATATGGTGCTGGCTAGCCAGAAACTTTTGCACATGCATATTTTTGGAAGCCAGCACTTTATAACACCTTCATCCCATTCTTTTACACTGAAAAAGAAAAAACGATAATTTTTTTTATCTTTTTTTAGAAAAACTTTATGTGTATATCCAACAGCGATATGCTATACTGAAAGGGATTTAAAACCGAGGCAAGGAGCGATTTTTATGAAATTAAAAACGAGGCTTATCATAGCCTTTTTTGTTATTATCTGTGTGCCTCTTTTGCTTGCAGGAGTATCGCTGGTTGGTTTTTCTACGTATCAGATCCGTAATCTGGAGGATCATCTCGGCATTTCCGGTGTGACTTATGAAAATATGTCGGATTCGGTGCAGGTTCTGAACAAAGCGACGAACTCCAATTTTGAACAGATCAAAGCAAAGGGCAGTGAAAATCCGGATGCATTTCTGAATCGTGATTATCTGGATCAGCTGAATGATGAGCTGAAAGAGAAATATTCTTTTCTGATCGTAAGAAAGGGCGACAGCCTTTATTATTCCGGAAGTGATGAGAGCGTGAATAAGCTGTTTCCGGAGCTGCCGGAGTATAGTGACGTGGTCAGCCAGTCGGACAGCGGCGTTTACATCGGTAAGGATGTGAAGGCGTTCGTCAAGCAGATGGATCTGACGTTTTCAGATCAGACAGAAGGCAGTGTTTTTGTAATCACCAGCCTGACGATGGTGCGTCAGATAAGGACTCTTACAAGAGATATGCTTGTTTCTATCGTGATCATTCTGATCATGACAGCAGGTATGCTGACGATGTGGATTTACAATGGAATCAACATTCCGCTGAAAAAGCTTAAGGAAGCAACGCAGAACATCAAAGAGGGAAATCTGGATTTTGTTCTGGATGCAGAAGGTGACGATGAGATCAGTGAGCTGTGCCGCGATTTTGAGGAAATGCGGCAGAGACTGAGGGAGTCATCTGAGGAAAAGATACAGTACGACAAGGAGAATAAAGAGCTGATCAGCAACATTGCACACGATCTGAAAACTCCTATCACAGCCCTGAAAGGTTATGCGGAGGGGATCATGGATGGTGTGGCGGATACGCCGGAGAAAATGGACCGTTACATCCGCACGATTTATAATAAAGCAAATGATATGGATCGTCTGATCAATGAGCTGACGTTCTATTCAAAGATCGATACAAACCGTATTCCATATACATTCAATAAGATTAATGTACGTGAATATTTTGATGACTGTGTAGAAGAGGTCGGACTGGATCTAGAATCCAAAAATATTGAGCTGTCTTACTTTAATTCAGTTGAAAATGATGTGCTTGTGATCGCCGATGCAGAGCAGCTGAAGCGAGTCATTAACAATATTGTCGGAAACTCTATCAAATATATGGATAAGCCAAAAGGCTATATCAGCATCCGTGTCAAAGATGTGGGTGATTTCATCCAGGTTGAGATCGAAGATAACGGACGAGGTATTGCGGCAAAAGATCTGCCGGCAATCTTTGACCGGTTCTTCCGAGCGGATGCATCCAGGAATTCTTCCAAAGGAGGAAGTGGAATCGGTCTTTCCATCGTACGCAAGATCATCGAAGATCACGGCGGAAAGATCTGGGCAAACAGTAAACTCGGATGTGGTACAGTGATGTACTTTGTCCTTAGAAAATATCAGGAGGTGCCTGTAAATGAGCAGAATACTAATCATAGAAGATGAGGAGAGTATTGCAGAGCTGGAGAAAGATTATCTGGAACTGAGCGGATTTGAAGTTGAGATTGAGAGCAAGGGAGACGTTGGACTCAAACGTGCCCTGGAAGAAGAATTTGATCTTTACATTCTCGACCTGATGCTGCCGGGAATGGACGGATTTGAGATCTGTAAAGAGATCAGAAATCACAAAAATACGCCAATTCTGATGGTTTCTGCAAAGAAAGATGACATTGATAAGATCCGTGGACTGGGACTTGGAGCAGATGACTATATGACCAAACCGTTCAGCCCGAGTGAACTGGTAGCGAGAGTCAAAGCACATATGGCACGTTATGAGCGTCTGGTCAGCACAAATATGCCGAAGAATGATATCGTAGAGATCCGCGGCATCAAGATCGATAAGACAGCACGCCGTGTGTGGGTAAATGGAGAAGAAAAAGCATTTACCACAAAAGAATTTGATCTGCTGACCTTCCTTGCGGAGCATCCAAACCATGTATTCACAAAAGAAGAGCTGTTCAGTGAAATCTGGGATATGGAGTCGATCGGAGATATTGCGACCGTTACGGTACATATCAAAAAGATTCGTGAGAAGATTGAGTTTAACACAGCCAAGCCACAGTATATCGAGACAATCTGGGGCGTGGGATATCGATTTAAGATTTAAAGATGCCAGGGTCAGAAGCATAAAACCACGATGTGCTTGCACAAGAGTGGTTTTATAGCATCGCTTACCCCAAGTATTTACAAGGAGGAACATCATGAAGGAAGTAAAAACTCCAAAGAAGCCGTTTATCTATTACCTGATCATTGCGGCAACGATCATGATACTGCTCAACACACTTGTTTTTCCGAATGTGCTGAAGCATCAGGTAAAGGAAGTCGGCTACAATGTTTTTATGCAGATGACAAATAATCAGGAGATCGGCTCGGTAAATATCACCGATTCTGAGATCTTCTTTACAAACAAAGACAATTCGCAGATGTACAAAACCGGCGTGATCAACGACCCGGAACTGGTAGACCGTCTGTACAAAGCAGGTGCAACTTTTTCCACGGAGATCACAGAAGAAATGTCTCCGATCGTTTATCTTCTGCTCGGCTATGTACTGCCAATCTTTATTTTTGTTGCACTTGGCAGATGGCTTTCCAAAAAGATGATGAGCAAGATGAGTGACGGGGCAAACCCGATGAACTCCATGATGTTTGGCACAAAGAGCAATGCCAAGATCTATGTAAAATCCACAAGCGGCATCAAATTCTCCGATGTGGCAGGAGAGGAAGAAGCAAAAGAACTGCTTACAGAGATCGTAGATTTCCTTCACAATCCAGGCAAATATCAGGAGATCGGAGCATCGATGCCAAAAGGTGCACTGCTTGTAGGCCCTCCGGGAACCGGTAAAACATTGCTGGCAAAAGCAGTTGCAGGTGAGGCGAACGTACCATTCTTCTCGATCTCCGGTTCTGAGTTTGTTGAAATGTTTGTCGGTATGGGTGCTGCAAAAGTGCGTGACCTGTTCAAACAGGCAAGCGAGAAAGCACCGTGTATCGTCTTTATCGACGAGATCGATGCGGTCGGCAAGAAACGTGACGGACGCATCGGCGGCAACGATGAGCGTGAGCAGACGCTGAATCAGCTGCTCACGGAAATGGATGGATTTGACGGTTCCAAAGGTGTTGTCATTCTGGCAGCGACCAACCAGCCGGATTCTCTTGACCCGGCACTGCTCCGTCCGGGACGATTTGACCGTCGTATTCCGGTGGAACTGCCGGATCTTCAGGGTCGTGTGGATATTCTGAAAGTCCATGCAAAAAAGATCAAACTTGCGGATAACGTAGATTTCAATGCGATCGCCAGAGCTGCATCCGGAGCATCCGGAGCGGAACTTGCAAATATCGTGAATGAAGCAGCACTTCATGCTGTACGCTGCGGACGCAAATTTGCAACACAGGCAGATCTGATGGAGAGCGTGGAAGTTGTTATCGCAGGATATCAGAAGAAAAACCGTATCCTGTCGGATAAAGAGAAACTGATCGTTTCCTATCATGAGGTTGGTCATGCACTGGTTGCTGCCATGCAGACCAATTCTGCACCGGTTCAGAAGATCACGATCATTCCGAGAACTTCCGGTGCACTCGGCTATACGATGCAGGTAGAAGAGGGCGAGCATTTCCTGATGAACAAAACAGAGATGGAAAACAAGATCGCAACCTTTACCGGGGGCCGTGCGGCAGAAGAACTGATCTTTGGTGAGATCACAACCGGAGCTTCCAATGATATCGAGCAGGCAACGAAATTTGCAAGAGCCATGATCACACGTTACGGTATGAACGAAGAGTTTGATATGGTAGCCATGGAAAGCGTTTCTAACCAGTATCTTGGCGGAGACAGCTCTTTGACCTGCTCCATGGAGACACAGACGCTGATTGACCAGAAAGTCGTTCAGCTGGTCAAAGAACAGCATCAGAAGGCAAAGAAAATTCTGGAAGACAACGTTATGAAGCTGCATGAGATCGCAAAATTCCTCTACGAGCATGAGACGATCACCGGAGAAGAATTTATGGAGATTCTGAACAGCGACAGCCAGAAGATCATCGAAGAGAAACAGCAATAAAAAAGAAACACAAATAAATGAAAGAATTCAAGTCGAACGCACGTGAGACTTGGCACGCGATTCTGGTCAGCTTTGCTGACATTTACCCAACAGAATCGCTGTGCATCCTCGCGGAGCGTTTATCTTAGTCGGAGATTGCACTCCCAATAAGACAAATTTGTTGCTCGCTTATAGAAGCGGGAGTCTTCTCCGACTAAGATAAAAAAATCCGGAACGGACAGTAAAAACTGTTTTGTTCCGGATTTTTTTGCGGCAGGATCACTGTATATATCTGCGGAGTGATTTCGTTGAAAATACTGCTCCGGTTAAGATGCAAAACATACAGTTTCAGCCAGTTTCTGGAGCTTGAATGCAGTCATCACATCAAGAGTTCCGGTATAGGGGATGCCCATTGAGGATCTCGAAAAAACAGTGTTGTAAATGACGCATGCTGTCAGGTAACTTCCTTCTACGGTCGGGTGCGAATAGTCACCCATCAGAAGTTTGATCCCATACGAAGAATGGCTGCAGAGCAGAAATGCTGTGCCAACCGGAGCGACGAGAGCATTGTGCTCTTCGGCGATTTCCGCAATCGTACGGTTAAGAATACTCTGGTAATCAGAGCGGTTTGACACGGAATCGTACCGGTTATAATCATTATGCCATTTCCCCGGGGCCCATGTCTGATAAAGGACCATCTTTGCACCGCTGGCCTGAATATAAGGAGCCAGCTTGCGGATGGTTCTTTTCATACGCTGTGGTTTGGAAATCGGATAATAGCGTCGATCCTGCAAAATGACGTAATCCCATCGCTGCATACGCAGAAGCCGGTAAAGTTTTCTGCCGTTGGCAGTTGTAGGGTTGCTTGTATTTTTCAGGGAACGTCCCGGATTGGTGAGTGACCTTACGATCACGTTCTGCCCAGAACTCTTGCACAGTTTCCGAAAAATATTTGGCATATGATTTCGCTGTGTATAGCTGTTTCCCACAAATAAAATGCGTGTGGGAGATGTTGGTGCTTCCCTGTGCCCTGCGGCATGTGCTGTGACAGGAATCCAGCACAGCATCATGGCAAGACAAACTATAAAAATCGATTTTTTGATCGGTAAAAACTTCTGCATCAGAATTCAGCAGCTGTCTGCAGGATCAGAACGGCATCGGAAGTGTCTGCAATACCGTCCTGGTTCATATCTGCACTTACGGTTGCAGCATCGTCCAGAGTATCAAGTTCAGCGGCAGAACGAAGCAGCAGTGCACTGTCGTCAGTAGTTACGCTGCCGTCGTTATTTACGTCGCCAAGCAGACGAACGTTTGCAACTTTTTCGGTCAGCAAGGTAACTGCATTGTTGATTGCATCCTGAAGTGCATCCGGGTTGTCATTCACTGCTTTTCCGGCAGCCAGAGCTTCTTCCAGACCGTTCAGTGTAGAAGATACATAGCTGTCTTTTGCAGCAACGATGGCTTCTGCTTTTGCGATGACAGCAACCAGAGCAGCTTTATTTCCGACACGTTCCAGATTGGTGATCGCAGTGATAATATCAGCATATGCCTTGCCGATCGCCTCCGGTGTACGGTTCAGGTCATCAATGACGTCTTTTGCAGCATCCATTGCATCTTTCAGATCTTTATAGCTGTCGGATGTAAAGTCTTTTTCTTCCAGACCGCCTGCGGAAGCAACCAGTTTTTTCAGAGCGGCGAGGTCAGCTCTTTCAGCCATAGCAGCCAGTGCATCCAGCAGTGTGGAAGCAGCACGGTCAACTTCTGTCTGAGTAGCAGATGTGTTTGCATAAACAGCTTTTGCAGCTGTCAGAGCAGCTGTCAGATCTTCGGTGTTTTCATAATCAGCAGCACGTTCCAGAAGCTTGTCAGCAGCGTCGATGGCAACGTTCAGATGTGTTTTCTGAACACCGTATGCCAGGTTGTTGACTGCATCGACCAGAGCGGACACAGCACTGTCCATTTCTGTGATGGAAGCATTGGATTTGTCAAGAACAGCTTTTGCAGCAGTTAAAGCACTCTTCAGTGCAGCTGCGGAATCTGCTGTATAAACAGAAAGATCAGCGTCTTTCCATGTATTGTAGAAGTTCAGCAGTGAGTTTTCAACTGCATAATAGGAACTTGGTTCGACTGCATCGTAAGTCAGACCATAACCGAAAGCGTATTTGATATCGGATGTCATCTGACCATTTTCGATAACTGGAACATTAACCGGAAGTTTACCGGATGCAGCGAAGCGACCAAAGATAACTTCTACGCCGGCGATGATGTTCGGACCAAATGCATTATCCGGTTTCAGAGCTTCTGTCGGATCCATACCTTTGTTTCCGTATACAGCTACGATCGCATCAGAATCAGCATAGTTTGCAACATCATAAGGTTTGGAAATACTCATAACGATGGATTTCTTGCCCTGTGCTTTTGCGTATTCTGTGATAGCGGTCGGCTGTGTGGTCAGCCAGTTGGAAAAGTTTGTGGAAACTTCGGAAATAACGATCACGTAGTCTGCATCGTCAATTTTCTGTTTTACCTGGTCAAGGTTTGCAGAAGTGTAACGAAATGTCTCATAATCTACTTTTCCGCTGATGATGTGATCTGCGATCACACGTCTCATACCAAGTGCGAGTCCCGGAGTTTCGTTGTTGTATGCACCAAGCAGAAGCACTTTCTGTCCTGCCTGCGGTTTCAGCGGCAGAATATTGTCGTTATTTTTGATAACGGTAACAGCCTGGGCAGAAATATTTCTCTCAATGTCACGATTCTGTTCAGAACCAACCTGCTCGTTTGCAACGGCAAGTTTTTCCTCGTAAGTACGAGTATCGCTTGTGTAATTCAGGATGCCTCTCTTTTCTTTCAGAGAAAGGATTCTCTTAACAGATTCGTTGATGCGATCCACAGAGATCTCTCCTGAATTAACAGCAGCTTCTACGCCGTCCAGGATCGCATCCATTTTCGGCATATCTGCCTTGCTTCTGAGGATAGTCGGCATCAGGCAAATGTCAACACCGGCTTTGATGGCACGGATGCAGGCATCGGTTTCGCCGAAGTTCTGAGAAATCGCATCCATGTTCAGGGCATCGGTTACGATGATGCCGTCATAGTGCATTTCGTTTCTTACAAGGTCAGTAAGAATGGTTTTGGAAAGCGTTGCCGGGAGACTGATCTCGGAACCGTCTTTCTTAGAAATGGCAGTTTCTTTTTCAACCTGTGGATACTGAATGTGTGCTGTCATCAGCATGTCTACGCCGTTGTCGATCATTTTCTGGAACGGAACGAGTTCACACTGTCTGAGTTCGTCCAGAGATTTGTCTACACAAGGAAGACCTGTGTGGGAGTCTGTAGCGGTATCGCCATGACCCGGGAAATGTTTGGCAGCAGTAGCGATGTTGTACTTCTGCATACCTTTCATGGCAGCAGTTGCCATGCTTCCTACCAGTTCCGGATCGCTTCCGTAAGAACGAAGGCCGATAACCGGGTTGGAAGGATTGCTGTTGACATCGGCAACAGGTGCAAAGTCTACGTTGATGCCGAGGGCACTCAGCTCGCGTCCGATCACTTCTCCGGACTGTGTTGCAGCGTCCGTGCTTCTGGTTGCACCGAGAGCCATGTTTCCAGGAAGAGCCGTTCCGCTTCCGAGACGGTAAACAATACCGCCTTCCTGGTCGATTGTCAGGAGCAGCGGGATGTTGCTGCCGTCCGTTCCGCCTGTGGCAGCTTCCTGAAGATCCGTTGTCAGTTTCAGTGTCTGATCTGTCTGAGCTACGTTTTCAGCGAAAAGAATAACTCCGCCGAAATCATAATCCTTGATGATCTGAGCCACTTCATCGTTCATCACCTGGAAATTTTTCTGTCCCGAGTCCGATTCTGTCTGCCATTTACGGAAATCAGGCATCATCATCTGGGCGATCTTCTGACGGAGCGTCATTTTGCTCATCAGATTGTCGACAACAGAGGTTTCAGCAGCCGGGTCAGCAGGAGCAGCATTTACAGCTAATGTTCCCAGTGAGCTGACACACATAACGGCTGTCATTGCAGAAGCCATAAAGCGTTTGAGTGTGTTTTTCTTCATTTCTTTTCTCTCCTTTCATAAGATAAATATTAAAGATGTTGAGAATAAAAATGATGCCGGCGAATTGCTTCGTTATAGAGTGATGGACCCTCTCACTCTGGCATCATAACTCAAATTTATCATAGCATATTTAACTGAAAATTCAATGATGATATATGAAATATTTAGTACCTTTTGGCAAATATAAGATTGAGAAAATGACAAATAGAAAAAGAATATGTTTGTCAGGCAACTCTTATAGCTGAACAACTTTTTTGCCTTGACTTTTCCAGAATTTCTACTATATAATAGGGACAGACTAACAGGAAAATAACGCAGAAGAAGACAAGTACGTCTGTCGTAAAAGACACAGAGAGCTCCGGTGGGTGGGAAGGAGTACAAGTAACACAGGCGGAATATCACTTCGGAGTTGCAGACTGAAAGCTGTTTTACAGCATCGCTGAAAGTAAGTCGTGCCGGATTCCCCCGTTATCGGGAACGCATATCGCATTTTGTCGGTATGTTGTAACAGGTGGTTATGAGAGTATTGGCTGTCATCCTTTTACAGGATGGCAGCTTTTTGATTTATTCCTTATAATAAGGACAGGAGGTTACTTATGTACGAAAAAGTTTCGACAAATCTGAATTTCGTAGACAGAGAAAAAAATGTTGAGAAATTCTGGGAAGAAAATCACATCTTTGAAAAGAGTATGGAAAACCGTAAAGAAGGTGAAACTTACACCTTTTATGACGGACCGCCAACAGCTAACGGCAAACCGCATATCGGACATGTTCTGACCCGTGTTATCAAAGATATGATTCCGAGATATCAGACCATGAAAGGCAAAATGGTTCCGCGTAAAGCCGGATGGGATACACACGGTCTGCCGGTTGAGTTGGAAGTAGAAAAAATGCTCGGTCTGGACGGAAAAGATCAGATCGAAGAATATGGACTGGTTCCTTTCATTGATAAATGTAAAGAGAGCGTATGGAAATACAAAGGCATGTGGGAAGATTTCTCCGGAACGGTTGGTTTCTGGGCTGACATGAAAAATCCGTATGTTACCTATGATGATAACTATATCGAGTCTGAATGGTGGGCACTGAAAACCATCTGGGAAAAAGGCCTGCTGTACAAAGGATTCAAGATCGTTCCTTACTGCCCGCGCTGCGGTACTCCGCTTTCTGCCCAGGAAGTGGCACAGGGTTACAAGGACGTAAAAGAACGTTCTGCTGTTGTACGTTTCAAAGTCAAAGACGAGGACGCTTACATTCTGGCATGGACAACCACACCATGGACACTGCCTTCCAACCTTGCACTCTGCGTAAACCCGGATGAGGATTATGTAAAAGTTCAGATGAAAGAAGACGGCCGTGTTTATTACATTGCACAGGCTCTGGCTGACAAGGTGCTCGGCGAAGATGCTTACAATGTACTGGAGAATTACAAAGGAACAGACCTGGAATATAAAGAGTACGAACCACTGTACAGCTGTGCAGCCGTTCATGCAGAAAAACAGAACAAAAAAGCATTTTATGTTGTTTGTGATACTTACGTAACACTGACAGATGGTACCGGTATCGTTCATATCGCACCGGCATTTGGTGAAGACGATGCGAAAGTCGGACGTAAATACGGACTGCCGTTTGTACAGCTGGTTGACGGCAAAGGTAACCTGACGGAAGATACACCGTTTGGCGGTATCTTTGTAAAAAAAGCAGATCCGCTCGTGCTGAAAGACCTCGATGAGAGAGGACTTCTGTTTGATGCACCGAAGTTTGAGCACAGCTATCCGCACTGCTGGAGATGCGACACTCCGCTGATCTACTACGCAAGAGAATCCTGGTTCATCAAGATGACAGCTGTCAAAGATGACCTGATCCGCAATAACAACACCATCAACTGGATTCCGGAAAGCATCGGTAAAGGACGTTTTGGCGACTGGCTGGAGAATGTTCAGGACTGGGGTATCAGCCGTAACCGTTACTGGGGAACTCCGCTGAACATCTGGGAGTGTGAGTGCGGACATCAGCATTCGATCGGAAGCCGTCAGGAACTGTTCGAAATGAGTGGAAATGAAAAGGCAAAAACCGTAGAACTGCACCGTCCGTACATCGATGAGATCACGATCAAGTGTCCGAAGTGTGGCAAGCCGATGCACCGTGTACCGGAAGTGATCGACTGCTGGTTTGACTCAGGAGCAATGCCGTTCGCACAGCATCATTATCCGTTTGAAAATAAAGACGTGTTTGAGAAACAGTTCCCGGCACAGTTTATTTCCGAGGCAGTTGACCAGACAAGAGGATGGTTCTATTCTCTGCTGGCAGAGTCCACGATCCTGTTCAACAAAGCACCGTATCAGAACGTTATCGTTCTTGGACATGTACAGGATGAAAACGGTCAGAAGATGAGTAAATCCAAAGGAAATGCCGTTGATCCGTTTGATGCACTTCAGACTTACGGAGCAGATGCGATCCGCTGGTATTTCTACATCAACAGTGCACCATGGCTGCCGAACCGTTTCCACGGCAAAGCCGTTCAGGAAGGACAGCGTAAATTCATGGGAACTCTGTGGAATACTTATGCATTCTTCGTTCTGTATGCGAATATTGATGAATTTGACGCAACAAAATATACATTAGACTACGACAAACTCTCCGTAATGGATAAATGGCTGCTCTCCAAGATGAACACCATGATTCAGACCGTGGATGACAACCTGGCAAATTACCGTATTCCGGAAACTGCAAGAGCACTTCAGGAATTTGTGGATGATATGAGTAACTGGTATGTACGCCGCAGCCGTGAACGTTTCTGGGCAAAAGGCATGGAGCAGGATAAGATCAATGCTTACATGACACTTTACACCGCTCTGGTAAATGTTTCAAAAGCAGCTGCACCGATGATTCCGTTTATGACAGAAGACATCTACCGCAACCTGGTATGCAGCATTGACAAGACTGCACCAGAAAGCGTACATCTGTGTGATTTCCCGAAGGCAGATATGGCTCACGTAGACAAAGAACTCGAAGCAAACATGGATGAAGTACTGAAGATCGTTGTTATGGGACGTGCATGCAGAAATACTGCAAACATCAAGAACAGACAGCCGATCGCAAACATGTTTGTCAAAGCACCGAAAGAACTGCCAGAATACTTCGCAGACATTATCCGTGACGAGCTGAACAGCAAGAAAGTTACCTTTACACAGGATGTAAAAGACTTTACTTCTTACAGCTTCAAACCGCAGCTGAAAACCGTAGGACCAAAATACGGCAAACTGCTTGGCGGTATCAAACAGGCACTTTCTGCACTTGATGGCAATCAGGCAATGGATGAGCTGAAAGACAAAGGCTCCCTCACGCTTGACATCAATGGCAGTGAAGTTGTATTATATGAGACAGATTTACTGATTGATACAGCACAGATCGAAGGCTATGTATCTGAGCAGGATAACGATATTACCGTTGTTCTGGATACCAACCTTACTCCGGAATTGATTGAGGAAGGATTTGTGAGAGAACTGATCAGTAAAGTCCAGACCATGCGTAAAGAGGCAGGTTTTGAGGTAATGGACAGAATCCGCCTGTATGCAGCTGACAACGAAAAGATCCTCACCGTCCTGAAAGACCATATGGATGAGATTAAGGATGAAGTCCTTGCAGATGAGATTGTTCTTGGAAGTATTGCCGGATACGAAAAAGAATGGAGTATTAACGGTGAAAGTGTACGCATGGGTGTTGAAAAGACACAGAAATAAGGAGGATTTGCTGTGAGCAAAAGATTTGACAAAGAAGTATTTATTGAGAGTGTGAAAAGCAACCTGAAAACACTGTACCGTCAGACACTGGTTGACGCAACAAAACAGCAGGTATTTCAGGCAGTATCCTATGCGGTCAAGGATACGATTATTGACAACTGGATGGAAACCCAGAAAGTTTACGAAAAAGAAGACCCGAAAATGGTTTATTATATGTCCATGGAGTTCCTGATGGGACGTGCCCTTGGAAATAACATGATCAACCTGACAGAGTACAAAGAAGTAAAGGAAGCTCTGGAAGAGCTGGGCTTTGACCTGAATGTGATCGAAGACCAGGAGCCGGATGCAGCACTTGGAAACGGCGGTCTTGGCCGTCTGGCTGCATGCTTCCTTGATTCTCTGGCAACACTTGGTTATGCAGCATACGGCTGCGGTATCCGTTACCGCTATGGTATGTTCAAACAGAAGATTGAAAACGGTTATCAGGTAGAAGTGCCGGATAACTGGCTGAAAGACGGTAATCCATTTGAGCTGCGTCGTCCGGAATATGCAAAAGAAGTAAAATTCGGCGGCTATATCCGTGTAGAATACGATGAAGCAACAAAACGCAACAAATTTATCCAGGAAGGTTATCAGTCTGTACGTGCAATCCCGTTTGATATTCCGATCGTTGGTTACAATAACAATGTAGTAAATACACTGCGTGTATGGGATGCAGAAGCAATCAACGACTTCCAGCTGGATTCTTTCGATAAAGGTGATTATCAGAAAGCCGTAGAACAGGAAAACCTGGCAAGAAATATCGTAGAAGTTCTCTACCCGAACGATAACCACTACGCAGGTAAAGAACTGCGTCTGAAACAGCAGTATTTCTTCATTTCTGCAAGTGTTCAGGCAGCTGTTGCAAAATATAAAAAGAATCATTCTGACATCCGCAAATTCTATGAGAAAGCAACCTTCCAGCTGAACGATACACATCCGACTGTTGCAGTAGCAGAGCTGATGCGTATCCTGCTTGACGAAGAAGGTCTGGAATGGGATGAAGCATGGGAAGTTACCACAAAGACCTGTGCATACACAAACCACACCATCATGGCAGAAGCACTGGAAAAATGGCCGATCGAGCTGTTCTCAAGACTGCTTCCTCGTATCTACCAGATCATCGAGGAGATCAACCGCAGATTTGTGGAAGAGATCCAGAAAAAATATCCGGGCAACCAGGAGAAAATCCGCAAGATGGCTATCATTTACGATGGACAGGTTAAAATGGCACATCTGGCTATCTGTGCAGGTTACTCTGTAAACGGTGTTGCTGCACTGCATACAGAAATTCTGAAAAATCAGGAATTAAAAGACTTCTATGAGATGATGCCGGAGAAATTCAACAACAAGACAAACGGTATCACACAGAGACGTTTCCTGCTTCATGCAAACCCGCTGCTGGCAGACTGGGTAACCGATCATATCGGTGATGAATGGATTACAGATCTGGCTCAGATCTCCAAACTGAAAGTTTATGTGGATGATGAAAAAGCACAGCAGGAGTTCATGAACATCAAATACCAGAACAAACTGCGTCTGGCAAAATACATCAGAGAGCACAACGGTATCGATGTAGATCCTCGTTCTATCTTCGATGTACAGGTTAAGAGACTTCATGAGTACAAACGTCAGCTGCTGAACATCCTGCACGTTATGTATCTGTACAATAAGATCAAAGATCATCCGGAAATGCCGTTCTATCCAAGAACCTTCATCTTTGGTGCAAAAGCAGCAGCCGGATATCGTCGTGCAAAACTGACGATCAAACTGATCAACTCTGTTGCAGATGTGATCAACAACGATAAGAGCATCAACGGAAAACTGAAAGTTGTATTTATCGAAGATTACCGTGTATCCAATGCAGAATGGATCTTTGCAGCAGCAGATGTTTCCGAGCAGATCTCCACAGCAAGTAAAGAAGCATCCGGAACCGGAAATATGAAGTTCATGCTGAACGGTGCACCGACACTGGGAACCATGGACGGAGCAAACGTAGAGATCGTTCAGGAAGTTGGAGAAGAAAATGCGTTTATCTTCGGTCTGTCCGCTCAGGAAGTTATCAATTACGAGAACAACGGCGGCTACAATCCGATGGATTACTTCAACAACGACCAGGATATTCGTCGTGTCCTGATGCAGCTGATCAATGGAGAATATGCTCCGGATGATCCAGAAAGATTCCGTGATATCTACGATTCTCTGCTGAACACAAACAGCAGCGACAGAGCAGATACTTACTTCATCCTGGCAGACTTCAAGTCTTACGCAGAAGCTCAGGAGAGAGTAGAAAAAGCATACCGTGACGAAACAGGCTGGGCAAGAATGGCAATGATGAACACCGCATGCAGCGGCAAGTTCACATCAGACCGTACCATCCAGCAGTATGTAGATGAAATCTGGCATCTGGATAAAGTGACCGTAGAAGCATAAAAGAATGATAAAGAAATAGCAAAAATGGGCAGTTGGATATGAAAAAGCCAACTGCCTGTTTTTATCTTAGTCGGAGAAGACTTCCACTTCTATAAGTGGCGAGCAACAAATTTGTCTTAGTGGGAGAGCAATCTCCGACTAAGATAAACGCTCCGCGAGAATGCACAGCGATTCTGTTGGGTAAATGTCAGCAAAGCTGACCAGAATCGCGTGCCAAGTCTCACGTGCGTTCGACTTGAAAAAAAAGAAAGAACATCATAGAAATATAGTTTCTTTCATATTCACTTCGCATAAAAAACCCAAAATCGGAAAAAATGAGAATAAGGTAACTGTTTGGTTGCAAATCTGAATTTATGAGGTGAAGGGATATGCAGAAGAAGGATGGAAAATGGTTTACGCGAAAAAAAGGTGCGATGTTGGTTCTGACTTTATGTCTTGTAGGGGCGGCTGCGGCAACGACCTACTATGCTGTTGACCTGTCGGATACGGCACAGGAACCGGCAAAAGAGCATATGGTGGATCTGAATGAAAGTCCTGTCGAGACAGAAGCTGAGGCGGTGATTTCATCAGAAGCGGAAGCAAATCTGGCTTCTCAGGCAAATGAGATGGATGTTGATCCGGAATCACTGGCAGGCGGCAATCGTCAGATAAGGGCAGAACAGGAAACAGCCGGGCAGGAAACGGAAGCAGAAACAGAAGGCATGGAGACCGAAAAAGTTTCCTCCGGACAGGTCAACGCAGTGGTCAGTCCGACGGTCAGCTTTGCGTCCACACAGGAACTTCAGTGGCCGGTAGCCGGCAAAGTGCTCATGGACTACAGCATGGATTCTACCGTGTATTTTGCAACGCTGGATCAGTATAAATATAATCCGGCACTGATCTTCGGGGCGGAAGAAGGAGCACAGGTCGTATCTGCGGCAAAAGGAATCGTTGATTCCATCACAACAAATGATGAAACAGGAACAACGATCCGCATGAATCTCGGAGATCAGTACACGCTGATCTACGGCCAGCTTGAGAATGTAGCCGTAGCAGAAGGCGATGTAGTCGAGAGAGGACAACTTTTAGGATACGTGGCACAGCCGACCAAATACTACTGCAAAGAAGGCACAAATCTATATTTTGCCATGGAAAAAGACGGAGCAGCAGAAGATCCGTTTCTGTATCTGGAATAATATGATGCCAGGGTCAAAAGGTCTAAATCCACATGAGCTTGCTCATAGGTGGATG
>OLRR01000387.1_pt1 | contig 35766 bp, 4 predicted proteins | sample 1671941 | NCBI WGS metagenome assembly OLRR01 (sample SAMEA3136628, study PRJEB25190) | human gut metagenome
TAAGACAGACGACAGCACAACAAAGGATGACACAACAGTTGACACACCGACGGATGATAAGACAGACGACAGCACAACAAAGGATGACACAACAGTTGATACACCAACAGGTGATAAGACAGACGACAGCACAACAAAGGATGATACAACAGTTGACACACCGACGGATGATAAGACAGACGACAGCACAACAAAGGATGACACAACAGTTGACACACCGACGGATAATAAGACAGACGATAGTACAACAAAGGACGACACAACTGTTAACGTACCGACAGATTCGTCAGATGATAAAGTATCTGACAGTAATACATCGAGTGGTACATCAGACAACGGTTCACCAGACAGTGGCTCGTCAAGCAGTACATCAGACAGCGGTTCGTCAGATAGTAGCACATCAAGCGGTACATCGGATAGCGGTTCGTCAGATAGCGGCTCGTCAAGCAACAGTTATTCAGGTGAGGGCTTGAGAACTGCGGTAATGGGTGTTTATGATGAAGTTACAGAAGAAGTAACTGAAACAGAAACTCCGGTTGCCGAAGAGGAGGACGTTAAGGAAGACAATACGGCAATAACTACAGACGCCGAGATAACAATCGTTGAAGACGAAATTATTGTTGATGATATTGAAGATGCAGACAGTGAATTAAACACTGACAGCGCAACTACTCCAAACATAACTCCTGCACAAGCTATGGTTGATAAGAAGATATGTGACTTTAATGGTGACGATAAGTACAACGCTAAAGACAGACTATATATCACAACTCATAGAACTATAAAAGCTCCAAATCTTAATAATAGAACAGACAGCAGCAGAATTCTTATCAGTGCATATACTGAATAATAAAGACAACGTACCCCAAATGGGTACGTTGTCTTTTATATTTATATAAGAAACAAAATTCGACCAAATAGGCTTTTCTTTGACACGGAAATGTAGCATAGTTGTCATATTTGGTTAACTTGACAATTAGGGGGGGATGTAGTATATTAAATATATATGGATACAATTAAAAGAATACGCACAGTTAATTCCATAAAATGTAAAATAAGTGTATTAAATATACCCGGAGGGGAGGGGTTATATGCGACAAAGTGCTGCAATAAAGAAAGTTGTGGCGGTATGGACACTAATATGTATGATGTTGCCGTCGTTTGTTTTTACGGTGTCAGCGGAAAAAGAAAATATAAGTCTTGCAAATGTTGTTACAGAAGACAGTAAACTTGTTTTTGACGGCTTTACTTTGCAGTATGGTACAAATGGAAAAATTCAAGCATTAGTAGATGTCAGTATTGAAAATATTGATGCTACCGGTGTGGATTTTACTTTGGATTATGATAGCAGGTATATAGTTCCGTCCAACTTTGATACTAATGATATAACGACTGATGCAACGAATACCTTTAAAGCAAATACAGAAGTATTTACAAGTGAGGCTTATTTGACAAAAGAATATTCCAAGCTGACGAGCAGTTCGATACAAATGAACCTTGTACCGGACCCGCAAACCCCTAACGGTGAATATATTGGAGTGAAACAGATAGGTTCACCAAAAACGGAAGATGTAAAATGTATTTTAGCATCTGACAGGAAAGTTTCACTTGGAAAGATGAGTTTCCAAATCGTAGATCCTGTTCAAGTATGTAATATGACGCAAAGTCAACTTAATAGTATTTTAAGTATAGAAGATGATAGTGCGTATATTATGTATGTCGGAGATGACCATATTGAATACTTTGTAGATGTACTTCCGGCAGAATGGAAAGTTGTCAGAACACTTCTTGATGTAACTCCGGCAGTTGAAGAACGAACAGTTACTGCGTATTCTATTTATAATAGATGCTCAGATGCGACAAAAGCGGGTACATTGGCAGATTTGGTTGCATATTTGAACCAAACAATGAATACCGTTGTTCAGAGATATTCCGACGGACAGCAAGTGCTGGGCAATATGATATGGAACTCCGAAGATGAAACTTTTACAGTTCAATATAGCAATGGAACAGAGTATAATCCTTTGGGTAATGTGACTTATACGGTAAGTCAAAACTATGCAGGTACAGATAAAGTTGTAACGGTAAAAGTTACGGTAAAACCTGTTACAATTACCGGCTTTAAATATGATAATCGTATTTTGTCATACAGTGACAGTAACAGACCGGAAATTTGGGATGATTTAGAAATGCCTGATACTGTAACTCCTGTTTTGGACGGCATTGACGATATGTATGTTTCTCCGACTCAAAATCCTATCCAAACGGATTGGACGCCTGATGATGTTACGGAAGCTTTGAAAACAGGTACTGCGCCTGTCAGTGAAACATATACAGAAGAATTTGACAAAACATTGTTTGGAGCACCTGAGCCGGCTTGGCTTACAATTCCTGACGGATTTAATTGGAATATTGACGCGTTGAGAAATGTATTAAAGGGAAATGATTATCTCAAGGATGCAACAATAACTGCGGAAGTTGAAAGAGAAACGGGTATCTTAGATATAACGGTTACTCCTAAAGACGGAGCGGCTTTTGAAGACGGAACAAACTTTAATATATACCTGCCAAACGGAATGGTATTAAAAAGTACAGATAACAATGATTTTGTAACGGTTAGTATTGTTAACAGACAGGCAGTTATTAAAATTAATGCGATGTCTGACAGTGCAACGAGTATGACGAATACAGACCGTGAATTGATACAAAGTATCATAAACTTGGGTAATGATGATTTTAAATTGTCAGCAATTCCTCCAGATGATGCAGAAACTGCACAAGTAGGTTTTGTGTTTGATCCGAGAGTTAATTATTATCTTGGTGAAAACGAAAATAACTATGTCGAAAAAGACTATTCAGAGGGTAGAGCTGGTATGTTCTCTGTATACGAGGGACAAAGTCTTGCGGATATAGCAACATATATATCATTCCCTGATAGAAGTACAATTCCTATTGCATATCATGGACAGACCGGTTATCAGCCGTCTGAATATGACAGTGCAAAGGTTGTAAGTTGGAGCATCGAAGGTGATCCGACGGCTACTGTGTTGCCGACTGAGGGAACAACAGTAACACTTATCGGTAAACTTGAAGATTACTCATATACAAATTTCGGATATGTACAAAATCCGGACGATATTTACTTAAAAATAAAGGTGACAACACTGGCAATTCAGCCTACGGTAAAACCTACTGAATCGCCGAACCCGAGCGAGTCGCCAAATCCGAGCGAGTCGCCAAATCCGAGTGAATCACCAAATCCGAGTGAATCACCGAACCCAAGCGAGTCACCAAATCCGAGTGAGTCGCCAAATCCGAGTGAGTCGCCGGCGCCGAGTACATCTCCGACTCCGGAACCGGAAAAAGAGGCAATAAAGATTACTACTGATGTAGGAAGTGCGGACAGTCCGGTAGAAGTTGTGCTTAACAGTAAAACGTTTGAGTACGATACAAAGAAAGTGGGTTATTCAACTGCCGATGTACAAAGACAAATGTACACGCTTGAGAATGTCGGTATAGATAATATAACCAGTCTGACAATGAGAATTTCCGATTTCGTTCAGACTGATGGAACAACGGCTACAGACAGTAGTCCTACAAGCTTTGTAAACAGCATACCATTGTATGTTACTTTCTTGAATGTTGGCGACAAAACGCAGTTTGAAATTCGTACAAAGCATGGCTTGGCGGTCGGAACATATTCGGCGAGAGTCAGCATAGGCTCAAATAAAAATGCTGAATTGGCATATTTCAATATAACCTTTAAGGTAACGGAAAATGAAGTGTATACCGTAACTGTTGACAACGGCGACAGCGTACAACAATCTATCGGATTGGGATATTTGATGGACGAAACAAGCAACAGGATATGTTCAAGAACATATGAAGTAGGCGAAACTGTTCCGATATATGTTCAGATTTTGGATTCCGGATACACATTCGATAAGTGGGAAACTGATGATGGTATAACGTTCGCAAACGCATCTCAAATGTCAACGACATTTACGATGATAGCGCAAAATGTAACGGTAAGACCGACTTATCGTGAAACAAATGACGTGTGGGTTCGTTTGGCGGACTTGAGGGATTATAATGAAAATGAAACAATGCCAAACGATTTAAGAGATTCACTTCCACCTTATGCGGCGACAACATTTAACGAAACAACATACGCATACAGAGTAATTGTAGACGGCTCTGTAGAAAAGAATTTCGTTGAATTCGACTTGAAGAATAAACTGTTGGGATTAACTCCGTCTATGACGGTGACAGCAACAGCAAATGGAAATGCTTTAGCGATAGCACCTCAAGTTGATTCTACATCAACGAGTGTTACGACATATAAATCCGACTTGTTTGATCTTCAAGAAGGACTTAATACAGTCAAAATTAAGACAGAATATACAGACCCGAATGACGGACAAAATTATTCGGCTGAATACACGATTACAATACTCAGAAAAAAAGCGGTTGATGTTGATATAAAACCGGGTAATTCACCTTACGGTTTAATCGAATCGTCCGACAATATAACGGATAAGTCAACGGCAAAAGATTTGTTCTCGAAAAATCATACATATGATGCGGCATATACACCGAACAAAGCGGTAAATACATATGATACAAAATATTATACAGATGCATGGGACGGCGTGAATTACGATGAAAATCCTTATACGCTGTTTGTATACAACGGACAAACGTTTGTTGATCCGGGTTTTAAAAATCTGAAAGATATGGACGGAAATACAGTTTCGGCGGAAAATGTAACTCGTACAATAGAAGTTCAAACTGTCAATGTTCCGACAAATGTAACAGATATAATGACAACAACATCGCAAACGGTCACTGTGGCAAATACAGGGGCAAGTTGTGTTATAAGTGAGTTGGCAAGTCTTAATATAAGACCGGGAGTGTATACGTTAAAATATACATTTACCGATACTGATAATACAACACGATTGTTTACAAGACCTGTAGTGGTTCTTGCGAATAAAGGTGATATTAACCTTGACAGAACTGTTGATTCAAATGACGCGGATATGCTTTATCAAAGAATGAATAACGGTTTCTATACCGATATAATAAATTCTGCTGATGAATGGGCAAAAATCTACGCATACAGAGTGGCAGATGTTACCGAAGACAGAAATGTCAACTCGATAGATGCTAACGCACTGTTGAATATAACGCCTACACCGTATTACGAATCACTTCCGACAACGGTTAGTGACAGTATGGCGACATTCGACCCTGATACGGCGGTCAGACAACCGGTTGCGACAGTTCCGCCGGAAAAGGCAACGTTAACGCTTGACTATCTCGGAACTGCGTCAAAACCTTTGGACAAACCTCAAACACCGAACTTGACAGCGGATAATGTCTATGATGTGGATAATGCCGGTTCAGGTATTGTGTGGTTTGGAATAAGTATAAAAAATACGCAGAATTTGAAGTATTTCCTTGACGGATTGTACAGTATGGATTTTGCGATAGATTATGACAGTGAAATATTCACTCCTTGCGACGGCAATATTAGAATCAGTACCGATACGGGCTTTGACCTTGCCGGAACGATTGAAAGTAACAATATCAAGTCAGATGTAACGACGAGTGATGTGGCGTATTGGAAGAATGCGGAATTGTATAAACAATCCTTGCAAAGTGATTTGGATATTGACCAAACAGACAAATATAAAACGGAATTTGTTACAATAAAATCAGTCGACGGTACAAATTTGCGACTGAGTGATTTTATACAGACTGATGGATATGACAGAGTTTATCTGCTTAGAGTACCGTTCAGACTGAATAAAATGCCGGAGGATGGTTATGTCGGCAAGCCGATAACACTAAACCTTACGGAACAAACATTTGTAATGGGCGCAACCGAAAACGGTGTAACAAATTCAGCGTCATGGGAAGGTGACGTGGATAAAACCACAGAAGTCAATAATGCAAAGAACCATTTTGACGGTGTTGAAATAGTTGATATATTCAATACTGACGGTAAATATAACATAATCGGTACAGTTAAGTGTTGGAATGATACAAAACCGGTTACAGTTGAAATATACAAAGACGGTGAAACGACACCGATGTATACATTTACATCGGCAGATACCGATGATGCCGGCAATAATCTTTACGGCGTACTCACTAAGACGACTAAAAAAGGCGAATGTGAGTGGAATTTTGAGTTGCCTGTATCGAATCAGTTCAGCTACAAAATGGTTGTAAAGAAACAATCGCACCTTACATATCCCGAAATCGAAATAGATAAGACGCAAGTGGATGATAATGCAGATTTGACGCTTGCCGATACTATTGAAATGATTGTTGGTGATATAAACGGCGATGAAATCATCAAATTGCCTGATAGGGCGGAGTTGATGAGATTTTTTAACCGTCAGAAACCGTGGATATTGGATAAAGCACGGTTTGAGGCGGCAGACTTAAATGGTGACGGAGCGGTTAATATGTTTGATCTGACACTTTTGAAACAAAATATGGAGAAAACATATCCGTCTAATATAACTAATGCAAATAATGGAGGTGGTTCCGCTTGATAAAGAGAATAGTAGCAGTTATGTCAGCTCTTGCGTTGGCAGTGGGATTGCTTCCTACGGTGTTAGCCGATGAAGTGACATCGACAAAGCCGGAGATAACTGTTGTTGCAAAACGTATAACAGGTGAAGATAATTATATGGAAATCAGCCTTGAAGTAAACGGCGATTACGAAGATTATTCATCGGTTGGAGCGGTTTTGCAATATGATCCGAGCCTTATAGTTCCGACTACATGGGACGATGAGGCAACAGCGGTGGATATGAGTGAGTCAACCACATGGGCTACAAGGCGAGCGTTGCCGACGCTGGGTAAAGACACATGGACAACTCACACCGCACTGACATATATTGAAAGTAAAACAGATACGGCAACAAATCAGACGACGAAAACTGGTTATTTGTATTTGGGGGCGGAATATCCGGGCGTAGTACCGAATAATACTACAGACCCAAGTGCAACGGCGGATCCGGATGCGACACCAACACCGACAAAGACGCCGACCGTAACACCGACGCCTGACCCAAAGGCAACGCCTGATCCCGACCAACATCAAAATCCGGTTGTTGTAGCGAGATTCACATATGCCGATGAAAATGCGAAAAAGAAGATAGAGGATCAATGGACTTCCGCATGGGATAGTGATTGGACGCAAAATAAAGTGCTGACAATCGCATCTGATGATGTATCTTCCGTATCACCGGCACAGTTCGGCTTTATGATTTATAAAGCGGATTTTTCAATGAAAGGTTATCAGTATGATTATACAGATAGCGTTCTTGAAACGAGTGAGCAAGCGGCGAATAAGGATATTGAAATCGTACTCGGACAAGGAAAGAGTGAGAAATCGGGCGGACTTAGCCTAAACGATATTTACGTAACAATGTTTTACGATTGGGACGATTCACTTATCGGCACACTGACATGTGGTGTCGGAGAGGACGCGACCGAATCGGTAAATGATTATGTAAAAGAAAAGTTTATTTATCCGGACTTGCAGACGAATACGAATTATTCAAGTAAGGAAAGAACGGATAATTATAGAGGGGAGTATCCTCATGCCGGACCAAATTCAACCGATCCGACAACTCCGGGCGGAACGGGAACGGTTAATAATGGCTCGGATTATCCGCTGACGAATAAACTTGAATATTGCTTTGCAGGTAAAACAATTCATGCAGACGCACCGTATGCAGGTGGCTGGACAAAAGTATCTGCCTCGAATATGTCAGATACATGGACGGCACTTGATAATGCAACCACATTTGACTTAATGCCGGAACTTGGTGCAGACGGTAATCCGGTTGATTCAAGTCAAACAAAACCGGATATGGAATCATTCGATTTCTCCGATGTTACCACGGATGATATAGATGGCGGTACACTTATGGTTAAAGCTGTGTATATACCGGGTGAATGGTTGGATAAAAATTATAATGAATTGTATTCAGCTGTAGGACCTATTAAATACGGTCAAGTTAAAAGCGGAATATATTCGGCGGAATTTGAGTATAGAAGAATTAATGCTTTGGGCTGTGGAGTCACAAAAGTAAAATCTTTAAGTGTACAAATGGATTTGCAACAAGTAGGTGCAAGCGATAGTACAGCCATTGAGATTAAGTTGGATAATGGAGAAGTAATTCCTGTTATGTTAACACCAACAAGTGCAGTTGATACAGTTGGATATATATTAAAAAACACATCTAATAACAATTATATAATTGGAGCCGAGAAAAGTTTGAAAAATTCGTTGACTAATGGTCAACCAATTCAACTTCAAGGTGCTGAAGGTATGATTTTTAAATTCACAGCGTCTACATATCTTGAACAAGCGTATCAGTGGGCTGTAACAGGCAGTACGATTACAGCATGGGCAGCATCTGTCTTTACTGCTATGAAACTTAGTCAAGATACTAACGGTAAAAATGTAGCCGCGACTAAAAGAAAAGCTATGACTCAAGCTATTGTAGATTGTGTCAAAGGAGCAATAAATGCCAGAGTTGATTATAATGATTTGACGTGGTATCAATTACAATATGCAATGTTGAATACAAGTTCACCATATGTATCTAACGAAGATGCGAAAAATTACTGTAATCAATATCCGAAACTTATAGAAAAAATCAATGGATAAATTGTGGGTTTGAAAAGGTTATAGATAAAAACCGAAAGGAGTTAAATAATGAGAAAAAGATTTTTGAGTGTGTTGTTGGCACTGTCTATGTTTATTTCGGTGCTCCCTACAACATTTGCGGCGCAAACTGCAACTAGTTCGGGAACGATAAGCGGAACACCGGACAGTGTAAAAGCACTTTCTTTTGAAATAAAAAATGGTATATTACAAAGTTTTAATATTACACCGGGTACTAAACATGGTGGTGGCGGTAGTATGAGCGCTATGTTTGTCACAGATTACCAATATGATGAGACAGATGTTACCAGTAATGATTTATACCAGTTGGAGACTGACTTTGGGTCATTTATGACTGATAACAATGCAGATTGGGAGAACGCATTCGCTTGTCCTTATTTATATTTTAAAAAAGATTTAGTCAAAATGAATGAAGCTTTTGATATGAGTTCAGATTATGATAAAACATATAGTAACTATACTTGGGCTGATGATAGAGGCTTTGCAGAGGCAGGGGTTCAATACCCTGAAAATTGTAAGGTTGTCCTTTATATATTGAGTGGTACAGCAGAGTCTGTTAAGAATGATGCATTTAAGTATGAATTTCAACTTGATGCTAACAGAAGTTACAAATTCCCGGAAGGTGGCGGCACAGAAGATACAGAAATATCTACAGTGGCATTAAATGTAACAGCACCGAAGATTGGTGCAACACCGGCTACGACTGCTACAACAACTACAACCGGCGTAGTGGCTAATCCGGCTGTTACATGGGATCCGGCTGACAGCACATTTGCTAAAAATCAAGCATACAAAGCAAGTGTTACACTAAGTGCTGACAGTGGTTACAAGTTTACAGATTCAACAACTGCAACAATCAATGGTAAAACTGCTACTGTAACACTTAACGGTGATGGAACATTAAAGGCTGAATATACATTTGACGCTATTAAGCTTACAGGTATTTCATCAAACAAAACAGGACTTACATCTTCATTCGCACCGAATGACAGTTATACACCTGATGGTTTAGAAGTTACTTTAAGGTATAGTGACGGTACGGAGGAGGTCGTACCATATAACAAATTTCCAGAGAACAATCTATCTTTGGTTATTGGAGCAGATTCTGCCACTGCCACTGATTTACCTACTAAATTAACTTTAGATAACAATAATCAAACAGTTTACGTTAAGTACAGCGGAACAGATACAAATGACGGTAATCCAAAGTATCAAGCAATAGATACAATTACTGTTGCAAATGCAAAAATTAAAACAGCACAAGTATCTGTAACATACCCTAAACCGGGTGAAACACCGGATACTGTTGCAACAGTACCTGACGGTGCTAATTATACTGCAGAAGTTACATGGGAACATAACGGTACAGAAGTAACAGGTAATTTTGAATATGATAAAGCATATGATGCTATAATTACAGTAAAACCTAAGACGGGTTATGCACTTGATAATACTAACGGTGTTGCTCTTACTGTAAAGGATAAAACTGCTATAAATCCTGGTGCAGATAAAACTGATACAATAGCATCAGATGATATTGACGTTGACGGTAGTGGTGTAAAGACTGTTTCTTTTGACGCAACAATAAGTACACCTATATCAGCATCAATCTCTGGTTCATTCGATTTATATGATAAGAATGACGTTAACATCACACTTACTTTAGGTACACATGTTATCGGCGACATCACAGGTATCACAATCGATGGACAAACATTAAGCAGTTCTGATGATTACACAATATCAGGAAATATAATTACAGTAAAAGGTGCAAGCCTTGCAACTAAGCTTACAGGTTTGACATCAACTGCGGCAAACAAAAACGTTGAAATTACTGTAACAGGTCAACAAAATGCAACAACAGCAACTCTATCTGCTATTGATACAACACCTTACATCACAATTACTGACCCAACACAAGGTGCAATCACAGGTGTTATTCACACATCAGGTACAAAGGTTGCTTTGACAAAGAATACTGCATATACTTTGTCAGCACCGACTGTTGCTCATACAACAGGTTATACATGGACAGTAAACGGTATCACAGGTACAGACAACGGCCAAACTTATACTTTCACACCGACAGGCGGTGAAGATATAACAGCAACTGTTGCATTGACAGTTGATGCCGGACATAAATTGACAATCAACAAAACAGGTAACGGTACTGTTACTGTAGCAAAAGATGGCGGAAGTACACTTACTGCAGAAACTGACGGTACATACACAGTTTATTCTGATGAAAGCTACACTGTAACAGCAACTGCTGATGACCAAAACAAAGTTACTGCAGTAACAGGCGAAACTATTGACGGTGTACAAAAAACACGTACACATTCAGTAGCAAGTCCTTCAGCAGATACAACTGTTGAGGTAACATTCGCAGAAAAAATAGCTCCGACTGTTAGCGCTGATATGACATACCGCAAGGGTGCAAATGACGGTAATAAAGCATTTACTATTACTTTAGGCGATTATTCAGATGTAAATGTAAACGATACTCCAAGCGGTACTTTTTCAACTGATAAAGCAACATACACTGTTTCAAGTACAGATTTGGACAGTGCAACAAACGGCGACCATACATATACTTTCGACTTCGGCGAAGGTATGACGATTTCGAAAAAAATCACAGTTCTTGCCGCAAGAAGTATTACAAGCGTAACTGCACCGACAGGTACATTTGCACATGGTGATACATTCAAATTGGATGGTTTAGCATTTACAGTAAGTGAAGACGGAACAAATACAACATACACATATGACGGCACAAGTTGGGATAATACACTTCCAACAGGTACACAGTTCAGTTTGGGCGATATAAGCTTCACTGATTGGGATGCGTTCAAGACTGCGGCAGAGGCAAAGATAACACGTCACGATACAACTGACTCAACTGCAGTTAACAACGGTGCTCAAATTACAGTAAGTTTAGGAACTGCTACAAAAGCAAGTAATTCTATTACAGTTGGTCAAAAGGCTATTACTGTTACCCCGTCACAAACAACAGGTATTAACAAGGATTACGACGGTACTGTAAAGGCACCGGCACTTACAGCAACAATCCCTGACGGAGAACTTGTAGGTGATGATGTTGTAACTGCAAGTGTAACAGCAGTATATCAAGATGGTGTTGCGGCTGGTCTTACAGACAAAAATGCAAGTGATAACGACAAAAATGTAGTATTTACTGCAACACTTGCCGGTGCGAATAAAGATAACTACACAATTAAAGCTATCTCTAACGGTAGCGGTAAAATTAACAAGCGTACTGTAAAGATTGCAATTATTAACAATGTACCGGCTGCAACAAAGAATAAAGCTGATACAAAGACAGGTAACGCTACAGCAACTATTCCGACTAATACAGAGTATGATCTTAATACACCATATGAAGTTGTAGATGGTGAAACAGTTGCAATTACATATGAGTATTCATATGCAAACATAAGCAGTGTAGGTCGGGTTAGTGATGTAACAGTGAGAAACATTGCTACAACAAATACAAACTACACTGTTGAACCGACTTATTTGGAAAATCAAAACGGTACAGTTAACAACAGAACTATAAAATCTATCGCTATAAGTGATCCAACTAAGAACGAATATAATTACAGTGACACATTTGATCCTACAGGTATTAAAGTAACTGTAACATATGACGGCGAAACTGATTCGGTGGATTATGATTGGAATGCTGTTCCTGATGATATTACATTAAAGTGGACAGGAACAGAGGAAACACTTTCAGCAACTCATAAGTTTAATTCAGCAGGTACATATACAATTACTGCGTCAGCAACCGGTGTTGACTCGGCGACAACAGGTGGTATTACTGTTAATAAATTAAAGGTTAATGTCACAGCAAGCGGTAATATTACAAAGGTATATGACGGTGGCATAGATTTAGATGATGATGACACAATAACTTATACAGTAACAAATGCGTCTGATGGTTATGATGATCAATTTAATGAAGATAATGTAAAAGTTACCAATAATCCTGCAAAATATAATGATAGATTAGTTACAGAAAACAATATTGTATGGATTACTGTGTCGAGTTTGGAATTAAACAATTCAAATTATAAAATTGAGAATTTTTCAAAAAATGTTACTGGATTAATAACACCTCGTCACATAACTGTAACTGCTATTACTGTTCCGACAGTAAAACAATATTCAAATGATACAGATGTACCGGTTGAAAATGTAGGAACATCAGCTGTAACATTTGATAATGTTGTAAGCGGTGAGAATGTAACAGTTGACTATAAGTATACATATAATGATACATCTGTAGCAGGCGATACAAGTAATATTACAATAAATAATCTTGTTCTAAACAGCACAAACACTGTTAACGCTAACTATAAATTAGATGAAAGCACTCCTACAAAGTCAGGTCACGTTGACGAAAGAACAGTTAACTCATTAACAGTAACTGCTCCGACTCAATTTGCTACGGCTCAAACATATGGTACTGCTTTAGCTTTAGCCGGTTTGAAGGTACAAGTTAACTTTACATCAGGCGGAACAAGCGCCGGTAGCGAAACATATGTATGGAAAGACGCGTCAACATGGACAAAGCAAGTTGAAGGTCAATCAGATGTAGATGTTACAACAGTTCCGTTTACTCTTGCTTGGTCAGGCACAACAGATGTACCGACTCAAGGTGAAACTCTTACTGTTCAAAGAAGTACAAAGGGTATCACTGCATCATACACAGGTACAAGCGTAACAGGTACAAGTGATGCGATTACAGTAAATCCAATCACATTGACTAAGATTAAAATTACAGGTGATGATGTTACTAAGGTATACGAAGGTAACAAAACTTTGACTAATCCAGCATTTACATATGCAATTACAGAGGGTATTATAAATAGTGACCCGGTAACGGTTGCGCCTAATACTGTTGAATATGCAGAGGCTGATGTACATGCATCTGAGCCGTTAAATATCACAGGTTTCCATTTGACAAATAATAATGATGGTAACTATAAACTTGGTACTCCTGATGTAACAGGTACACCGAACGGTACAATTACAAAACGTCCGATTACTTTAACAGCTATCACAAATATTCCTGCAATCAACAGATTTGAGGCAGGTACAGGCACAGACCAAACTGCAACAAGTGCTGCAAACGGCGGTGCTACATTTGAGGCGGCAAGTACAGACACTGGTATTGTAAGCGGTGAAACGGTTACAGTAATATACGATTATGCGTATGCAGATAATCAGACAGTAAGCAATACTGCTGTTGTAAACTTATCTAATGTAAGATTAGATACTGCAATCGATAAGAACTATAGTCTTACTAATAATGCTACTGCAACAGGTGTGGTAAATGAAGTTGAGGCAACAGGTGTTACAGTTACAATTCCTGATAAGACATATGAATATGGCGATAAGCTTGATTTGACAGGTACAACAGTAACTGTTGATTATGGCAATACTAATACAGAAGTATATACATCAGATGATGGTGTGAATTGGAAGAAGAACGATACTGCAGTATCAGAAAAGCCATTCACAATCACACTTCCTACAGATAAGGATAGCTTGGCTGTAGGTACAGCAACTGTTTCTGTAAAGGTTAAAGAAGGCGTTGAAGGTAGTGTTTCTCGCACAGTTAACAAACGTAAAGTAACTGTAAATCCGTCAAAGAACGGTGACGTTACAAAGGTATATAACGGTAACACAACTTATACAAACGGTGTTATTGAGTGGACAGTTGGATCTGTAAACTCTATTGACGGATTGTCTGTTACATTACCGACAGTAAGCGGTGCAACATATACTTATAACGATTCAACAGTTGCACTTGCAACCAAGATTACTGTATCCGCTCCGCAACTAAACGATACAAATAATTTTGAAATTAGCGGTTATACAAATCAAGAATTTGACGCAACAATCACACGTCGTCCATTGGTTATCACAGGAATAACAATTCCGAACGTTAATAAGTATGCTGACGTATCACAAAAAGTTACAGACCAAACCGCAACAAGTGCTACAAATGCTACATTTGAGGCGGCAGATACAGACACAGGTATTGTAAGCGGTGAAACAGTAGGCGTAACATTCGACTATAAGTACAAAACTTCAAATCCTGAAAGCGGTACAACTACTGATGTAGAGATAACAAACATTGCTCTTGATAATAGCGTAGGAACAAGCGCAAACTACTCATTGACACCTGATTCATTGACAGGTAGTGCAAATGTAGTAGAAAGAACTATAGACAGTATTACAGTAGCTAACCCTACACAGTTTAACAGCGATGTTACATATAACGATAAATTAAGTATAGCCGGCTTAAAGGTTACAATTAACTATACAGACAGAACATCAGAAGTATACACAGCAACAGTAGTCAATGACGTAGTTTCATGGGCATTGGGCAGTGTAAATATCAGCGCAGATAATATTCCATTTACACTATCATGGAAAGATACTGCAAAAGGCGGAACTTTTGCACAAGGACAAACATTGTCTGTAACAGGACATAACGGCAACCAAATCGTTGCAAACCATAAGAATGGTAATGATAGCGGTGAAGGCTCGGCTGTAACAATTAAGCCAATCGCAATTACATCAATCACTGCAGCAAAGAGCGGTGATATTACAAAGACGTATAATGGTGATACAGAATTAAATGACGCATCAAAGAGCAATATCGGTTATACATCAACTCAGGTAATCAGCGGAGATACAGTAACTCTTGGTGCAACACCTGCATATGAAAATAAGAATGTTGGTCAAAATAAAGCAATTAGCTTTACAACACCGACAGTAAGCGGCAATGATAACTATACACTTGGAACCGGCGCTACTGTTACAGGCGGTGTAGTCGGTGATATTACAGTAAAAACTGTTGCAATTTCAAATGTATATATCCCGTCAATTTATAAGGACACAGAAGACCTTGTAAAATCAATTTCAAATGCAAGTGCTATTGCAAGCGGTCATCCTACAGCTAATACTGTTGTAGCGGCTGATATTCTATCGGGCGACAGAGCTAATTTGACATTCGCTTATGAACTTACATATGCAAATTCAACGGATGATAATCCGACTGTAACGATTTCAGATACTTCTATTACAGGAACGGAAAGCGGTAACTATGAATTTGCATGGCCTACAGGATTGACAGGTACAGTAATAGCAGACGCATTTACAGATGCTACAATTACTGCACCGACTAATATGTCATATACACATGGTGATACATTCAATCCAACAGGTTTGTCAGTTACTATTAAGACAAGCAGTCACCCAACAGGTACAACATATACAGTAACAGGTACAGAGGGTAATTACAAATGGGATACAGATCTTCCGGCAGGTGTAAATGTATCACTTGGAAGTATCTCATTAAATAGCAATGACGCTTTGAATTTCAAGGCTCATTACAAGAATATGAAAGATCAGAAGATTAAGGTTTCTGCCGGTGAGAAAAAAGCTGAAACAGGTGTAGTTACAATGCTACAAAAGCAATTAACGGCAACTGCGTCAATAGATGCGGCAGATAAGACATATGATAGTACAACCGGTCTTACAAGTGATCAACATGTTACATACAAAATCGGTGATAATGGAGTACAGAGCTTTAACGGTACGGCTGATAACGTAAGCGTAACAGCTAACGCAAGTTATAAAGATGCTAATGTTTCAAAAACAGATACAACAATCAATAATGTTGGTATAACATTCACTAATATCGGTCTTGACGGTGATGATAAAGACAATTACATCGCACCGACAAGCATTGAGGAAATATCGGGTAAGATTAATCCGTATACAATTAATATAACGGCAATAGGTGAAGTTGCTCCAACTGCTTATTATAAGATAGCTAAGAGTGGAACTATTGATTCGACAGTTGACTATATTGCTGAAATGAACGGTTTGACAAAGCCGGCAATTAAGTTTAATTATGATTATGGTGATTTGGTTAACACAGTTGCAAGCTCTGTTACTGTTCCGATAAGCAATATTGCTTTCGTTACTGCTACTGATAACTTTGTAATAGGAGATAAACCTTCTACAATCAAGGGTAGTGTTGAAGTTCAAGGTATACAGAAGATTGAAATAACAAAGGACAAAAAGGGTTATAAGTATGGTGATACACTTGATTTGAGTGATTTGTCAGTAAAGGTAACATATGTTGGCGGTAAAACAAAAGACGGTATTCGATATAATGACACAGATTGGAATACTCTTGGTTTAACTCTTAATACAACACTTCCGACAGACGGAACAGTATTAAAGAATTCAACAGATAACGGTAAAACAATTACTGTTGAAAAGGATACAGTAAAGTCAAATGCAATTACAATAAACGTTGCAAAACGTACAGTTAAGATTGAAAGAGATGGCAGTGACGCTATCACTAAGACATATGACGGTACACAAGCTGTAGAACAGACAATCGCTCTAAAGGTTGCCGATTCACAAGAAGGATTTGACGGCGTATATAATAATGACATAACAGGTGTAACAGCTCCGACATATATTTACAGCAGTAAAGATGCTCAGAATAACATAGCATTGACAGGTACACCGACTCTTGTAGGTTCTAACTTAGTTGAATATACACCTACATATCCGTCATTGACAGGTAACATTACTACAAAATCAGTTACACTAACACCGGTTATCTCTGAGGATATTTATGAAAATAAATTCGCGACAGATGATAAGGTTATAACTGAAACAAGTGCAACAGTTGCAGATGGTAAGGTAACTCAAAGCGGTATCGTATCAGGCGAAGAGGGTAACTTCACATTTGCTTATACTGTTACTGTTCCAAAGGCAGATTTAGCAAGTGCAGCTACAAAATCTTATGCACCGACAAATACAAGCGAAAACGGTACAGGTAAGGATAACTATACATTTACATGGAATAACGCAAGTGTAGAAATTAAGACTAATGCCGCAACAAGTATGGCAGTAACTACTGATCCGACAGATATTTCATATCAGAAATATTATGGTGACAGTATTTCGTTAGACGGTATGGTTGTTACAATCACATATGGAAACGGTTCTACTCACGAATTTACATATGGTTCAGCTGAATGGAATAACGAAGGATTGACTGTTGCAATCGAAGACGGCGGTGACTTTAGCAAACTTGTAACAGGTAATAACGGTAAGCATATCGTTGTTTCAAAGACAGGTCTTGACAGTGCAAATACAACTGCTACATTAAAGGTTGATAAGAAAGATTTACACTTGACAGCAGAAAAAGCTGACGGTTTATCGGCAATCGAAAAGACATATGATACTACAACTGACGCAAAATCGATTCTAAAGTTTGGTATCACAAGCGCTGACTTAGTATCAGACGATAGCTTTGATAGCTTTACAGTTGATTCATCAAATGTATCAGCTACATTCGATACTAAGAACCAGGGTTCAGATAAGGATATTACAATAAGCGGTTTGACAATTACAGGAGATAACAGCGATCAGTATAATATAATTATGCCAAGCGGTGTAAAGGGTACAATTAATCCTAAGTCAATCACTGTAAAAGTTGCAGGAGTTGCTGATATTCTTGCCGGTGTTTCGGGTGAAGACTTGAAAAAGACAGCAAGCATTAATTACAGCGAACAACCTGAAAGTGGTGTTTCAGTAACAGTTACGGCAACATATCCTGATTCAACTCAAGATCCTGCAGGTCAAAAGACTGAAAAGGCACTTACATTCACAAAGACTGAAACAGGAAATGAGTTAGGAAACTATGTATTCACTTTGGATGAAAACGGTGTTAAGGGTTATGTTGTTAGCAACATAATCAATGAAATTAATGTAACAACTCCGCCACAGACTGAATATACACATGGTGATAACCTTTCATTGAAGGGTATGGTAATTGAGGTTAAGTATCAAGATTCTCGTGATGATAATATTTATACTTGCCAAGCTGACGGTACTTGGAAAGATAAGAACAGTACCACGATAACAGAACTTCCTGTATCATTTGCACTTGAAAAGAATGGTACAGAAAACGCATTGACATCACAAACACAACAATTAAGACGTGATACTAATGATGGTGCAATCCTTGTTGTTAAGGGTGGAGATGAAAGTAACAAAGACACGACACTAACAGTTAATAAGAAGGAAATCACTCAAATAACTATTCCGAACCCGGTACCGTCACCGGAAAAGACGTATGACGGAACAACAACTGTAACTCAGTCAATTTCATATGAGGGTGTAGGAGTTCTTGATGCAGATAAAGCTACAGTAAATTCACTTATCAGTGCAACTGCTAATTATGATACTAAGGATGTAGCATTTGATAGTGACGGAACAACAGTTGCAAGTAAAGCTATTAACTTTACAAATCCTACAATGAATGAAAATGACAACTACACAATGTCATCAAGTGCAACAGTTACAACTACAATAACAGGTAAGATAAAGCCAAAAGATCTTACTGTAACAATAACAAGTGTTCCTTCAATTATTGTAGGTCAAAGTAAGACAGTTACATTGACAAAGACTACTAACTATACACAGAGTGGCGAAGTAACAGTTGGTGAAAATACAGAAGAAGTTAATTTAGCTGTTGTAGGTGAGTATGCACAAAATACTACAGCTGAAGATAATGTTAATGTAACATACTCAGTTACAAATAAAGATAGTTACAAAAACTATAACATTATAGTAGCAGAAAATCCAACGGGTACTGTAAATAAGAAACCTGTAACAAAGATTGAAGTTACATCTCCTACAAAGACAACATGGTCACATGGTGATGATTTAACTCTTGACGGTATGACAATTACAGTTACATACAATAATGATGCTAATGATACAAAGAAGTATGAACATACGGGCGGTAAGTGGCATGATGTAACAGGTGTTAGTGATATAGAGTTACTGGGAACTCCTGACGATGTAACAATTACATGGGGTGACACAAGTAATTCAGCAACTGACGGTGTAATTCGTCTTGATGATCAAAATAAGGGTCTTACAACTGCCGACGGCAAAACGACAACATTTATTAAAGTTACATCAACAGTAAAGGATACTAACGGTGAGTATCAATCAGCTTCAACCGATAAAATTACTTTAACAAAGAAACAACTTACTCTAACAGTAAGCGGTAATATTACAAAGCCATATGATAATACAAGAGATCTTAGCACTGACAATCTTGGAAATGTAAGTCTTACATTAGACGGTGTAGCCGGCACTGACGGTGTTGCATTAAATGAAACAGCTACAAAGAACAACATCAAGTATGCGGGAACAACAGTAGCAGATACAGCGTCAGTACCGACACCGGCACTTGTAATCGGTACAGTAGTGTTAGCGGATAATGCTAATAATCAATATTACACAGTACCATCAGGTGCAAGCATTACAAATAGTACAACAGGTAAGATTAATAAGCGTCCTGTACAGATTACATCTGTAACAAAGAATATGGATACATCAGTTGATGCGTTTACAACAGGAACTTTGGAAAAATTAGTACAATCAACTACTGACGGTTATGGTATTTCAAGTGCTGACGGTTTCTATTCAATCTTAAGCGATCATGTAATTAAGGTTGATATACCTTATACATATAGCCAGACATCAGCAGAAGGTTCAGCAACTGTTACATATGATAATGCAACTGCGAAGGTATCAGATGAAAATGCAGATTATGTAGCTAACTATGATGTATCATTTGCTATTGCAGACGGTAGTGCAACTATTTCAAACGGTACAGTTACAGGCGTTAAGATTGAAACAACAGGTAAAACAGAGTATACTCATGGTGACTCATTCGACCTAGCAGGTACGAAGATAACTGTTACATACAATAACGGTGCAAAGCAAGATACATATGAGTATGACACAGCAAGCGGTAAGTGGATTAAGAACGGTACAGGTACACCGGCTGAATTGCCGAGTGAAATAGGTATTAGTCTTGGTAACACAACAATTAATGCAAATCCGGCATCGGATACAGATAAGACTGTTGTAAAATATGACAAGACAAATACAACACCGGAATTGAAAGCTACTTATACAAAGAGTGGTAGTGAGCCTATTCCATCAACAGAAAATCCTACAGTTACGTTGAAGAAGAAGACTATTACAATAACTGTTGCAAACAGTGCAGATGAAATCAAGCATACATACAGTGGTAATAATTCTCTTACAGGCGATGAAATCACTAAGTTGACGATTACTGCACCTAATAACTTCAAGGTTGGCAGTGATGATGTAACTCTAACTGAGGGTGCACTTTCTGCAACAATCGGTAGTAACACTAACGGTAATGTAGCTAAGAATTTAGCAATCAGTGTTTCTGGATATGAACTTAGCGGTAACGATGCAGACAACTACGAGATTAAATATGCAAGCACTGCAACAGGTGATATTACAAAAGCACCTTTGACAATTACAATCAGTTCAGTTCCGTCAATCAATGAGAATGCTACTGATTTGGAAAAGATTTTGACAAAGGGTGTAAACTATACACAAAGCGGCGAAGTAACAGTTAATGGTAATAAGGAAACTGTAAATGCAACTGTTAAGGCAACATACCATGACAGTACATATACAGGCAGCAGTGCAGATAAGAATGTATCATATACAGTTATAAACGAGGACGAGTATCCGAACTATGATATTACAATCATCGGTTCACCAAAGGGTACAGTTACTCAAAAGACTGCAACAGTTGAAATTATTAATCAGCCTAAATTTGTAACTGATACGACAAGACCACAACATGGTGATAAGCTTGGTACAGACGGTCTTAACGGATTTGAATACACTGTATCTTACAGTGACGGAACAACAACAAAGCATAAGTATGAAAACGGTGATTGGTTGACAACAGACGGTTATACAGAACCGGAAAACGGTACAGTATTTACATGGGAAAATACAAGCACAGCTGTAAGCTCTGATTCTGAAATCCGCAGAGATAAGGATAATCAGATTAAGATTACTGTTCCGACACCAGCAAATGAACCTTTGACAAATAAGGCAACTGCTGATAAGAAAAAGGTTAAGATTACAGCAAACGGTACATATACAAAGGTATATGACGGTACAAATACAGTAACACTAAACGAAACAACTCCTGAAATTACTTATACAGTAAGCGATGTTGCAACGGGTGATACTGTAACAGTTACAGCAACTCCTGCATTTGTAGATGAAAATGTTGCTAAGTTCGGTGATGTATATCAAAAGGCAATTAACTTTACAAATGTTTCAATTTCAGATAATTATGAAATCGAAAATGATATTACACCTATAATGGGTGCAATAACACCTAAGACAATCAACATCACTGAGTTGACTGTTCCTTCATCAACAAAGGGCTCAGCAGGTGAAAAGACTGTAACAAAGAACAAGAACTTTACAACAACTGATATTCTTGAAAAGGATAAGGATAATGTTACAATCGGCTATAAAGCTACATTCGTAACATCAGCAACAGGAACTGTCGATGCAACTGTTACAGATGCAAAGGTAGACGGTTCAACTGACCAAATGACTCTTAACTACGTTGTAGGTACTGTTACCGGCGCTAAGATTGAAATAACCAGCAGCAATCATGGTGGCGGCGGCGGAGGCGGCGGAGGAGGTAACTCCCTAAGCATTAAGTACGAAAACGCCGACGGTACAGCAGGTAAGGACGTAAGCAAGATTGAAGCTCCTGCAGAAAGTGACCCTGTAGACTTGATCGCAGTATTCGTTACAAAACCTGCAGACCCAACAGTTATTTGGACATCAGATAATGAAAGCGTTGCAACTGTAGACGAAAACGGTATTGTTAAGTTTATTGGCGAAGGTACAGCTATAATCACAGCTCAGTCTAAGACTAATAAGACTCTAAAGGATACTGTTACAATTACAGTTACAAAGGCAGTAGCAACACCGACTCCTAAGCCGGCAAATCCTACTCCGGAACCTACAAAAGAACCGTCAATCATCACAAAGACTATGTTAAATCCATATATCGTAGGTTATGATGATAATGTATTCGGTCCTGAACTTCCAATCAGCCGTGAAGAAGTATCAGCAATATTCGCAAGATTGATTGCAAATAATATCTACATGGATAAAGAATATGATACATCATTCCCTGATGTAGGCGAAGGTTGGAGTAAAGATTATATCGGTTACTTGGAGAAATTCAGTGTAGTAACAGGTTATGAAGACGGTACATTCAGACCTCAAAATTACATCACAAGAGCAGAAATGGCTGTTATGATGGCTAAGGCAGAGGGCTATGACATCTCAGGCTATATGTCTTCTGATGAATTAGCTTATCCTGACGTAGATGAGGGTTACAGTGAATGGGCTGTTAAGGCTATCAAGTATTTGACAGACAGAGGTATTATGGAAGGTTATCCTGACGGTACATTCGGTCCGAACAGACCTATAACAAGAGCAGAAACTGTTGCAACAGTTAACAGAGTTCTTGCAGATATGACTGTCGGAAATATCGAGGTACTTCCGTCAGATATGACAGAGGCACATTGGGCTTATAATGATGTAGTATTCGCAATGAACCACAGAATTCTTAAAGACGTTGCAGCTGATGAAAGTCAGTTCATCAAGTCAGAAGAATATGATAAGAATAAGATTACAGAAACAGAAGTTGTAGAAGACACATCAGACGAGAATGCCGGAGCGGGTGCATCACCTACTCCGGAGCCTTCTCCGACTCCAAATGCTTGATTAATAAGAGCTTTTTACGAAATTTGTAATAATAGAGGCAGCGGATTTTCGCTTGCCTCTGTTGTTGCATTTTCAAATTATACAAGAGTTTATCTTGTTTGCTTTGAAAATGTAATAACGTTATTGTCATAATGAGGTGAAGGCTTATGAAAAAACAAAATATATGTTATAGATTATTAACGGTATTATTAAGCGTTGCAATGTGCTTGCAAGGTGGATTTGTGGTGCCGGTTTTTGCGGATGGAGATTTCAGTTATTATTTGCAATATAACGAGGCAAGTGACGGAAAAATAAGCGAGGACCATCCTATCATCATTCCTGATGAAGATATAGATGCAGAATACGGACCACAGCCGCATGATAACTATCAAGGCACGGGTGGCGTAGTAGACGAACCTATACCGGATTGGAGCAGTAAACCGTACAGAATTATCGGATATACATTTGACGGTTGGTATACAGAAAATAACGGCGGAGGAACAAAGGTTGATGAAGATACAAATATATCATCATCAATGCTTGACAGATTTAATAATATCACATTGTACGGAAATTGGAGTTTGTACAATTCACCTGATATAACAACAGGCTCAGTTGCATTTTCGTCAAGAAACGTAAATGATGAAGATATTCCGTCACAGATAAATTGGACAGACATAAACGGGAATGATTTGACTTTTGACAGTAAAGTTACTGATTACTATACGTATGTGTATGCAAATACCGCGTCTGTAAAAATGGATTTTGAACAGTATGAGCCGAGTGCGACAACAAGTGTTGCGGTAAACGGTGAAAAAGTTTCAATCAGTTCAGAGGATATTTCGGGTAAAGGTTATTGGTATAACGGTGAGGACCTTGAAGCTCGTGACATCATAACAGGTAAAAATATTTCTACAGAATATATGAACCTTGACTTTACCTCGACAGATAAAGAGTATAATGAAATAACCGTTACGATTACAATGCCTAACGATAACAGTAGAACATATACTTTTCATGTTAAGCGTTTAAGCACAGAAATACGCCTTGCATGCGGTAATACACCATACGGAAAGATTATGGCGTCTTCTCAAACCGCTGATGCAAAAACTGCACTAAAGTCAACTTTTGATTCGACGTATAAGTACAGAAATATCTCATATAATCCGTTGGCATGGAATATTTACGGTACAGATGGCGTTGAAGTGAAAAAGGGTACTTCACTTCAAGAAAATCAATATATAAATTACGATAAAGACGAAACTGCAATAGTAGTATTTTCGGGTGATAGGTTTACAGATCCCGGAGTAACATTGTATGATTCTAACGGCGATGCAATAGAACTGACACAAGATAAGACTATAAAACGTACAATTCAGTATCAGACAGTATCGTCATTAAAATATGAAGATTGGGATAACACAACCGATAAAACCGATGTGAAAACATTGACCGGTGCAGACGGTGAGAATATAATAGACATTTTGCAAACTCAAAATGTTAAACCGGGCATATATACGATTACATATGAGTATGACCCTAACGACGGTACTCGTCCGTTAAAAGACGAGAGAAGTATGATTGTTTTGCCTAAAAAAGGCGATATGAATATGGACAATTATGTAAATATGCTTGATGTATTTATGTATGATAAAAATATTCCGGATACAAATATCAGCAATACATTATATAAATATCGTGCACTTGATATAAGCACAAGCGGCGGTAACGGAGTTGTTGATGAAACAGACAGAACCAATTTCTTAAACAAAAAAATGGCGGATTTATATACATCGCTTTCAGTTGATGAAACAGTAACACAGAAAGAATACAATGTTTCGACATCGGCAGATAGTAATAAAACACAACTGTATATGGACTTTATGGGAACAGAAACAGAGCCGAATACATCTGCGGACAAAACTCAGGAACTTCAGAAAAATGACGCTTTTTGGATAGGTTACAGATTTGACAATACAGCCAATCTAAAGACGGGTAATTTGAAGGGAATCACTTTGTCGGTAGATTATGATTCGAGATATGTAAATCCGACTGCGTTGAATACTACTGCACTAAAAACACAAATTCAGAAAAATAACCCTGAGCTTGAAGTATTTGATATAGCTGGAGATACAAATTATAAGAAAAACTATGCGGTTGATTCTTCAACATCGTCATATACATGGAATGATACAGGGTCTGTAAAAACACTTGTTATTGAATTGTGTTTGAAAGACGGTCAAACATTTAATTTGTCAGACGGTTATTTTATAAAATTGCCGTTTAAAGTAAAAACAGTACCGCCGGAAGGCAGAAATGTTATATCAACTAAACTTGGTGCTACATCATTGAATATGCAAATCGGTGATGAAGGATATATGTGGGATACAAGTGGTGCGTCTAATTCTATCACTGAAAATCTTATGGACAAATTGCAATATATGGGCGATTATGTGCCTGAATTTGTTCCGGAAGATCCGGCTAAGGAATTGGAAAATGCAGTTTACGGTACTGATAAATCATACACAGGATTTGAGAAAAAAGGCACGGTTGACGGTGATATTCCTACCGGTATGACATATAATCAATCAGTCGGAACAATAACCGGTACACCGAAAAAGGCAGGAGTTTTTGTATTTTACATAAACGGTATAAAATATCAGATTACAGTAGAAAAAGCAAAACTTACCGTTACAGCAGATGATAATACAAAAGTATACGGAAGTGCAAATCCGTCATTTACATTTAAGTATGACGAAACGTGTTTAAAAAATAACGACACAATCGCTACAGCTGTTAAGACTGCTCCGCAGATAAGTTGTGAGGCTGATACAACAACGGATTGTCAGGATGATTATCCGATAAACTTTGTTGAAAATAGCGGTGAATCTGATAATTATTATTTTGATTTTGTCAGTGGCAAGCTTAGCATAACACCGAAAGAAATAACGGTAAGTAAAGTTAAGATACCATCTTGCAGTATAAATGCAACATTCCCTTATACATTTACCGCAACTTGTTCCGGTGATGAATTTACTGCGTCGGGAATTATTAACAATGATATTATAAAGATTGAATATGACGTTACATACACTGATACCGAGTCAACAAAAGCTGTTGGTAAAAATAAAAAGGTAACGGCAACCAACATAAAAGTCAAAACTGATGACGATTATCCGGACGGGAAAAATTATACTGTTAAATCTGCTACTTTAACGAGCAGTGACGGTGAAATTGTTGCGGATAATATAACCGAATTTGAAGTAACAGAAGAATGTAAACTTGAATATACTTACGGTGAAACACTTGATTTAAAAACCGGTAACGTCAAAATCACATACGGTAGCGGTACTGTTGAAAATGTGACATTTGAAGAGGCTGTTGAAAAAGGCCTGACAATAAAATACAGTAATAAAACAACAGCTAAAACCGGAGATCATTTGAGCGTGTCGGATACCGGAAAGTGGCTTATGCTTACAATGGATGGTATAAGCTCTTGGTATAAGACAAATAATTTCAAGATAAATAAAAAAGATCTTCATATAAAAGCTGATAATAAACAAAGATATTACGGTGATGAAAACAGTAGTGTAACATTTACATATACTTTTACCAACAGCGATTTTGTTTACGGTGAAACAAGCAGTACGTTTACTGGCTTTGTTGCACCTGAATTTAGCTGTCAAGCTACTGCATCCACTGAAATTGATAAAGAAAAAGGCTATACCGAGTCGACAATAGAATTGTCGGGCGGTACAAGTGATAACTATAATATTTTGTGCGAAAACGGTACGCTTACAATTAATAAAAGACCGTTAAAGGTTGAAAAGATTACAGGTGAAGTACCTTCACTTATTTCAAAATATTATTTAAACAGTGACGGCAGTGAAAAAACGGCACCATATAAAGTGCCTGCATCGGCTGAAAAATCAACAGACAAAAATACAATGAACGTAAGTGGATTGTATAACAGTGATGAAGTTAAAGTTCTTTATAATGCACAATATGCAAATCACACTGCGGCTGAAAATGTTCAAGTAACGGTTGATGATTTAAAAATGGACGATACGTTCGGTAAGAGTTACAACTATACGGTTTCATCTGATTCAATAACAACCGCAGACGGCGGACGAGTTTATATTCAGAGTATAACAGGTCTTGAAATTGTTGAACAACCTACAACAGAATATGTTTACGGAACACCGCTTAATCTTGAAAGCGGAAAAGTAAAATTGACGTTTGATAATGAACAAGTTATCAATGTTAATTTTGAAGAATTAAAATCTTATGATGTTAAGCTCACATATACGGGCGGAGAGGTTGAACCTAAAAATAATGAACATTTAGTTGTTAAAGACACGGGAAAGACTATAACTGTCACACCGGATACTTTTTATGATGTTGAGGCAGTTACAACCGATAAGATAACGGTTACAAAACATGACCTTCACGTAAAGGCTGATGATATATATACGACTTATGGTGAAAATATAAGTCAGTATGCAAGCGGATATGGATACACATATACAGAAAGTGATTTCCAATATGATGATGCAGACGATGTAGAAAACATTTCGGGATATAAAAAGCCTAAAATTGTCTGCAAAGAGGATGACGGAACAACAAATGTAAATCAAAAGACATTAGCCGGCACATATACATTGTCTATAAGCGGTGCTGACGCCGAAAACTATAATATTTTGTATGAAAACGGCAACCTTGTAATAAGACAAAGACCTCTTATTGTACAAACGGTTAATAATATTCCTAATCTTACATCAAAAGAAGCATTTGAAAGTGATCTTGTAAAGAACATTGATGTCAAAACAGACATTGATTCGTCAGCTTTAACATTTGCCGAAAACAGAGGTCCTTTGTGGGATGATTGTGTGCATATAACTTTTGATGCAACATATACGGATAATTCGGCAGTAGGGGAAACAGATGTTGATATAACCAATGCTGTCTTGGATACAAGCTACGGTGACGCAAGAAACTATTATCTTCAAAAGATAGAAACTCCGCAAAAGGGGTTTGCGGTTAAGTCTGTTATGACAGCTATTGAAATAACAACAGATCCAACCCAAAATAATGACGGAACAAGCCGTGAATATAAGTATGGAGATAAGCTTGATTTCAGCGGTGGAAAGTTTAAATTAACATACGATAACGGTGATGTTATTGAAAATGTTCCGTTTAATAAACTTGCAGAGTATGATGTTAAAGCTGTATACACAGGTACAGATACAGAAGTTGAGGACGGAGCTTTTGCAACAATTAAAAGTCACAATGGAAATACCATTACTTTTGTTCCGCCGACTGACGCAACGGCAGAAAAAGTGGTTACAGGTGAGATAACCGTAAAGAAACGTCCTTTACACGTTATTGTAAATGACGCATCATATACATATGGTGATGAGCCGTCTACTTACACAATCGACTATGAAAAGAGTGATTTGGCAGACGGCGAAACAATAATATCCGCACTTGGAACATTATTTACTCCACCGACTGTACAATGTAAGATTGACGATAAAGATGCGGATAATAAGACAAATGCGGGTACTTATGAAGATGTAATTACTGCATTTGGCGGAAGTGCGGATAATTATGAATTTATATGTGAAGATAAGGGCAGTTTGACTGTTAATAAGCGTGAATTGAAAATCAATTCAATTAATAATGGTATTCCTGATTTAACTTCATCAATAGCATATGAACATAATTATCAGTTACCAATAAAATTGGACGGTACTGCGTCTAATTTGGATATGGATATAGTCAATCTTGTAAATAATGATAGCATTGATATTACCTATAAAGCGGTATATAACAGTTTTGAACAGACAGACAATGCAACTGTAGATATAGAAGATGTCGAATTTGCAAATGATTGTGACAGTAGTAAAAATTATACTTTAGTAACTGTACCGACAACATCAAGCGGTAAGATTATGACCAGACTTATGTCTGAAATTATTGTTAATAGCAGTCCGGATAAAATGGAGTATACTTACGGTGAATGGTTTGCTCTAAAGGGCGGCAGTGTTGATATTAAGTATAACAGCGGATATGTTGAAAGTGATGTACCGTTTGAAAGACTTGCTGATTTTGGTATAGACTTGACTTTTGTAAAGAAAGAAGACGGTACCGAAACAGAAATAGGAACAGTGAAAAACAATACATTGCTTACTGTTTCAAAGTATAACGGTGCGTTTATAAAACTTACAATAAATGATCCGACTAAAGCAACCGATGATTTGCAAGCGGCTTATTCTTCTGATAGTTTGAAAGTAAACAAACATCAAATGAGGGTTGTTGCCGATGATGTGACATTGACATACGGTGATAATGCGCCGAGTGAATACACATTCCATTATACGATGGCTGACCTTGTAAACGGTGATACGTTATCGAGCGAAAGATTTAACGAAGGACTTAGCGAACCGACTGTATCGTGTGATTATGTAAGCGGACAATCAGTTTGTGGAGAATATGATATTATACCGAGCGGCGGCGGAAATGATAACTATGATTTCGTATATGTAAACGGAACTGTAACTGTAAACAAGAAACAGATTACGATAGATTCTATCGATAATGGTGTTCCGACGCTTACATCAGAAATAATATATAAGAATAATTCAATTCTTCCTATTTATATTGAATCAACGGCAGTATATACGAATGAACAGAAAGATATGACTGTAAGCGGTATTATCAACAACGATGAAATAGGCATAACATATGATACAGTATATACATCAAAAGACGTGGCAGAAACTATAACTGTTAAGATAGAAGACGTTAAGTTTGACGATAGCCATGAGAAAAATGTATGTTATGAAATTAAATCATATCCAAGTGAGGCGTCAGGTGGTACAGTTCTTGAAGAACAGATTACAAGTGTTGTTATAACAAGTGATCCGGTTTTGAGAGATGATAACGGCAAACAGATTGAATATACTTACGGAGATAAGTTGAACCTTAATCGTGGTGCGGTTACGGTTGAATATGATAGTGGAAGAATTCAGAAAAACTTGAAGTTTAATGAGTTGACCAAAAAAACAGATGGTAAAGTTAAACTTGTATATACCGACGGTACTGATGAAACTCCTGCGGCAGATAATGATGTCTTGACTACTGCATATCATAACGGTAAGTCAATAAAACTGAAAGTTGATACAAAAGCAACACTTGAAGAACCTCAAACGGCACAACTTTTGGTGAATAAAGCCGTTATAACTGTAACGGCGAAAGATAAAGAAAGATTTTACGGAGATAAAAATCCTACATTAGAATATGAATACAGTGGGTTTGTAAATAGTGATGATGAGCATTCTGAAAATTTCAGAAATGAATTGGAAGAACCGAAAATATCATGCGATACTAATGAAAAAACTCCTGTAGGAACATATGATATTGAATTATCTTCGGCAAGTTCGGCAAATTATACTTTTAAACTTGTACCGGCGACGCTTACCATAAATAAACGTCCGATTGATGTTAAGAAGATAACCGGAGGCATTCCGGCATTGACATCAAAAATGATATATGATGATCCTCAGCTTGTACATAAAATTGACGGTGTTGCAATAAATACCGCAGGACAAGTTGAATTTGATAACCTTTCATATGGTGATACGGTGAAACTTGATTATACTGTTATGTATACAAGTGTAATTCCGTCAGATAATGTTCTTGTTAATATTTATGATATAACAATAGACGAATCATACGGAGAGGGAAGTAATTATGTACTTAGAGATGTACCGAGTACAACTTTAGGCGGACGAATTTATGATAAACAAATTTCGATGGTTGAAATTATAAAACAGCCGAAACTTGAGTATACATATGGCGAAACGTTGGATTTGTCGGAAAAGGGCGTAAGAATAACATATGATAACGGTTTAGTTGTTTATGATGTTGCATATGATGAACTTGGAGGTTATGGTGTTGACGTTACTCTGACAGACTCTGAAGGTGTGGAAAAAGAGGCTATAGACGGGGATAAGTTAACCGTAACAAAACATAACGGTGCATATTTAACACTTATTCCGCAAACTGAATTAAGCAATGTTCTTTCTGTAAAGAGTCAGGAAATGAAAATTAATAAAAAGCCGATAAATGTTAATATCAATGATGTGACGGCAATATATGGTGATAATCCTACGGTTGATTTTAGCTTTACATATAACGATAGCGATTTTGCTTATGGTGAAACACAAGACAGTGCTGAGTTTAAAGATAATTTGACAGAACCTGTATTTGTCTGCAAAGAACGTGATGGTTCAACAGATATAAACTCAAAATCAGATGTCGGAAGATATACGATTACAATGACAGGTGCTCAAAGTGACAATTATCGTTTTGTATATAATAACGGTACATTGGTTATTCAGAAGAGGAAACTTGTCGTAAAAGATATAACAGACGGTATCCCTGTTCTTACATCGGATATAATTTTCGATAATCAAGGTCAAATTCATAAATTAGACGGCAAGGCAGATAATGATATTTTGAGTCTTGAAAACCTTGTTAATAATGATAAAGTGTGTGTTTTGTATAAAGCAGTTTATAAAACAGAACAACCGACAACGAAATGTGATGTAGATATTGAATATGTTTCGATGGATGATTCTTATGGCAAGAGTTATAATTATGAAATTGATGAAACAGAGAGTGTTAAAAACGTTTCCGGCGGTAGAATTAATAATAGGGAACTTACAACTGTTGAAATTGTAAGTCAACCCAAAACAGAATATGTATATGGTGAAAAGCTTGATTTAAGCAATGCTAAAGCGAGAATTACATATGATAGCGGGTATGTTGAAGATAATGTACCATTTACTGAATTGGGAGAATACGGTGTGACTATCGGTTATCCGAATGATGACGGAACGATAACCGCTGCTAAAGACGGGGATGTGTTGACAGTTCCTGATCATAACGGAAAATGTATTGAACTTTTGGCTCAAAGCACTCATAAAGTTCCTACAGTACAAACTGACAATTTAACTGTTGAAAAAAGAGTGTTAGAGTATGGAGAGTGTATCGTAAATCCTATAGTTTATGACGGAAAGACATTACAGACAACCGGTACGATAGCATTTTCAAACGTTCAAAATAATGATAAAGTGACAGCAACGGGTGAATTTTCGTTTGAAGATTTTAATGCCGGAAAAGATAAAACAGTTAATATATTGAATGTTAAACTTGATAAACCGTTTGACGACAACTATGAACTTTCTTCGGATAATGTGTTGTCAAAAGGTAATATTGAAAAAGCGACATTGACTGTTTTGCTTAAGGAAGATGATATATCTATTTCTGATGAAAGTAATATATTGACTGTTACTGCTCCGGAGATGACTCAGTTTGAGATAGACGGTGGAGCTAAGTATCAGTATTCAATAGACGGCGGTAAAACGTGGAAAGATGAAAATTCATTTGAAAACCTTGAATTGGGACAAGAATGTAGTGTTTGTATAAGATTTGCGGAAACGGATAATTTCAATCAATCTGAAATTAGTATTCCGATAAGTAAAAAAGCTTTTGCCAATAAGATTACTCTTGTGTCAATAGACGATATGACGGTGCTAAAGAGTTTTTATACTAATGTTGTCACTGTTGAAAAAGAAGCTGATTTCAGAAATCTTATCGGAGATATAGGAGTAACATATTACGCTTGCTATAAAAATGATAAGGGCAGTGAAAGCATCAAATATCCTTTGACCTTTGATGGGGATGTAACGATTTATACAACGCTTAAAAAGAAGAGTAGTCATGGAAAGGGAAATAACAATTCTTCAAACTCTACACCTACGCCAACAGTTGCACCTACAATTTTGCCGACGGAAGAACCGATAGAAACGGAATCACCTTCAGAAACCTTAAAACCTACGCAAAAACCTCAAAGTGATACTAATGAACCATATATGTCGGGATATGACGGAAAAATCAATCCTGACGGATATATGACAAGAGCAGAGGCGGCAACAATTATGGTTAATCTGAGTGGTGGACTTGAGAAAGAAAGCATTAATATATTCAAGGATGTAGCTGATGGAACATGGTATAAAAACTATATTGCAGCAGCAAGTGAAAAAGGGTATATTTCCGGATTTGAAGACGGAACATTTAAACCGGAAGAACCTGTTACAAGAGAACAATTTGTTGCAATGATATTGCGATATACAAAGACATCAACGGAAAAGGGAGAGGCGTTCTCAGACGTTGAAATAAACCGCTGGAGTGCAGGATTTGTATATACTGCAGTTAAGTTGGGTATAATTTTAGGTTATCAAGATGGAACGTTTAAACCTGAAAATCCTATAACCCGTGCAGAGGCAGCGAGAATTGTGAATATTGCAACAGGCAGAATACCTGATAAGGCTGTGATTGACGGTATGATATGTCCATATAGCGATTTGTCAAAATCGCATTGGGCTTATTATGAATTAATGTATGCGTCAACATATGTGCAAAAAGATTAATCGAAAAGAGTACAGATTTCTGATCTGTACTCTTTTTTTGAATTAGTTATAAAATCCTGTATAAAACCATGTTTTGCTTTGTGTCTAAGTCTAAACCTCCATAAAAAATACTCGGAATATTGCGACATAAATAACCAAAAGTTTTGCGAGTAAATTGTCGGAATAAAAGAAAAACCTTGTAAACATTACTGCTTACAAGGTCTGTGGTGCCGATGGTGGGGGTCGAACCCACACGATGTTGCCATCACGGGATTTTGAGTCCCCTGTGGTTTGGAGGTTTGAAAAAATGAAAGATATTTTATTAAAAAAGGATCTAATCGCTTATCTTATCCACGAAATTGAGAGAGTAAAAAAGACTACTCCACAAGAGAGTGAACTACACAATTATTCTTTTGTGCAAGGACACAAAGAGGGTCAACTCAAGGCTTTATATGATGTTTTGAACTATGTAAACGGAATTAATACTAAATACTCTGCGAAACATTCTCGGCTACGGTAATTTTGGCCGACGAGGGGCGGAGGAACTAAGTTACCTTTAAAAGACTTTCTCCGCCCCTTGACGGTCAAAAAGGGGTGGTGGTCGGGGAGAAACTACGCAAGCGAGCTGTGCGCAACGTGCAAGGCAAGCGGTAAGCGACTGCCACTCCTCAAGCGGTGGCAGATACACCACAAACGGGCGGGCGGAAACAGCCTAAAAAGCAAGCAAAATAAAGGTATATTTATTGCTTGCCTCGTAGTTGGTTTTCAAGCAATATTGCGCCGAAAACCAATTACAATAAATATCCCTTTATTTCCTACGGAGTAGGCTACGTGGTTGCTTTTTCGGCGGACGGTCAAGACAGACTCTCCACGGAGCATACGCTCACGGCACAGGGCAAGCCTTCGACACAGCAAGACTTCCCAAGAGCGCTACACAAGCGCCAGTGCGACGCAGACGAGCGCAGTGGGCGAGGTTGCGCCGCGCCAAGCGGGAAGCGGAGCGACGTGCAGACAGAGCCGCGCACTCGTGCGGCTCGCCTGCGCGAGCGGAGCGAAACTCTTAAACTATTTTTCTTGTTTGTTTTCTTCCTTGTTTCCTGTCCCTTTTGTCGGACTGTGTTATAATTCTGCTTGAGGTGATGTAATGAAAAAAAGATTAAATGAGTGGGTTTATGAGTGGCTCGAAACCTACAAAAAAGTTATGGTCAAGCCGTCTACTTACGACAGCTATTTACAATATGCCACGCACGTTACTTGTGATAAGTCTTTGAAAAAATTAAGCAGTTCAGACATTCAAAAGCTTATTAACAATATGGTTGTTGAGGGGTTGAAGTTATCCACAATTAAGCATATGCTCACTCTTGTAAGGCAAAGTCTAAAAAAGGCTCGTTCTTTAGGCTTTATAAAAAGTCTTGTCTGTTTGGAAGATTTGGACTTACCAAAAAAACAACCGAAGAAAATAACTCCCTTGCGTCCTGATGAGATAAACAAGATACTTAAAAATTCTTATCTTACGTTTTACGGCGACTTTTATAAGACTTTGCTTTATACAGGTTGTAGGGTAGGGGAAGTTATCGCTTTGAGGTGGTCTGACGTTGACTTCTTCAATGGTGTATTGCGTATCGAACACACAGACTATCGGGGAAACTTACAAGACGTTAAGACGGCTCACGGTTGCCGTCAGATTCCTTTGTATGGCGAGTTGCTCACTGTCCTTAAAGAACGCAGACGGCACGCAAAAGGTTCTGACAGAGTTTTTACCAACTCTTTAGGTCGTCCTGTTGTCTATCGTACTGCACTTGATAACTGGCATTGGTACTTAGAAACTATCGGCATTTATGAACCTTTAGGCTTTCA
>OLRR01000389.1_pt1 | contig 35646 bp, 38 predicted proteins | sample 1671941 | NCBI WGS metagenome assembly OLRR01 (sample SAMEA3136628, study PRJEB25190) | human gut metagenome
TTGAGGCTCGTATCAGAAGTCTGACAAGAAGGAAATTTGTACAAAAGGATGTATGTCTGGAAAGTGGCGATATCATGTTCGACACGATAAAACGTGAGGCATATGCAAAGAAAACAAAGATTTCCTTGACAAGAAAAGAAAAAGGAATTTTGGAATATTTGCTTCTTAACCTGGGAAGACCGGTAAGTCAGGAGGAATTGATGGAGCATGTCTGGGATGCATCTGTGGATAGCTTCAGTGGAGCCATCCGGGTGCATATGTCTTCGCTAAGGAGAAAGCTTAAGGCAGTGCTTGGATATGATGCAATTATGAATAAGGTTGGAGAAGGATATAAAATACGAGAGGAGTCTGATTGATGAAAAAAATGTCACTGCAGTGGAGACTTACGTGCATAACTACATTGTGTATTGCGATTATATGTGGGTGCCTGACAATGTTTGTCTATAAAAATGGTGTGTATTATATGGATTCCCTGCAAAAGGCTGTTGACGCTCAGGGAGATGACAGCGGAGGTGGTTCGGAAGAAATATACATCACCATACCAGAGGATAAGTGGGATGAGTTCTCAAATGATTTTTCTGTTCAAGTGTACAATAATAAAGAAGACTACAAAAGAAACAGTCTGATAGTTTCGGCTTTATTGGCTCTCCTTGGTGGAGTGGCCACATATTTTATAAGTGGACATGCGCTTAAACCAATTCGTGAGTTTTCTGATAAAATTGAAGAAGTGCAGGCTCAAAACCTGGCAGATTCGAGAATAGAAGCAAGTAAGATTAAAGAACTGAATCAGCTTAGTGTTTCATATAATAAGATGCTTGAACGCCTCTCGGATGCATTTGAGATACAGAGACAATTTACTGCAAATGCAGCACATGAGCTTCGAACTCCATTATCGTTAATGCAGGTACAGCTTGACCTGTATCATTCCACTCAGCATCCGGGCAGTGATGCAGACACCGTACAGATGATAAAGATGTTGACGGAACAAAATGACAGGCTTGGAAAGATGGTAAAAACACTTCTTGACATGAGTGAGCTTCAGACTGTAGGACGGGATGAAAAAATTATCCTTAATGATCTCGTTGACGAGGTATTGGAAGATTTGGAACTTCTTGCACAGGAAAAGAATATAAAACTTATTGGAAAATATAAGAATATAACGATGATTGGAAGTGATATCCTTATTTATAGGCTGGTATATAATCTTGTTGAGAATGCTATAAAATACAATCATTCAGACGGTCAGGTTACAGTAAATGCATACAAAAAACAAAAACATATTTACCTGTCAGTAGAGGATACCGGAAGCGGAATTCCGAAAGAACTCAGGGAACGTGTATTTGAACCATTCTTTCGCGTGGATAAATCCAGAAGCCGAGAGCTTGGTGGTGTAGGACTTGGACTTGCTCTGGTTCATGAGATTGTGAGAGTGCACGATGGCAGTATCAGCATTAAGTCAAACCCTGCAGGTGGAACAATCTTTGAGGTGATTTTCGACCAGAAATCAAAGGAATAGTTATTCAAAAAAAGAACAAAAAAAGATGCTTGTAAATAGGATTGACTCCTAACTGATTACCATATATTATTATATATTGGTAAACATTGCTGAACATTGCAAAACGTTAGTCAGCATTTAGTGTTTTACAGGTTTTGTAGTAATCCGCGATTTTGACCCCAAAATGCGATGAAAAACAGTAAAAAAACAGGCAGAAAAAAAGCCCGAAAAAAAGAAAATAATTAAAGATTTACGAAAAAAACAATAAGAAAATTATTGTGCAACATGTACAAAAATACAAGGAGATTTAATGAGAAAGCTTGCGTTAAATGATGAAATATTACTAAAAATAGAGAAACCGGCACGTTATATCGGAAATGAAGTGAACTCGGTCATGAAAGCCCCTGAAAAGGTGTCTATTAGATTTGCCATGTGCTTCCCGGATGTCTGCGGGGGTAGATGTCCAGATAGTATTATTTAGTATATATAGTGTTGGCTAATGATGAATAGTACAAGATATAGATACAGAATGACATTAAAAAACACTCTTCAACACTAGATACTACTATGACCATGACCAAAATATGACCACTTTTAGCAAAAAACAGTTAAGAATTTTATACAACCAGTAAATAAAAATGAGTTTGTGGGTTGGCCAAAAAAGAAACTGCATAAATTTATACAACCCCAAGTACAAAAAACTTGGGGTATTTTTATGTAATAAATGCCAAAAAATTAGAAGAAGTACAATCTAGAATTTTGTAAGCGTCAAATCGTACCGATACGAATAAATTGACGCCGTTAAATTTTTAGCGCCGTAGTTTTTTAGGTGCTGCTAGTGATTATTTATAGAAAACCATATGTATGGAATTTTTATTTACTGAAGTTTGCTATATTGATAACGAATATGGTAATGAGCTGAATCGCTCAGACGCGACGAATGGAAAAAGGTCAGCTTGTGTTCGATAAATGGAGAGAGTATAATAATAGATAAAAGTAAGAAAATGATATAAATTGTGACGATTAAATATGAACACTTATTGTTCTATAAGATATAAAAGAGAGATTTTGAAATGAGGAGATTTTTACAATGGATGATAACAAAAAATGTTTTGTATGTGGAAGTAATGCATTTGTTCAATTTGATATGGACCCAGTTAAGCATTTTTATGATTGCCCTGTTTGTGGTCGATATGAATATTATGTTATGTTTGCAGAGTTGACAGAATTTAATCTGAATCATTTGGGAGCATACTTAGCGTATAATGGCTTTAAACACAATTTTAATGAGTATAGATATTTTACTACGATGAGTAAAGAGCAATGCGACGAATATAAAAAAGAATTTAAAAATGGAAATATAAGTCATGGACATCCAGTACGATTAGAAAATGAAAATGTAGAGAATTGGTATCCTAAATCTTTTGCAGAAAAGGTTGATTATATTCTTTTATATTTGAATTCTAAAAATCCTTATTGGGGAGAAAGTATAATATTAGAAAAAGAAGAAATGATTAGTTGCCTTTTTGTAGATCGGTATGAGTTGAAAAATGGAAAATGGGAGAGACGTACGGATGAAGCATTACTTAATCAGGCGTATTATATGCTTCGATGTCTTGCAGAACAGAAATTCATTGAATTACCGGGAACTTGGAATGGCAGTGAATATAATAGACCTATAATTCTGACACCTACAGGTTATGCCCGTATTGATATGTTACAAAAGAATAGTTCGAATGGTAAAAATGTTTTAGTTGCAATGAAATTTGGAGAAGACACAAAGATACTTCGAGAAGCTATACGCCAAGGCATACATGAAGCAGGATATATTGCTATTTTGATTGATGAGGTGGAACATAATGATTTTATTACACCGGAATTGTTAAAATATATTAGAGATAGTAAATTCGTTGTTGTAGATTTATCACATCAAAATAATGGAGCCTATTTTGAAGAAGGTTATGCAATGGGACTAGGAAAACCGGTTATTCAGCTATGTAAAAAAGATGTTCGGTTACATTTTGATATAGCACAAAAAAACACAATTATATGGGAAACGGAAGAAGAAATTCCCGAAAGATTAAAAAACCGAATTAAGGCAACTATAGATTAAAAACGATATACAAGAAACTAATTTTTAAATTGAATACAGCTGTTTTAGCAAGTATTAAAACACGAGAGTAAGAATCTGAGTAGATTTTTGCTTTCGTGTTTTTTTATTTGCCTGAAAAATTTTTTTAATCTTTCCGAAAAAATTCATGAAATTTACAGAAAAGCCTTGTGTACGGACTTCTTATTTACTGAAGTTTGGTACATTGACAACTGAATACGGTAATGAGCTGAATCGTTCAGACGGGATGAATGCAGGATAAAACAATTTGGAGGGATTATATGTTGATATTAGGAGTTTGCTGGATGAAACAACACAGAAAAGATACCATGAAAGAATTGGGGGCGAATATATGGGAAAATCGGGTGTAATAAATCAAGATTTTAAAGGAGAAGACAATACTGCTTACCATGATGTGATCCGTCTGTTTAAAATATACCGGTCTGTAAATTGGAGAATGCAGATTAAGATGAATCAAGTAAAGCATAGGGTACAAGAAGAGTATGGTACAAATCTGGATGAATTTTTGGATCATATTTATCAAGCCGGCATGGATATCAATCAGGATTTAGACGACATGAAGCAGCGGGTTGAGGCAATCAATCAAGGGCGAAAACTGTATGTATGGTGAACCAATCCGAAAGCGTGTAGAAGAAATCGTTACCGAGCACGTAGAAGAAATGTTGGGAATGTTCCGGGAATGTGGCATTGATTTACGTTCGTCGATGACAATTTTCGTGGGCGGAGGCTCGATTCTTCTATCCAAGATTATTGAAGATTTGTGGAAGCGCTATGACGGAGAATATTATGTTGTAAATGATTCCAAGGTCAATGTACGGGGGTATCGGAAAAAATATCTGTTTGATATAGGGATGCAGTAAAGGAGGGAGTCCTTATGACAAAACAGGATGAATACCGTTTTAATTTGAAGTTTGACGAAGCTGATGAAGATCATAGACGAGTAAGTGAGTTTTTGAACAAATGTGGCAGGAAAAAGGCAAGATATATTGTGAAGGCAGTACTTGCTTACTGGGAATTGCAAAGCGGAAAAACGCCGATTGTAGAACGGTCAGCGGAAACACACATTTCACTAAAAGAGACAGTTATTCAGAAACAGCTTTTAGATGAAGCATTAGTGATTACTTATGCAGAAAAGGGAATTACTCATGATAATCAGAGTTTAGAAGATTCTGATAATCCGGGACAATACAAAGATATGCCGATTTTAGGTGATTTACATGAAGTCTTATTAAGAAAGAGGGAATGCCGGAGGATGGCAAACATTCTCAATCGTTTGGTACATGGTTCGGCAGCAACATTCAATCAAAAAACAAATGTGGATTTATCAAATAAGTATGTTGTTCTGGATATTTCAGAGTTATCCGGGGATCTGTTGTTGGGAATGTTTGTTGCACTGGATTTTGTATGGGCAAAGGCAAAAGAAGACAGAACTGTAGAAAAAGCGATCTTTGTGGATGAGGCTTGGAAATTGTTGGTGTCAAACGAATTGGCAGGAGAATATCTGCTGGAGATTTTCAAAGTAATTCGTGCTTACGGCGGTTCTGCAATCTGTGCAACACAGGACCTTGTAGATTTCTTTGCTCTAAAGGGCGGCAAGCTTGGCAGAGGTATTCTGAATAACTCAAAGACGAAAATTATTCTCAATATGGAACCTAGCGAAGCGGAGAATATAAGGAAGGAACTTGATTTATCAGAGGCAGAAGCAATGTCTATTGCAAGATTTGAAAGAGGAACCGGTCTGATTTCCACCAACAGTAATAATCTGATTGTAGATTTTAAGGCGAGCCAGTTGGAAAAAGACTTGATTACAACGGACAGAAAAGATTTGCAGGAACTAAAAGAACGTTTGCAGAAATATGGAAGACAGGCATATGGAAAGCAGGCTATATAAGCAAGTAGATTTATAATAATGCGTATTAAAAGCGTCATTGTATGCGTCGTAAGATTCAGAAAGTTATCTCTATGTGTGCGACGGGTATCCCGATGATTGTGATGCGTATGTGGGAGCACATAAAAAATCACTTTTGCCGAAAGGGGAACTGGCAGATGGTCAACTTCGCAATAAGCGAATTTTAGCGCATCGAGCATTAAACACACTCTTGAAGGAGGGCGGGATGACACGAAAAAGTGCATATATCTGGCTGCAAAACAAATTGTGCCTTCAGAAAAAGGATATGCATATTGCAAAGTTCTCCCTGTATTACTGTGAGGAAACAATTCGGGTATGTAATGAATTGATTGAATGGCATCAGAAAAGGAAGGGGGAATGACATGCGTTTAAAGGCAAAAGAAGATGACATTTATAAACTAATGGATCAAAGAGATTGGTATCTGGCTGCAGCAGGTGGCTGTGGAATTGTAGGCATCCTTCTACTTTTCTTTACCTTACAGGGATATGTGAGTTGGGAAATCCTGTATTTTCTGGCAGTCCTTTTGGTAGGAATCAGTCTTTTACTGTACCATATATGGAAAATCAGTAAGCGGATTGTAGAAGCTAAGTGGTGTTATATGGAATTGGATGAAGATTCTCTGGCAGTATACCAGCCGGAGGAAAACGGGCAATATGAAGCCTGCCGCATTTTCTATCAGGAAATTGAAAAAATCGTAGAGGGAAGCAGAAAAGGAATACCGGAGTTTTATGTGGTATTAAAAGACGATGAAGAACGGAAAAGTTTTATTTTGCTGAATGAGGAAGAACAGATGCGGAAGATTTTTCAAGTCAGATCGTTGGGATACCAGCATGAGGAATTCAAAGCGTTCTACCGGAAACTCCGATGGGAGGTTCCAGGTAAAGTGCAAATAATCGGTACAAAATATCAGACCGTATGGGATATGAAAGCATCGCATAAAGGATGGTTGTTTTTAGGCTGTTCGGGAGCTGTATATTTACTTTTAAAAGCCGGTTTTATTTTTGGAATTTTGTAAGGAGGGCGACAAAATGAGATGGTATACAGCGGTGGGCGTAAAGATGGACCAGCCGGGAGGCTCATTCTGCGTTCAGGTTGGGGCGGAGAAAAAAATTTTATCCGGTATGGAAATTTATATTTGGAATGCATTACTTTGGTCATTTGTGGAAGAAACGCAAATTTATGAAAGGATGGTACAGTTGTTAAAAGCAGTTTTTCCTGGGAAAAATATAGAGGAGAAAACAGGAAAAGATGAATTTGATTTCTGCTTTCGGCGGCTGTCCGGACGTGGGCTCATTGCATTTCATGATTGTGATACGCTGAAAGAAGCGGCAGAACATCTGTTAAAAAATGCAATAGTCGTAAGAGTTATGAGAAATGGCGGAGAACGGTTTTTGATGTTTTGTGAGAGTTTTTCATGCGGGACCCCATTTTTTAAAGCAATCAGAGTGTTTCGAAAAGAACCCCTGGAACGGACATATCAGGAATTTCTCCTTGAGATACAGCATTGTGGAGAGGTGAGACAGTATTTGGAGAAAGCAGAGCAGCCGGATGAAATACTGGAGATTATACATCTTTTATATCAAAAGAAAATATTATTCATCCGTTCGGTAAAGGAGGAAATGATTGAAGCATAAGAAAAAAACAAATAGATGTGAGAGGATCATCACATACATCCGTCAGCGCATGGAAGGCATTTCGTCTGTTCCAGGCGTACTTGCAGACAGGGCATTGAAAATAGGCGCCCTGTCTTTTCTTATCCTTTTTCTTGGAAGTTATATAGGAAGACAGAATGATTCTTTGAATTTTATTATCTGGTCTATTATCCTGTGGATGTTTGGAATCGGATATTCGTATCATCTGCTTCGATGTGGGGAGAAAAAAAATTATGAAACAATAGAAGGAACGGTCTGTGAGATTAAAGGGAAACGTATTCCCGGACGGGTATATAAAGTGGTAGTCTGCCTTTCTGATGGAAAACAGACGATATTGATGATGGATAAGAGGCAGCGGTTTGAAATTGGTAAGAAGTACCGTTTCTATTTTAATAAAAAAACACAGGGAGTTCTTTTTGGAATTCAGAAATTAGACGCTGCTTTAAATGTAGGATCTTATTACGGAGCGGAAGAAATTGAGTAGGGCAAGGAGATCATGGGCATGGTTCGATTCCATGCCGCCCGGTTTCGTGTGGCGCCAACACGAGAATTAAAAGCAGAAAAGGAGAGATGATTATGGCACAGAAAACAGGAATCGTGAAGTGGTTCAGCGCAAGAAGAGGTTACGGTTTTATTACAGATGAAAAAGGAAATGATTTTTTCGTCCACTTTTCAGAAATTCAGACAGAGGGATTCCGAAAATTGAAAACCGGACAGGCAGTTACATTTCAAACAGAGGAAGATGAACAGGGAAGACTGCTTGCTAAAGAAGTTTATCCGGCAGAGCCAGAAAAGGAGACAGAGCCAAAAGAAGAGCTGGTATAAGAAGCATATTTTGTATCTGAATTCTTAAAATCAAAAAGAGTGGCACAATATATAGATATAATAAGTTGACAACAACTATATATTGTGCTAATCTTGAATTGAATTAAAATTTGTGCAGGTTCAAGGTAAGAACAGGCAGAGTTTTTAATTTTTGTTCCGGCAAGACCGGAAGTTAAATTTGAAGTGCGAAGGCGCTTGGAAAAGGGCATAGTCTATAAGAAAGATACAAAAAGTGTAAGAACCTTTTTGTGTCTTTTTTTATTGCCCGTCATGCAAAACGAACCAGTAAGATCTGGTTTGTGACATTCAGAAAGGAGGAGCATGAATGAAAGCAACAAGGAGAATTTTTCAATCACACGAAAAAGAAATTCCACCTGACAGGAAACGATGCCACAGAAGGAGTGTATAGGAAGAACAAAGGAGGAAGAATATGCAGATCATAAAAGTAATGTGGGAAGGCATCAACGAACTGGATATTAGAACGTTAACAGAAATGAGTGAGGACGGTTATCTTTTTGAGATTGATGATGGAAGGATTCAAAAAATCCTGATGTTGACAGGAACTTCGAAATAAGAGACATCTAAGAAAGGAGCAGTATGTATTATTATGATGAATTCGGAAAGGAATTTGAAGATGAATTGAGTTTCCACGAGTATCTGGAAGAAATTGATGAGCGTGCCAAATGGGTTCGTGTACCGTCAAGAAGTTTAAGCGTATTGACTGTTTCCGGACATGAAGTACTGATGAGATCCAAAGGACACTGCATTTTGGTGTACGAGAACAGATCGCAAAGAAACTGGAAATCCATCGTCAGAAAAAGAAGCAGAAAGAATCCCTGGCAAAACCTGCAGATTATGAGAGGCGGGATCATACGTATCGGGAACTTATAACTTTGTTGCGATTGCTGCCACGACATAAGCAGGATTTATTGAAGAGGGGACTTACCCAACAGGAAATTGCAAATATGGAAAAAGCAGGTTATAAAAGCACCAATCCTGAAGAATCTGTTGCGATAGCGAGAAAACTGATCAAACGGGGATGCAGACTGGAAGGAGTACCGGGGTTCTTCGTGAATTATCAAGGAGATTGGGAAATTGCATTTTATGAAAAGAATCAAGGGTACCTTTGTCCGGTGTGGACCGATGAAGGATTGCTTGTTGCATTTCAGATTCGTTTGGATAATCCTTTTCAGAAACGGAAATATGTATGGCTCAGCAGCGCCAAGATGGAAAAAGGTTGTTCCCCCGGAAGTCCGGTAAGTCTTTCCGGTACTTTGAAATCTCCTGTAGTTTATGTGACAGAGGGTGTTTTAAAAGCCGAAGCAGCTTCTCAGAGAACTGGGCAGCCATATCTTGGAAATCCAGGCGTATCCAATTACAAGGAACTGGAATTGTCACTGAACCGATTAAAAAAACAGGGAGTAAAAGTGGTCATTGAAGCAAATGATATGGATAAATGTATGCGGTTAGACTGTGACCATGCTTACAAAGAAATTTGTGAAAAATGTAAAGGCAGTAATGGAGAATGTCCGAAAAAGAGGGAAAAACGAAATCATATTCGGAAGGGCTGCCTGAAACTCTATGAGATTTGTGAAAAGCTGGATTTAATCTGTAAGCGTGCGGTTTGGGATACGGATGACGAAGGTTACTGGCAGGAAAATTACAAAGGCATTGATGACTGGGAATTACGGGAATTATGAGTAAAGTTAGGTATAGGCTTTTGTGTGGATCTTTGTTATAATATAACCAACAGAGAAGGAGTGTGAATAACATGGGTGAAGAAAAGAAACGCCTTCCGGTAGGATTGGAAAATTTTGAGCAGATTATAAAAGATAACTATTATTATGTTGATAAAACGGGATTGATTTCTGAACTACTCCGTAATGGTGGAATGGTAAATCTCTTTACCAGACCAAGGCGCTTTGGAAAAACTTTAAATATGAGTATGCTGGAGCACTTTTTTTCCATAGAAGGAGATAAAAGTATTTTTGAAGGTTTGAAGATATCAAAGGATACAGAGTTGTCTGAAGAATATATGGGAAGGTATCCTGTTATTTTTGTATCATTAAAAGGAATTAACGCTGGATCATATGATACCGCATTTCGATTAACGGTTGAAACAATAAAAGGTGCTGCAAAAAAAGCAAAAGTCCTCAAAACAAGCGACAAATTAGATGATGATGAGAAAGAGGATTATCGGGCACTCCTTGATAAAGATATGGATGAGGCCACGCTTTTTTTGAGTTTAAAAACTTTGTCGGAACTTTTGGAGAAACATTACGACTCAAAAGTAATTCTTCTGATTGATGAGTATGACGTTCCGTTAGCAAAAGCATTTGAAAATGGATATTATGATCAGATGGTATTTTTGATACGAAATCTGTTGGAACAGGTTTTAAAAACAAACAACAGTCTGAAATTTGCAGTGATGACCGGGTGTATGCGTATTTCAAAAGAAAGTATCTTTACTGGTCTGAATAATCTGAAAGTATTATCGATTACAGATGAACGTTATGATGAATATTTTGGTTTTACAGATACGGAAGTAAAAGAAATGCTGAAGTATTATGAAATTGAAGATCATTATGAAGAAATAAAAAGCTGGTATGATGGATATCGTTTTGGCAGTACAGAAGTATATTGTCCCTGGGATGTATTGAACTACTGTGATAAAATAAAAGATCATGCAGATTCTTTTCCAGAAAATTATTGGATCAATACCAGCAGTAATGATGCTGTTAAGAAATTTATTCAAATGTCTGACAATGTTACAACCAAACGTGAGATTGAAAATCTGCTTGCCGGTGAGGAAATTATCAAAGAAATTCATCAGGAACTTATCTATCCAGAAATGTATCAGTCTTTAGAAAACGTCTGGAGTCTTTTATTTATGACGGGATATTTAACACAACGTGGAAGGGTTGACGCAAAGAGATATAAACTTGTGATACCAAATCTGGAAATCCGGGATATTTTTAAAACCCAGATTATGGAATATTTCAAAGAAAGTGTTGCAAAAGACGGGGATATGCTTGGCAGATTTTGTGAGGCACTGAAAAACGGAGAGGAAAAGAAGGTTGAAGATATTTTTGAAAGCTACCTGAAAAAGACCATCAGTATCCGGGATACGTTTGTGAAAAAAGCAAGTAAGGAGAACTTTTATCATGGGATACTGCTTGGAATCCTGGGTGTGAAGGAAGAATGGTATGTATCGTCCAATCAGGAAAGCGGTGAAGGATACAGCGATATCCTCGTTGAAACCGAAAACAGTGAAACGGTTATCCTTATCGAAGTTAAGTATGCCAATGACGGAAATCTTGATCAGGCTTGTGAACGGGCACTACAGCAGATAGAGGAAAAGAAATATGATGAAGAACTCCGGGAGAACGGAGTGGATAAAATTTTAAAATACGGGATTGCGTGTTATATGAAACGATGCAAAGTAAAACTGGCAGATTCATGATACGTCCCAAAACAATCAGGTGATAAAAAAGCGGAACTGTAAGAGTGCAGTTCCGTTTTTTTATGGCCTGATTTATGAGCCAGAGGAAAGGAGATGAAGCATATGCACATACGGGAACGCCCTACATAAGATTCGGGGAAATAAGAATACACAATCACACTTAAAAACCAACAGAAAGGAGCGTTGCAATTGAAACATAGAAAACACAGATGGCTGGCGGGAACGCTGGCTTTTCTTTTATCCTGTTCTGCACTTATTCCGTCTGGGAATGCTGTATTTGCGGCATCAAAAGGCAGAATAGCAGAATCAGAGACAAATGTAACAAAGGAGGAAAAAGGCGATGAGAATGAGAAACAGACCACCGCCGAAACTTTGACGATTGAGCAGGGGGAATCATTTGAAATCGAAAAAGATTTTACGGGGCTTGCCTTGAAAAAAGGTGAAAAAGCTGTATTCATGGATGTTGTCAGCGAAGATGGACAGGGATTTTTTGCAGACCGCCCTGGTACATACCTTGCAACTTATCTGGTTACACCGGAAAAAGGAGCGTGTTATGAACTGACACGAAAAATTGTAGTCAGACCTCGTGAACCAGAGAACAAAAGAGCAGACCGTAATCAGAAAAGTTCAAAAGAGGATACAGAGGAAAGTGACCCTGATCCGGAACCTGTACTGACAGAAGCACCGGAAGTGCCGGAGAATGTGGAGAACTTAAAGCTGGATGTATCTGCGGAGAATGCCTCTTTTTTATCGGTAGTACCAGAAACCATGACAGAAAACCGATCTGTCAATGTGAATCTGGTCGTAGGAGAAAGACTTCCGTATCCATCTAATTTAGGAAACTATTCCACCACTTATTTTACGGTGAATGGGCATGTGGCATATTGTCTGGAGTCTGCAAAATCTTCGCCGCCGTCCAGTGATTATGTGGCAAATATCTTTGAAAGTAATCTGGCTTTGCAGAAAGTTCTTTATTATGGATACGGAGGACCTGGAGATATTACTGGCAGTTATATGCCGAGTTTTGACTGGAAATTGAAATATATCTTTACACATATTGCAGCTTCTTATGCGTATTGCGGTACAGATGGATTTTACGGGTGTACTTTTGAAAGCGTCAAGGCTTCAGGATTATGGGATTACATTCAGTATCTAAATGGGCTGGAAGCGCCACCTAAAGCAGCCATTGATCTTACCCCAACTTCGACAAAAGCATACGAAAGCAATGGAGTGCAGCGGACAGAAGAATTTCGGCTGCAGGGAGATCATCGGAATTATATTACATTGAATCTGCCGGAAAATGTAACGTATCATAGCGGTGGCAGCACGAAAAACGGAAATGTAAAAATTCCCGGCGGTACAAATTTTTATTTCAGTGCGCCGATGACTGTGACCGGAACATGGAACTCCGGTTCCTTAGCGGGAAAAATGGGAACCCAATGGAAAACTCTTGTGGTCTCTACAGGCGGTTCTACTCAGGATATTGGATATGGCACATTCTTTGAAGAAGAAAGCGATTCGGTGAGTTTTGAAGTAAAATGGATGGATTATGCAAAAGTCAAGGTTATGAAAAAGGATAATGTGACAAATGTAAATCTTGCAGGTGCAGTTTTTGGAATTTACAGTGACAAAGAATGCACCAAGCTGATTACAGAAATGCCGGCAACAAATGAAAAAGGAGAAACGCAGGTAGAAATTCCTAAGACACAGGAAACGGTATATCTCAAGGAAATATCCGTTCCCAATGGATATAAGCTGAATACGGAGGCTTTCAATGTGAAGCTGCAGGCAGGGAAAACACAGAGCCTGACTATTTCAAATGAGGAACAGAAGGGGAAAATCACAATTCGAAAAAGCGGAGAGGTTCTTTCTTCTGTATCCGGACAGGAAGGAAATCTTAAATTTGAATATCAGTCGGTTCCGTTTGGAGAGGCAAGTTATTCTATTTATGCAGCAGAAAAAATTGTAAGTCAGGATCAGAAGACACCTATTTATGAATCCGGTGAATTGGTAGATCAGTTGACAACAAAAGCAGACGGAAGCATTACCAGTAAAGAACTGCATTTAGGAAAGTATAAGATTGTGGAGCAGAAGGCGCCGGCAGACCTAACTATCGGAAAGACAGAGGCAGACCGCACACAGTATGTGACTCTTTCTTATGCCGGGCAGACGGTGGAATTGGTACAGGAGGAGACAACTTATATCAATGACAGACCAAAGGTAAAGGTCCAGGCAGTAAAGAAATCGGAAAATGACAAAGTGACTTTAGAGGGTGCTGTATTCGGTCTGTATGCAGGTGAAGACATTATCAATGCAGAAGGAAAAGTAGTGGTAAAAAAGGATACCCTGATTGAGAAGGTCACTTCTGATAAAGAGGGAGCTGCGGCTTTTCATTCAGATATTCCTATCAATTTCCGCTATTATTTGAAAGAGATTCAGGCTCCGGAATCTTATTATATGAGTTCTGACCGGTATGACTTCCTGTTTGAGTATGAGAATGATAAAACTTATACATATGAATTTTCGCATACGTTTTCCAATAAAGAGGTTCGAGGGGAAATTCATGTGTTTAAGATTGATAAAGATGCGGAAGAATATATCAGCCAGGGAGATGCAGACTTAGATGGTGCAGTTTACGGGCTATATGCAGCAGAGGATATCAAACATCCGAATGGGAAGTCAGAAGACGTCCATAAAAAAGATGATCTGGTTGCGCAGGGCGTGATTAAAGATGGAAAAGTTGATTTTACGAATCTGTATCTGGGAAATTATTATGTAAAAGAAATCTCACCTGGAGAGGGCTATCTTTTGGATGAAACTGCCTATCCAGTGGAAGTTGGTTATGAAGGACAGGATGTTGCAATCGTGCATCGGAATGTGACAGTGAAAGAAACGGTAAAAAAACAGGCATTTGAACTGATCAAGATTTCAGAGGATGGAAACCAGACAGAAACAGAGCTTTTGAAAGGTGCTGGATTTAAAGTATTTCTGATCCAGAATCTGAAAGGTGTAAAAGATGGAAGTCTGAAACCATCGGAAGGAAATGCTTTCAAAGCAGAGGATTTTATCGGCTATGACTATTCAGAAGATGAAACGGCACATTATTACGAGAATGGTAAGAAAGTTTCGGTGGAAGAACTGTTTACAGACAAGAAAGGATTTGTACGTTCTCCAGAACTTCCATATGGAAAATATGTGGTTTTTGAATCTACAACTCCAGAAAATCTCCAGACCATCAATCCATTCCTTGTAACCATTACCGAAGATAGCAGGGAACCGCAGCCATGGCGTGTTTTTGATGATAGACCGATCCAGTTTTTCCTTAAGATTATCAAGGAAGATGCACAGACACATCTTCCGGTATTAAATAATCACGCACAATATAAAATCTATGATGTGAAAAAGAAAGAATATGTGACAATGAAGGTGCGCTATCCGGAAGAAAAAGAACTGGATGTATTTGAAACGAATGACGAAGGTTATCTTATGACACCGGAGCAGTTAAAGATGGGAACTTACCGCATAGAAGAAGTAAAAGCTCCTGATTTATATGTACAGCCAGGGTATGAAATGGCGTTGAAAGACGGAGAGGGCGATATTCCATTAAACCAGTTGTCACAGACAGGCGCTTATGAAGATGCAAAGCGCGATTTCATTACGATCACTGTGAATTCCGAAACAGCTTATGAAGTAGAGGAAGAAACCGGAAAATATATTGTCGTAGTTCGACAGCAAAACGATGAAGCGGTAGGCAGTCTGACAATCAAGAAAACAGGGGAAGATCTTGTGGGTGCTAAGAATGTGGAAGATTCCCTTCTTACAAAAATGAAAAATGGCATCGCAGGCACAATAAATTCTATCAGTGAATTTTTCGGCAAAGAGGAAGTCATAGAAGAAGACAGCGGCTATATGTTCCAATATGAGAAGAAGGGAGCAGAAGGTATAACCTTTGAAGTTTATGCAAAAGAAACGATTTATACACCAGATGGACAGAAAGATGAAGCAGGTAACCGTAAAGTGTTGTATGAAAAAGATGGACTTGTTGCAAAACTTGTGACCGGAAAAGAGGGAACTGTATCACTTCACAATCTGCCGGTTGGTTCCTATTATCTGAAGGAAACGGATGTTGGAAATCATCATTTTGTTCTGGATCCTGAAGCAAAAGAATTTGAAATTAAGTATCAGGGACAGGAAGTAGCGGTAGATTATGTTTCTATGGAACTTGAAAATAAGCGCCAGAAGATAGAGCTTGTTCTTACGAAATTGTCCAAAGAAACAAAAGAGCCTGTACAGGGAGCAGTATTTGGATTGTATGCGGAGGAAGATATTGTTGATCTTGCAGATAATGTACTTATAGAATCTGGTACTCTGATTGCAAAAACAGAGTCCGCAGAAGACGGAAGCATCCGCTTTGACGTTGACCTCCCACACGGAAAATATCTGGTAAAAGAACTGGAGGCAGCACCGGGATATCTGAAAACGGAAGATACATGGTCCTTTGATGCAACCTATCAGAACCCAGAACTGGAGGTTATCACGCTTACAAAAGAGATTGAAAATCAGCCGACAGTAGTAGAAATCACAAAAACTGATATTACAGATGAAAAGGAAGTAGAAGGGGCAAAACTTCAGATCCTTGATAAAGACGGGGACATAGTGGAAGAATGGGTTTCCACAAAAGAACCGCATAAAGTGTATGCGTTAGAACCGGGCGAATACATCCTGCATGAAGAGGCAGCCCCGGAAGGATATCTTGTTGTATCAGATGTTCCTTTTGTTGTAGAAGAAACGGGAGAAATCCAGAAAGTAGAGATGAAAGATGAACGTCCATCCGGTCAGCTCCTGGTTCAGAAGACAGATGCGGAAAATAAGGCTCCGCTTGTAGGTGTAGAATTTGAACTTCGCAATAAAGCTACTGGGGAAGTAGTTGGAACACTGGTGACCGGCGAGGATGGAACTGCAAAGAGTGAAGAACTGCCGATTGCAGTTTATGAAGAGGGCAAATATGTAGAACCGATTGTATATGTTCTTGTGGAAACGAAACCGTTAGAAGGCTATGAAGCAAACACAGAGGAGGTGGAAGTGGCATTCGATTATCAGGATGATGAGACAAAACTCATTGAGGTGACAAAAGAAATTGAAAATACCAGAAAGCCTGGAACACCTCCGCCGGATGCGCCAAAAACCGGTGATCATACAAAGATATGGATTCCGGTGATTATTATGGCAGCAGCGATACTTGGCATTGTGGTTATAGTAATCCGTATCCGCAGAAGGAGAAGATAAACGATAATGCTGAAAAAATGTAACATGTAACGATGGAGATTGTCACTTTAAAATTGTGGGTGGCAATCTCTTTTTTGGTTGGAGGAAAAGAGATGCGTCATATAGGAGAAAAGATGATTTTACTGCTCTGTATTGCAGTCTTTGGAATTACAGCTGTAAAACTGATAGATATAGGGAAAGAATATTATGATGGACAGAAAGAATATAAAGAACTGAAGGCGTACATAAAAGAAGTTCCTGTATGTCAGCCGGAAAAAATGACAGGAGATGGACCGGAAAAGGAAACAGGGAAGGAAATTGATTTTGAAGGACTTCGTAAAATCAATGAGGATCTAGTTGCCTGGATACAGATTCCGGGGATAGGGGTGGATTATCCTGTGGCACAGGGAGAAGATAACGAGTATTACCTGTATCACACTTTTCAAAAAGAAAACAATAAGGCAGGAAGTATCTTTCTGGATTATAGAAACCATGATGATTTTACAGATCGGCGCGTGAACTTATACGGTCATAATATGAAAGACGGCAGCATGTTCAGTAATCTGAAGCAGTATCAAGATTCTGTGTTCCGGAAGAACTCTAGTTCTGCATATCTGTATTTACCTGAAAAAACCTTGCATTTGGAGATAACAGCGTGTGAAAAAGTGTCCATGCGGGATGATATATATGCTTTGGAAGACGATGTGTCTTGCGACTGGCCGGAGGAAATCATATTGTCTACCTGTAGTTCTTCTTCAGATACCAGACTAATTTTAAGATGCAAAGTAACAAAGATACAGCATTTAACGAATATAAAATAGGAATAACCTTTTAGATAAGGCTATGTTTAGAGAGAATATCTTTCAATGTTCAAGTGTTATAATCCAAAATAAGAGCAAATACTTTTCATTTTCATAATAGAATTTTCTTTCTTACGCCTGTTGCAGTATCAGGGCAGGTCTGCAGAAAGGGGGCATCACTTTTTTACTGTCGTTCCTTGATTCACCAGTAAAGCCCAAGAGCCAGTCAACGGTGGACATGCTTTGCTTACCGTTGACTGGTCAGCTTCGTGTTACTTGGAATTAAACTTGTAACCATATCCAATTACTGTTTTTATATACTCTTGTCCCTTGCAATATGGTTTTAGTCTTTTACGTATTTGAAAAATTGTGTTTTCTACTGCGTGTAAATGGTTATTTGTAGGTTCATTCCATATCTTTTCATAAATCTCTTTTTTGGTAAATGTGGTTTGAGGAGACGAGAACAACATATAAAGGACTTCAAATTCGTTTGTTGATAAATACACTTCCTGTTGATCTATCATTACGCAATGACTTTTAAGATCCATGCATAGGGTATGATTTATTTGCTTTAACCCCCAGAATTGTTGTACCGATAATCGGTCACTTCTTATTTGTTCAAGTAATAAGGATAATTCATTAAATTTTTTTATTTCTCTTAACTTTTTATATAGGTTAACAGTTATCGTACATCTATATATATTCCTATCAAAATCCAAAATATGTGTTTCGATTGAAATAGTATTATCGTTATCAAGTGTAGGTCGCATTCCGACGTGAGTAATACCATAATATCTTTTCCTATCTATGAGAACAGTGGCTACATATACGCCTGATTCCGGTAAGATTGTATTTTTTTCTATTTCTAAGTTTGCAGTAGGTGTTCCAACATGCTTTCCAATACCCTTGCCATGCACAACAGTTCCTGTTAGTGTATATATAGGTTTCAAATTTTCTTTCATTTTAATCCTCTCATATAATTCCTTTCATCGATAAAATAATCAAAATACAAGTTGTAATAATAAAACCTGCCAATATAAACAGTCCAGCATGTTTCTGCTTTGCTTCTTTCTCTACAGTAGAAATATAGCTGCTTTTTCTCAATGCAGTAACTATGGGCTTATGAGATTTACTAGGAATACAATTAGATTATAACAATAGAAGGATTCGATTACACTTACAGTTTTGAGAGTAAACGAATAACAAAAGAGCCGCAATCATGCTGGTCACAATTCTGTGAAGCATTTTTACGACCCTTTACATACACTCTCTAAAGAAATACAATTACGATTTTTTACAAATAGTCGTAGGAAACCAATTCTTTCATAGAAATACGGGTAGTAACGTGACGTTCTGAGTCTACCGGGGTTTCCTTTCCATACCCGATGACTAATATATTGACTGGTTCCAAATTATCTGGCAGTTGAAAATCTTTTTTGATTACATCTGGCTTAAAAAAGCATACCCATACGGTTCCCAACCCTAATTCTGTTGCCTGAAGCATCATATGGTCTGTTAAAATGGATGCATCAATATCTCCAGTTTGTTTCCGGTCAAAAGGACGTACCCACGCTTTGTTGTGATCTGCACAGACAATGACAAAATTTATATGCGAAACAAAAAACCTGAGCAAAAAATATAAGGATTTCTATGCTTTAAAAAATGTAAACTTAACTATTCCAAAAGGCGAAATATATGGACTTGTGGGCGAAAATGGAGCAGGAAAAACAACGTTAATCAGATTATTGACAGGTCTTAATTTTAAAAGTGAAGGAGAAATTATTCTATTTGGGCATAATGATAATCTGCAATATGAACGATCAAAAATCGGGTGTACGATTGAAATGCCGGCACTATATAAAGATATGACTGCTTCACAAAATTTGGAAGTGCAAAGAATACAGAGAGGTATTCCGAATAAAAGCTGCATTGCTGATACTTTAGAATTGATTGGCTTATCGAACGCAGGTAAAAAAAGAGTAGCGAATTTTTCATTAGGGATGAAACAACGGCTTGCACTGGGCGTTGCATTATTAGGTGAGCCAGAATTTTTAATATTGGATGAACCTGTCAACGGACTTGATCCTACGGGAATTATCGAATTAAGGGAACTTCTTAAAAAATTAGTGAAAGAACGAGAAACCACCATTTTAATATCCAGCCATATATTAAGTGAATTGCATCAGCTCGCCACTTGTTATGGCTTTCTTCATAAGGGAGAGCTTTTAAAACAAATTTCTGCTGAAAAATTGAATGAAGAATGTAAACGGCATATTTGTTTGAAAACAGATAATATACAGAAAACCACTCTCATATTAGAGCAAAAAGCTAATATTAAAAACTATTCCGTTTATCCAGACAATTCTATTCGGATTTATGATTGTTTAGATAATGTAAGAATGATTTCCAAATTACTAACCGACAATGAAATCATCATTGATGAAATCTCTGTTCAGGGAGAAGATTTGGAAACATACTTTGAAAATCTAATAGGGGGTAGAAAAAATGTATAATCAAATACGGGCAGAATTTTATAAATTATTTCATACAAAGGCGTTATATCTAACATTTACATTGATTTTAGCTGTTTTTGGTATCTTTTCCATAGGAGGTCAGCAACAATTTGTAGTATCTAGTTCCAGCGTAGATGAAACATGGAAGATAGGAGAAACCGTAGGATTTCTTGCTCGGGCATATAGTGATCAGGTACATCCAATGATTGAAGAAATTATAAGGACTGCCACGTCTTATACGGTGTTTTTCTGGCTGATTGTTCTTATATTTTCTGTTGTTTTCTTTTCCAGAGAATATACAGATTCAACGATTAAAATTGCGATTGCAAGTGGACAAAGCCGACTAAAATTCTTTATTGCAAAGTATATCGTGATTACTGTTACCAGCATCATTTTATATTTTTCATTTATTATGGTTGCATTTATAATTGAATGTACAAAATACAATGTTCCGATACAATTCCTTCCGATGTTGAAAATTGCAGGGCTAAATTGCATGGTTATGGGAGCATTTATCGGTATTACACTTATGTTGTGTGTGATATTTAAGCATACAGCTATTGTGGTAGGAACTATGTCGTTATTTACTTTTAGCGGACCTCTTATTTATATGATGACATGGGATAATATGTCTGCTCAATCTTGGAGAGTTCTAACGTACTTAAAAATCAATCCGATGTATTATTGGATGAATACGTGTTCTTATAATATGGTAAATCATTTAGAAATCAATATCTTACTTTATTTTGTAGGAACTGTAATTATTACATTCCTGGTGTCAGCATTGATATTGAGAAAACAAGAAATACGCTAATTACAACAGAAAGGGGGAATGCGGATATGTTCTATTTTTTATTGATATGTTTTATATTCATATTAGCATGTTCCCTTTTTTCTATTACTAGAACAATTCGCAATATAAATAAGCAGATAAAGGAAAAACGAAAAATAAGAGTATCTTTATCAAATAGAGATATTGAAGAGTTAGCTTATGCGATCAATCAAAAAGATACCCTGCATAAGAAACTGCAAGTTCAAATTAAGCAAGAAGAAGATCAGTTAAAGCAATCTATATCTAATATAAGCCATGATCTAAGAACCCCATTGACATCTATACAGGGTTATCTAACACTTTTACAAGAATGTGAAAATAAGCAGGAGCAAGACCAATATATTGAAATCATTAAAGCAAAAACAGAGTATCTCACAGATCTGGTACAAGAATTTTATGATTTATCTGTGGTAGAAAATGAGCAGTTTGATGTTGAATGTGAGAAGGTTGATATAAATAGAATTGTTACAGATTGCTTAATTGAAAAGTATTATGAATTTGGGGAAATCCAACCGATTATTCAAACAGAAAAATCTCCGGTGTGGATATATGGCAATAATCTTGTCTGTAAACGTATTATCGAAAATCTAATTACAAATGCGATCCGTTATGCTGATAACTATATTGAAGTATCCATTAACCAGGAAGGCGTGTTCATGATTAAAAATTCAACGCAATCCCTTGATGAGATGGATATAAATTTATTATTCAGCAAGTTTTATACCGTTGACAAATCACGCACCAAAGGTGGTTCCGGTTTGGGATTGTATATTGTAAAAGAACTATTGGAAAAAATTAACGGCAAAATTGAAAATGTAAGCTATAAAGATAATTTTTTGTATATCACAATTCGATTTTCTTTGTACTGAAGGCAGTAGAAGGCTCAGCTGATGTAGGGAACCAGATGCTACCTTCAGAAAAAATAGAACGTGCAGATCTGCAGATTTTACTTCCTAAGAAGAAGGGGTATCGAAATGAGTAAGAGATTCTGCTTAACTGTCACGAATTTAACATTTTAGTTTATCTCTCTAGGCATCCGGAATGGGTACGAGCCAAAGAACAAATCTATGATGCAGTTTGAATGGAGGAAGTTGATGATTATGAAAATACAGTTATGTGGTGTATCAGTCAACTTCGGAAGAAGCTGGGAACCGGATCCAAACAGACTGTAGTATATCCATACTGTAAAAGATGTAGGTTATAAGATTGAGTATCGCTCAATAAGAGAATAAATGAAAAATAAGTCGGGGGTCTAATATAGGGCGGCTGGCTTATTTTGTATGTTTCTTGTATTGTTTGACGAAAGGACTTATAATGTGTTTATTGATGAGACAAAAGAGAGCCGCTTTCAGAATCAGGGGGTGTATAATATGGCAAATATTTTGATTGTGGAAGATGAAAAGAATATGCAGAGCATTATTGTCGAGTATATGCATCGAGGAGGCCACACCTGCTTTACGGCTGATGATGGCGTGGACGCTTTAATGATCTTGAAAAACAATCCCATGGAATTGATGATACTGGATGTGATGATGCCCCACCTTGACGGTTTTTCCGTCTGCAAGATGGCAAGGGAAATGAGTAACCTTCCCATTATCATGTTGACTGCGAAAAGCGAGGAAGAAGATAAACTGAAAGGTTATGAGTTGGGAGCCGATGACTATATCACAAAACCATTCAGTCCTAAAGTGTTACTGGCAAAGGTAGGTGCTTTGCTACGCCGATCCTCGATTACGCCTACTGATTCTATGAATGCCGGAAAAATTACGATTATCCCTACATCCCACAAGGTCTTTGTGGACGGACAGGAAATCACTTTAACCCACAAGGAATATGAACTGCTGCATTTCTTCATGGCAAATCCCAGCCAGATATTCAGCAGAGAGCAGTTGCTTAATCGGATTTGGGGCTACGATTTTGAAGGAACGACTCGGACAGTAGATACCCATATCAAAACCCTGCGACAGAAATTGGGCGATGAGGGCAAGCACATTGTTACCCTGATCCGTTCCGGCTATAAGTTCGAGGTGAGTGTATGAAGATTAACGAAAATATGAACATCTTTACCATACGAAAGAAGATACTGCTTGCCTCCAAGCTGATTGGTGTTGCCTTGATTGTTTCTTATATACTGTCCACCAAACTGCCAGTGAATGCAGATATTTCCTTTGTGATATGGCTGGCATTTGTGGTAGTGCTGATCTGCGCCATTGACCTGTTGATGGCACGTTTTATCACAAAGCCAGTTTCAGAACTGAATGAGGCTGCGAAAAATCTGGCAGAGCTGGATTTTTCCAAACCTTGTAAGGTAACAAGCTTGGATGAGTTTGGTGAGCTTTCAGAAAGCCTGAATAAGATGGCGGAAAATCTGCAGCAGGCTTTTGTTTCGTTAGAAGATGCCAATTTGAAATTAGAGCAGGATGTGGATCAGAAAAAACGGCTGTTGGCTGAACGCAAGGAGTTGGTAGACAATCTTTCCCATGAGATGAAAACTCCGCTGGGAGTGATTCGGGCATATACGGAAGGATTACAGGATGAAACAGATGAAGGGAAACGGCAGAAATATACGGAAGTGATCATTCAGGAGACGGAACGTATGAACTGTCTGATCACCACACTTTTAGATTTATCCGCATTGGAAAATGGAGCAACCAATCTCCAGCCGGAACGATTTGACTTTGTAGAGTTTGTGGAAACGATAGCAGGACGGCTGCTGATCGATACGCCGGATGCGGATTTTGTATTGAAATATGAACTTCCGGAGAGCCCAGTTTATGTGTATACAGATCAAGGGCGCATGGAGCAGGTTCTGGATAATCTGATTGTGAATGCGAAACGAAACGTATCTCCAGGCGGTATTTTGAAATTATCCCTGACTGAGAAGAAAGACGGTTTGCATTTTTCTATTTACAATGAGGGAAGGGAAATTTCAAAGGAGGATTTGAAAAAAATTTGGACCAAGTTTTACAGAAATCCCAATGCTTCCTATGGAGGCTCTGGACTTGGACTTGCTATTGTTGCACAGATTTTATCCATGCAGGGATTATCCTATGGAGTGGAGAATCAACCGGGCGGCGTGAAGTTTTATTTTACAATCCCTGCCGTAAAATAAATCATAGAATACAGATGGAAAAGCTTTCATTTACAGAGAGATGAGGGTTTTTCTTTTTTTGTGGAAATTTCACATCAACTTCACTTCGACTTCACCTCAATTTCAATGCGTTTTTTTATGTTTATCCTATCAAAAGAAAGAGGAGGATGCGATATGTTTTTAGGATTGGAATGGTATTGGTGGCTTGTGATTTTGGCGCTTTTGATTGTTTCTATCCCGTTTAAGGTGAAATTTATGAAATGGTGGAATCAACGGGAAAAAGAGAAGAAAAAAGGTCAGACAGGAAAATGGGGTGAAGAAGATGATTGAAGTAAAAAATCTGACGTTTTCCTATGGAAAGGATAAACAGGCGCTGCATGGACTAAATTTCAACGTAGAAGACGGGGAAATCTTCGGTTTCCTGGGACCAAACGGTTCTGGGAAGTCCACAACACAGAAAATATTGACGGGAATCTTAAAGGGACATGGAGGAGAAGTTTCTTTATTTGGGAAGGATCTCAAAGAGGTTCATACGCAGGAGTTTTTCCAGAAGATCGGCGTGTTATTTGAATTTCCCTATCTGTATGCGAATTTGAGTGCAGTAGATAATCTGAATTATTTTGCATCCTTTTATCCAGAAGAACAGTTGCGGGATGTAGAAGAACTTTTGACTATGCTAGAAGTAAAGAAGGACTTCTGGAAGAAACCGGTGTCTTCCTACTCCAAAGGAATGCGGCAGCGTGTAAGTATGGCGCGGGCGTTGATCAGTAATCCAAAGCTTTTGTTTTTGGATGAACCAACCAGTGGTCTTGATCCTGCCGGGGCGGTGCTATTTCGCAAAATTATTGAGGAAGAACGACAAAAGGGTACAACCGTATTTCTTACTACCCACAATATGCTGGATGCAGATCTGCTTTGTGACCGGGTGGCATTTATCGCAGGCGGCAATATCGTTGCACTGGATACGCCGGGAAACTTAAAGGAGAAAAACAGCGATCATCGTATTGTGATTTCCTATCTATATCAAGGAAAACGGGAAGAGCAGATCATGGGAACCTTGGAACTGAAGGATAGCATGACTTTTGCGTATGATGAAATCATCAGTATCCATTCCCAGGAGCCGACTTTGGAGGATGTCTTTATTCAGTATACAGGAAGGGGGCTGTCTTGATGTGGAAATGCTTTCTTTCTTTATTCAAAAAAGACTGCCGGATGATGATATCCGGGAAATTTTTTCTGGTGGCGTTTTGCTCCCTGATACTGTATACCTTGTTTATTAATTTTGGTTATGTAAATTTTATGGATGCGAAGCTCTACAACGTGTATTTGTATGATCCGGAAGGTACACAGCGTGAGGTTTCCTCTTTGGTCCATCCGGTGTCCTCGATAGAAGAGTTAGATTCCGTTCTTGCTGGCGATGCCAATGGTGTCGGGATTGATGCAAGCAATGGAACTCCCCATGTCAGGTTCTATGAGGCAACGGAAAAAGCGGATAAACACAGAGTGGACTATGCGCTGTCCCTGCTGTCTATGGATGAGAACTATACAGCAGAAACAGTGGGCAATTATACTACGGAAACAAAACAACGCAGGGAAATTACTTGTGAACTTGTATTTATTGAGATTGTTGCGGTTGGATTTTTGGGGATTGCTTCGGCGCTGTTCAAAGAAAAACAGATGGGTGTCATTCGTGTCCATGCGATTATGCCGCTTCAAAAAAGTCTGTTTGTATGTTCCAAAATCATACTTTTTTTACTTACGGATTTGATTTTTGCAACATTAATGGTGTTGCTGAATGTTGGACTTGATGGGGTTGCGGTTCTGCCAGGCGTTTTGGTACAGACAGCCATCCTTTCGTTGATTATGGCATTGGCAGGTTTTGGGTGTACCATGATTCTTAGGGATTTTAAACAGTTTTCACTTGCTTATCTGGTGATTGCACTCTTTGCAGCTACACCGGTATTTTTGGCAGCAAATACATCTGTAAAGATGGCATGGATTGATTATCATCCGTTTTATCATGTGTACATGGGACTAAAAAATGCTTTTTTCGGTATCACGACTATCAACCCGGTGTATTATATTGGTGCAATCAGTGCAATTTTGTTACTTTTTATCTTTGTGGAAGCAGCGTTTCGTAAGGAAATGGGAAGGGAGGGGTAGTGATGAAAGGACTTATATATCAGCTAAAAAGTGTCCGGAAAGATAAGTTTTGCATTATGTCATTTCTCCTGCCTATTATAGTTGCTGTGGCATTGCATTTTGTCGGATCCATTGATCTTTCTTCGTTGGGGGAATTTCATTTTGGAGTGACAAAACAAGGCACGAATGATGAAGTAACCACATGGCTGGAACGGTATGGTACAGTTACCGTTTATCCAGAACAGGAAGAATTGGTTGCAGCTATCAATGAGTCTTCCACAAACCTAATCGGAGTGGAAACGGACGGGGACAGCATCCAGACCATCCTTTCCGGGGATGAACTAGAAATGTTCCGCCAGACAGCAAATACACTTCCAGCTCTCTATGCACAGAGAGAAATGGCAAAACAGGCCAGAGTGCAGGTATTAGAACGGCAGGACATGATGTCTGGCTATCAGAATATCTTTATTGCGATTACCCTGATTGTAGCGATGTTTATGGGATGTACCTTTAACGCTATGAATATCATTTCTGAAAAAGAAGATGGTGTTGCTTTGATCAATGAAATTCTGCCTATGACGGACTGGCAGTATATGATTCAGAAGATTTTTGTCGGTTTTGTATTTGGCTGTTTGTCCGCTATTCTTACGGCGGTAATCTGCTTTCGGCTCTCTTTCACCGGAGCGGCGGTTATGCTAGCATTGATTGTCCTTTCCGCATTTGTGTCGGCTCTGATTGGCTTGTTTGTCGGCAAACTCTCTGATGGCATGATGGTAGGCGTGGTTTATATTAAAATCGTGATGATTGTATTTATGGCGGTTCCGATCCTGAATTATTTGATTGGTGCAGGAAACAAAGTTCTTTCCTACATTTGTTATCTAATCCCGTCCAGCGCCACTTTTGAGGGCATAATGGATTTAGCAAATGGAACTGCATCAACAGCGATTAAGGACATCGTTATCCTCACCCTCCACTGTGTCTTATGGTTTTTACTCTACTTGTTGTTATCCAAAGGGCAAAGAAAGCACATTTGAACACTCCTGCATAGGTATAGAGATTGCAAAACATAGAAATTTTAGCATCTTCAAGGTTAACATCTTAAATTGCAATTTTAGATTGTAGTGGCAAGAGAGCAATGTTATAATCTATAAAGGGAATGATGTACTTTCAAAAAACGATTAAAATAAATAACAGAGACATGAGTAAAAGGCAGGGCAAATGTCCTGCCTGATTTTTGACTAACAGAGAAATAAAATGGAACTATGGGGTGAATGTGAGCAATGAAACGGGAAGAGATTTTTGAGTATGTAAAAAAGCAATATGGAACAGTTCCAGAATACCTTTGGAAAGAAGCTCCGGAAAGTGCAGTGCTTCGGCATAAGAATGGAAAATGGTATGCGGTGTTGATGCAGGTTGAAAAATCTAGACTGGGATTAGAAGGAGATACGAAAGTAGACATCATCGATGTGAAATGTGATCCGGATATGGTGGGACTGTTGACACAGACCTATGGATTTTTACCGGGATATCATATGAACAAAAAGTACTGGATCACCATGCTGTTGGACGGAACCGTAAGTGAGGCGAAAATCTTAGACTTTTTGGATATGAGTTATGATTTGATAGATGGGAATGATTAGTATAAGTATCCTTTAGATAGATGTAGTATAATAAAAACAACGATTAACTGTAATTTGGTGAGTTGATTTTATGGCGAGTGACCAAGAAAAATATCAATTTTATTTATACATGGCATTCTTGGAACTATAATGCTAATCAGAAAAAGGAACTAAAAGAGTTTGTAGGCGAGTATGCGGAAGGTAGTAAATCCCCTTGTTTCAGCGTCAATTATTTAGGTCAGAATCTAACAAAAATCAAAGAATGAGGACAAAATTAAGGCAAAGAAAAAAGCGGAAATGGACGCTAAGAAAGCCCTGATCCGGGCTGAGGATATGAAAAAAGGTATTTTTCTACTGTCAGGCAGCTACCGAAAGAAGAACCGCGCAAAGCAACCAGCACAGCAGTCTAATCATCATGGAGCAAAGGAGAATGAATATGAGTAAGTTGACTTACATTCGTTGCGGAGATTATGATATACCCAACCTAAAACTTTTTGTGCAGTCGGAAACTTCTATCGGCAAGTACGGCAGGATGCGAAAATCCTACCTGAAGGAACATCGCCCCATTTTCTACAACCAACTGCTGATGAGCGAGAAGCTGTATCCACACCTGTTAGAGATTGAGCGGACAGCACAGGGGCGTGTGAAAACCATGTTGCCTCACATGATGGAAGTTGCGGGTGTCACGGAGGAACTGAAAGCCTGTGACCCTATGCGTTGGGTGGGGCTGATGAACACATTAACGGCACAGATTGAAGAAATTTTAATCAAGGAACTGATTTGCAGCTGAATGGGAGGTGCGGGAAATGCTGACCTTTGAAAAGGTTTTGAAAGTGTTTCAGGCATATCTGGATGATGACCCTCTGTATGAAGTGGTTCAGACCAGCCACGGTTATACATTGATGGCATGGGAACTCCACCGGAATGACTGGTACAGCGCAGAAATACAGAAAACTCCGGAGGATTTACGGAACGCTTTGTTGGGTACATACGCTAACTTTCTGGAAGATAAGATTACCGGAAATGACTGCGAGCTGACTGTGACAGAAACCGGAGAAATCCAGCAGAGGTGCCGGAAACTTTGGGAAAAGTGCTGGGAAACTTGATATAGAAACGCCAGAAGTAGGCCGCGATTATGCGTCCTCCTTCTGCTTCACAGTCTGTTCCATTTTGAGCGCCCCGTCTATGGCACCTTCGATAATCGGCAGGTATTCTTCAGGGCAAAGCTTCAGCTTGTGGCTGACCCGTTGCCGCTGTTCGCTTTCTTCCCGCATGATCTCCGGGTTAAAATACCGTTCCACGGGAAGTCCGCAGACCTTAATCAACTGGATCATCACAGGCAGGCTCGGAATCGCACCTTGATTCTCAATGTTGGCAAGATACCGCCATTCAATCCCAACCATTTCTGCCAATGTTTTTCGTGCCAGACGCTTTGCCTCTCGTGCGGCTTTGACATCTGCACCGAAGGTTTCAAAACCCGGACAATCTTCAACTTTCGCCATATAGCATCACTCGGTTACATTGTATAATTCATATCTTTCCTGCGGAATGTTGCTATATGCAGTTTGGTTGAAGTTTATAATTCATGTCCTATTTCTTGTAATCTTCGAGAAAACGAATTATAATATCAAAGTTGGAGGTGTAATATGGACTACATGACATTAAAAGAAGCTGGTGAAAAATGGGGTGTGACACCTCGTTGAATAAATTATTATTGTGTTGGTGGGCGTATCCCTGGCGCTGTGAAAATGGGAACAGTATGGTTGATCCCGAAGAACGCCGAAAAGCCTATTGACGGAAGAACAAAAATAGCAAGGAGCAATCGTGATGGAAAATAAGATAATATTGATTGAAGATGATGGAGAAATTAGAGGAATGATAACTGATTATTTATCAGGAGAATTTGAAGTGTTGTCCTTTAATGATGGAACAACAGCCATACGGACGAACACAAGTTATGATGAATATTCTCTTGCCCTTATTGATCTTATGCTGCCGGACATGAGTGGCATGGAGATTATCAAGGCCATCCGACAGGTCAGCAATATTCCTATCATCATCATTACTGCAAAAGATAATGATACCGATAAATCATTAGGATTGAATTTGGGCGCTGACGATTATGTGGTAAAGCCTTTTTCTTTAATTGAACTTGCTGCAAGGATAAAGGCGAATATCAGACGAGCCAGAACTTACCAAGTATTACCGAGTAATTCGATTGTCAAAATCAAAGACATAGAAATTACCCCCCAAAGTCACATGGTTACGCGGAGAGGGACATCCATAGACTTAACACCAATCGAATTTGAACTTTTGTACCTTTTGGCCAGCCATCCGGGACAGGCATATTCAAAAGAACGGCTATATGAACTCATTTGGAAAGAGCCGTATTTTGGAAACGAAAATGTGTTGAATACCCATATCAATCGCCTGCGTTTGAAGTTGAAGAATAATGCGGAAGATACTACGGCTTACATTAAAACCTTATGGGGTATCGGCTACAAGATGGAGGATAAATAGATGTGGCTTCTGTTTGCAATTCTTTCATTTGTTCTGTTGCTTATCCTAATTTGGCAACAGATACAGCACAAAGAGTTAGAACGAGAGATCAACTATATCACCGACAGACTTGCTTCTCTTTCGATTACTTCTGATAATGGCTTTGTGCTTATACCCACGGATAATGATAGTATCAAAAAATTGGGTGCTGTGCTTAATACCTTACTTCAAGATTTTTATACAAAAAAATCAGAGTTTGAGCAGAGCAAACAGGCAATGGCGCAGGTTCTAACAAATATCTCTCACGACATCCGCACCCCACTCACTGTCCTAAAAGGAAATAGCGAAATGCTTTCCAATATAACAAACGACCCCTCTATGCCTGAAAATATTTATGCTATGGCCGCTAAAATAGACCGAAAGGCTGATGATTTAATCTCGACAATCAATGACTATTTTACAATGTCCAAAATAGCTTCCGGCGATCTTCCCATTAAACTGAAAAAGGAAAATGTTTCAAGACTTTGCCAAGACACCATTTTGGGCTATTATGATCTGCTTGAACAGAAACAATTTGAAGTCGATATTCAGATACCAGATACACCGATTTTTGCCTACACAGATAATGAGGCATTACAGCGCATTTTGAAAAATCTGATAGACAATGCGATTCGACATGGTGGTGATGGCAAGTATCTTTCTCTACAGCTTACCACATCAAACGGAAATCGCATAATTGAAATAGAAGATCACGGAAATGGAATGTCACCACAGCAGCAAAAACAGATTTTCACAAGGAATTATACAACAGCCCGAAAATCTTCAGGTAGCGGTTTGGGCCTTGCAATTTCAAAGCGTCTTGCTGAACAAATTGGGGCAGAATTAGAAGTTTATAGCGTACAAAATGAGCAAACCACTTTCTCAATCATCTTGAAAAGTTAGAAAATCGTTAGATTTACGGCAGAGAAAAGCGAAGTCCATTTTGTATAATAGTAGCCATATAGGAGGCACACAAAATGGATTATATCATGGAAACCGTAGGCTTGCGAAAGGCTTACAAGGGAAATGTCGTTGTAGACGATGTAAATATCCACATACCTAAAGGGGCAATCTATGGATTTGTCGGCCCAAACGGTGCAGGAAAAAGCACGGTTATGAAAATGATTTTGAACCTTATCCAGCCAGACGCCGGAGAGGTTCAGCTTTTAGGCGAAAAAGTTACCGATCACAGCTACGAAATCTTCAAAAAGGTTGGCTCTATCATTGAGAACCCATACTTTTATGATAAAATGACTGCTCGGCAAAACTTAGAGCTGCATTGTGAGTACATGGGATTCCCCAACAAGGAATGGATTGACGAGGTTTTGCATTTGGTGGACTTGCAGAATGTCGAGGGAAAACAAGTCCGTCATTACTCATTAGGCATGAAACAACGACTTGCTATTGCAAGGGCTATTCTGGCAAGACCAGAATTTTTGATTTTAGACGAACCAATCAATGCTTTAGACCCCGAGGGTATTCGTGAAATGCGAAACCTCTTTCAGCGGTTAAACCGGGAAGATGGAACAACAATTTTTATTTCCAGCCACATTCTGTCCGAAGTGGATCTTCTTGCTGATACGATTGGGATTATTCGACATGGAAAACTCCTAGCAGAATTGCCTATCGAAGAAATTCACAAGCATCAAGCGGATTATATCAGCTTGCAGGTTGACGATGTAACCAGTGCTGCCGCATTACTCGAAGGCATGGGAATAAAGAATTTTAGTGTGTTGGATAAAGAATTTATCCGTATTTATGATTCTGATGTTTCAGGCAAATCCCTGTCAAAAGCCCTCATTGAGAATGGTGTTGGTTTGGAGAGCATTGGCCGCAAACAAGACACACTGGAAGATTTCTTTTTCCAGCTTACAGAGGAGGGTAAATGAGATGGCGCACCTGGTTAAATTGGAGTTGAAAAAATTTGGGATTGCACGAAATGTTATCTTTATGGTTGCCGCAATCCTGTTTAGCATCCTTTTCATCACAATATCTTTATGGGATAGCATGACAGACCCAGAACAGACCAAAGACACTTTTGAAAGCACATACCTTGTTATTGGCCTGCTGATGTCATTTATTTTTCTCGTGTACTCGTCGGTTTTAACCGCGCGGTTGGTTATTGGAGAATATAATCAGCGAACAATTACGATTATGTTTTCCTATCCTTTGAACCGAGCAAAATTGATTGCCAGCAAATTGACTATCATTATGATTTATACAGCAATTTCAATGGCGATTGGATATGTCTGTTGTAGCGGTTATATTGTGTTTGTGGATAGATTTTTTGATATGTTGGAGGGAACATTCCAACCCTCAATGCTTCAGACATGGATACCAATGGCAATAACTACTGTGATTGTATGCACGGTGCTATCGTTATGGCCGTTCATCATTGGCATGATTCGAAAATCTGTTCCTGTGACAATCGTTATGTCTCTGATTGTCATTGTGTTTCGGCAAGTTATTATCACCAAAAACACAACCAATCAGGAGTCCATACTGCAAATTCTTTTAGTTGCTATCATTACTCTTGTGGCTGCTTTGTTTATCTTTAAAAAGAAAGTACCAGAATTATATTGATTATTTCTGCCGGACGACGGCAAAAGAAAAAAGCCTAGGAGGATTGCCGCCGTGTCTATTTTTGCCTTTTTTCACAGTGCCCATGATCTGCACTAGCTAAAAAAAGCCTGTTCCCAGCAGCGGAGCAATGCGGTCAGCAGTATGCACTATACCATGTAACTAAACAGCAAAGGCAACTTTTTATATGGGGCTCTATGAAAGATTTGGCGGAGGAAGCGCAGGGAAAGATATGGATTTGCAAAGTGCCAGATGAAGAAAATGCGAGAGAAGTGGAGCGAAAATATCGTATTACATCAAAACAATATGTTGAGGGTGGATTACAGCTAAGGGTGATTTCTGATATACAGCCAAAACTGGAGTGTGTACCAGTTCCAGCAATGTTGGAAGATGCTTATATTTATGTGACGAATCAATATAAGTAGAGATTTCCCCGTAGTGGTTGCTGAAAAGCCGCTGTCTGATTTTTGCATTCTGCAAACCAAGAAAAAGAGGTGCATAGAATTTTATTGTGGTGCTGATATGAGAATGTTATAATGTGGATATGAAACACAGTATCTAGGAGTGATGGAATGAAATATATAATGCTTCATGGTTTGGGACAATCTTCTGAAAGTTGGAGTGATACCGTAAAAGTATTCAATGATGATTTTGAAGTTTTATGCCCTAATTTATCAGATTGGCTTTTTGGGAAAACACCATGTTATGATACATTGTATCGGACATTGGAAACATACTGTGAACAGTTTGAAGAACCTCTTCATTTATGTGGTCTTTCACTGGGGGGAATCCTTACTTTGCATTATGCATTGGAACATGCAGAGAAAGTAGCCTCTCTGGTATTAATTGGTACGCAATATATCATGCCGAAGCGGTTACTGAAATTTCAGAATATGATATTTCACCTTATGCCAAACAGGAGTTTTCGCAAAATGGGATTTGGGAAAAAAGATTTTATCAGTCTGTCCAAATCCATGATGGATTTAGATTTTCAAAAGGATTTAGAAAAAATAAATTGTCGGGTACTTGTGTTATGTGGCGAAAAGGATAAGGCAAATATGTCTGCAGCCATAGAATTAAAACAGCAGATCAATCATGCTGGATTAGAGATTATTCCTCATGCCGGACATGAGATAAATAAAGATAATCCGGTTGAATTAGGAAAGATTCTCAGTGATTTTTATAGATGTAAATGATGTTAAATTGAAACTGGTGGATAAGAATGTAGAGGTTCAGTGATGAATTTGACGTCGGAGGGATTTTGTATATGGACGAGAGAGAAAAGATGATCCGATTATGGTTTTCTATGTGGCTGGAAAAGAAGGATTTGGGAATTGATGATATTTTTGCAGAGAACGTGATTTATACAGAAAGTTGGGGACCATGTTATCGCAATCGTGAAACAATAAAACATTGGTTTCAGGAATGGAATACGAGAGGAAGCGTAATCGCGTGGGACGTTAAACAGTTTTTTCACAAAGGAAATCAGACAGTTGTTGAATGGTATTTTAAAAATATTATGGATAATGGAGACATCGAAGAATTTGATGGAATTTCTTTAATTGAATGGTCAGCAGAGAATAAAATCCAATCCTTGAGGGAGTTCGGTTGCAATCTTCATAACTATAATCCGTACCAAAATAGTGATATGCCTCAATTCAGAAAAGAAAAAAATAATAATTGGTTTTAAATTTTAAGCAATCGGTATAAAGTGATTTTAGTAAGCAATGAGAAGGTGTGTGGTAACATGCATCTTCTTTTTTTGCGTTACAAAAGATTTTTAAGATTTCAAAAAGAAAATCATAATTTTTTCGATATGTAACATTTCTAGGACATTTCTGTTGTAAAATAAAAATTAAAATTATAGCAAAATTGTCGTAAAGGATGAAAAGAATGAAACAGATTTTAATTGTAGAAGATGATGAACTTTTGAATAAAATGTTAGTTTACAACTTACAGTCAGAATCCTATGGGATTGTTTCTGTGGAAACGGTAAAAGAAGCCACGGAAGTACTAAAAAGCCAGCAGTTTGATCTGGTACTATTGGATATTAACCTGCCGGATGGAAATGGATATGCGATTGCAAAAACAATCCGGGAAAAATATAGTGATACCATTGTAATCTTTCTGACTGCTAATGATAGGGAAAGTGATGAGATTCGAGGATATGAACTTGGAGCAGTAGATTATATTACAAAACCTTTTTCAATCCATTCTTTACAGAGAAAAGTAGAAAATGTACTGCGTATGATGCGGCATCATGTATCTATGCAGGATGTCTTTGATGATGGCAGGCTGTTTTTAAATTTTGCAGAGCAGACAGCTATGCTCAATGGGAAATCATTAACCTTATCCACTTTGGAATTCCGGATGCTGAACTTGTTCTGTCAGAACCGCAATCGTGTATTAACAAGAAAACAGTTGCTGGAAAAAATATGGGACTGCACAGAGAATTATGTAGACGAGCATACACTGACTACAACATTAAGCCGTATTCGGGGAAAGATTGAGACAAATGGAACAGTATATATCAAAACCGTATATGGCATGGGATATAAATGGACCGGAGGTGAACCTGCATGATAGGAAAGAAACTTTCTGTAAAAAGGATGTTTTTTTGGCTGACTGCTGGAATGGCACTTTCAATGACAGCAATCATATTGGTCGCATTCTTTCTGACCAAAAATATTGTAGTGTTATGGGTTGGGATGGCTTTGATAGTCTGTGCAATACTGTGGATGCTTTTTATGGTACAACTGTTGGGAATGAGACTGTCAAATTTTACTTCTG
>OLRR01000391.1_pt1 | contig 35475 bp, 31 predicted proteins | sample 1671941 | NCBI WGS metagenome assembly OLRR01 (sample SAMEA3136628, study PRJEB25190) | human gut metagenome
AGCAGCAGATTTACAGTCTGTCCCCATTGGCCACTCGGGAAAGCTCCCATATTCAGTTTGTGGCCGCCGTGTCTCCCGGCGACGTATGTTATTATAGCAGAGGGCTTTTCAAAATGCAAGCCTTTTTTTGATTTTTTTTGTGATTTTTTGAAAAAAGCGCGTTTTCATCACAGCATCGAGCAAAAACTTTTCTTGACATACAGTTGCAGTAAGCGTACATTTATAATAGCAGTATAAATACAGCATTGGGAGGTTTTTACTATGGCGATTCGTGTTGGCATCCTGACTTCCGGCGGCGACTGCCCCGGCCTGAACGCTACCCTGCGCGGCGTGGCCAAGGCGCTGTATCACCGGATGGGCGATAAAGTTGAGATCGTTGGCATTATGAACGGCTATGACGGCCTGATCAACGGCAACTACCGCGAGATGTCCCCCGACGAGTTTTCCGGCATCCTGACCGTAGGCGGCACCATTCTGGGCACCAAGCGCACCCCCTTCAAAAAAATGCGCGTGGTTGAGGACGACAAGGTGGACAAGGTCGCCGCGATGAAGAAAAACTACCGCGCTGCCAAGCTGGACTGCCTGCTGTGCCTTGGCGGCAACGGCACCCACAAGACCGCGAACCTGCTCAGCCAGGAAGGGCTGAACATCATCGGCCTGCCTAAGACCATCGACAACGACATCTACGGCACCGATGTGACTTTCGGCTTCCACACTGCCGTGGACATTGCCACCGAGGTCATCGACCGCATCCACACCACCGCCGGCAGCCACAGCCGCGTCATGTGCATTGAGATCATGGGCAACAAGGCCGGCTGGCTGACGCTGTACTCCGGCATTGCGGGCGGCGCAGACATCATCCTGCTGCCGGAGCTGCCCTACGACATCAAGAAGGTTGCCGCTGCTGTCGAGAACCGCGCCAAAGCGGGCAAGAACTTTTCGATTTTGGCTGTGGCCGAGGGTGCCTTCTCGGTCGAGGAGGCCAAGATGAAGCGCAAGGAGTGGACCGCCAAGCGCGCCGAGGCCGGTTACACCACCGCCACCAACCGCATTGCCGCTGCCGTCCAGAAAAAGACCGGCATGGAGACCCGGGTCTGCATCCCGGGCCACATGCAGCGCGGCGGCAGCCCCAGCGCCTACGACCGCGTGCTGGCCACCCAGTTCGGCTCCTACGCGGCCGGGCTGGTGGCGGACGAGCATTACGGCGTGACCGTTGCGATGGTCAACCGCCATGTGACCGCCAACCCGCTTGCCGACATTGCCGGCAAGACCCGCGGTGTACCCGGCGACTGCGACATGCTGAATGTCGCCCGCGCCATGGGCATCAGCCTGGGCTGATTCTCTACCCGCGCAAACCCTTTTACTGCTCTGTTTTCTGCCCCTGCCCTTTGTGGCGGGGGCAGCTTTTGTATATGGCATCCCTGCGCAAAAAAGGCCGCTCCCATTTGAGAGCGGCCTTTGCATATACAAGTTTATTCTGCGGTGTAGTCCTTTTTGAGCAGGCTTAAAATCACCGCACCGACAGCGGAACCGGCGGCGAGGGCCACCACATAGAGCAGTGCGTGGTCAACAACCGGGAATACGAAGATACCGCCGTGCGGGGCGCGCAGCGCGCAGCCGAACACCATGGACAGCGCACCGGACAAAGCCGAGCCGATAATGCAGCTGGGCAAAACACGCAGCGGGTCCGTGGCCGCATACGGGATTGCGCCCTCGGAGACGAAGCAGAGGCCCATGACATAGTTGACGATGCCGTTGCGGCGCTCATCGGGGCTCCACTTTTTGGGGCAGAAGGTGGTGGACAGCGCGATTGCGATGGGCGGGACCATGCCGCCGACCATGACCGCCGCCATGACCTCGTAGTTGCCGGAGGCCAGCGCCGCCGTGCCGAACACATAGGCTGCCTTGTTGAAGGGGCCGCCCATATCCACGCTCATCATACCGGCCACGATCGCACCCAGCAGGATCTTGGAGCTGCCGCCCAGCGCGTTCAGCCAGTCACTCATGGCCGTGTTGATGATGCCCATCAGCGGGTTGATGCCGCACATAACCAGACCAATGACCAGAATACCGCCCAGCGGGTAGATCAGCATCGGGCGGATGCCGTTCAGGCTGGCAGGCAGCTTCTCGGTGATGTTCTTGAGAAACTGCACAATGTAGCCCGCCGCAAAGCCGGCCAGCAGCGCCGCCAGAAAACCGCCGGAGATGCCGGTCGTATCACCGGAAGCAAGCCCCGCAAAGTTTGTGCCGTTCATTGCCAGCACGCCGCCCGCAAAACCGACCGCCAGACCCGGACGGTCGGCGATGGACATTGCGATAAAGCCCGCAAGGATCGGCAGCATATAGCCGAACGCCGCACTGCCCACCGTCTTGAAGAAGGCGGCCACCGGGGTGTTCATGCCGAAGTTGGACGGGTTGATGCTGTAATCATCCAGCAGAAAGGCCAGCGCGATCATGATGCCGCCGCCCACCACAAAGGGCAGCATGTGGGAAACACCGTTCATCAGGTGCTTGTACAGGCTGTGCGCCACCGTGTCGCCGGCACCGCCCGCGCTCTGGCTCTGCGCCGCGCCGCCCTTGGCATGGAATATGGGTGCCTCGCCGTGGGCGATCTTCTTGATCAGCTCCTCCGGCTTATGGATGCCGTCATCCACGCGGGCAAACAGCACCGGCTTGCCGTCAAAGCGGGCGGTCTCAACATTTTTGTCCGCCGCAATGATGATACCGTCACAGGCGGCAATCTCCTCGGCCGTCAAAATATTCTTTGCACCGTCAGATCCGTTGGTCTCGACCTTGGTGGGCAGGCCCAGCTTATCCCCTGTCTTGGTCAGGGCCTCGGCCGCCATGTAGGTGTGGGCAATACCGTTGGGGCAGGCCGTCACGGCCAGCACGCGGTAGCCGTTCTGGGGGATCTCCTGCTCGGTAAAGCTCTCCTCGCCGAACTGGGCGTCCTCCTGTGCGTCAATGGCATCAAGGAAGGCGGCAGGTGTCTTGGCGGCGCGCAGCTTCTCAACAAAATCCTCGTTCATGAGCATCTGCATCATCCGGGCCAGCATGTCGATATGCAGGCTGCCGTTTTCCGGTGCGGCAATCGCAAACAGCAGGTCCGTCTTGCCGTCATCGTCCGCATTATACTGCACCGGCTCGCTCAGGCGCAGGGCCGCCAGGCTGGGCCGTGTGACACAGGCCGTGCGGGCATGGGGCACCGTGATGCCGTTGTCCACATAGGTGGATGCCTCGGCCTCGCGGGCATAGAGGGCTTTTTTGTAGGCGTCCTTGTCGGTGATGTTGCCGTGGGTCGCCTGCAGATCAACGAGCTTGTCGATGATGGCAGCCTGATCCGGGGCTGCGACATCCAGCGCGATGGACTGCGCAGTGAACAGTTCCGTAATACGCATAAGACAGTTCTCCTTCGCTTGTTTCTATTGAGGTGTAGGGGCCGGGCATATCCGGCCTTCGGCTTTATGGGAAACGCCCATTTATGGCCAAGTTGCGGGCCGCACATGTGCGGCCCCTACGGTTCGGCGCGTCTTTGCAGGGGGGCGGATACTTGCATCAGTCCCTACAAGTCACGGCTTACTCCATCGTCTTGAGCAGCTTATCAATGTCCGCCTTTGTCGCCAGACCCAGACTAAACGCGGTGGCACTGCCGCAGGCGGTGCCAAGACGCAGCGCAGCCTCATAATCTCCGCCGCTCTGCTGGTAGCCCGCCACAAAGCCGGCCACCATGCTGTCCCCTGCGCCGACACTGTTGACAACCTTGCCCTTGGGGCAGCCGATGCGGTGCACGCCGCCCTGCTCATCCAGCAGCAGGGCGCCGTCCCCTGCCATGCTGACCAGTACATTGCGCGCACCTTTATCTTGCATCATCTTTGCCGCCGCTGCGATCTCCCTGTCGGTGGTCAGCTTTACACCGGTGATCTCGCTCAGCTCATGGTTGTTCGGCTTGATGAGGAACGGACGGTAGCGCAGCACATTCACGAGCAGGTCGCGGGTGGCATCCACGACCGCGCGGACGCCGCGGCCCTCGAGCCGGGCCAGAATCCGCTCATAGGTGGTCTGCTCCAGACTTGCGGGAATGCTGCCTGCCAGCACCAGAATATCGTCCTGCTGCAGGCGGTCAAGCTTTTCCTCCAGCGCCTGCATTGCGTCCTCAGGGATGTCGGGACCGGCACCGTTCAGCTCGGTCTCCTGCCCCGCCTTGATTTTGACATTGATGCGGGTCATTCCCTGTGCAAGGCGGACGAAATCGGTTTTCAGCCCCTGCGCAGCAAGGCCGCGCTCCAGCCAGGCGCCGGTCTCACCCGCCACAAAGCCGAGCGCCACGCTCTCACAGCCAAGCTGTGCCAGCACACCGGACACATTGATGCCCTTGCCGCCCAGCACACAGTCCTCACCGCTGGCGCGGTTCACATCGCCGACCCGCAGCTCTCTGTCGAGCCGCACAACATAGTCGATCGCCGGGTTGAAAGTTACGGTGTAGATCATCGCTCTGTCTCCTTTACAAGTGTCAGTCGGCCGTATTTCGGATCAGGGCAGCGATTGGTCAGGATCGCGGCATCGCCAAGCGCGCCGATAACGGCCGGATAGATACGCCCGAACTTTGAATCATCCGTCAGGAACCAAATCTGCCGGGCGCGGCGGATCGCGGCGGCCTTGACGGCGGCCTCCTCGGGGTCAGGGGTCGTAAAGCCCGCCTCCATCGCCACGCCGTTGGCCCCCATAAATGCCTTGGTAAAATTGAACTGCTGCAGCGCCGTGACAGCCGCTGCGCCGATGATGGCCTCGGTTCTGGGGCGCAGCAGCCCGCCCGGCAGGCAGACATGGCAGCTTTTCTGCGCCAGCAGCCGCGCATGGGCAATGCCGTTGGTCACATAATGCGCCTCGAGCGCGGGGCCGTTCAGCGCCCGGACCATCGCAAGCGTTGAGGTGCCCGCATCAACATAGACGAAATCCTCGGCATTGATCAGCGCTGCCGCTGCCTCGGCGATGCTCTGCTTCTGGCTGACGGCCAGCGACTCCTTGGCAGCCATCGTCGGCTCGTCCGCCAAAAACTGGCCGTTCGGCAGCGTTGCGCCGCCGTGGACCTTATTCAGCCGGCCCTGCCGGTCAAGCTCGGTTAAATCGCGGCGGATCGTGGATTCACTGGCGTTCAGCGCCTCACAGAGCTCCTGAACGGTGGCAGTGCGTTTTTCTGTCAGGAGATCTAAAATCAGTGCAAAGCGTTCTTCCGCTAACATAAGCAGCTCCTTTACCGGTCTTATGCTTGACCGTTTTTGGTGTTTTATGATGTTTTCTGATTGATTGTATCTGTATTATACCACACATCGCGTCAGAATCAATCAGTTTCGGTCATTTTCGTTCACCAAAAATCATGGTTGTATTTTGTGCACCCTGCACAAAACAAAAAACCTCCCTCTGTGAGGGAGGCATCGCGTGTTGAAAAGCAGTCTTTCCTGCTGCTGATTCAGCTCACACAAACAGCTCAATGACAAACACCAGCGCGCAGCAGATGACCGACACCGGGAACAGCCCTGCACCGCACCATGCTGCGATGATACCTGCCGCCAGAGCAGCCGCACCAGAGATCGGCGTCTGGGTAGCGCGGATGATGGCCGGGAAGGTCATGACCGCCAGCGTCACATAGGGCACATAGTACAAAAACGACTGGATAAAGCGATTTTTGATAGGCTTGCGGATCAGCGTAAGCGGCAGGATGCGGATGGCATAGGATACCAGTGCCATAACGGCAATGTAAATGTAGTTATTCATTGTCGCCCACCTCCTCCTGTGCCGGCACCGGGAACAGCACCGCTGCTGCGCCGGAGATCAGCACCGTCAGCAGGATCGTGCGGGTGCCGTCAGACAGGGCCGCAACGCCCGGCAGGTAGCTGCAGGCGAAGCTGAGCACAAAGCTGAGCAGCACCAGCGCCGCCACAACGCGGTCCTTGCGCGCCGGGGGAATGATGATGGCCAGAAACATACCGTAAAGCGCCACGCTCAGCGCACTGACGACCCGCAGCGGCAGGGCGTTGCCTGCCACGATGCCCAGCGCCGTGCCGATCGCCCACGCCGGGGCTGCCAGCAGGATCGCACCGTAGGTGTAGCAGGGGTTTAAGTATCCGGGCCTTGCGATCGTGATGCCGAACAGCTCATCCGTGACATCGTACCCGATGAGCAACCGATGAAAAAACGGTGTCTCGGGCGAAAAGCGCTGAGCCAGCGCACAGCTCATCAAAAGATACCGTGCGTTGGCGATCAGGGTGATGATGGCCACCTCCAGATAGGTAGCCTTGGCGGCGATCAGCGTAAAAGCCGCATACTCCCCCGCCGAGGCATTGTTCAAAAGGCTGGCCCAAAAGCCCTGCATCGGCGTCAGGCTCGCATTCCGGGCCGCAATGCCCAGTGAGAACGAAACCGCAAAATATCCCAGCGCAATCGGAAACCCGTCCCGTATACCGTCACAGAATACCCTGCGGCTGAACTGTATGGATTCCTTCATCTTATATACCTTCCTTTCACCGGATTTTATTATAGCGCAGGGCCAAGGGAAAAGAAAGGGCTGCGCAAATTTTTTCTGCTTTGCAATGTTGACCCCTGCTGCCTCGTACTCTACAATGAAAGTGAAGGGGGCTTTTCCATGAACCGCGATGCCATCAAAATGCTTGCCATGTTCACCATGCTGCTCAATCACATTGCAAATGCCCTTCTGCCCGCCGGGCAGCCGCTGACGAACCTGTTTTTGTTCATCGGCTACTTTACCGCCGTGACGATGTGCTATTTCCTTGTGGAGGGATACGGCTACACCCGCTCCAAGCGGAACTATGCTGCACGGCTGCTGGTTTTTGCACTTCTTTCGCAGCTGCCCTACCAACTGGCTTTTCCGGACTACGGCATGGCGGGGTTTGTGCAGCTCAATATGCTGTTCACGCTGCTGCTCTGCTTTTTGGTGCTGCTGGTGCAGGAGAAGGTACACGACCGTGTGCTGCGCGGCGTCTGTATTGTCCTGCTGATCTGCGCCTCTCTTTTCTGTGACTGGGCCCTGCTGGCCCCCATCTTTACGCTGCTGTTCTCGTGGGCAAAGGACACGCCCGCGCGCAAAAAAGCCGCCTTTGCCGCAGCGGCGCTGCTGTACGGCGGCATGGCCGGGCTGGGCAGCGGTTCTCTGGCAGACGCCCTCGGCTGCGCAGTGCCGGTCTTAGTGTCCGGCTTCGTCATCCTGTACCTTTATAACGGAAGGCGGGCCGTCAGGGGCCGCACCTTTTATAAGTGGTTTTTCTATGCGTTTTATCCCACCCATCTGTTGATTCTGGGGCTTCTCCGCCTCCTTGCGTGATATTTTCCGTATGCGCCGCAGCCTACCGCTGTTAGGGCTTGACGCCTGCACCCTTCGTGTATTATAATAGGTAAGCTATAAGAACGAGGTGTTGCGCAGTTGGTAGCGCGCGTGGTTTGGGACCACGAGGCCGCAGGTTCGAGTCCTGTCACCTCGATACTAAGAGTGTGAGCCTACAATGTAAGCCCTGTCTGTAAGCCATGGAAAAGTAACTTCTATGATTTCCAGACGGTCGAAGCCGGTGCTTCACACTCCATTGCCCGTTTTGCATGAAAATGCAGAGCGGGCGTTTTTATTTGCATGGCAGAAAAGCCGTATTTTACCCCTCCCCTCCCTGTGCAGTATTTCCTGTTGTGTTTTCCCTGCAAAAAAGCTATAATAATTTCAAATTTTTCTTTTTTTCGGGAGGGCTTATGGAAAGGATCAAGCGTCATCTTCGCAGTGCTGCCGGGTATCTGCTTGTCTGTGCCAAATGGCTGGCGCTGGCCGCGCTGGTCGGCTGTGTTGTGGGGCCGCTGGGGGCGGCGTTCGGGCTGGCTCTGAACTGGGCCAACGCCACCCGCGCCGCACAGCCGTGGCTGCTGTATCTGCTGCCTGCGGCGGGCCTTGTCATCGTATTTCTGTACGAGCATCTTGACCCGGACGGCGGCGGCTCGACCAATCAGGTCTTTGTGTCCGTGCGGGAGCATAAGCCCATGACGCTGCGCACAGCACCGCTGATCTTCGCCTCCACCGTCATGACCCATCTGTTCGGCGGCTCCAGCGGCCGCGAGGGTGCCGCGCTGCTGCTGGGCGGCTCGGTGTCCGGGCAGATCGGCAAGGCGTTTCACTTGGAAAACCGAGACTGCCGCTTAATGACGATGTGCGGCATGGCGGGTGCGTTCTCGGCCATCTTCGGCACACCGCTGGCTGCCACCATCTTTACGCTTGAGGTCGTGGATGTCGGCTCGATGCAGTACGCCGCACTGCTCCCCTGCCTGCTCTCGGCGCTGCTGGGCGTCTTTATCAGCGGACAGATGGGCCATGCGCCCGAGGCCTTTGTGCTGCAGGCCGGGGCCGATGCAACGCCGCTGAATCTGGTGCGTGTCATCGTGCTGGGGGCGCTGCTTGCCGCGCTGAGCATCTTCTTCTGCGAGCTGCTGCATGCAGCGCCCAAGCTCTACAAAAAATTTCTGCCCAACGCCTATCTGCGCGTTGCGGCGGGCGGCGTGCTGATTCTGGCGCTGACAAAGCTGCTCGGCACGACCGACTACAACGGCGCCGGTGCCGCCGTCATCGAGGCCGCCATCAACGGCGAGGCCGTGCCGTATGCGTTCCTGCTAAAAATGCTGTTCACCGCACTGACCTTGGGCGCAGGCTTCAAGGGCGGCGAGATCGTTCCCATCTTCTTCACCGGGGCGACCTTTGGCTGCGTGGCCGCGCCGCTGCTGGGCCTGCCGCCGCAGCTGGGCGCTGCGCTGGGCATGGTTGCGCTGTTCTGCGGCTGCACCAACAGCCCGCTGGCGTCCATCTGTCTGGCGATCGAGGTCTTTGGCGGGCAGTGCATCTCCCTGTTTGCACTGGCCTGTTCCGTTTCCTACATGCTGTCGAGTTATTTCAGCCTTTACCGTGAGCAGCACTTTCTGCACTCCAAGCTGCGGATCGTTGGTGTGCAGCGCGTACACGGCAAATGGGCCGAGACGGACGGCACGCATTTTTGCACGAATGCGGACGGCGAAAATTAGTTGCGGGAACGCTGTTTCCATGGTATAATTAAGTGTTATGGAGGGATGGGCGTTTATGAGTAGACTTGCACTGGAAAAGCACTGCTGGGCCGAGATCGACCTGACAGCATTGCGCAGCAATTTTGAATATATCCACCGCGCGGTAGGCGGCGATATCTGTGCCGTTGTCAAGGCCGACGCTTACGGCCACGGCGACACGACCATCGCCCACGCCTTGCAGCAGGCCGGTGCGGCGGCGTTTGCCGTCAGCAGCTTGGGCGAGGGACGGCACCTGCGCCGCAGCGGCATCACAAAACCGATTTTGATTCTGGGCTTTGCTGACCCGTCCTATGCGGCAGCGTTGGCAGAAAATGACATAGCCACGGCCTGTTTTTCCACCGAGTACGCGCAGGCACTCTCCGCTGCCGCCGTCAAGGCGGGCGTACAGGCCAAGGTACACCTGAAAATCGACACCGGCATGGGCCGCATTGGCTTTGCGGTGCGTTCCGGGTTTGATGAAACTATCCACGAGCTGGAAGCCCTGTACACCCTGCCGGGGCTGGATATCTGCGGCGTGTTCCAGCATTTTGCCGTGGCGGACAGCAACACCCCTGCGGACACCGCCTACACCGACGAGCAGCATGCGCTGTTTGCCAGGGTGGTAGCGCGTTTGCAGGCCGATGGCTTTGCCACCGGCACCGTACACTGTGCCAACTCGGCCGCGCAGCTGCGCCACCCCGAGTGGCGGCACGATATGACCCGCGCGGGCATCATTTTGTACGGACTTGACCCCAGCGACGACGTCCGCTTTCCTGCCCTGCAGCCGGTCATGTCGCTGAAATGCGTTGTGACCTTTGTCAAGGACTTGCAGCCCGGCCAGAGCGTGAGCTATGGGCGCACTTTCACAGCCGAGCGCCCGATGCGCGTTGCCACGGTCTGCGTAGGCTACGCCGACGGCTACCCCCGCCGTTTGTCCGGCGGGCTTGGCGTCATGAACATACACGGCCACGCTGCCCCCGTGGTGGGCCGCGTCTGCATGGATCAGACTATGCTCGATGTAACGGACATTCCCGACGTCAAGATGGGCGACGAGGTCACAGTCTTTGGCCCGGGCGGCGGCGACACCGCCGACACCATTGCGGCCAAGACCCAGACCATCAACTACGAAATTGTCTGCGGGTTGGCGCGCCGCGTGCCCCGCGTATACAAAGAGAACGGCAAGATCTGCGAGATCTGGAACGATTTGGAGGAAACCTGATGGCCCGCAAAAACATCCGCAACTTCTGCATTATCGCCCACATCGACCACGGCAAATCCACCCTGTCCGACCGTATGCTGGAGCTGACCGACAGCGTTGACAAGCGCACCATGACCGATCAGGTGCTGGACAATATGGACATTGAGAAGGAGCGCGGCATTACGATCAAGGCCCGCGCCGTGACGATGCGCTACAAGGCCGACGACGGCGAGACCTATGAGTTCAACCTCATTGATACCCCGGGCCATGTGGACTTCCAGTACGAGGTCAGCCGCAGTCTGGCCGCCTGTGAGGGTGCCGTGCTAGTGGTGGACGCCAGCCAGGGCGTGGAGGCCCAGACACTGGCCAACTGCTATCTGGCGCTTGACCATGATCTGGAGGTCGTGCCGATCCTGAACAAGATCGACCTGCCCAGCGCCGACCCGGACGCCGTTGCCAAAGAGGTCGAGGACGTCATCGGCCTGCCCTGCATGGAGGCCCCGCGCGTGTCCGCCAAGCTGGGCATCGGCGTTAAGGACGTTTTGGAGTGCGTCGTGCGGGACGTTCCCGCCCCCACCGGCGACCCGACGCTTCCGCTGAAAGCGCTGATCTTCGACTCCATCTACGACAGCTATAAGGGCGTCATCGTCTATGTGCGCATCTTTGAGGGCACCGTCCGGCCCGGCGATACCATCCGCCTGATGAGCACCGGTGCCGAGTTCCAGCTTGTCGAGGTCGGCCACATGGGTGCGACCAGCCTGACCCCCTGCGACAAGCTGGAGGCCGGCGAGGTCGGTTATCTGACCGCCAGCATCAAAACGGTGCGCGACACCCGCGTCGGCGATACCGTCACGCTGGCGGCCAACCCCACGCCGGAGCCGCTGCCCGGCTTCCGCACCGTGACGCCGATGGTGTTCTGCGGCATCTACCCCGCTGACGGCGCGGACTATCCTGACCTGAAGGACGCGCTGGAAAAATTGCAGCTGAACGACGCGAGCCTGACCTTTGAGCCGGAGACCAGTGCGGCGCTGGGCTTTGGTTTCCGCTGCGGTTTCCTCGGTCTGCTCCACATGGAGATCATCACCGAGCGTCTTGAGCGCGAGTTCGACCTTGACCTGATCACCACGACCCCCGGCGTCCAGTACCGGCTGACGCTGACCGACGGCACGGTCGAGATCATCGACAACCCCTCCGCCTATCCTGACCCGACCCGCATCGTCAAGCAGGAGGAGCCGTTCGTCAACGCCCATATCTACACCCCCAACGACTATGTCGGCCCGCTGATGGATCTGTGCCAGACCAAGCGCGGCGTGCTGGTGGACATGAAATATATGGATGAGACCCGCGTGGACCTGCACTACCTGATCCCGCTGGGCGAGATCGTCTATGACTTCTTTGACGCGATCAAGTCCCGCAGCCGCGGCTACGCCAGCTACGACTATGAGTGGGAGGACTGGCACGAGAGCAAGCTCGTCCGGCTGGATTTCCTGCTCAACGGCGAGGTTGTGGACGCGCTGTCGATGATCGTATTTGCCGACAATGCCTACGCCAAGGGCCGCCGCATCTGCGAAAAGCTCAAGGAGAATATCCCCCGTGCGCTGTTTGAGATCCCTGTGCAGGCCGCTGTCGGCGGCAAGGTCATTGCCCGCGAGACGGTCAAGGCCATGCGCAAGGATGTTCTGGCCAAGTGCTACGGCGGCGACATCACCCGCAAAAAGAAGCTGCTGGAAAAGCAGAAGGAAGGCAAAAAGAAGATGCGCCAGCTGGGCAGCGTGACCCTGCCGAGCGAGGCGTTTACCGCCGTGCTGAAGCTGGATTCGGATTCTTAACGGGGGTTTTATTCCTTCTTTACAAAGAAGGAACCGAAGAAATTCCAAACAAAATCACAATATTTGTAGGGGCCGGGCACGCCCGGCCCGCGGCTTTCCGGTAAAATTGCTTTTGCCGTAAGGTTGCGGGCCGCACATGTGCGGCCCCTACCCTGCTTGTAGGGAGGGGTCTTGACCCCTCCGGGCTGTTTGCGGCCATCGTCACGTTCCCGGAGCGGTCAAGACCGCTCCCTACGAACTACCCATAAACGACATCGCAGCAAAAAAGAGGGTACCTGCCATTTCAGCAGATACCCTCTTACATTATGTAATACTAAATTACATCAGGCTGCGGTACAGCTCTTTGATCTCCTCGACATTCGTGTCGCGGGGGTTGCCGGGGCAGCAGGCATCGGCAAAGGCGGACTCCGCCAGGAACTGAACATCCTCCTCCTTGAGGATGCCCTTCAGGTCGGCGGGGATGCCTACATCGGCAGAGAGCTTCTTGACCTCGGCGATCGTCGCATCGGCGGCCTCGGCGTCGTTCATCTCGTCGATGTCCTTCACGCCCATAGCCTTGCCGACAGCGCGGTAACGCTCACCGGCGGCAGCCTTGTTGTACTCCAGACCGGTGGGCAGGATGATGGCGCAGGCAACACCGTGGGGGGTGTCATACAGGGCAGACAGACCGTGCGCCATGCTGTGAACAATGCCAAGACCGACATTGGAGAAGCCCATGCCGGCGATGTACTGGCCCAGAGCCATGCCCTCGCGGCCCTCCGGGGTGTTCTGCACGGCACCGCGCAGATTCTCAGAGATCAGCTTGATGGCCTCCAGATGGAACATATCGGAGATGGTGCAGTGGCCCTTGGTGATGTAGCCCTCAATGGCGTGGGTCAGGGCGTCCATGCCGGTGGCGGCGGTCAGGCCCTTGGGCATGCTGGACATCATATCGGGGTCAACAACTGCGACCTCGGGGATGTCGTTGGTGTCAACGCAGACGAACTTGCGCTTCTTCTCGACATCGGTGATAACATAGTTGATGGTGACCTCGGCAGCGGTGCCGGCGGTGGTTGGCACGGCGATGGTAAAGACCGCATGCTTCTTGGTGGGGGCTACGCCCTCAAGACTGCGGACATCGGCGAACTCAGGGTTGTTGATGATGATGCCGATAGCCTTGGCGGTGTCCATGGAAGAACCGCCGCCGATGGTCACGATGCAGTCAGCCTCGGCAGCCTTAAAGGCGGCAACGCCGTCCTGAACATTCTGGATGGTGGGGTTGGGCTTGATCTCGCTGTAGACAGCGTAGGCAAAACCGGCGGCATCCAGCAGGTCTGTGACCTTCTTGGTGACGCCGAACTTGATCAGATCGGGGTCAGAGCAGACAAAAGCCTTTTTGTAACCGCGGGAGGTCAGCTCGGGAACGATATTCTCGATCGCACCGTGGCCGTGATAAGAGATCGTGTTCAGAACAATACGACTTGCCATAGAAATTCTCTCCTTTTATTGTATCGGCTTTTGGCCGATGATTTCAGCTTTCAAGCCTATTATACCGTTATTTTTTTGACCGCGCCATTTGGAAAAGTAGCGCGGACTTTGTGAAAATTCCACGGCAAAAAAAGTAGGGGCGAGCAATGCTCGCCCCTACAGCGCACCCGCAAGGGTCACGCTTCTTCTTTCTCTTTCTGCGCCTTGATGACCTTCAAGCGGCTGAATTCCTCACGCTCGCGCTCACTCAGCACCTCATCAATGGATTTGATCGTCCTTTGCATCTGCGGAATCTGCACATTGCCGAGGGCGTTCGCGCGCTTCTGGGTCTTTTGGATGGCCTCGGCCAGACGGATAACACTGATCTCGACCTCTGCCAGCTCGACCGTCAGGGTCTTGACCTCATTGAATTTGAGGTAGGCCACATCGAGGGTGCCGTTTGTCGATTCCAGATCGTAGTACAGCCCCAGCGGCGAGGTGGTGTTCAGCTTGAGGGTGGGCAGCTCCACGCCCATAACGCTGCGGGTGCTGAGCTGCACGCCGCGCTCCACCGGCACACCGGCCGCATAGCCGCCGACAGAGCCCAACATGATATTGGCCTTTTTCAGGGCCTCGTAGGCCTCGGCATAGGCCGCCGAGATGCGGTCCTGTATACCTGCCGCGCGGTCGATCAGCTGCATCATCTCGCGCACCAGGATATTGCGCTTGCGGTCCATCAGGTCATAGCCCTGCGCGGCCAGCGCCAGACTGCGCTTGGTCGCCATCAGGTTAGATTTTGTAGGAAAAACCTGCTGTGCCATTGGGTACTCCTTTTATACTGCTTTGGCTTCCCCTGCGGGGGAAGCTGTCACCGAAGGTGACTGATGAGGGCCGAGTGTGCCATTATCACCCGTCTACGGGCATTCCCCGCACGCTCTCCCCTCATCCGCCCCTGCAGGGCACCTTCTCCCCCATGGGGAGAAGGCTTTGGGGTTACTTTTTACTGATTCTCGCTTTCGCCGGTTCGTAGTACTTATCCAGCGTTGCGGCGTCGCAGCGGTCGAGAGCGTTGCGGGGCAGCGATGCCAGCAGCTCCCAACCGAGGTCGAGGGTCTGCTCCATCGTGCGGTCAGTGTTGCCCTGACCGATAAACTCCTGCTCAAACGCACGGCCGAAGGCCATCAGCTGCTTATCGCTCTGGGACAGCTCCTCCTCGCCGATGACACTCGCCAGCGCCTTGGCGTCCTGCACCTTGGCGTAGCAGGCGAACAGCTGGTTCGACAGGGTGACATGATCCTCACGGGTATAGCCTGCACCGATGCCGTCCTTCATCAGACGGGACAGGCTGGGCAGCACGGATACCGGCGGGTACAGGCCCGTGGCGTCCATACCGCGGTCCAGCACGATCTGACCCTCGGTAATATAGCCGGTCAGGTCGGGGATCGGGTGGGTGATGTCATCGCCGGGCATCGTCAGGATCGGGATCTGCGTCACAGAACCCTTGCTGCCCTTGATGATGCCGGCCCGCTCATACAGGCTGGCCAGGTCAGAATACAGGTAGCCGGGGAAGCCCTTTCGGCCGGGGATCTCGCCCTTGGAGGACGAGAACTCACGCAGGGCCTCGCAGTAGCTTGTCATATCGGTCAGGATGACCAGCACATTTTTATTCAGGTCAAAGGCCAGATACTCAGCCACGGTCAGCGCGGCACGCGGGGTGATGATACGCTCGATGATCGGGTCATTGGCGAGGTTCAGCAGCATGACAACGCGCTCCATCGCGCCGCAGCTCTCGAAGCTCTCACGGAAATAAGCAGCCACATCGTTCTTGACGCCCATAGCGGCAAAGACGATGGCGAAGTCCGAGCCGTCGGCGACGCTGGCCTGCTTGACGATCTGAACGGCCAGCTCATTATGCTTCATGCCGGAGCCGGAGAAGATCGGCAGCTTCTGGCCGCGGATCAGCGTGGCCAAGCAGTCGATGGAGGAAATGCCGGTGTGGATATAGTTGCGGGGGTAAACACGGCTTACGGGGTTGATGGGCGCACCGTTGACATCGCGGCGGGCCACAGGGTAGATATCGCCCAAGCCGTCAATCGGGCGGCCGAGGCCGTCCAGCACACGCCCCAGCAGTTCGGGGCTCAAGTCCATCATCATCGGGTGGCCGGTCATGACGGTGCGGTTGTTCACAAGGCTCAGGCCGCGCGTACCCTCGAACACCTGAATGACGCAGCGGTCACCGTCCACACGGACGACACGACCGACGCGGGTCGAACCGTCGTCGAGGTGCAGCTCGACCATTTCGTCATACTGCACGCCCTTGACGTCGTCCAGCACGACCAGACTGCCGTTGATTTGGGAAAGTCCGATATGTTCCAGAATCATGTTGTTCCCTCCTCATCAGCCCTGTGCCACGGCGGCCAGCTTGGTGTCGATCTGCTTGTGCAGCTCGTCCAGCTTGGCAAAGTCGTCGTTGGGCACGGTATACTTCATCTGCACCAGCTCGTCAAACAGGCCGGTGGCCAGCAGACGGCTGACCGGCACCTGCTTGGCGACGAGCACAGCGCACTTGTCGTACAGGTACAGAATGGTCTCCATCATCTTCAGCTGCTTTTCCAGCGGGACATAGGTGTCCACAGCGTGGAAGGCGTTCTGCTGCAGGAAACCGACACGGATAACGCGGGCGATCTCGATCGTCAGCTTCTGGTCATCGGGCAGTACATCGGAGCCGATCAGCTTGACGATCTGCATGAGGTTGTTCTCCTGCAGCAGCAGGTTGGCGATGCGCTCACGGCAGGACATGAAGTCGTGGCCGACATTGTCGTAGTACCAGCCGCCTAGGTCGCCGAGGTACTCACTGTAGGAGTCGTTCCAGTTGATGGCGGGATAGTGGCGGGCGTAGGCCAGCGATTTATCCAGTGCCCAGAAGCAGCGGGTAAAGCGCTTGGTGTTCTGGGTGACAGGCTCCGAGAAGTCGTTGCCCTGCGGGCTGACAGCACCGATAACGGAGACAGAACCTTCCGCACCGTTCAGCGTCTTGACATAACCGGCGCGCTCGTAGAACTCCGCCAGACGGCTGGGCAGGTACGCAGGATAGCCCTCATCGGCGGGCATTTCCTCCAGACGGCCGCTGATCTCACGCAGGGCCTCAGCCCAGCGGGAGGTGGAGTCGGCCATCATGGCGGCGTGGTAGCCCATGTCGCGGTAATACTCAGCCAGCGTAATGCCGGTGTAGATGGATGCCTCACGCGCGGCAACAGGCATGTTGGAGGTGTTGGCGATCAGCACGGTACGGTCCATCAGGCTCTTGCCCGTGCGGGGGTCGACCAGCTCACTGAATTCCTGCAGCGCCTGCGTCATCTCGTTGCCGCGCTCGCCGCAGCCGACATAGATGATGATGTCCGCATCGCACCACTTTGCGATCTGGTGCTGGGTCATCGTTTTGCCGGTGCCGAAGCCGCCGGGGATGGCCGCTGCGCCGCCCTTGGCGAGCGGGAACATCGTATCAATGACGCGCTGGCCGGTGATGAGCGGTCGGGGCGAGGTCATGCGCTCGGCAGACGGGCGCGGGGTTCGGATCGGCCACTTCTGGCAGAGGGTCAGCGTGTGCTCCTTGCCCTTGGCATCGGTCAATTTGACAATAGGCGAATGGACGGTGTAGCTGCCGTTGGCGGCAACCCATGTCACGGTACCGGAAACCATCGGCGGCACCATGCAGCGGTGCTGGATGGCCGGGGTCTCGGGGCAGGTGGCGTAGATCTGGCCGGGGGTCAGAGTATCCCCTGCCTTGACAGTGACGGTCACATCCCACTTGGCTTGCTCATCAAGGGACGGCTCATGCGCGCCGCGCTCGATAAAGCTGCCCATGTCCTTTTCAATGGCGGGCAGCGGGCGCTGGATACCGTCATAGATGTTGCGCAGGATACCGGGGCCGAGCGTTACCGACAGCGGGCCGCCCGTGCTTTCGACAGGCTCGCCCGCCTTCAGGCCGCCGGTCTCCTCATAGACCTGAATGGTGGTCTCCTTTTCGTTCATGCGGATGACCTCGCCGACAAGGCGGGCCTTGCCGACATAGACCATCTCCATCATTTCGAGATCGGTCTTGCCCTTGATAGTGACAACGGGGCCGTTGATGCTGTAAATTTTATTTTCCATTGCTTTGCCCCTCAAATATTGATCTCCAGCCCGGCGTTTTCCAAGAACCACTCGTGCTGGGCGTTGAGCCGTGCTGCCAGCGTGTCGTCGGCAGCCAGCCCCTTGGCGGCGTTCGCGCCCTTCAGACCGCCCAGCTCAATGCTGTCATCGGTCGTAAGTGTCGTGCCTGCGGGCAGCTTGACGCCCTTGAGCAGCGGCAGGTCGATGCTGCGGACGGAAAGGTTGGCGTTCTCCCCCAGTGCTTCGGCCAGTGCGGCGGCCTCGGTCTGCAGCCAAGCAGCGTACTTGTCGCTGGCGGCAAAATCCGCCAACTGCGCCTTTGCCTTGGCAAAGGTCTCGTCCGCGATCTTCTGGCGCTGGTCAGCCAGCTTGGCACGGGCCGCCATGCGCGCGGCGCTCAGGTCACGGTTGGCGCGGGTGCGCGCGCGCTCGGTCTCAAAGCGCAGGGTGCGCTCCACCCGGGCATTCTCCGCCCGGCGGGTCTCGTCCAGCCGCCCGGTGACTTCGCGCTCGGTCTCCTCACGGATAGCAGCGCAGGCAGCCTCGCCCTCGGCGCGGATGGACTCCAGAAAGCGCTCGGCGCGGGTATCTAATTCGTTCATGGTCACACCTCTTAAATCTTGACGCCGATGGCCTCGCGGATATAGCGGGTCAGGCGGTCCTTACCGGCAGCACCGCCGCCGGTGGAAGGCACGGTGATGAGCAGCGGCCCACCGGCAGCGCGGGCGCTGTCCAGCACGGCCGTGTAGGTCTCGGCGATCTTCTCCGTCACCAGCAGCACGGCAATGTCGGGCTGGTTGGCGGCATCGGCCAGCGCATGGCGCAGATCGGCCTCGCTGCGGGCAACCGTCCCCTCAATGCCCGCCAGACGCAGGCCGTTCATGGCATCGGAGTTATCGCTGATGAGAAAGAACCGCATGGCGTTACACCAGCTTAGACAGGATCATGATCGAGATGACCAGACCGTACAGAGCAATGGACTCGCCCAGAGCAACGAAGATCAGGCTCTTACCGAAGGTCTTCTCATTCTCGCTGTTGGCCGCGATGGCAGCGGGGGCAGCGGAGGCAACGGCCATGCCGCCGCCGATGCCGGCAAGGCCGGTGGCCAGTGCGGCCGCGACCAGACCGATGCTCAGGGAGGAGTTGTGGTCATTGTCGGTGTTGACAGTCTCGGAAGAAGAAGCGACGGCAGTCGTATCGGCGGTATCATCGGCGGCAAAGACGCCCAGCGCACCGCAGCAGGTAACGGCAGCCACGATCAGGATGGTAACGAACAGTTTGCTGAACTTGGTTTTCATAATGGAACCCTCCGTAAATTTTTATTGTATCCGCGCCTTTTTGTCAGGCGCTTTTGTAGGGGCCGGGCATGCCCGGCCCGCGGCTTCGATTCTATCGACCGGTTGTGGGTTGGTTGCGGGCCGGACATGTCCGGCCCCTACCTCGCGTCCTCTTACGCGTTCTCTTTCTTCAAATCAAACGCCACGAACTTGCGGCCGCCGCCCTTGTAGCAGCGGCTGAACATCTCGTAGAACTCCAGACGGATGCCCTGAATGGCCGACAGCAGCGCCTCGAGGCAGATGACCACGATGTTGCCCAGAATGACGACCACGATGTTGTTGGGCGTGCCGGCCAGCGTAAAGACGACCATCATCATGCTGGCATGGACGATAACGAACGCGCCCACGCGCAGGAAGGAGATCGTGTTGGAAAGGTAGCTCAGCACCGTTTCCAGCAGTTCAAACACGCTCTGCATCAGGTAGTTGCCCATGCCGCCCGCAGGCTGCCAGGGCTTGCCCTCGACCATCGGGGCCAGCAGCTCGGCAAACAGCAGCAGGATCAAACCGACCACCATGCCGATGATTGCCACGACCTGCGGCAGGAATGTGACCGCACCCATATAAGCGGATGCCAGATCAACACCGCACAGGTAGGTCACCATGCCAACAAGGCCGTTGGGCGAGAAGATGAACTCGCCCCACTCCTTGTGGCGGGCGTGGGTGTACATGTTCAGGGCCATAGCCGCCAGCACCAGAACAATGCCGATGTAGACAGCCACCATCAGGATACCCGTGATGGAATCCATGACCGAAACGGGCTTGCCCGCCATGCCAATGGCATGGTAGAGCGGGTCGAGGGCCTCCTCGTAGCCAAAGAGAGAACCGTAGACCAGGCCGAAGATCGTGCTCGAAATGCCGCAGGGGATCATCAGATGGAACAGGTCATTGTGCTTGACCTTCCACATAAAGGTGCTGAACAGCGCCAGCACAATGCCCTGCCCGACATCGCCAAACATCATGCCGAACAGCACGGTGAATGTGATCGCTACAAAGCCGGTGACATCTGTCTCGCCGTAGGCGGGCAGACCGTACATTTCGACGAAAAACTCAAAAGGGCGGCTCCACCACGGGTTTTTCAGCTTGGTGGGGGGCGTCATCTTGCCGGCGGATTCCGGCCCATCGACCGTGACGCGCAGCCCCTTGACGGCGCGGGCCTTACCCGCGACCTCGTCCACCTCCGACGCCGGGACCCAGCCGACGCAGAAGAAGTGTTGGCCCTTGACCGCAGCCATGCGGCGCAGATCATACACAGCGGCATAGTAGCAGGCCGTGTTGTAGAGCAGCTGCACCTTATCGGCGTTCTGCTGCCACAGAGCGGCAATGCGGCCGTTCACATCGTCAACACTGCGGTTGACGACATCGAGATTTTCCTTGAAGTGGGTGATGATTTCCTCGGGCGAGCCCGCCGCGCCGGGCACATGCACCGGCTCAAAGTACAGCATCGAGAAGATGCCGTCCGTTTCCAGTGCCTTCTCGCGCGGGGTCATGTAGACGCCCCAGTAACCAGCCTTGGTCTGGCTGCAGGGGGTAAACAGGATGTACGGGTCATCGCCGTAGTTGTTCATCAGCTTGTTATAGCCCTCGGTCGGCAGAAAGCCGAACCGGACCTTGACATGGGCACAGCCGAGAATATCATCGACATTGACCTTCAGCCCGGTAAAATGGCTGTACTGCGTGATGCCGTCCTCGCAGAGCTTTTTCTGGTCAAGCAGTACCTTGCGCTCGGCGCAGAGGTCATCGATCTTTTCCAGCAGATCACTCAGGTAGCTGCGGCCCTCGGCATCCACAGGGTCGCTGTGCTGCTGCCCCTCGTGCAGCTCTATGTTGGCTTCCTCAGCCATCGTCTCGATCTGGTCGCGGATCGCTGTGTGGGGGTTTTCCTCGTTCAGCGCGCCGTACCCCAGCGATTCCGACATATATCTGGTAGCAGGCTCAAGATCAAAGCGTCCGTCCATGCAGCACGAGCCGATAAACTCGTTCAGCTGGGGCATCGTGCCCTGCACCCGCACCAGTTTCATCTTTTCAACCAATCAGTTCACACTCCTTCAAACTGTCTTACACCCGTGCGGTGCGGCGGCCAGAGGACTGGCCGCCCTACGGTATCGTACCTCGGGTGTAGGGCGGTCAGTCCCCTGACCGCCGCGGCGTGTTGCCGTCACCGACAGTGTAAAACTCAATCGTTCTCATCAAACTCGACCAGCAGCGGCTTCAGCTCCTCGGGCGGCAGCTTGTAATGCACGCCCTCAATGATGTGGTCCAGATCCTGCACCTCGCAGCGAGCCAGCCAGACATAACACATCATGACCAGCGTCGGGTCGGTCGAGAACCGCAGCCACTTTTTGCACCAGTCGCAGCGGTAGTGGAAGAAGCCCTCCTTCAGCACGCTGTATTCGTGGTGGCCCAGCAGCGGGCCGTACTTCGTTCTGGCAAACCGTGCCTTGAACTCTGCAAGATCCCGGGCTGCCAGAAGGTACTCCCACTCGGCAGCGGTCAGGGCCGTGCAGTCGCGGCGGGCGTTCGTGCGCACCACCGAATCCGGCGCGCCGATGCGGATGAGCCGTGCGGCGTTCGAGACGGCGGAGGTGTCGCACTCCAGTTCCACAAGGTCGCGCAGCGTAGGCGCAGCGCTTGTGCCCTTCCCCATCGGTGCCAGCGCCACCAGCGCCTTGTGGCGGCGATCCTGCAAAAGCGGCTCGGCCTGAGCGGTCAGGCCGCGGTCAGGCTTGGCGGTTTTCAGCGGTGCCAGAACCTTTTCCCACGGCGTACCGGCCACAGCAGCCAAAATGCCATCGAGGCTCGTTGCCTTTGCCAAGGCGTACAGGTCGATGCAGCAGCGCTGCTGCATGAACTCGGGCAGCCGGAACAGGTAGTCGCCCGGGCGGCCCGCATCCAGGCAGCGCATCGCGGCGGTCAGCTCGTCCACCTCACAGCAGAGGGTAAAGTATTCATACACCTTGCTGCCTGCGCTGCGGTCATACCGGCAAAGGCTGTCATACCGGGTGTACAGGCTCTGCCGCAGCAGGCTTTCCAGCTGGGCGCGGCGGGCGTACTGGGGGTTGACATCGGCCAGCGCCGCGCTGTAGAGCGGCTGCTCCTTGAGGGCGGCGGCCAGCTCAGACATTGTGCGGCAGCCCATCAGGCGGCGGTAATCCTCTGCCCGCAGGCGGCGTCCGTACAGTGCCCGCGCCTTGGCCAGTACCGCATTGCCGGAGGCATTGCTTGCCTTCGTCATTGTGCGGCCTCCCCGCTCAGGGTGCGCTGTACAAGCGCTGCGCACCATTCAGCTTCATGGCTCCGGGCGGCGGCGGTCATGGCCTCGGCGGCCTGTTGGCACTGCTGCTCCAGCGCAGCAAGGGCGGCGGCGTTGCCCTGCTCTGCAGCCTTGGCAGCGGCCTCACAGGCTGCCTTTTCGCGGGCGTCACACTCCGCAATGATCTTCTGCTTCTGCTCGTCCAGCGCGGCCAGCCGGGCCGTGCGTTCCAGCTTGGCCTTTTCACTGACCTTTCGCTGGGCGGCGTCCATCTCCAAAATAGCCTGCATCAGGTCGTTCACATCTTTCATGCAATGCACCTCACTCTTTGAGAGCTTTACCTGAGAATTGCAGCCACCCCTACAATCTATCGGGTTGCTGCGGGCGTAGGGCGGTCAGTCCCCTGACCGCCGCCGGATGCAGCCTGTTTATTTATATAAATAGGTACACCCAACTTTCAGGTTCAGCCGTAATTATAGCACTATGACCAAATATAGCAAGTGGTTTTTGTGCAGTTTTATTTGTACAAAAATGGGTTTGTGTTTTTCCTGTCGATGTTTTGCGAAAGCGATCTCACTGCTTTTTCATGGCGGCCAGCCCTTTGCCGAACACAAACCGCACCAGCGGGCCCGCACCGCACAGCTGCCACAAAAATGCGGCGGGATAGTTCATGGCCGTGGTCTGCACCCAGATGGCAAAAAAGTTCGCGTTGTGGCTGTCCTTGAAGAACAGCGTTGCGAAAAAGCTCATCAGCGGGCACATCATCCACGCGGACAGGCAGGAGATGGCGGCAATCAGGAACACCTGCTTGTCCTTGCCGGGGGTGAACCAACCCATAGCGATGCGCATGGCCGCGGGGCCGACCAGAAAGGTATCCAGCAGGAAGCCGATGACGCCCATGATGGGCAGCTCGCTGAGGGCAGCGGCGAAGATGAAATTCTGCATCCCGCCCACATCCAGTGCGATATTGTAGCAGACCATTCCGTAGACCATGACGCAGACCATCATGACGGTGTAGACGATTTCCTGTTTCTTTGTTTGCGGCATTGCAATTACTCCTCATATGTATGTTATTTTCTCCAAAACAAAAACAGCCGCAGGGTGTCGCTCAACTCGTTGCGACGCCCTGCGGCTGTTGTCTCACTGCGTTGGAAAGTGGAGTCAGTATACCGCAAATTTTCCGCTTATGTAATACCCCTGCACAAATTTCCGCACTTTGTATAAAATATTTCTCCGTTTTGCCGCGTCATTTTGGTACAAAACGCCGCATGTGTCGCCGTAAACTTTACAGCGGCGGCGCGGCGCGCTATAATGGGCAATGATTGCAGGGGCGGCCGTTGGCCGCCCCTGCACGCGCAATCACATAGAGGGGTCGGAAAATCATGTCACATTCACTATTGCATCACCGCGGCCAGATGTCCGAGGCATTCCGCACGGTCATGTTTTTGTCCGCATCGGGCGGACTGCAGGATGCCTACACCTACATTGGGCGCGGCAAGGTGTTTGCCAACGCCCAGACCGGCAACATCGTCCTGATGAGCCAAAGCCTGTTCGAGGGCGATTTTTCGCGGTTCGCCCACTATTTTATCCCCGTGCTGTCCTTTGCGCTGGGTGTGGCGGCGGCGGAGTGCATCCGCCTGCGCTGGCGCGAGGCCAGGCGCGTCCACTGGCGGCAGCTGGTGCTGCTGGCGGAGATCGTACTGCTGTTCGTGGTCGGGTTCTTCCCTGCCGCGTGGGACATGGGTGCCAACGCATTGGTATCCTTTGCCTGCGCCATGCAGGTACAGGCCTTCCGCAAGGTACACGGCTATCCGTTTGCCAGTACCATGTGCATCGGCAATCTGCGCAGCGGCATGGATTCTCTGGTGGCGTTCGGCCATACGCGGGATAAAAGCCTGCTGTACAAGGCACTGCACTATTTCGGCGTCATCCTTGTCTTTGCGCTGGGTGCCGGCGTGGGTACCCAGTGCGTAGCTGTGCTGGGTGCCAAGACGATCTGGCTGTCCTGCACCCTGCTTGCGGTAAGCCTCTGCTTTATGTTCATCAAGGAGGATCTTGAGGGCTGAGAGCAAAAAATTCCCCCGCAGACCATGGCGGCCTGCGGGGGATATTTTTATGCCTGCTTGCGGGCGTGTTTGTTTTTCAAGTCATTATAGATACCGTGCAGCCGCTCGCCAAGGAAGGTCAGCCCTGCCAGTGTCGGCGCACTGAGCGCCAGCAGCACGATGAGCACCAGCACACCGCCCAGATTCAGGCGGACCAGCGGCAGCCACGGCGCCAGCAAAAGCGCCCCGCCAATGCCCGCCGCCGCCATGCTGCCCCAGATAGCCCAGTGCAGCGGCGTGAACGGGATACAAACGCCCCACAAAATCTGCAGACCGACACAGAGGATGGCCAGCGTGCAGATCGTGCCTACCATCTCGGATGGGATGTCGAACGCAAAGCCGAAGCCCTGTGCGCAGAACACCAGCAGAAAATCCGTAAGCCCGCCGGGCATGGCGGCCCGCATGACATTGCGCATAAATTTGCCGCGCACCAGCTCATGGTTCGGCTCAAGTGCCAGAAAGAATGCCGGTGCGCCGATGGTGGCAAAGGTGACGAGGGACAACTGCAGCGGTTGGAACGGATAGGCCAGCGGCAATCCCAGCGCCACGATGCTGAGCAGGAACGAGAAGATGTTCTTGACCAAAAACAGCGAGGCCGAGCGCTGGATGTTGTTGATGACACGCCGCCCCTCGGCCACCACGCTGGGCAGGGCCGCAAAGTCGGAGTCGAGCAGCACCAGCTGCGCGACCTGACTGGCCGCCTGCGCACCCGATGCCATGGCAATGCCGCAGTCGGAATCTTTTAACGCCAAAACGTCATTTACGCCGTCGCCGGTCATGGCTACGGTGTGGCCGCGCTTTTGCAGCGCGTGGACAAGCTGGCGCTTCTGCTCAGGCGTCACACGGCCAAACACCGTGCATTTTTCGGCGGCCTCGGCCAGCGCCTGCTCACTGCGCAGGGTGGCAGCGTCCACCCAATGCTCGGCCCCCGCAATGCCCGCATCTGCAGCCACATGGCTGACAGCCTGCGGGTCATCGCCCGAGATGACCTTGACATCGACCCCCTGTCTGGCAAAAAAACGGAAGGTCTTGGGGGCATTCTCCCGGATGCGGTTCTGCAGCGGCAGCAGCGCCAGAAATTCCAGCTGCGTTGCATCCAAGGCGGCGGGCGGGTCGGGCAGGGCTGCGTTGTATTTTGCCAGCAGCAGCACACGGCGGCCCTGTGCCAGCAGCGGGGAAAGTGCGCCCGTCAGCTCCCCGGCGCGGGGCCCCGCCAAAATATCCGGTGCGCCCACCACATAGCAGCCCTGTGCGCCAAAGTCCTTGGCGCTGTACTTGTACGCCGTGTTAAAGGGCACCGTGCGCACCGCAAACCAGCCGGCGCTCCCCTGCCCAAAGCGGGCGGTCAGGGCGCGGCCGGTGTCGTTGTCGGGCTGCTCCCCTGCATAGAAGGCGTGCAGGATCTCGTCCAGCGGCGTATTTTCTGCCAGCGGCAGCGGGTCATCCGCCTGCATGGCGCTCTCGGTAATCGTGCCGGTCTTGTCCACGCAGAGGGTATCCACCCGGGCAAGCGTTTCAATGCAGTTCATATCCCGCGTCAGCACCCTGCGTCTGGCAAGGCGCATCATGCTCACGGCCAGCGCCACACTCGTCAGCAGGTAAAGCCCCTCGGGGATCATGCCGATGAGCGCCGCCACCGTGGCATTGACAGTCTCCTTCATCGTCAGCGCCAGCACCCAGTGCTGCTTCCAGATCAGCACCGCGCCGATCGGGATAAGCGCTATGCCGATAAATTTAATCAGCCTGTCAAGGCTGCGCATCATCTCACCCCGGGCGACACGGTGGCCGTTGGCCTGCGCCTCGGCTGTCAGCTTGCTGGCGTAGCTGTCCGCGCCGACATGGGTCAGCCGCGCCGTGCAGCGCCCCGCCATGAGAAAGCTGCCTGAACGCAGCTCACCGCCCGCCTCCTTCGGCACAGCCCGGGCCTCGCCGGTGATGAGGGATTCGTTGGCCTGTGCGCTGCCGTCCAGCACAACGGCGTCTGCCACGATCTGGTCCCCCGCGCCGAACTCCACCACATCGTCCCGGACCAGATCATCGGAGAGCACCTCGCACCATTGGCCATCGCGCAGGCAGCGCACCTTATGGGCCGATACAAGGGTCAGCTCATCAATGGTCTTTTTGGCGCGCAGCTGCTGCACGATGCCGATGAGGGTATTCCAGAACACGATGCCGAGAAAGCCCATGTTCAGCCACGAGCGCACGAGCGCCAGCATGACGGCCAGCACGAGAAACACAAGGTTGAAGTAGGTACAGATATTGTCCCGCACGATCTCACCGGTGGTCTTGGTCTGGGAGCGGGGCGGCTGATTCGTCTGGCCCGCTGCGCGGCGCGTTTCGACCTCGGCAGCGGTCAGCCCGTGATACGATGGCATGTAGGAGGCTCCTTTCGGGTGGAATTGGGTGGGTTGTAGGGGCCGCACATGTGCGGCCCGCGGCTTTCCCGTGATTGCGCGTTTTCCGTTCGGCTGCGGGCCGGGCATGCCCGGCCCCTACAGCATAAACGATCTACATCGCTTTATTATGGCAAGTATACCCATCAAGTATGAACAAAACAAGTGCCCGGCTGCATTTTGGTGCAGTCGGGCAGTTTTGTTCATATTAGTCAGCAGGGCAGCGCCGGCTTAGTCCTCCAGCGGTGCAAAGGCTGCCGTGGGGTCGGCCTCGACAGCCTCGAGATTTTCGGTCAGCTGTGCAAGCACCTTATAGAATATGGCCAGCTCGCCGGGGTCTATCCCCTCATCGGCGCGGCGCGATACATCGGCCACCACGGCCCTTACCCGCACGGCACGGTCGCGGCCCGCATCGGTCAGCCGGTAGATAGCGTTATACTTGCCGGGTGCGCCGCACTTCTGGACCAGACCACTGCGGACCAGATCGGCCAGCACGCGGGAGATCATTGCCGGGTCAAGGTCGCACCGCTCAGTCAGCTCCGAGAAGCGATACCCGTCGGGGGCAGCGTCAAGCTGGCAAAGCACCAGCGTGTGCCCGGCCTTCAGCTCAATGCGGTTCATGCCGTCCGTCTTGATGCGCTGGATGACCTTCTGCAGGCGGGACAGCGAAACGGACAGGCGGATAAAACGATCATTCATATCAGACATCCTGCAGCTCGCCGCGGGAGCTTGCCTTCAGGTAGGCATAGATGAAGCCGTCCAGATCACCGTCCATGACAGCCTGCACATTGCCGCTCTCGTAGTTGGTGCGGTGATCCTTGACCAGCGTGTAGGGCATAAAGACATAGCTGCGGATCTGGTGGCCCCAGGCGATCTCATTCTGGACGCCCTTGATGTCATCGATCTTATCCTTGTGCTGCTGCAAAGCGATCTGGTACAGCTTGGCCTTCATCATCTCCATGGCGTACTCGCGGTTCTGCAGCTGGCTGCGCTGGGTCTGGCAGGTCGTCACGATGCCGGTGGGCTTGTGGATCAGGCGGACGGCAGAGGACGTCTTGTTGATGTGCTGGCCGCCTGCGCCGGAGGAGCGGTAGACCTGCATCTCGATGTCGGCGGGGTTGATTTCAATGTTGATGTTGTTGTCCAGCTCGGGCATGACCTCAAGGCTGGAGAAGCTGGTCTGGCGGCGGGCGTTGGCGTCAAACGGGCTGATGCGCACCAGACGGTGGACACCGTGCTCGCTCTTGAGCATGCCGTAGGCGTTGGGCCCCTTGACCATCATCGAGGCAGACTTGATGCCGGCCTCATCACCGTCCAGCACATCCAGCACCTCAACGCTGTAGCCGTGGGCCTCGGCCCAGCGGGTATACATGCGGTAGAGCATCTCGGCCCAGTCCTGTGCCTCGGTGCCGCCGGTGCCGGCGTGGAAGGTCAGGATGGCGTTGTTGTGGTCGTACTCACCGTTGAGCATCGTCATAAGCTGCAGCTCATCAATGGCCTTCTCCACACCGTTGACAGCCTCCTCGCCCTCAGCGGCGAGGGAGGGGTCGTTCTCCTCCTCGATCATCTCCAGCAGGGTCTCGGCCTCCTCATACTGGGTGGAGAGCTTGCCGAAGCGCTCCAGCTTATTTTTGACCTCACCCATCTCACTGATGATCTTCTGGCTGCGCTCCTGATCATCGTAGAAGCCGGGCATCGTCATCTGGTGCTCCAGCTCAGCCAGACGCTTCTCGCTGGCTTCGATGGAAAGAGCGTCCCGCAGGTCGTCCACGGCAGTCTTCATGCCGCCGAGTTTTGCTTTCAGTTCGTCAATGGTAATCATATAGAGTATCCCTCATCCCATAAGTTCGCATAAAATTACATAGTACCATTATAAGCGAATTGACGGGCGTTGTAAAGAGGGCGGAACGCATAAAATATTCGCAGGGGGAGGGATTTATCCCTCCCGGGTGTGCAGTGGCAGCGGCAGCGTTCTTCGGGCGGCATGTATGCCGCCCCTGCAGCACAAATAAATCCATCTATCTTGTAAAGTTTTTATGTTTTCTTTGCATTTATCCATTTGATGCGGTATAATGACTTTATGTTACTGGGAGGATATTCAATGACACGCTACACAGGAAACCACTGCCCTGTCTGTGAACAGGCTTTTACCGATACGGACGACATCGTTGTCTGCCCCGACTGCGGCACCCCCTACCACCGGGACTGCTGGAAAAAGGTCGGGGCCTGTATGCACCGCTCCGAGCATGCCGCCGGGTTTGAGTGGCAGCCCGAGATCGGCCCCGAGGCCGTAAAGGCCGCGCATGAGGCCACCTGCCCCAACTGCGGCACCCGCAACACGCCGGGCGCGGCCCGCTGCAGCCATTGCGGCTGTCCCCTGCCCCGCAGCGAGGCCGACAGTGCCGATGCCGCCAAGCCCGAGGAGCAGGTCCCCATCTACGCCCGCGACCCGTCTGCGGTGAACAACCCCAGCGCTGCCCCCGGCCCGCACATCGAAACCTACAGCGCTGACCGGGAGGGCGGTATCTACCGCCGGGAGATCGGCCCCGAGGATACGATCGACGGCATCAAAGCCAAGGATTGGGCCGCCTATGTAGGCCGCAGCCCGATGTACTACCTGATGCAGTTTTTCCGCATGAGCATCACGAACCGCAAGGCCGCCGTCTGCCTGTCGGCGTTCCTTTTCGGCCCGGCGTACCTGTTCTACCGCAAAATGTGGAAGGAGGGTCTGCTGACTGCCATTCTGACCATCGTGCTGAGCATCCCTACCTTTATAGAGATCATCTCGGTCTTTAACCCCTCGCTCCTCGGCGCGATGCCGCTGGGCTGGCTGCCGGTCGCCGTCAATGTCTGCGCCGTGGCATCTTGGGCGCTGAACATCATTCTGGGGCTGTTTGCGGTCTCCTGGTACCGCAGGGAGGCCAAGAAAAATATCGACCGCATCTACGCCGACTACCCTGACGGCGAGGCCCGCACCGATGCCCTGCTGCAGAAGGGCGGCACAAATCTGCTGGCGGCGCTGCTCTACTTCGGCATCATGCTGCTGCTTGCCTCGCTGGTCATCAATCTGGCCGGGCCCGGCTTTGTACAGTACGCCATGTCGATAAGCGGCTATTAAAAGCTTTGCTATATCGTGTCTGGCAGGGGCGGATGCAGGCATCGCCCCCACATAAACACAGCATCACCAAAGAAGAAGAACGCGCAATACACCAATGGTGTTAAAATAGGAGGAAAATCATGAAAACTGCTCTGGTTATTATGGCTGCAGGCATTGGCTCCCGCTTCGGCGGCGGCATCAAACAGCTGGCGGCTGTGGGTCCCAACGGCGAGATCATCATGGACTATTCCATTCATGACGCCATCGAGGCCGGCTTTGACAAGATCGTCTTTATCATCCGCCACGACATCGAGGATGCCTTCAAGGAGGCCATCGGCGACCGCATTGAGAAGATCTGCGCCGAGCTGGGCGTTGAGATCGACTACGCCTTTCAGGCGCTGGAGAATGTCCCCGCAGGGTATTCCGTGCCGGAGGGACGCTCCAAGCCCTGGGGCACCGGTCAGGCCGTGCTGGCCTGCAAGGGCATCATCAAGGAGCCGTTCGCCGTCATCAATGCCGATGACTACTACGGCAAGGAGGCCTTTGTCCGGCTGCATGACTTTTTGCAGGGCTACACGCCCGACAAGGCCGGTGATCTGGCCATGGCCGGCTTTGTGCTGAAGAACACCCTGAGCGACAACGGCGCCGTGACCCGCGGCATCTGCCAGATGAACGAGGCCCATTACCTGACCGGCGTGCTGGAGACCAGCGGCATTGAAAAGACCGCCGATGGCGCAGCCGCAGGCGGCAAGAGCATCGACATTGAGAGCCTTGTCTCGATGAATATGTGGGCACTGACCCCCGAGTTTGTCGATCTGCTCGATGCCGGCTTTGTAGAGTTCTTTGAGAAGGCCGCGCCTGCCAACCCGCTCAAGGCCGAGTATCTGCTGCCCATCTACATTGATGAGCTGCTGCACGCAGACAAGGTCAGCGTCAAGGTGCTGCCCACCCACGACAAGTGGTTCGGCGTGACCTACGCCGAGGACAAGCAGACCGTCATCGACAGCTTTGCCAAGCTGGTCGCAGACGGCGTGTACAGGAAAGACCTGTTCAGCGATCTGAAGAAGTAAACAGTACACCGCGCTTTTCCCCCCGCCGTATGACGGGGGATTTTTTATAAGGCAGCGTCATCGTAAAGCGGCGATGTACAATCGGCGGCGTTTGGTTGAAAATTGCAAAACCCTGACACACAATGCTATGGAAAGCGGAGGCAAAAGGCGGTATGGTTAATACAACAGAATACACAACACACCGCTACAGGAGGGCAATCATGGCAAAGAATGAAGTTGATCTTATGACCCTGACCCCGGAGCAGCGTGACGCACGCCTTGCCCTGGATGTGGAGCGCCTGCTGCGCTTCGGCCGCAAGCATAAGCTTATCAAGGATCTCGATGTTCTGGTGGCGCGCAACACGCTGCTGGATCTGCTGGCACTGGCTGCCCCCAGCGAGGCCAAGCCCCCGAAGGAGGACCCCGAGACGCCCGCCGCCCTGCTGGATGAAATGGTGGAGCTGGCCGCCCGGAAGGAGCTTTTTGACGGTGCCGTAAACCAGTACCGCATCAACTTTGAGACCCGCCTGATGGGTGCCCTGATGCCCCGCGAGAGCGAGGTCTGCAAAAAGTTCAAGAAGCTCTACCAGAAGCAGGGTGCCAAGGCTGCGACCGACTGGTTCTATCAGCTCTGCGTGGATACAAACTACATCCGCACCGCGCAGATCGCCAAGAACATCCAGTGGAACACCGCCACCCCCTACGGCGAGCTGGAGATCACGATCAACCTGACCAAGCCTGAAAAAGACCCAAAGACCATCGCGCTGGAGCGTCTGCAGCCCAAGAGCGGCTACCCCGCCTGCATGCTCTGCAAGGAGAACATCGGCTACGCGGGCCGCATCAACTTCCCCGCGCGCCAGACCCACCGCATTGTGCCCATCACGCTCGCAGGCGAGCAGTTCTACCTGCAGTACAGCCCCTACGCCTACTTCCATGAGCATTGCATCATGCTGCATGATCAGCACAAGCCCATGGAGATGAACAAGCAGACGCTGGCCGAGATTTTTGACTTTGTGGCACAGTTCCCCCACTATACCTGCGGTTCCAACGCTGATCTGCCGATCGTGGGCGGCAGCATCCTGAGCCACAGCCATTTTCAGGGCGGGCGGTATGTTTTCCCGATGCAGAAAGCTGACATTGCCGTACCGATGACCGACATCCGCTACCCCGGCGTCAAGGCGGGCATCCTGAACTGGCCTGTTTCCGCCGTGCGTCTGGTCGGCCGCAGCAGCCAGCAGATGCAGATCATAGCCAACAACATCCTGAGCGCTTGGCGCGCCTACAGCGATGAGAGTGTCGGCATTCTGGCAGAAACAGACGGCACACCGCACAATACCGTGACGCCGATCCTGCACTACGATGAGACCGATGGGTTCATCCTTGACCTTGCGCTGCGCAACAACCGCACCAGCGAGGAGTTCCCGGACGGTATCTTCCACCCGCATAAGGAATACCACAATATCAAAAAGGAAAACATCGGCCTGATCGAAGTCATGGGTCTGGCCATCCTGCCCGCCCGCCTGAAGGATCAGGGTGCGCAGATCGCGGAAATTTTGGCGGGCCAGCGCCCGAACACCAGCCGTATCGAGGGCGATGCACTGGCTGTCCATGCCGACTGGATTGATGCGCTGATTGCCAAGTACGGCACCAGCATGAAGCCCGAGGCCGCCAACAAGGCTGTCAAGGCCGAGATCGGCACGGTGTTCAGCCATGTGCTGGAGAACGCCGGTGTCTTTAAGCAGGACGCTCAGGGTCAGGCCGCATTTGTGCGGTTTATGCAGAGCGTAGGGTTTAAGAAAGTGTAAAATCGCATAAGAAACAGGGACATCGACCCGGAAGGGCTGGTGTCCCTGTTTTCGTTGCCTTGTAGGGGCCGGGCATGCCCGGCTCGCGGCCTTCCGGCAGGCAGTCGTCTACCGTGCACCTCCGCGGGGCGTCGAGGACGCCGCCCCCTACAGAACCTCCCGGCAGGTTTGTAGGGGCCGCATATATGCGGCCCGCAGCCTTCTGGCAGACAGCCGTTTGCCGTACACATCCCGCGGAGCGGTCAAGACCGCTCCCTACAAAGCACCCGTTATCGTCATCCTGTAGGGAGGGGTCTTGACCCCTCCGTGCGGCTTTCCCGCAAGCGCCTGTTTGCCTTACGCGCGCGGGCCGGGCATGCCCGGCCCCTACTGCGCTGCGTTCTCCTTATACCCGCACTCCCACAAAACGCCCCAATCCAGTTCTTCATCTATCCCGGCTTCATACCGTGCCAAATTCACATCAATGACCCGCTGCTTCACATTCACGCAGCAGAGCAGTGTAAAGCTGACCGCCGCCGCAAAAATGGCAAGCTTTGCCGCCGGGATCGGCCTGAACACCCGCACCAGCGCCAGCACCGCACAGACAGCCAGCACAAACAGGCACCATGCAGCCGTGAACCGCCGGGGCGTCAGGGCGCAGAGCGTCACATAGACAGCCAGCTTGCCCGCTGCCAGCGCGGCAAAAGCCACACCAAACCCGCAGAACACGGCAGCCAACGCTTTGGGCAGCGGCGCGCGGCCAAAGAACTGTATGCCCGCCAGCACCGCAAAATTGAGCAGCAGGATTTTCAGCAGCTCCCAAAAGCCGTTCACCGCAAAAGCGGCGGTGTCCGGTGCGTCCAGCCCCAGCGGCGCAGCGGCAAGCCACTCCCCTGCCTGCACGGCAAAGAACAACGCATAGACGCCGCACAGCGCCATTACAGCCGCCACCGCCGTGGTGCGCGGCACAATGCGGCAGTTTTCCAGCACAGCGGCACACTGCTGCGCCGTGGTGGGCGGGGCTTTGCGGCGCAGGGAGCCGCCCACCAGCCCGTACAGCCACGCACCCACCGGGAGTGAGGGCAGGATATACATCAGCTGGTCAATGAATCTCACATTGTTCAGCAGCCTGTTCCACCAGTTGGACACCTGCTGCCCCAGCGCGGCAAAGTTGGCATCGGCCGCTGCCAGCAGCCCCCATGCCACACCGCACAACGCCAGCGTCACCGCTGCGGTAACGATGAGGTGCAGAACTTTTCGTGTCCCCGTGCGGTCCTGCAGGCGGGTGCGCAGCGCAGCAAAGACGGTACGCGCCCGCAGGAAGAAATTTCCGAACGGCAGGAGGACAAATCCGGCCAGCGCATCCAGCGGGGCCAGACTGCCGCTCTGCCCCTGCGCCAGCATCCCGCACCGTGCCAGCACATACCAGACGGCGAACAGATGCCATACCATCCACTGCCAGTCCCCCAGCGGCCCCGGCTGGTAGCCGTACAGCGGGTACGCCACGGCCAGCGCCATCCAGCATACGGCCCAGAGCGGCGTTTCCTTAGCGGCGGTGCGGTGCGCGGCACGGGCGGCACAGTCCACATACACAATGAACAGCGCCGCAAAAACCGGCATCCCCCAATCCGGATATGACTGCGGAAACATCACTCCGCGCAGATAAAAATACGCCAGCGGGTACATCAAAAGTGCATACAACATAGCGGAATCGCCTTCCTGTAGGGGCCGGACATGTCCGGCCCGGTCGTGTAAAATTACGCGGGCGTTTGCGGGTAAGCCGCGGGCCGGGCATGCCCGGCCCCTACCGATTCTCGTCCGGCACAAACTCCAAAATGTCCCCCGGCTGGCAGTCCAGCGCCCTGCAAAGCGCCTCCAATGTAGAAAACCGCACCGCTTTGGCTTTGTTGTTCTTCAGGATGGACAGATTCGCCGGGGTGATGCCGATCTCCTCGGCCAGCTCGCCCGCCGCCTTGTGGCGGCGGGCCATCATGACATCCAGATTGACCACAATAGGCATCGTGACGCCCCCCTTACACGGTGTAGTCCAGCTCGTCCTTCATGCGGACGGCCTGCGCAAAGGCGTTTTTCAGCACCCGGACGATCAGCGCCATGAACCCTGCCGCCACCGCCAAGAACAGGAACGGCAGATAGATCCCCGCTGCCAACAGGCAGAATCCCGCTGCGCCAGCACAACACCAGCTGATGCACCGCAGAGCCGCAACATTGGTGGAAACAAAGACCTCGCCCGCTTCAATGCGGCGCAAAAACTGATACAGGCTGCACAGCATGACCAGCGCCAGCGCGGCGCAGGCATACCCCATCCCCAGCAGCAGGGGGCCGCTGCGCGGCGGCAGCCCATGCGCCGTAACCATCCAATGCGTGATCTTCGGGCCGCATACCGTCATAACCACGCTGCCCGCAATCGCCAGCGCCACAACGGCGCGGGTCAAAAGTATGCTTCTCTGATCGTTCCAAAGCTGCTTCATCTGTATCCGCCTCCCGGTTTATTGCCTGCAGTATAGCACATCGCATATCGTTTTGCAAGTATTTTTTATCGTTTTTCAATAATTTTGTAAAACCACTTCGTTTCGTTTGCGTATCTCGAAAAAATGGTGTATCATAGAAACAACTACAAACTTTTGTGCGAGGTGCCCTTCATGAAAGTATCTGTCCTGCTTGCTGCGCTTGGGCTGGCCGGCTGCCTGACCGCCTGCGCCCCCAAAACGCCCGACACCCTCCGGCAGCCCGCCACGG
>OLRR01000394.1_pt1 | contig 34996 bp, 26 predicted proteins | sample 1671941 | NCBI WGS metagenome assembly OLRR01 (sample SAMEA3136628, study PRJEB25190) | human gut metagenome
GACAGATGGTACAGCTTACCGGTGTATATTTTGACAAAGAGGCAGTGCTTACCGGAGTTGTCGGCGAACAATTACCGCCGGAATGGGTCATTCAGTATGCAGGCTCCGTGCTGGGAGTGATCGGTAAAGAAAAAATATGTGATATTCAGAGCAAATATATGGAACAGCATCCCCATCATATCCCTCTACTCTTTATGGCAGATGTGATCCATGGATGCCGGACGATTTTCCCGATTCCACTGGGGCAGGCATGTTCCTTTCATCCGGAACTGGTGTCAGAGGCAGCATCGATAGCTGCCTCTGAGGCATCTTCTGAAGGACTTAAGGCAACCTTTTCTCCGATGATCGATGTTTCAAGGGATCCCCGGTGGGGCAGGATGCTGGAGTCTTTTGGTGAAGACCCATATGTGAACGGAGTCATGGGAGAAGCCATGGTAGATGGCTATCAGCAGAAAAACGATGAAGGAATCGCAGCATGTCTGAAACATTTTGCAGGTTACGGAGCAGTGAATGCAGGCCGGGAATATAACGATGTTGAAATATCCCAACGGACATTTCTGGAACAGTATGTAAAACCTTTCCGCATGGCGTTGAAGGCAAAACCAGCTATGGTTATGACCGCTTTTAATGCCATAGACCGAAAACCGATCAGTGGGAATAAGGAACTTCTCAGAGAACTTCTGCGGGATAAAGAAGGATTTGATGGTACAGTGATCTCAGACTGGGGTTCCATCGGACAGCTGGAAGAACAGGGTGTGGCAGCCGATATGGATGAAGCGGCGGTTCAGGCTATAGAAGCCGGAGTGGATATAGATATGATGAGTCCTGCTTATATGTTCCGACTGGAAGAACTGGTGAAGAACGGACAGATTCCGGAATCCTTTATCGACGAAAGCGCATTCCGGGTTCTGATGATGAAAAATCAGCTGGGACTTTTTGAAAATCCCTTTGCAGGTCTTGGAAAGAGTGGAAAACTGACCCTGTATAACCGGACAAAAGCATATCAGATGGCCAGCGAAAGCTGCGTCCTTTTGAAAAATGAAGAAATACTGCCCTTGTGTCAGAAACAGAAAGTCATCTGGGCAGGACCTTATGTGACATCCAAGGAATTCCTGAGCCGCTGGGCAATCTTTGGTGAGCATGAACCTGTTGAAACGATCGAAGCTATTCTTCAAGATAAGAAGATGAATGCGGAATGTATTCCGGGCTGTAGAATGCTTTCTGAGGAAGAATGCAAGATCTGGCAGGTGGAACAGGATGATTCGGATGAAGAAATAGATGAGCAGTGGCTGGAAACGATAACCCGGGAAGATACCGTTGTATGTGTACTTGGGGAACATGAATCTCAGTCCGGAGAGGCTGCCAGCAGAGCGTTTCTGACTTTACCGGAAGAGCAGCAGATGCTTTTTGAAAGAATAGCAAAACGCACGGATAATATCGTGACAGTGGTCATCTCAGGAAGACCGTTGGATCTGCGGAGAATCTCAGAAAAATCCAAGGCCGTCATCATGGCATGGAGACCGGGAACCATGGGAGCGGAAGCGATCACAGATCTTGTGTATGGCATAACCAATCCTTCGGGAAAACTGGCTGTAAGTATTCCATGGTGTGTGGGACAGGTGCCGATAAGTTACTGGGATATAAAAACCGGACATGTACTTACTGCGGATAACCTGGAGAACCGTTTCACCAGCAGATATATGGATATTCCCAACACACCATTATATCCATTTGGTTTTGGATTATCCTATACAGGGTTTGATATTTCAGATGTTGAAGTCCGGATGGGACAGGACAAAAGAGTTCATGTGCATTGTAATGTAAGTAACACAGGTAATGTTGCGGGGGCAGAGGTCGTTCAGTGCTACTACGAAACATTGCATGCATCTGTGGTTCGTCCGAAGAAAGAACTTGTCCGTTTCCAGAAAGTCTTTCTGGATCCGGGAGAAAAGAAGAATGTGGATTTCTATATTGACCCGAAAGAGTTTTCTTATTATGATAAAAATATGAAAATCGTCAGCTGCGGAATGAAGCTTCGACTCAGTGTGGGAAACAGCAGCGACCATGAATGGGGAAGCAGTGAGATAGATATTTAAGTATAAGGAGAAGGAAGAGACCGATGAAAGACTTTGAAAAGGATTTGATTTATTATCCCAATCCGGATCCCATTGAGGAACCGAGATTTGTCTTAAATTCTGTAGATGAACTGGAGAAATCAGAAAAATACAGTGTAATCTGCAACGGAACAGAACGTGTGGTATACCATACAGATTCATTCGATTATGTGGTAGTAGTAGACAATGAGGCATATGATCTGGAAATTTCCATCCATACACCGTTTAAAGAACTGGCCATCCGGCCCACCAGTTTCGGAATAGAACCTTCCGTAAAAGGAGAGACCGTTCATATTCATCTCGATGAACCGAGAAAATTCACAGTAGAGACAGACGGTGGTCTCCATGACGCCCTGTTTGTATTCTGTTCTCGCAGAATCGAAAAACCGGAAAATACCACTATTTGTTTTGAAAAAGGTAAGGCATACAATGTAGGAGTTCTTACCCTGAAATCAAATGATACGGTCTATATCGAGGAAGGTGCTGTTGTTTCCGGATGTATCTATGCAGAACATAGTGAAAATATTTCCATCGTGGGAAACGGAATTGTCAACGGAGCCTGCTGGCATCTGCCGGACAGCAATGCACATCGTTTTTTTATTTATATCAAATGGTGCAAGAATGTTCTCTTAAAAGGATTTACTGCAGTAGACGGACCATCCTGGCATGTGGTTCCGGCAGCCTGTGATCATGTTGTCATTGATGATATGAATATTATGTCAAGAATCGTAACTGGAGATGGAATTGATATCACCAGCAGCCAGGATGTGGAGGTGAAAAACTGCTTTGTCCGTTCCACAGATGATAGTATCTGCATCAAATCCCAGGGGCTGTTCAAGGATCCTTCAACAGTAAGGGATGTGACAAAAGTGCGCGTTCACAATAACGTAATCTGGAATGCAGAACCTGGTAATGCCATAGAGCTTGGTTATGCTCTCCAGAGTGAGATTCATGATCTGGTATTCGAAGACTGTGATATCATCCACTGCCAGTACGAAGGAAATATGGGCGGTGCCGCACTTTCTATCCACCAGGCAGATGGAGGTCACATTCATGATATCCACTATAAAAATATCAGAGTAGAACAGGCGGAACAGAAACTGTTTGATATCAAGGTTCTGCTTTGCAGATATACAGAGCAGATGGCAAAAGGAGAGATCCATGATATCTATTTTGACAACATTCAGGTATTAAACGGAGATATCCCCGTTTCTACGATCCGTGGATTCCAGACACCGACAGAAGAAGTGCGTGTCCATGATATTCACTTTGATAACATTATCTTTATGGGAGAAAAGTGTGAAACCTGGCAGGATATGCGGCTTGTCACAGAACTGGCAAACGATATCTACGTCAATGGCGTCAGAACATGCAAACAGATGAAATTCTAGAGGTGAAATATGGAACAAAATAGTACACTTTTTCAAAAAGACGGAAAGTATTTTTTGCAGCTGGACTGTGAAAATGCAAAAGAGCTTTCTTTAAAGTGGGATGATAAGACCTATTCATTTGTAAAAGACGGAGAAAAGTGGATTCTGGAACTTCCGTTTTCCACAGCTGTGAATTATGTGCAGATCTGTGTGGACGGACAGGAGGTTCTGCATCCGGATCTGCCGATCGGACATGGATATGGCCGTTTATACAATTATATTGAACTGCCGGATGAAAAGAAGCTGGCTGAGATTCGTGACATCCCGCATGGAACGCTGACCCATGAATTCTATAAGTCTGAGATTTCCAATAACTGGGAACGATTCATCGTTTACCTCCCACCATGCGTACCATCCGCAGGCCTTCCGGTTCTGTATCTGCAGCATGGATTCGGTGAGAGTGAGATTTCCTGGACAACAACTGGAAAAGCCAATATCATACTGGATAACCTGATCGAAATGGGAAAAATAAAACCTTTTGCACTTGTGATGAGTGACGGCATGGTACAGGAAAAGGTCGGCTCAGAAGAACGATTAAACCATGTTTTGCTGGAACGGATGCTGGTAGAGGAAATTATTCCGATGGCAGAGAAAAAATATCAGTTTGGCGGTTGTAAGGAAAAGAGAGGTATGGCAGGCTTGTCCATGGGTTCTGTACAGACAACCCGGACGATATGCGACCATCCTGACCTGTTCAGCGAAGTCGGCATCTTCTCAGGTTTTATAAGAGAAAACATCGAAGGCAATCCGGACCGGGATGCGGTCGGAAGAAAACCTTATGAGCAGACCCATCTGAAGGCGATGGACGATCCGGACTTTAATAACTATTTTCATACCTTTTTCCGATGTATCGGAGATAATGACTGTTTCCTTTCCAGATTTCTGGAAGAGGATGCAATCATCCAGGAGAAAGGTGTCCATGAAATCAGGAAAATCTATCCGGGCGGACATGACTGGAATGTGTGGAGACCGTGCTTTACGGACTTTGCGCAGATGATTTTCCGGTAAAACTGTATAAAGCAGTAGAATAAAAATAACATGGCCGGGTGAGTTTTGCCCGGCTATTGTGTTATCTGCTATATGTATGGTATCCGGTCAAACATCTGAAATATGTTTTTTTAGAGTCTTTAAAAAAGAGGTTATGGATGATATAATGGCAAAAGGAGTAGAAGCCTGATGCTATTCGGAGACTAGAAGGAGGACGTGAGAATGTATAACGAATTTGGTGGAACATTAAGTAATTTAGCATTAGCAAAACATAGGAAAAGCCGTGCGATCAATGCGGAAAATCCCAAAGGAGAAAAAGGGAAAGGTGGTATGGCAGCAAGTCATCTTGGACCTTCCAGAAAAGGAAGCCCGTGTCTTAACGATATCGCAAGTGGTCAGACAGTGACACTGGCAGAGATCGAGGGACCTGGTGCGATCAATCATATCTGGATCACAGTGGATGCGAAAACCACAGACGCAGATTGCTTTGTACTGAGAGATCTGGTTCTTCGTATGTACTGGGATGATGAAGAGGAACCGTCTGTAGAAAGCCCGCTGGGAGACTTTTTCTGCTGTGGTTTTGGTAGAGAATGCAATGTAAATTCTATGCCGATCGCGGTAGTGCCAAGCAGAGGATTGAACTGTTATTTCCAGATGCCTTTCAGAAAAAAAGCAAGAATCACTCTGGAAAACCAGCATGTCAATCCAATTCCGGCATTCTTCTACCAGGTGGATTATTGCCTGTATGATGAGGGACTGCCGGAGGATATCGCTTACTTCCACGCACAGTGGAGAAGAGAAAAGATCACTCAGCTGCAGAAAGATTATGTAATCCTTGATAATGTCAAAGGAAAAGGTCACTATGTAGGTACTTATATGGCACTGACAACACTGGAGCGTTACTGGTGGGGTGAAGGTGAGGTTAAGTTCTACATTGACGGAGATGAAGAATATCCTACTATCTGCGGAACAGGAACAGAAGATTATTTCGGTGGTTCCTGGAGCTTTGCTAAGCAGGTAGACGGTAAGACCGTGGAACAGAATTATTGCACACCTTATCTGGGATATCCATATTATTCTTCCCATGATGAGTTGATTCACAATTTCTATCACAATGACGATGTTATGCCGATGAGAGGTTTTTACCGCTGGCATATCCAGGATCCAATCTGTTTTGATGAGGATCTGAAAGTGACGATCCAGCAGATCGGTGTGGGTTACAGAGGATTATTCGAGAGACAGGATGACGTGGCAAGTGTGGCATACTGGTATCAGGCAGAACCACATAACAGCTTCCCGGAACTTCCTGGTAAAGAAGATCGCTGGCCAAGATAAAAACGAATTGTTTTGCCTGAATATGTGAAAAAAAGCAGAGGAAATCTGTTCATGAAGAACGATTTCCTCTGCTTTTTAAGTTACGCGAGCAACGAGCCAAAGTCTGTGTCTGCATGGTACCCTGGCGACTACCGTGTCCCCATCTTACGCACCACACACAAAACTGCTCCGATCACATTCATGAACAAAAAGGATTTGCCCAGATCATCCACGATATGGAAGAACAATTTGGCTCCTTCCAGCGGAGCCGGGCTAGCGGGAAGGATGGGATAGGCATAAGTGGATATAAATGCCAGAAGAACCAGAACAACGAAACCGAACAGCCCCCGTCCCATATCTACCTGGCGGATCTTGCCGTGATCCGGCATCCGTTTTCTGCTGGCGATCCACAGTGCCTGGATACAACCAAAGCCCACACAGATCAGTGCCCCAATCAGATAGATTCCCTGGGCATAATTCTTTTCCTGAACTACGCCGGCGATGGAGCCCAGGGTCACCCGGTTGGCCCAGAAGTTCTGTGCCATACGAAGGGTGGACAAAGCCATCAGGGCTACGCAGATCCACTGGATCACAAGATAAAACAGGGTGCCTCCCAGTTTTACGCTTCCGGTGGTTAAAGAAGTGGCTGCAGATAGGAGTCCGCCTCCTTTTTTCTTCTTTTTTCGCTTGGTTTTGGTTTTCTGCGTGGTAGTTTTATGAATCGTATGCTGGTTTGTGGCAGTATTTCTGGATCTGCCGGAACCGGAGTTTGGATTTTTTTTGTGCTCTTCCCGACGTCTGGCAGCGGGAGTCTCATTTTTACCGGAAGCAGGACTACCGGTACCGTTGCCATTATCAGCGACTGGTTTTGATAAGTTGCGATTTACATAATCATCGAAGGACTGCCAGTCATCCACCAGACGATCGGTATCTGTATTTTTTGTGACTGAAGTATTGTCATTGGAAGCGGCCGGAAGCGGTGCACCGCAGTAGCTGCAAAAACGACCGGTGACTTCAGCACCACACGATGGACATTTCATAGTTCACTCCCCCTTGTTAGAATTTCAGATTTTATTGTACCACAAATACAGGAAAACATATCTGAAGATTTTGTGAAAATTAATGAAAAATAATTACATTTTTTGGTAAAAAAGCAAGAATCAGAAAGAGAAGATTGCGTTGACACCTTATATACCGATTGGTATAATATAAAAAGACAGGGGATTACCTTGCAAAATTACGGATCAACAGCTGATAAATATAAGGAAGGGGGCTGAGACAGATGGATAATCGGCAGCTGATCATGGAAAAAGCGCTGGAACTGTTTTGTGCCCGCGGATATGATGCGGTTGGGGTGCAGGAGATTGCAGAACAGTCCGGAATTACAAAACCGACGTTGTATTATTATTTTGGAAGCAAGCAGGGACTGATGGAAACGATCCTTGAGGAGAACAGTCGTATTCTGGAAGAGATGCTGGAAAAAGCAGTGGAAGAACCGGGGGATGTCCCGCAGGTGTTATATCGTGTGGCGAGAGCATATTTTGATTTTGCGGGAAGCCACTGGCAGTTTTATCTGTTTATGCTGAGTCAGTTTTATTCCGGAAAAAAATCAGAAGGATTCCGTACGGTGTATCCGCTGATCCAGAAGTATTACCAGCTTGTGGTGCGGATCTTCGAGGATTCTGCAGACCGTCTGGGAAATATGGGTGGCCGTCAGGAGCAGTTCGCGGTCAGCTTCATGGGGATTCTGGATTCCCATATGATGATGCTGGGAAGAGAGCAGGATGAAGAACACGGACTGGTGATGACGGATCAGAGAACGTATGAGATCGTCCGGCAGTTCCTGTACGGTATTTATTCATAACTGCGAAAGTATGGAACAGTTGCATGTATGAGTGTGAAAAATAACTGGAAAGACAGTTAAGATAAAAGAAAAAGGAGACGGGGATATGGCAAAGATGGAGTTTGGGGAACTGGATCAATATTTGTTTGGTCAGGCAACGCATTATGATATTTATAAGAAACTGGGAGCGCATCCGGTAACACAGAATGGAAAAAGCGGCACGTATTTTGCAGTATGGGCACCGAACGCAGAGGATGTTTCTGTTGTCGGTGAGTTTAATGACTGGGATCCGGAGCGCCATCCGATGAAAAAGACAGGACCGATCGGTGTCTGGGAGACTTTTGTTGCAGGAGCCAAAGTGGGAGATCTGTATAAATTCTGTATCCGTGCCATGGACGGAAGACTGCTGTACAAAGCAGATCCTTATGCAAACTGGTCTGAGATGCGTCCGGGCAATGCATCACGTATCGCGGATATCACAGGCTTCAAATGGGGCGATGCCGCATGGTTGAAAAAGAGAAAAGAGACGGATCCGAGAAGAGCTGCTCTTTCCATCTATGAAGTACATCCGGGTTCCTGGAAAAAGCATCCGGCTTCCGATGGAGATCCGGACGGCTTCTACAGCTATCGAGAACTGGCACATGAGCTGGCAGATTATGTAAAACGTATGGGTTATACTCATGTGGAACTGATGGGCATCGCGGAGCATCCGTTTGACGGCTCCTGGGGTTATCAGGTTACCGGTTACTATGCACCGACCGCCCGTTTCGGATCTCCGAAAGAATTCAAATATCTGGTCAATTATTTACATAAAAATAAGATCGGTGTCATCCTCGACTGGGTACCGGCGCATTTTCCGAAAGATGCTCACGGACTGGCAGAGTTTGACGGAACCTGTATCTACGAGCATTCTGACCCACGCCAGGGAGAGCATCCGGACTGGGGTACCAAGATCTTTAATTATGGAAAAAACGAAGTCAAGAATTTCCTGATCGCGAACGCACTGTACTGGATCGAAGAGTTCCATGTAGACGGTCTGCGTGTGGATGCAGTGGCGTCCATGCTGTATCTGGATTATGGAAAGAAAGACGGACAGTGGATCGCGAACAAATATGGCGGTAACGAGAACCTGGAGGCTATTGAATTTTTCAAGCATCTGAATACTCTGATTCTTGGAAGAAACAAAGGAACCATGATGATCGCCGAAGAGTCTACTGCATGGCCGAAAGTAACCGGAGATGTGGAAAAAGAGAACGGTCTCGGATTCACGTTTAAGTGGAACATGGGATGGATGCACGATTTCCTGGAGTATATGAAACTGGATCCGTATTTCAGAAAATTCAACCATAATAAGATGACCTTCTCCATGACGTATGCCTTCAGCGAGGAGTATATTCTGGTACTGTCTCATGATGAAGTCGTCCATCTGAAATGCTCCATGATCAACAAGATGCCCGGAGAGTACGATGACAAATTTGAGAATCTGAAAGCCGGATATTCCTTCATGATGGGTCACCCGGGTAAGAAACTGCTTTTTATGGGACAGGAGTTTGGACAGTTTCAGGAGTGGAGTGAGGCGAGAGAGCTTGACTGGTATCTGCTCCGTGAGGCAAGACATCAGCAGTTACAGGATTATGTAAGAGATTTGCAGATGATGTATAAAAAATATCCGGCACTGTATGCGGATGCCAATGGCTATGATGGTTTTCAGTGGATCAATGCCAATGATGCAGACAGAAGCATCTACAGTTTCATCCGCTGGTCACCGACGAAAAGAAACAACCTGCTGTTTGTCTGCAACTTTACTCCGGTAGAACGGAAAGACTACTGGGTAGGTGTACCGCAGAAGAAACAGTGTAAATTAATCCTGAGCAGTGCAGACCCGGCTTACGGCGGACAGCATCATGTGGACAATCCGGTATTCAAACCGGTCAAGGGAGAATGTGACGGACAGCCATACCATGTGGCATACCCGCTGGCTCCGTATGAAGTTGCAGTGTTTGCATTTAATTAAGGAAAAAAATAAAGATAAAAAAGAATGACAGAACCTGTCAGCAGAGAATTATGAACTGCTGGCAGGTTTTTTTTCATTGCATATCAATAATTGCCTGCAAGTTCCATGGCGAGCGAATGCTGTGATAATGAGCAAAGCGTGCGGAGCGTATTTGGTTCGTCCGCAATGCCCAAATAAAAGTTCTGTAAATTGTATGTGAATTACAAAAAATTAACACAACTTTACAAAACCACGATAGAAGCACCCCGCCCGGGCATGATACTCTGTCTTTCGGAAAGGAGAACGAAAAAGATGTTTAAGATGTTAAATCCGAGACGGTTTTATCATGCCGTTGGAAAGAAGAAGTTTCTGGAATTTATCCTGCTGGCCGTATTTATCTTATTCTTTTACGGACCGCTGTTGAATATGCTGATGTTAGCGTTTGCAAATGAATATAATGTGCCGTCAGTACTTCCACAGGAGTGGGGCTTTAAGTGGTGGGGGTATGTGTTCGGACAGAAGAGTCTGGTGTCTTCGATGATCCAGTCCTTTATCATCGCGATTGCGACGACTGTGATCTCGATGATCTTCTGTATTCCGGCGGCGTACTCACTGGCGAGATTTCAGTATCCGGGAAGAAAAGTATTTATGCTGTCCTTCCTGCTGACCAATGCATTCCCAAAGCTGGGCATCTACACTTCCATCGCCGTTTTATTTTACAAATACGGACTGATGGGAACATATGCCGGAGTAATTATCATTCACATGATCAACTCCATGATGTTTATGGTATGGCTGCCCTCGAGTGCGTTCCGCAACGTACACCGGCAGCAGGAGGAAGCTGCGAGGGATGCTGGTGCAAGTCCGGTCCGTACCTTCTTCAAGGTGACACTGCCGATGGCGATGCCGGGAATCGCAGTTGCCACCCTGTACACCTTCCTTGGTTCCATGGAAGAGGCACAGGGAACGATGCTGGTAGGTCTTGCAAGAATCCAGACCATGCCGGTAGCCATGTACGGAATCGTGCTTGACAGCTCCGCGATCCAGATCGGTGCGGTATTTGCCATTCTGCTGATCATTCCGTCGGCACTGCTGATCTTTGTGATGAGAAAATATATCGGACCGGAAGCAATTGCCGGTGGTTTCAAGATGAAGTAAAAAGTGAAAGAATATCCAGGAGGATAGAAAGGAGTTAGTATGGAAGAACGAAAAGTAAAACTGGAATTAAAAGATATGGCAAAAAAATATGATAACGGAGACGGTGTGGAACACATTAATCTGAAAGTGTACGAAGGAGAAATCGTAACCCTCCTCGGACCTTCCGGATGTGGTAAATCCACGATCTTAAGAACCATCGGTGGGTTCATGGATGTGACTGACGGGGATATTCTGGTGGACGGACAGTCCATTGTGAATCTGCCACCGGAAAAAAGACCGACCGCTATGGTGTTTCAGAGTTATAATCTCTGGCCGCATATGACCATCTATGAAAATCTGGCATTCGGCTTAAAACTGCGGAAGGTTCCGAAAAAGGAGATAGATGCAGAGATTAAAAAGATGCTGGAACTGGTTTCCATGAGCGGTTTTGAGAAAAAATATCCGGGACAGCTCTCCGGTGGTCAGCAGCAACGAATCGCGATTGCCCGCTCCCTGTTGTTAAAACCATCGCTGTTACTGTTGGACGAGCCATTTTCCGCACTGGATGCGAAGATCCGCCAGCAGATGCGTGAGGAGCTGAAAAAGATCCAGAGCGACCTCGGTATCACGGTTATTTTCGTAACCCATGACCAGGAGGAGGCGATGGCACTGTCCCACCGGATCGTGGTTATGAACAAAGGAAAATTTGATCAGGTAGGAACACCGGGAGAAATCTACGACAGCCCGGCAACCCTTCATGTGGCATCCTTCATCGGGGAGATGAACTTTATCCGGAATGGCGGCAGCACGATTGCAGTCCGTCCGGAGGATATCGTAGTCAACAAGGGACACGGTCCGATGGAAGCAGTTGTCCGCACGATCATGATGCTCGGTCATTATGTGGTTCTGACAGTACAGCGTGGAAATGAGATCATCAAATGTTATGTCGACCGGGAACTGAGTGATCAGCTTCGCGAGGGAGATCTGGTAAATCTCACGATCGGAAAACACACGGTATTTTCCCAGGCTGCGTAAGACAGTGAGACAATAAGCCGGGGGCAGCTAATGTCTGCTTCTGACATCATCATATAGAAGAATCCATAACAAAAGCAAATGAGGAGAAATGAAAAAATGAAAATGAAAAAAGTAATGGCAGCGATGCTTGCCGGAATGATGCTGGTATCTATGGCAGGATGTGGAACAGGTGCACAGGGAGGTTCTGACGGTGCAGGTACAGACAGTGCACAGACACAGGAAAGTACAGATGGAAAATCAACACTGACGATCTGGGCCAGTGGTTCTGATAATGTACGTCAGGTTTTTGAGGCACTGATCGATGATTTTAATAATAATTCCGAATATGCAGACAAATATCAGGCAGAACTGCAGTTTATGCTGAGTGGTACCGGAGCACAGTCCATGACAGATATGCTGGCAGCCGCTTACAAAGCAAAACAGACGGATACAGATTATGATCTGGTAGATCTGGGTGGTGATGATCTGTCCAAAGTGATTTCCCAGATCGGAGAGGAAGCTTTTGTAAAACTGGATAAGAACAAAATCCCGAATTCTGAAAATGTAGAAGCAAAAAGCGCTCTGGCAACGGATTATGTACAGCCTTATCGTGGAACTACCGTTATTCTGGCTTACGATTCCGAAAAAGTACCGACACCGCCGAAGACTATGGATGAGCTGGTACAGTGGATGAAGGATAACCCGGGAAGATTCGCCTACAATGCACCGGGAACCGGTGGAGCCGGAGATTCTTTCGTGCGTACTTCCGTATACAACTACATGCCGGAAGAGGCGATTACCTCTGACGATCCTTCCTGGGAAGACCAGTGGACCGAAGGATTTGACTTCCTGAAATCCATTCACCCGTATATGTATCAGTCCGGCGGTTCTGTGGTTTACCCGAGCAAAAACCAGGGAACTCTGGACCTGCTGAACCAGGGTGAGATCGATATGTGTCCGAACTGGGCAGATATGGTACTGTCCCAGAGAGCGGAAGGAACCTTAAAAGACACCATTAAGATCACACAGATCGATCCGTCTCTGACCGGTTCTCTCCAGTCTCTGGCAATCCCGACCTTCGGTTCCAACGAAGAAGGCGCTTACGCATTCATGAACTACATCCTTACCACAGATGCACAGGAGATTCTGGTAAAACAGATGGCAGCAATTCCGCTGATCGATACCGCACAGCTGGATATGACCGGTTATGAAGATGTGGAAAGCCTGGATGTCAGCAACTTCCGTATCATGTCTATCGGAGATCTGTCTACAGACTTCAACGAAAAATGGGATAACGAGATCGGAACTCTGAACTAGAGTCAGATCCAAAGGAGCAAATATGAAGAATAAGACAAAAGGACTGCTGGCAGCGTACGGAATGGTGCTGCCGGCATTCCTGGTAGTAATGCTGACAGTCGCTTATCCGATCGTATCCGCAGTGATCCAGAGTTTTCAGGATGAGGATACCGGCGCATTTACCACAGCAAACTATACCTACTTTTTTACCGAAACCGCACAGAGAAACAACCTGCTGTACACCCTGTTTGTCGTCATCGTGACGGTTGTGATCGCCATTGTGCTGGCATATCTTCTGGCACTGTATCTGCGGTTTGTCAAATCCCGGATCTCGAGAGCCATCGGCATGCTGTACCTGCTTCCGCGATTTGTACCGACCATGTGTGCCGTGTATGCGATGATCACGATCATCCGTGATTCGGGACTGATCAACCGGATCGGTCTGCTGTTCGGACTGGACATCAAGCTGGGGCTGATGTATCATGCAAGTGGTATCATCGTGATGAATATGTGGTTTAATATCCCGTTTGCAACCATGATGATCGCCGCAGGACTGGGAGCGATCCCGGATTCGATCATTGAGGCATCGAGAGACAGCGGTGCGGGAAGATGGAAAACCTTCACCAGCATGATCCTGCCACTGTCCATGAAAGATGTGGTGGTGGCATCCACGTTTGTATTTATGTCCAATGTGGGTTCCTTTACCACTCCGTACCTGATGGGCGGCAACTCACCGAAGATGCTCGGTATCGCTCTGTACGATCAGTTTAACAAATATCTGTCCTACAATCGTTCCGCAGCACTGTCTGTGATCATGTTCCTGATCTGTTCAGTGTCTGCAGCAGTTTATATCTATACAAATCTGAAAGAAAAGGACTGGGAAAAATAATGGGAGAGACTATGATAACCGCCCATTCCGGAGCGGACGGAACGAAAGAAAACAGTCTGGAATTCGTAGCGTATGCGATGCAGACAGGAGCCGATGCACTGGAAGTAGATGTACGGATGGGAGAAAACGGAATTCTGATTCTGTCCCACGATAAGACAGATGAAGATGCAGTACGTCTTGCTGATGTATTCCGTATGATGGGAAAATATCCGGGGATGCGGATCAACTGCGATCTGAAAGAGTGTGGGCTGGAAGTGGCGGTTCGTCAGCTGGCCCTGATATCCGGACTGAAGACAGAGCAGATCCTTTATTCCGGAAGTGTCCGTCCGGTTCCGGTGACAGAATCCTGTATCTGGAGAGATGTGGAAGTGTTCTGGAACATCGAGGAATATCTTCCGGATATTTATAAGGAACAAAAAGAGGATCTTCTTTTTGAACAGGCGGCATACAAAATCAGCAGAGCCTGCAGAAAATACGGAATACATACCGTGAATGTAAATGAAAAGATTGCCACAGAAGAATTTATCCGTGTGACCGGTGAAAATGATATTGATCTGTCCGTCTGGACCGTCAATGATGAGGAACGGTTCCGGGAGCTTCTGGGACAGGGCGTAAAAAATATAACAACAAGAAATGTGAAGATGGCATGTGAAGTCAGAAGCTGTGAAAAAAGCAGCTGATGACCTGAGAAAAGTCCGGAAACCGGAAAAATCACCGGTTATTTCCGGGCTTTTTTCGATTTGTGAGAACAATACCAAAAACACCTCGCGGGATATTATCAGTGAACGAATCAGAAACATACCGAAAAACTATGTTTATGGCGAAAATGAATTGACAAATGTACCTTCCTTTGCTAACATGATAAAGTATGATTGTTAAAAAATCAGGCCAAATAAGGAGGAGAAAGAGTAAAATGAAAAGATTCAAAAAACTTGTATCTGTACTTACTCTGACAGCGATGCTTGCAGCAAGTCTGACAGCCTGTGGCGGAAAAGATCCGGTTGCAGAAGATGACAGTACAGCAGGCACAACCACTGCCGACAGCAGTACAGCTACCACAGAGACTTCTGGTGACAGCACATTTACCTATGCCATCTCCGGGGACCCTACAGAGACTGTCAATGTTATTACAACATCTGACCGTTGGGGATTATCTACTGTAAAGATGATCTACTCCCCACTGTATATGAATAATGCCGATGGGATTAACTGGTTCCTGGCTACAGATTATAGCGTATCCGATGACAATCTGACCTATACATTTAAACTGAGAGATGATGTGAAATGGTCTGACGGTGAACCATTTACCGCAGATGACGTGGTATTCACATACGAAGCCATGGAACAGGAGGATAACCTTGGCTGGGCTTATTCTCAGCTGGTTTACGATCAGGGAACGGTAAAAGTGGAAAAAGTGGATGACTACACCGTATCTTTCACATTCCCGTTCGTAACACCTACGGCTATCGAGATGTTAAGTCAGATTTTCATTATGCCCGAGCACATCTACAAAGATGTCACAGATTTTGAGCATAACGATTACAACATGAACTCCGTAGGAACCGGTCCTTACAAACTGGTAGACTATCAGTCAGGCTCATATCTGAAATTCGAAGCAAACGAGAATTATTATAAGGGCGAACCATCAATCAAAAATGTTGTATTCCAGATTATCGAGAACGCAGACACAGCAATCCTTGCCCTGCAGAATGGTGAAGTAGATGCTTACCAGATGACACCACAGCAGGTGAAAAAACTGGATCTGGATGCAAGCAACCTGACTGCTTATTCTTACACAGAGGGTCGTGTCGGTTACCTGCAGATCAACTGCAACCGTGTAACAGACGAAAACGTTCGTAAAGCCCTGCTGTTTGCCATGGACAGAAAAGCAATGGATGATGCAGCCTTCGAATCTGACGAATACTACAGCATTCCGTATACCTTCCTGCCAACCAACAGCCAGTTCTACACAGAAGACGGTGTGGAAAAATACGAGCAGGATGTAGACAAAGCAAAGAGTATGTTAGAGGAAGCCGGTGTGAGTGGTCTGAAACTGAAACTGGGTTACATCTCCAGTGATGCCGTACAGTCCGCACAGGCACTGCTGATTCAGGAACAGCTGCAGGAAGTTGGTGTGACGGTAGAACTTGCCGGCGGAGACGGAACAGCCATTGCAAACGCAATGAAGGATCCGGATAACGAGTACGATATGTATCTGGGCGGTTATATTATGGGTATTGACCCGGATACCTTCTCCAGCCTGTTTGAAAATGATGGTGCTTACAACTACATGCACTACAGTGGATACGATACCATCGATCAGCTGTTTGAGGAAGGTCGTTCTGAATTGGATGAGTCTGCAAGAAAGGAAACCTATGCAAAACTGCAGGCAGCTGTCCAGGATACAGGTGCTTTCTATCCGATCATTTCCAACAACAAGATCCTGGTTGTAAACAACAGAATCCAGGGTGTGGAAGATGCAGGACTTGTTCCGGTATATACCTTCGAGGATACTTCCAGTCTGAAAATTGCTGAATAAGTAATCATCAAAGATTAGACACTATTTATAATGAGGGCGGAATTCTTCTGAAACAGGCGAAGAGTTCCGCTTTTTGGGCTTAAGAATGAAAAACAAAAGGAGAAAAAGGTATGGCAAAGTATATTTTCAAACGTATTCTTACTGCGATCCCACTGATCATCGTGATCACGATCCTGTGTTTTTCTCTGATTCATCTGGCACCGTATGATGCAATTGATGCCATGACAACTCCAAAGATGTCTCCGGAGATGGTACAGATGATCCGTGAAAAATACGGCTATGATCAGCCGGTCTATGTGCAGTATATCCGCTGGCTGGAAGGAATCCTGAATGGAAACTTCGGCTATTCTATCGTGACAAAAACGAATATTTTCGATGAGCTGGCGACAAGAATCCCGAACACGATCAAGCTGGTGCTGCCGTCTTATCTGACTGCCTATGTGATCTCAATCGTGCTGGGCCTGGTGGCCGGTTCTCACAAAAACAAATGGCTGGACAAACTGATCGACGGGATCTGTTCCCTGTGGATCGCGATGCCGACTTTCTGGGTAGCGATGCTCTTTATCTATCTGTTCGGCTATAAACTGCGGATCCTTCCGATCCTTGGCATGCATACGGTAGGCGTGAATACCTTGTCTGATTTCCTGTTGCATTTTATTACACCGTATCTGGTGCTGACACTGGCATTTATCCCGGACAATGTGCGTTATGTGCGTTCTTCCACGATCACACAGTACTCCGAGGATTATGTTATGGTACAGAAGGCATTTGGTGCTTCCAAAGCAGAGATCATGTTCAAACATGTCTGTAAGAACGTACTGCTTCCGGTTATCACAAAACTGGGTATGGCATTGCCAACGCTGGTAACAGGTGCGGTTATCACGGAAACCGTATTCAGCTGGCCGGGTATCGGACCGTATTTTATCAAGGCGGTACAGGGTATGGACTATCCGATTGTTATGATCGTTTTGATATTGTCTTCCACCCTGGTAGTCCTGGGAAACCTGCTGTCCGATATTTTATACTGCGTGACAGATCCGCGTATCAGAAAGATGGGGTAATCGTATGGCAATGAATCATTCTCAAAAAAAACGTCTGGAAAATGTCTGGGAGGCATTAAAACACGACAAAATCGCAATATTTTCTATTATCTTCCTTGCACTGATCCTGATATTATCCTTACTGGCTCCGGTACTCCCGCTGGAACCGAATAAAACCGATGTCGCTCATATGTTAGAGGCACCAAGCAGTGCCCATATTTTCGGAACCGATGAAGTGGGTCGTGATTATCTGGCACGTGTTATCTACGGAGGCCGTGTGTCCCTGCTGGTCGGCGTGCTTGCCATGCTGATGAGTGTGACCATCGGTGTCACTGTTGGGATCCTTGCCGGTTATCTCGGCGGTATCATAGATGGTATCCTGATGCGGATCGTTGACATTCTGCAGTCCATTCCGTGGCTGATTCTGGTTACGGTTATCAGTATTTTCTTCAAACAGGGACTGGTGTCCATTATTATCGTGATCGGATTCTTCTCCTGGATGGAAATTGCCCGCCTGGTGCGTGCGGAGGTTATGTCCGTCAAAGAGAGGGAGTACGTCCTCTATGCGGATTTTGCCGGCGTGCCGTTATTTAAAATGGTACTCCGTCATCTGATTCCTTCGGTACTGCCGACGATCATCATCGCAGCGACCACCAGTATCTCCAATGCGATCATGACAGAGTCGTCCCTGAGTTTCTTAGGGATAGGTATTCAGGAACCGCTGTCTTCCTGGGGAAAATTACTGCAGAGTGCGCAGAGTAACCTGCAGAATGCCGTTTACATGGCGATCATCCCCGGTCTTTTGATCATGCTGACCATCTTTGCGTTCAACAAACTGGGCAATCTGCTTCGGATCTATGTAGATCCCCGTGTCATGGACGCAGGCAAATAGGAGGAGTGGAGATGAAAGAAAACAGAGTATTAACCATAGACAATCTGACCACTACGTTTGAGAGTCACAAACAGAAGATTCAGGCGGTGCGCGGTGTCTCCCTCCATGTGGATGAAGGAGATATTCTGGCTATTGTAGGAGAGTCCGGAAGTGGGAAAAGTGTAACTATGAAGTCGGTCATGGGACTTCTCGGAGAAAATGCAGATGTGCAGGCAGATTATCTGGAACTGCTGCAGAAGGATCTGCTGTCCATGTCTGAAAAAGAAAAACGGAAAATGCGTGGAAAAGATATGGCAATGATCTTCCAGGATCCGATGACTGCCCTGAATCCGCTGAAAAAGATCGGGTATCATATGATCGAGGTACTCCGACGTCATCAGAACCTGAGCAAGGCAGAAGCAAGAAAAGTAGCCATCGATATGCTGGGAAAGGTAGGAATCCCGTCGGCAGAAAGCCGGATGGATCAGTATCCCCATGAATTTTCCGGTGGTATGAGACAGCGTGTCATGATCGCAATGGCACTGTGCTGCCAGCCGCGGCTGCTGATCGCCGATGAACCGACAACCGCACTGGATGTAACGATCCAGGCGCAGATCCTGCAGCTTCTCAAACAGTTAAATGAAAATGAGCAGATGAATATTATTCTGATCACCCACGATCTCGGGGTGGTAGCTTCTCTGGCGAAACGGATCGAAGTGATGTACGGGGGTCTGATCATGGAAGAGGGAACCACAGAAGAGATCTTCGAACATCCGACCCATCCGTACACGAGAGCACTGCTTCATGCGATTCCAAAATGTGAGAGCGGATGTCGGGAACGTCTCGAACCGATCCCTGGTATGGCACCGTCTCTGGCGAATCCGCCGGCGGGATGTCCATTTGTGACCCGCTGCCGGTTTGCATGTGAGGAATGTAAGAAAGGGATCCCGTCCATGCGGGCATATTCCGATACCCAGTCCTCCAGATGTATCTTCACAAAAGAAGAACTGGACGAGAAAGAGAAGAAAGAAGAGGAGAAATAATATGGAAACAAAAGAACAATATCTTCTGGAAGCGAAGAATCTGTCCAAGTATTTCCCGGTCAAAAATTTCTTCGGAAAACTGGTACAGGAAGTACGGGCGGTGGACCGTGTGAACCTTTCTATTAAAAAAGGAGAAACCTTCGGTCTGGTGGGAGAGTCCGGCTGTGGAAAGTCCACACTGGGACGTACTTTGATCCGTATGTATGAGCCGACCGATGGAATCTTAACCTACGACGGCCACGATATCACAAAGACAAAGGGGAAAGAACTCCTTGCATATCATAAAAGAATGCAGATTATTTTTCAGGATCCTTATTCTGCGCTAGATCCCCATCAGAATGTAAGAGAGATCATGGCCGAACCGATTTCTGTCTTTGAAAAACTTCCGGAAAAAGAGATGGATGAGCGGATCGTAAGCCTTCTCGAAAAAGTAGGTATGAAGGCAGACGATATGGAAAAATATGCCTATGAGTTTTCCGGCGGACAGCGTCAGCGTATCGGTATCGCAAGAGCCTTATCCGTCCATCCGGAATTCCTGCTCTGCGATGAGCCGATCTCCGCACTGGACGTATCGATCCAGGCACAGGTTGTCAACGTGCTGGAAGATCTGCAGCAGGAACTGGGACTGACTTACCTGTTTGTGGCACATGATCTGTCCATGGTGCGCCATATTTCCGACAGGATCGGTGTGATGTACCTTGGTAAGATCGTGGAGAGCGGAGAAAGCGATGAAGTGTATGACAATCCATGCCACCCATACACTCGGGCATTGCTGGCCTCCATTCCGATCGCAGATCCCAAGCGGGCACTCAGTCTGGAACACTGCGGCATCGAGGGAGATCTTCCGAGTCCGTTGCATGTTCCGTCCGGCTGTCGTTTCCATACACGCTGTCCTTATGCGACCGATCAGTGCAGACAGCAGGAACCGGAACTGGAAGAGAGAACACCGGGCCATATGGTGGCATGCTGGAAAAAATAAAAAGAGTGAGGAACAGATAGAAATATGCTTTCAAAAGAATATTACCGAACTTATGTCCAGATCCTGAAAGATGAACTGGTGCCGGCGATGGGATGTACCGAGCCTATCGCCATCGCTTATGCGGGAGCTGTTGCCAGAAAGACACTGGGAGCCCTGCCGGAGCGGGTGGAGGTTGCGGTCAGCCGAAATATTATAAAAAATGTAAAAAGCGTGGTTGTTCCACATACCGGTGGACTGCGTGGAATCGAAGCCGCCGCAGCTGCCGGAATCGTGGCAGGAGATGCTGCGAAGGAACTGGAGGTCATCTCCCATGTGGAACAGGAAGACATCGAAGCAATGGGGACCTTCCTGAAGGAGGTTCCGTGCAGTGTCTGTGAGGCATCCTCTGATCTGATCTTTGATATTCAGATTACTTTATATCACGGAGAAGATAGAGCGAGTGTACGGATCACCGATTTCCACACGAATCTGGTGCATGTATCCAGAAACGGGGAGATTCTTCTGGCAAAAGAGATTACCGGAAAAGAAGAATCCGCACTGGCAGACAAATCGACGCTTACCATAGAAAAAATCTTTGCATTTGCAAAGGAAGTGGACCTTGCAGATGTCCGGGAAGTACTGGAACGTCAGGTTCGTTACAACATGGCGATCGCCGAGGAAGGGCTCTGTGGTAATTATGGAGCCAATATCGGAAAGGTTCTATTGGCCACTTACGGCGATCAGGATGTCAAGGTGCGCGCCAAAGCCATGGCGGCTGCCGGTTCCGATGCAAGAATGAACGGCTGTGAACTTCCGGTAGTGATCAATTCCGGAAGCGGCAACCAGGGAATCACAGCTTCTGTCCCGATCGTGGTTTTTGCAAAAGAACTGCAGGTATCGGAAGAGACGATGTACCGGGCTCTGGTGATCTCAAATCTAGCAACGATCCATATCAAAGAAGGAATCGGCAGACTTTCCGCATATTGCGGTGCAGTAGGAGCCGGATGTGGCTGTGGCGCAGGGATCGCCTACCTGTACGGAGACGGTCAGAAAGAGGGCGAACATGCCATTGTCAACGGTCTTGCTATTGTATCAGGTATGATCTGCGACGGAGCGAAAGCATCCTGCGCAGCAAAGATCGCATCCTCTGTAGACGCGGGAATCCTTGGTTACTTTATGTATAAGAACGGACAGCAGTTTATCGGCGGTGACGGTATCGTAAAAAAAGGAGTGGAAAATACGATCCGCTGTGTGGGCAAACTGGCATCTGAGGGTATGCTCGAGACAGACCGGGAGATCGTCCATCTGATGATCCACGGATAATACATACAGAAAAATAAGCTCCTTTTGCATGAAAAGAACGGTTAGTTACATGAAACCGAAACGCAAAGGGGGCTTTACTTTTTGGACAAAACGTGATAAAAGTATAGAGGAGTAACTATTCGGTAAGAATATCCTGTGAGTTCTTTTGACAGGAACTGTTGAAAGAACTCACAGGATATGCAGACAAAAATTCAGGGCTGTTTTAGAGAAAACAGCCCTTTTTGGGCGTTTTTCAGGAGGTAAAAAACATGACAAAGATTGACATTATTTCAGGATTTTTAGGAGCCGGAAAAACAACACTGATTAAAAAACTGCTTTCTGAAGCTTTAAAAGGCGAGCAGGTAGTGCTGATTGAAAATGAATTTGGAGAGATCGGTATTGACGGAGGATTCTTAAAAGACTCCGGTATCGAGATCCGTGAGATGAACTCCGGATGTATCTGCTGTTCTCTGGTAGGTGATTTCGGAACTTCTCTGAAAGAAGTGATCACAACGTATCATCCGGATCGTATTATCATCGAGCCGTCAGGCGTAGGCAAACTGTCGGATGTCATCAAAGCGGTAAAAGGTGTGGATGTGGACTGCGAGATCAGCCTGAACAGCTATACAACCGTAGCGGATGTAAACAAATGCAAAATGTATATGAGAAACTTCGGTGAGTTCTTCGAGAACCAGTTACAGTATGCAAGAACGATTATTTTAAGCCGTACCGATACACCGAAGGCTACCGAAGAGAAAGTAGCCAAAGCAGTCGCTCTGATCCGCGAAGTGAACAAGGATGCAGTGATCATCACCACTCCAATCGAAAAACTGGACGGTGCACAGATTCTGGAAGCTATGGAGCAGGGCAGAGAAGAAGACGAAGATTTCTGCCCGGTATGCGGTGGACACCACGATCATGAGCATCACCATGACGATGAGTGCGGGCATGATCACGACCATGAGCATCATCATCACGACCACGATGATGAGTGCGGATGCGGACATGACCACGATCATGAGCATCACCATGACGACGAGTGCGGATGCGGACATGATCATGACCATGAACATCATCATCACGACCATGACGATGAGTGCGGATGCGGACATGACCACGATCACGAACATCATCACCATGATGGCGAGTGTGGATGCGGTCACGATCATCATCATCACCATGCGGATGAAGTATTTACAAGCTGGGGTCGTGAGACTGCTAAGAAATATACAAAAGAAGAGATCGAAGCTGCACTGAAGAAACTGTCAGAAGCAGAAGATCTTGGTGTGATCCTTCGTGCTAAAGGTATGGTGGACGGAAAAGACGGACAGTGGATCTACTTTGATATGGTTCCGGAAGAGTATGAGGTACGCACCGGTACTCCACAGATCACAGGTAAGATCTGTGTGATCGGTTCCAAGATGGCAGAAGACAAAATTGCTGAAATTTTTGGAGTGAATGAGTAATGATGAAGAGAGATGTTCCCGTATATTTAATTACAGGATTTTTAGAGAGTGGCAAAACCCAGTTTCTGGATTTTACCATTCATCAGAGTTATTTTCAGATTCCGGACAAAACGCTTCTGATTCTCTGTGAAGAGGGAGAAGAGGAGTACGATGAGGAAAGCCTGAAGAAAATGAATACGGTGATTGAGATCATCGAAGACCCGGAAGACTTTAACGCGGATACCCTGCAGATGTTGAATAAAAAACATCAGCCTGGCAGAGTCCTGGTAGAGTACAATCCGCTGTGGTCTGTAGATAAGTTCTATCAGACTGATATGCCACGTTACTGGGATCTGGCACAGCATATCGTAACCGTGGATGCCAGCACCTTCCAGATCTATATGAACAATATGAAATCCTTGTTCATGGAGATGATCCGAAATGCGGATCTGGTAATTTTCAACCGATGTCAGGATGAACATCCGCTGGCAAACTTCCGCCGCAGCGTCAAAGTTGTCAATTCCAGAGCGGAAGTGGTATTTGAAAATGAAGAGGGCGAGATCGACGATATTTTCCAGGATGAGATGCCGTATGATATGAACGCGGATATCATTGATATCGAAGATATCGATTATGGTATCTGGTATGTGGATATGATGGATAACCTGGACAAATATGTGGATAAGACCGTCCGTTTCAAAGGACAGGTGTTGAAAAGTCGTGAGCTGAACGCAGGATTTTTCGTGCCCGGACGTATGGCGATGACCTGCTGTGCGGACGATACCCAGTTTATCGGCTATATCTGTAAGAATCCGGCAGCCAAGAGACTGCGGATCGGCAGCTGGGTAACGGTAACTGCAAAAGTTAAAGACGAATTTATGGAAGTATACAACGGCAGAGGTCCGGTATTGTACGCAACAGAGATTGAAGCGGCAGAAAAACCGGAGCAGGAGCTGGTATACTTCGGCTGATGAAGGAGTTATCATTATGTATCTGATCGTAGGCCTGGGCAATCCGGGAAAACAGTATGAAAATACCCGCCATAACGTGGGATTTGACGCGGTTGATCTTCTGGTGGATGAGTATCGCGTACCCTCTTCGGGAAAACAACATAAGGCAATGTACGGAAAGGGCGTGATCGCGGGTCAGAAAGTGATCCTGGCGAAACCGCTGACCTACATGAACCTGAGCGGGGAATCAGTGAGAGCCCTGGTAGACTATTATAAGATCGATCCGGAAGAAGAACTGATCGTGATCTATGATGATATCAGTCTGGAACCGGGAAAGATCCGGATACGGAAAAAAGGAAGTGCGGGCGGCCATAACGGGATCAAAAATATTATCGCACAGCTGGGCACCCAGAACTTCCAGAGAATCAAAGTTGGAGTCGGAGAAAAGCCGAAGGGCTGGGATCTGGCAGATTATGTGCTGGGACACTTTTCCAAAGAAGACCGGGGACTGGTGGATGACGCGCTGAAACGCGCGGCAGGGGCCGTGGAACTGATGGTACAGGGAGAAGTGGATCAGGCGATGAATCAGTTTAACTAGAAAGGGAAAACGATGGATGCATTCGTACAACCATTATATGAACTGGCCGATTTTGATGCGATCATAAGACAACTGAAGAAACCGGGAATCGTACAGGTTTCCGGATGCCTGGACTCCCAGAAAGCTCATTTTACCAATGGGCTTCTCCGGGAGTTTCCTTTTCGACTGATCGTTGCGGAAAATGATCTGAAAGCCAAGGCATTTTATGAGGATTTTCGGCTGTATGATCCGGAAGTACTGTATTATCCGGCGAGGGATCTGATCTTTTATCAGGCAGATATCCATGGTAATCTTCTTACCAGACAACGGATCCAGGTGCTTCGCGCACTGCTGGAGCGGGAAGAAGTGACGATCGTTACTTCAATCGACAGCTGCCTGGACTGTCTGGTGCCGCTCGCCGTGTGGAAGGAAAAAGTAATAAAGATTCGCAATGACAGCGAGATTGACCTGGATCGGATGAAAAGACATCTGTTGGAACTCGGGTATGAATGGGCGGCGCAGGTAGAGGTTCCGGGACAGTTTTCTATCCGTGGTGGAATCATGGATGTATTTTCTCTGACCGAGGATAATCCGTGGCGTATCGAACTGTGGGGAGATGAGGTGGATTCCATCCGCAGTTTTGATGCGGAAAGCCAGCGCTCGATCGAGAATCTGGAGGAGATTACGATCTATCCGGCGACGGAAGTGGTGCTGGATAAGGAGACGATCCGACAGGGCATCAAAGCCATTGAAAAAGAGGCGCAAAAGAGTCAGAAGAAGTTCCGGGACGAGATGAAGACAGAGGAAGGGGCGAGAGTCCGCCAGATCGCCGCTGAATTAAAAGACCAGTTAGAAGAGATGGAGCATATTGCCGGAGCAGAAAGTTTTGTCCGGTATTTTTATAAGAAAACAGAATCGTTATTGGAATATCTGCCGGAGAACACGCTGGTTGTGATCGACGAGCCGAACCAGTTGACAGAACATGCCAAGACAACAGAAGAAGAATTCCGGGAGAGCATGATTCACCGTCTGGAAAAGGGGTATCTTCTGCCCGGACAGATGGAAGTGATCCGAAACCATCAGGAAGTAGTGCATCAGTTTCATCAGATGCATACACTGTCGTTGTCCACGATGGAGCCACGGGGAACCGGGTGGAACTTCACTATGGAGATGCAGCTGACTGTAAAATCGGTCAACCCGTACAACAACAGTTTTGAGATGCTGGTAAAAGATCTGTTGCGCTGGAAAAAATCCGGTTACCGGATGCTGTTGTTATCCCCTTCGCGAACAAGAGCGGCCAGACTGGCAAAAGATCTGCAGGATCAGGAGCTGTCAGCTTTTTACAGTGAGGATCCGGAAGAACTGATCCAGCCGGGACAGATCAAGGTCACCTGGGGACGGGTAAGCCGTGGCTTCGAGTATCCGATGGTCAAATACGTGGTGATCTCGGAGACGGATATTTTCGGCAAAGAAAAGAAGAAAAAACGGAAAAAATCCCAGTACAGCGGAAAGCAGATCCAGAGCTTTTCGGAGCTTTCCGTAGGAGACTTTGTGGTTCATGAAAACCACGGGCTGGGCGTGTACCGCGGCATCGAGAAGATGGAAGTGGATGGTGTGGTGAAAGACTATATCAAGATCGAGTATGCAGGAAAAAGTAACCTGTATATTCTCGCCACCCAGCTGGATGTCCTGCAAAAATATGCCGGTTCTGATGCGGCAAAGACACCGAAGTTAAACAAACTCGGCGGACAGGAATGGAAGAAGACAAAGACGAAGGTCCGCGGAGCTGTAAAGAATATCGCAAAAGATCTGGTGGCACTGTATGCAGCCAGACAGCAGGAAGCCGGTTTCCGCTATGGACCGGATACGGTATGGCAGCGGGAATTTGAAGAGATGTTTCCATTTGAAGAGACGGAGGATCAGCTGCAGGCGATCGAGGCGGCAAAGCAGGATATGGAGAGCCCGAAGATCATGGATCGGCTGATCTGCGGAGATGTGGGCTACGGGAAGACGGAGATTGCGATCCGTGTGGCATTTAAGGCGATCCAGGAGGGAAAACAGGTGGTTTATCTGGTTCCGACCACGATCCTTGCACAGCAGCATTACAATACATTTGTACAGCGGATGAAGGATTTTCCGGTGCGCGTGGACCTTCTGTGCCGGTTCCGTACCGCCAGCCAGCAGAAAAAGACGATCGGGGATCTGAAAAAAGGTCTGGTGGATATTCTGATCGGCACCCATCGGGTGTTGTCCAAAGATGTGCAGTTTAAAGATCTGGGACTGCTGATCATCGATGAGGAACAGCGCTTTGGTGTTACTCACAAAGAAAAGATTAAGCAGATGAAACAGAATATCGATGTCCTGACCCTGACAGCGACGCCGATTCCGCGAACTCTTCACATGAGTCTGATCGGAATCCGGGATATGAGTGTTCTGGAAGAAGCTCCACAGGACCGTACACCGATCCAGACCTATGTGATGGAATATAACGATGAGATGGTACGGGAGGCGATCAGCCGGGAACTGGCACGCGGTGGTCAGGTGTATTATGTATACAATCGTGTCAACAACATTGAAGAGATTACCAATCAGATCCGAAAACTGGTTCCGGAGGCGAGCGTGGCATTTGCCCACGGACAGATGAGCGAGCGTGAACTGGAAAAGATCATGTATGGATTTATTAACGGAGAGATCGATGTTCTGGTCTCCACAACCATCATCGAGACGGGGCTGGATATCTCGAATGCCAATACCATGATCATCCATGATGCGGATCAGATGGGACTTTCTCAGTTGTATCAGCTGAGGGGAAGAGTAGGACGGTCGAATCGGACCGCATACGCGTTTCTGATGTACCGGAGAAATAAGATGTTAAAAGAAATCGCAGAAAAACGCCTCCATGCGATCCGTGAATTTACCGAACTCGGAAGCGGCATCAAGATCGCGATGCGTGATCTGGAACTGCGTGGTGCGGGCAATCTTCTGGGAGCGGAACAGCACGGTCACATGGAAGCGGTAGGGTACGATCTCTACTGTAAGATGCTGAATGAAGCCGTACAGGAAGCAAAGGGAATCGAAGTACAGGAAGACTTTGAGACGACGATCGACCTGCAGATCAATGCGTACATTCCGGAAAAATATATTCCGAATGAATACCAGAAGCTGGATATTTACAAACGGATCGCGGCGATCGAAAACCGGGAAGAGTATGAGGATATGATGGAAGAACTGCTGGACCGTTTTGGAGAACCGCCGAAGATGGTGCAGAACCTCCTCGCAGTGGCAAGCCTGAAAGCCATGGCTCACCGGATCTATCTGACCGAAGTTAAGCAGCTTGATGACAGCCTGAAACTTACCATGTATGAGCGGGCGAAGATTAACACAGCGAAGATACCGGAGATCCTGAATCAGTATCCGGAAGAACTGCAGTTTAAAGTCGAAACAAATCCGTATTTTCTGTATCGTCCGAGAAACCGAAAGGCAAAGGAAGCAGTGCCGATGCAGGAGAAGGCGACTGAATTACTGACGGTCATGCAGTGTCTGGTATAAGTGCAGGCAAATTCCTGAGAACAGGAAAACAAGAGAAGAGCGCTTGGTTACTGTTTACTGGCAATATCCCGCGAGGCGTTTTTTGTGAGTGAAAGTCACAGAAAACCCGAGACATATCGCGCGAGTTTATGCGGTCAGCATAAATTCTGTGCATCGCGAAGCGTGTTACTGAGAACGTAGTGAACAGTAACGAGCGCTTGTGAAAAAAGATTGAAATAAAAGGAAAAAAGTTGCCCCATAGGAGGAAATAGTCTATAATAAATGCTATTAGTGAATAAATGTACTCCCGGAGTACATAAAAGGGTAACGGAGGAAAACATGAGAAAGTTAAATAAAACCGCAGCATGTGGGATTCTGGCAGCTGCTCTTGCAGCAGGTACACTGTCCGGATGCTCAAAAGCAATTGATGGAACAAAAACCGTAGCAACTGTAGGAGATGAAAAAGTAACATTGGGTCTGGCAAGTTATATGGTAAGAGATCAGCAGGCACAGACCACGAGTTATTATAATATGCTGATGTCACAGTATGGTGTCAGCGGTTCTGCATCCAATGTGTGGGATCAGAAAGGAGACGATGGAAAAACTGTCGGGGAAAGCTCCAAAGATGGTGTCATGACGACAATTAATCAGTTGTATGTACTGAAAGCACATGCGGCAGATTATGACGTTACGATTACGGATGATGAAGAAAAAGCCATCAAAGAAGCAGCAGCGGAATTTATCAAAGATAACGATGAAAAGATCCTGAAAAAACTGGCAGTATCTGAAGACGATATTGTTACGTATCTGGAACTGGTAACGATCCGCAGCAAGATGCATGATCCGATGACTGCAGATGTAGATACCGAGGTCAGCGCCAATGAAAAAGATCAGACAAGAGTCACTATCGTAAAAGTTTCTACAGAAGGAACAGAAAAGGATGATGATGGTAATACCATTGATCTGACCGATGAAGAAAAAGCCCAGAAAAAAGACCTGGCACAGCAGGTGCTTGATAAAGTAAAAGCATCCGATGACGTGGCAAACGCAGATATGGATGCACTGGCAAAAGAGGTAGATGACAGTTTAAGTGCGACAGCACCGGCATTTACCACAGCGGGAAGTACCGATGATACACTGGATGAGGCGGTACAGGATGCAGCTCTGGAACTGAAAGACGGAGAAGTTGCTGACAGCGTGATCGAAGGCGACGACGGTTATTATGTAGTACGTCTGGATAAGATGCTGGACGAAGATGCGACAGAAAACAAAGAGAAGACGGTTATTTCAGAAAGAAAATCTGATCTGTTTGACAGCACACTGGAAGACTGGGTAAAAGAAGAAAAGATTAAAGTCAAAGATAAAGTATGGGATCAGATCACAGTCACCGACAGTGTATCTTTTGTATACAAGAGTGCCGACAGCAGCGATGATACAAAATCCAGTGACGTACAGGACAGTACAGAAGATACCTCTTCACAGGATAACAGTGAAGACACTACAACAGAAGACACAGCAGCAGAGGACAGCGCTGAGTAAATAAGATTTATAGAGAAAAAAGCGGAGGATACAGAGGATGAGTGTAGTACAGTGGACGACAGGAATCCAGCATATCGGAATTCCTACATCAGACATAGAAACAACGATCCGGTTTTACGAAGGTCTGGGATTTCAGACCATGCACACGAATCAGGTACCTGCCAACCAGGCAAAAGTTACTTTTTTGCAGCTGGGGAACCTGATGATCGAGACCTACGCCGAAGGTGGCAACGGCATTGAAGGCGCAATCAATCACTTCGCTTTAAACTGCACAGATATTCAGGCTGCTTATGCATGGATCTGTGAGCAGGGATATAAAGTGTTGTCGAATGGAATTGAAGAACTTCCATTTTGGGAAAAGGGTGTGGCTTTCTTTATTATCGAAGGACCGAATAAAGAACGGATCGAGTTCTGTGAACGGAAACAGTAATGGGACACTCCCTCTGTAAGTCCGTGGGAAGATAAAAAAGCCGATAATACTGAAATAGTGTTTTGGATATACAGAGGAAGGAGAAAACAATGACAAGACAGCAATTTGATGAACTGACAGCAAAAGGGGTAGTAATTCTGGACGGAGCCACCGGTTCCAACCTGAGAAAAGCAGGTATGCCGGTAGGCATATCTTCTGAGCAGTGGGTACTTGAAAATCCTTCAGTTTTACAGGAACTGCAGCGTGCCTATGTGGATGCCGGAAGCCAGATCGTATATGCTCCTACATTCGCAGCCAATCCTATCAGCCTGAGAAACTTTAATCTCCAGGATCGGGTAGCCGAACTGAACACAAAGCTGGTAAAGATCTGTAAAGACGGAATCGGCAACCGGGCTCTGATAGCGGGAGATATCACCACCACCGGACAGCTGATGGAGCCGAGAGGAACCCTGACTTATAATGAACTGTATGAGGCATATCAGGAACAGATGAAAGCCCTGGTGGATGCAGGAGTGGATCTGTTTGTTGCAGAGACCATGTTGAGCGTGGATGAGACGGTGGTTGCACTGGATGCAGCACAGGCAGTCTGCGATCTTCCGATGATCTGTACGCTTTCTCTGGAAGCAGACGGGAGCGCAATGTACGGAGGTAATGCCGTGGAAGCAGTTCTGACTTTACAGGAGATGGGAGCGACTGCCGTAGGACTGAACTGTTCCGTAGGTCCGGATCAGCTGGAAGCAGTAGTTGCCAGCATGAAAGAAGTGGCAACTGTTCCTATCATCGCGAAACCAAACGCAGGCATGCCGTTTATCGATGACAAAGGCGAAGCTCATTACGATATGAATGCAGATGATTTTGCAAGACACACCAAACACCTGGTAGAAGTCGGTGCCGGAATCGTAGGTGGCTGTTGCGGAACCACCCCGGAATATATTCGGAAACTGGCGAAAGCGCTGGGAAGATAAAAAATTTCAGAAATATAGAAAAGATGGTATGGAGAACTCCGTACCATCTTTTTTTGCAAAATAGAAACGAGACGTTTTTTATACAGCTGTTGTCTGAACAAAGGGAAAACTACACAAAGAAAAAGGAAAAAATTGTACAGTATTGTAATATGAAAAAAATGTATTTTCTGAGAAAATAAACTCGTATGGGAAAATCGTCAAAAGGACGGAAAGGGATTTTACAAGCATTTATGGAGGAAAGCAAAAATGAAATGTTACATCAAGGACTATCCAAGACCACAGTTTGTGCGAACTGACTGGGAAAATCTGAACGGAACCTGGGATTTCGGTTTTGATGATGAAAATGCCGGGGAAAAAGAGAAATGGTATCAGGAATTCAAAGGTGATAAAAAGATCAATGTTCCGTTCACCTATGAGACAAAGTTAAGCGGCATTCAGGATGAAACCCGCCATGATTTTATCTGGTATCATCGTACAATTAACGTAGATGGTGTGAAGCTGGAGAACAATCGTTATATCCTGCACTTTGAGGGCAGTGATTTTATTACAAAAGTATGGGTAAACGGTGCCTATGCAGGAAGCCACAGAGGCGGCTATGCAAGATGCTCTTTTGACGTTACCAATCTGGTGCATGACGGAGAAAATGAACTGACGGTAAAAGTAGAAGACTCTTTTGATACCCAGCAGCCAAGAGGAAAACAGCGATGGATCAACGAAAACTTTGGATGCTGGTATGTACAGACCACCGGTATCTGGAAAACGGTATGGAGTGAATACGTACCGAAGATCAGCCTGGCATCCGTAAAAATGACACCGGATCTGCAAAATGCTGCACTGAAACTGGAATATGAAGTGGCAGCAGCGGAAAAAGAGCTGGATGACGATCTGATGATCACAGCTACCGTTAGTTTTCGAGGAACAACGGTTGCAAAGCAGTGTGTGCTGGCAAATCAGAAACATGTAGAGACAACCATTAATGTAGCCTATGAAGGAACAGTGGGACTGGAATGGGGTGTCCGTGTTTGGACTCCGGCAGAACCGGATCTGTATGATATTGATTTTGTGGTTACTCACAAAGGGGAGATCGTGGATACGGTTGGTTCTTATTTCGCAATGCGTGAGATCCGTATCGATGGACCAAACATTTTATTGAACGGTCATCCACTGTATCAGAGACTGATTCTGGATCAGGGGTACTGGAAGGATTCTCATCTGACACCACCAAGTGAAGAAGCATTGGTCGAGGATATCGACAAGATCCATGCCCTTGGATACAACGGACTGCGCAAACACCAGAAAACAGAAGATGAGAGATTCTTATATTGGTGTGATGTGAAAGGTATGCTAGTATGGAGCGAGATGGCAGCCGCCTATCGCTATACCGATTATGCGGTAGAAGAATTTACAAAAGAATGGATGGAAATTGTTCGACAGAACTACAACCACCCATGCATCATCACCTGGACTCCGATGAACGAATCCTGGGGCGTCAGCCAGATTGAAACAAGAAAAGTAGAACAGCACTTTACAGAAGCGGTATACTATCTGACCAAGAGTCTGGACACTATGCGTCCGGTTATTGTAAACGACGGATGGGAACACACCGTTTCCGATATTATCACCCTTCATGATTATGAAGAAGTGGGCGATACTCTGTACAAACGCTACACCGAATATAAAGATCAGATTCTGACCACAGAAGTATACCACAGCGGAAAATCTGCTCTGGCAAACGGCTACGAGTACAAAGGTCAGCCGATCATCATCAGCGAGTATGGTGGAATCGCTTTCAACAACGATGATTCCGGATGGGGATATGGCAATAAAGTCAATACAAAAGAAGATTTTATCAAACGTTTTGATGATATTACTACAGCCGTCAAGAAAATCCCATATTGCTGCGGCTTCTGTTACACCCAGGTCAGCGATGTGCAGCAGGAGATCAATGGATTGATGGATATGGAAAGAAACTTCAAGGTTGAACCGGAGATTATTAAGGAGATTAATGAGCGTAAGGTTGGATATTGGAGAACGTTCATGTAAGGTTAAATAGAAGAGAGGATTTGTCGTAAGACGGACGCACCAGCCTCCCGGTTCGGGGGTGGTTTTCGCAAGAAATAACGCTGTATTTTGAGTGGAAACGGTGTTATAGGTGAAAGATAATATATTATGTAAGCGCTATACTCTCGATAGCTGGAGATGAACTGAACGTGTCACCTTTTTGAAATATAATAGAGAATACTGTTGCTAAACCAATATATATATATCAGTTGTTGGTCAAACTAAAAACGAGCGAACGCGACGTTTGCCCATCTGGATGCTCAGCAGGGGGAAGGCACAGGTCAGGGGGCTTGGACACTTTGTGGGCGGTTAGGGCAAGCTTTAAGATCCGACGCTTACGCAGGCTTTCGCGAGGGTCAGCTGACCCTCGTGAATTATAGCCGAAGTTAGCGGCTAGCTTAAAGTTGCCCTGCCCACGTCCAAGCTCCCTGACCTGTGCCTTCCCCCTGCGTCCCCATACCAGCCGACAGCCACAGCCACCCACCCCATCCATAGACACTTCCAATCAATCCCCACAAAGAAATTGATAAAATTTTGCAAAAACACTTGTTAAAATCTTATCAATGCGTTATAATATATCCAAATGGAATCGAGCTGATACTTATCTTAGCGGAGGGAGAAGTGTGAACTCTTATATTTTTATGAGAAAATCCAAAAAAGCTAATTGATAGAAAGCGAAGATTTCATATTTTTTTGCCACAATTGTTAAAAAATAGACAAACAGAAAGGAAGAAGGAGACACTATGAGCAGCAAAATTACAGTTATAGGAGCCGGAAGTGTTGGTTCCACAATTGCGTATACCTTATCTAATCAGAATGTTGCATCAGAGATCGTCCTGATCGACATTAACAAAGAAAAAGTAGAAGGCGAAGTCATGGATATCGCACAGGGAACCTGCTTCAGAGACCCGATCTCCATCATTGCCGGTGAATACGAAGATGCGAAAGACTCTGACATCGTAATTATCACCTCCGGTATCGCACGTAAACCTGGTCAGACAAGAATCGAACTGACACAGACCAATGTAAATATCCTGAAATCTATCACACCGGAGATTGTAAAAGTGGCTCCGCATGCTTTATATATCATTGTAAGTAATCCTGTAGATATCATGACCTATGTATTTACCAAGATTTCCGGACTTCCGGAAAATCAGATCATCGGATCCGGAACTATTCTGGATTCGGCTCGTCTTCGTTGCGGACTTTCCGAACATCTCAATGTAGCACAGAACAACATTCATGCCTATGTATTTGGTGAGCATGGAGACACATCCTTTATTCCGTGGACCGGCGCATATGTATCCGGTGTAAGCCTGGATGAATATTACGATATTGCAAAGAGCATGGGAAAAGAAGTAAAAGAAGTGGACAAAGATGCGATGCTCGAATACGTACAGAAATCCGGCGGACAGATCATCAAAAGAAAAGGAGCTACTTTCTACGCAGTATCTGCTTCCGTATGCAAACTCTGCTCTATCCTGTCAGCTTCTTCTGATTCCATCACAACTGTATCTTCCATGATGCATGGAGAATACGGAATTGACGATGTATGCTTAAGCACACTGACACTGGTTGGACCAAACGGTATTCAGGGTAAAGTGCCGATGCGTATGAACAAAAAAGAGATCGAACAGTTACATAAGAGTGCGGATGCGCTGAAAGCAGTCATCGCACAGATCGATCTGGATTAAGCAGACAGTAACGAATGTCTGTTGGCTGCAACCGGTG
>OLRR01000408.1_pt1 | contig 34347 bp, 28 predicted proteins | sample 1671941 | NCBI WGS metagenome assembly OLRR01 (sample SAMEA3136628, study PRJEB25190) | human gut metagenome
GATTTTAAAAAGAACTTTCGAGGAATGTGTTTCACTGTTCAGTTATCAAAGATCGGTTTTGCATTGCCGTTTGTCTCAAACAGCTTTGCTATTATATCATGTCGTTTCCTGCCTGTCAAGAACTTTTTTCAACTTTTTTGAAGTTGTTTTTGTTTCTCTCTTGCAGCAACTTTGATATCTTATCACATCCGACCAGCTGTTGTCAAGAACTTTTTCATTTCTTTTTATAGCTCTTTGTCAGACGCAACTCGTTTATGTTATCACGAGTCTTTTCAGATGTCAAGAACTTTTTTCATTTCTTTCCATCAACGCAGAAGGAGGGATTTGAACCCTCGCACGGCGCAAACCGTCTATACCCTTAGCAGGGGCACCTCTTCAGCCACTTGAGTACTTCTGCACGTCACTGATTACTCAGTGAGCAAAATCAATTATACTAAAACATTTTACATTTGTCAACGGTATTTTTTACATTTCTTCAAATTCTTTAATTGTTTCTTCGATTCGTTGTTTTACCATCGCCGCAATCTCCGTTGTCTTCATTCCCTGGTATTTTTCATACGGGATTGGCTCCAGAAAATGTACCTGTACCGTCAGCTTCTTAATAGAATTCGTATCAAAGGATTTGTACGAATCGATCAGCGCCACCGGCACGATGGGGCACTGGGCTTTGACTGCACTTTTAAAACTCCCGCCTTTAAAGTCCAGAAGCTGATTTCCCTTCCGGCTTCTGGTTCCCTCGGCAAAGATCAGATAGTTCCGGCCTTCTTTCACTTCTTCTGCTACCTGTTTGATCACCTGCAGCCCCTGACGCAGATCATTTCGATCTAATGGAATAGCTTTCATGCAGGCAAAGACCTGTTTTAAGAACGGCACATTCTCCACTTCTTTTTTCATAACTACTGAAAACGGACGTGGGCAGACTTCGAGTATCGCCAGCACATCATATAGCCCCTGATGGTTCGGAAAAAACATAAATCCATCCTGCTCCGGGATGTTTTCCACTCCATAGGCATCGATGGTGATACGACCGCCGATATTCGCCCGGCGGTCGATCATTTTTAATACCTGATATCTTTCTTCTTCGGTGTATTTTTCTACGTGGGCTGCCGTATAGCACAGTTTAAACCAGCCATACGGAACAAACCACAGGTTCCGTAACACCATTAACAGAATTCGTTTCATTCTTCAGACTCCATATTTTCCTCTTCTGCTTCTTCCTGTTCGTTTCCTTCTGTCTTATCCTCTTTTTCTCTTACTTTGGCGATACTTGCAACAGAAACTTTCTCATCCAGGTTCATCAGTTTGACACCGGATGTGATTCTTCCCAGAATTGAGATATCCGAGCAGGAAATCCGGATAATGATTCCTTCGGTGGTGATCATCATTACTTCATTGTCATCATTGACTGCCTTTACCCCTACCACATTACCGGTCTTTTCAGTGATCTTATAGCATTTCACACCTTTTCCGCCACGGTTCTGTACGGAGAATTCGCTCATGGAAGTACGTTTACCCATACCTTTTTCCGATACGATCAGAAGGTAATCACCCTGGGAGCACAGCTGCATGCCGATGATTTCATCCCCGTCACTAAGATTGATACCACGAACACCCATGGATACTCTTCCGGTGCTTCTGACATCCGTATCTTTAAAGCGGATACACTGACCGTATTTGGTTACCAGAATGATATCTTTCTTGTTATCTGTGAATTTTACTTCGATCAGTTCATCGTCATCTTTCAGAGAGATAGCCGCAAGACCTGTCTTTCTGACATTTGCATAATCCTGGATCGGTGTTTTCTTCACGATACCGCTCTTGGTTGCCATGAACAGGTACTGACCCTGGCTGTAATCTTTCAGGGACAGAACCGCTGTGATCTTCTCGCCCGCCTGTAACTGTAACAGGTTGATGATTGCCGTACCACGGGCAGTTCTTCCTGCTTCCGGAATCTCATATGCTTTCAGGCGGTACACTTTACCCATGTTGGTAAAGAACATCAGATAATGATGGGTCGTTGTCATCAGCAGTTCATCGATATAATCGTCCTCGATAGTCTGCATACCCTTGATACCCTTGCCGCCACGGTTCTGGCTTCGGAAATTATCTACGGTCATTCGTTTTATATAGCCTAATTTTGTCATGGTAATGACGGTATTTTCATTCGGGATCATATCCTCCATGGAAATATCGAACTCGTCAAATCCGATGGCTGTCTTTCTCTCATCACCGTATTTTTCACTGATAGCAAGGATCTCCTCGCGTATCACGCGAAGCAGCAGATTTCTGTCTGCCAGGATGGCTTCCAGTCTGCGGATACGAGCCATCAGTTCTTTGTATTCTGCTTCCAGTTTTTCTCTTTCCAGACCGGTCAGTGTACGAAGACGCATATCTACGATGGCCTGTGCCTGTGCATCGGAAAGTTCAAAACGTTCCATCAATCTGGCTTTTGCCACCTGAGTATTCTCAGAACCACGGATGATACGAATCACTTCATCGATATTATCCAACGCCTTTAAGAGCCCTTCCAGAATATGAGCACGTTCTCTTGCTTTGTTCAGATCGTACTGGGTTCTTCTGGTCACAACCTCTTCCTGATGAGCCAGATAATGTTTCAGTATCTCCATCAGATTCATGACCTTCGGCTGGTTGTTGACCAGTGCCAGCATGATCACACCAAAAGTATCCTGTAACTGCGTATGTTTATACAGTTTGTTTAACAGTACATTTGCATTGACATCTCTTCGCAGCTCGATGCAGATACGCATACCTTCTCTGCTGGAATGGTCATTCAAAGCGGTGATACCGTCTATTTTCTTTTCTTTTACCAGATCTGCGATTTTTTCGATCAGTCTGGCTTTGTTGACCAGATACGGAAGTTCCGTAACAATAATCTGGCTCTTTCCGTTTGGTAATGTCTCAATATTCGACACTGCACGGACACGGATCTTGCCGCGGCCTGTCCGGTACGCTTCCTCGATACCTCTGGTTCCAAGGATCGTTGCTCCGGTTGGAAAGTCCGGTCCTTTTACAATCTTTAAGATCTCTTCGATCTCGGTATCCCGGTTTTCTTCCACGATATTATCAATGATCTTCACCACCGCAGCAATAATCTCTTTTAAGTTATGTGGCGGAATGTTGGTCGCCATACCTACCGCGATTCCGGAGGTACCGTTTACCAGAAGATTCGGATAACGGGCCGGAAGTACCGTCGGCTCTTTTTCTGTTTCATCAAAGTTCGGAGCAAAGTCCACGGTATTTTTATTGATATCCGCAAGCATCTCCATGGAAATTTTACTCAGACGCGCCTCAGTATATCGCATGGCAGCCGCGCCGTCTCCATCCACAGAACCGAAGTTTCCATGGCCGTCAACCAGCGGATAACGGGTGGACCAGTCCTGTGCCATATTAACCAGGGCTCCATAGATAGAACTGTCACCGTGCGGATGATATTTACCCATGGTATCACCAACGATACGTGCGCATTTTCTGTGTGGTTTATCCGGACCGTTGTTCAATTCAATCATAGAGAACAGTACTCTTCGCTGTACCGGCTTTAATCCGTCTCTGACATCCGGCAGCGCACGGGATGCGATGACACTCATGGCATAATCGATATACGATTCTTCCATTGTCTTTTTCAGATCCACCTCATGAACCTTGTCAAAAATATTGTCTTCCATCTTTTTCTCCTATTCGTAACTGTTCAGTACCTTCAAGGAATATTTCTTACTGAACAGTTATCTTTTTCATCCTTTGGATTAAATATCAAGATTTTTAACTTTTAATGCATTTTCCTCTATGAACTCACGACGCGGTTCTACTTTATCTCCCATCAAAGTGGTAAAAGTAAGGTCAAGTTCCGATGAAGTCTCATCGTCCATGGTCACACGAAGAAGCACTCTTCGCTCCGGATCCATGGTGGTCTCCCACAGCTGATCCGCATCCATCTCACCCAGACCTTTGTATCGCTGGATCTTGTTGTTACCGTCTCTTCCGATCTCAGTCAGGATATTATCCAGTTCCTTATCGTCGTATGCATACCAGATTTTCTTATTTTTCTCAATTTTATACAGCGGTGGCTGTGCCAGATACACATATCCCTGTTTGATCAGTTCCGGCATAAAACGATACAGGAACGTCAACATCAGGGTAGCAATATGTGCACCGTCCACATCGGCATCGGTCATGATGATGATCTTATGATACCGCAGTTTGGAAATATCAAAATCTTCATGGATACCGGTACCAAATGCAGTGATCATGGCTTTGATCTCCGCATTGCCGTAGATTCGATCCAGACGGGCTTTCTCCACATTCAGGATCTTTCCACGAAGCGGCAGGATCGCCTGGGTTGCACGGCTTCTCGCTGTCTTGGCAGAACCGCCGGCAGAATCCCCCTCTACGATGTAGATCTCACAGTTTTTGGGATCTTTATCCGTACAGTCTGCCAGTTTTCCCGGAAGAGACAATCCTTCCAGTGCAGATTTTCGTCTGGTCAGATCACGGGCTTTTCTCGCCGCATCTCTGGCACGTTGTGCCAGTACAGATTTGTCCACGATGGTTTTTGCCACAGACGGATTCTGCTCCAGAAAAATCTCCAGTGTTCTGCTTACCACAGCATCCACGGCACCTCTCGCCTCACTGTTACCCAGCTTCTGTTTCGTCTGTCCTTCAAACTGCGGTTCTTCAATTTTTACACTGATGATGGCAGTCAGACCCTCACGGATATCTTCCCCTGCCAGTTTTTCGTTTTCTTTTAACAGTTTGTTTTTCCTGGCATACTCATTAAAAGTCTTTGTCAGTGCATTACGAAATCCAACTACATGAGTTCCGCCTTCCGGTGTGGTGATGTTATTAACAAATCCATAGGTGGTTTCATTGTAGGAATCGTTATGCTGCATCGCCACTTCCACCGCCACGCCGTCTTTGGTTCCCTCACAGTAGATAATTTCCGGATATAACGCTTCCTTACTACGATTTAAGTACGTAACGAATTCTTTGATTCCGCCCTCGTAATGAAACTCTTTGACCAGTTCCTTTTCTCCACGCTCATCAGTAAGACGGATTTTTAATCCTTTGGTCAAAAATGCCATCTCACGGAATCTCTGTTTCAAGGTATCAAAATCAAACACCGTTTCTTCAAAAATCTCTTTATCCGGCAGAAACGATACCATAGTTCCTGTTTTTTCCTGCTCACACTCTCCGATGACTTTTAATTTGTATATGGTTTTTCCCCGTTCATATCTCTGACGGTATACCTTGCCCTCATGGTAGATCGTAACTTCCAGCCACTCGGAAAGTGCATTGACTACAGATGCACCTACCCCATGAAGTCCTCCGGATACCTTGTATCCTCCACCGCCAAATTTTCCTCCTGCATGAAGGATGGTGAATACAACTTCCACGGCCGGAATCCCCGCTTTGTGATTGATTCCCACAGGGATACCCCTTCCGTTATCTATGACGGTAATGGAATTATCTTCCTGAATTTTGACATCGATTACATCACAAAATCCAGCCAGTGCCTCATCAACTGCATTATCTACAATCTCATAGACCAGATGATGAAGTCCGCGGATCGATGTACTTCCGATGTACATACCGGGTCTTTTTCTGACCGCTTCCAAACCTTCCAATATCTGGATTTGATCTGCTCCGTATTCTGTACTCATCCTTATCCTCCTAAATTTTTATTTAAAAATCAATTTTTCCTTCGGTCACCCGAAATACTCTGTCAATCGAAAAATTATTCTCGATCAGTTCATCCAGACCGGTACATGTGATCACCGTCTGGATATTGTGAATGCTCTGCAGCAGATAATTCTGCCTGCTGCTGTCAAGCTCCGACAACACATCGTCCAGAAGAAGGACCGGATGATCCTTCGTCACCTTTTCCACCAGATAGATTTCTGACATTTTTAAAGAAAGAGCTGCCGTACGCTGCTGCCCCTGAGAACCATACTTTCGAATATCGATTCCGTTGGTCTGTACACAAAAATCGTCTCTGTGAGGACCTACGGACGTCACACGGAAACGAAGATCTTTTTCTCTCGCACTCTGCAGTTTTTCTTCAAATACTTTCTCTTCCACATCCGGTTCATACAACAGCCGGATCTCTTCTTTCTTCCCGGTCAGGTTGCTGTGGATCTGCCGGATAATCTCTCCCAGTTCTTCCATAAACTGCCTTCTCAGAGAAATGATCTTCTTCCCGTAAGAAACCAGCTGCATATCCCACACATCCAACGTCTCCGTCAATCCGGGCTGAAAACCGATGTCTTTTAACAGCTTATTTCGCTGATTTAACACCTTATTATAACTCGTCAGCTCCTGTAAGTAAACTTTATTTAACTGACAAAGTTCCAAATCCATAAATCTTCTCCTCTCGGAAGGCCCGTTTTTGATGATATTCAGGTCTTCCGGAGAGAATGCCACAAGATTCACGATGCCGAAAAGTTCTGCTGCTTTCCTGATCGGAATCCCGTCGATGGCGATGCCTTTGGCTTTATTTTTTTTCAGATGCATATCGATCTTATGCGATACACCATCCTTCTTTACCATCATCCTGATATGTGACTCGTCCTGTTCAAACCGGATCATCTCTTTATCCTTACTTCCCCTGTGAGATTTTGTGGTTCCGCAAAGATAAACAGCCTCGAGCACATTTGTCTTCCCCTGAGCATTATCTCCATAAAGGATATTCGTCCCCGGGTCCAGAACAATAGACAGTTCCTCATAGTTTCGAAAATTTTTCAATTCCAACGATTCAATGTACATACTTTTTATTTTTCAATCCGCAGTTCCTGTCCGTCAAAAGAAACCACATCTCCGTCGTATAATTTTCGTCCTCGTCTTATGTCAACCTCGTTGTTTACCTTTACTAAACCATCCTGGATCACCAGTTTGGCTTCCACGCCGTCTTCCACCAGGTTCGCAGCTTTCAACGCCTGCCCGAGTTTGATATATTCGTCTCTCAGTTTAATTATTTCCATTTTTTCTCACTTTCTTACCGTGCGGTATTAAAATTCACCGGAAGAATCAGATAAATATAGGATTCTTCTTCGTTTTTGATGAAACAAGGAGCCTTTGGATTGACCAGATAAATAGAAATTTCTTCATCATCGATCACTTTCAGCGCGTCGATTAGAAACTTTGGATTGAATCCGATCATAATATCTTTTCCTTCTTTATCGATATCGATTTCTTCATTCATGGAACCCATCTGGGAATTGATGTTCAGCTGCATACCGGTATCATCGATCGTAATAATGATCGGTTTTTTGTCACCTTCTTTTACAAAAAGTGTGGCACGGTCGATACAATCGAGGAATTCCCGTTTATTAATCTTCACTTTTGTCTCATAATCGCTGGAAAGCATCTGATCGATCCGGAAATATTCTCCTTCGATCAGTCTGGAAACAACTACTGTATCATCAAATTCAAAAACAATATGATTGTCTGTAAAGAAAATCTTTACCTGATCTTCTACTTCACCCGAAAGGATCTTGCTGATTTCATTTAATGTCTTTCCAGGAACGACAACCTTTCTTGAAGGGTAATTATCTTTCAATTCAATTTTCCGAATAGCAATCCGGTGACCGTCCAGTGAAACTACTTTCAAGATATTTTCTTTCATTTCAAAGAGTTCGCCGGTCATTAGTTTGTTATTTTCATTTGCTGCAATTGAAAATATTGTCTGACGAATCACCTCTTTTAATGTAAATTGCGAGATTTCAATACCTTCACTACGTTCAATAACTGGCAGATAAGCGAAATCATCTCCAGATTTTCCTGGAATTGTGAATTTTGCTTTTTCACAGGTAATTGTTGTATTCAGGTTAGTATCTGTTTGAATGCAGACATCACTGTCCGGAAGTTTACGGATAATATCAGAAAAAAGTTTTGCATCAAGAGCAACAATACCTTTTTCTTCAATGATACCTTTCACTTTTGTTTCAATACCCAGTTCCATATCATTAGAGGTAAAAGTGATTTCCGTTGCAGAAGCATCTATCAGAATACATTCTAGAATGGGCATGGTTGTTTTAGAAGAAACAGCCTTCAGTGAAATGTTGACGCTCTTTAATAATTCGTTTTTGGCACAGATTAATTTCATAATGTGAATAACTTCCTTCCCTGAACCCGAGGGCTCATGTATAAAAAAATAATAAGAAATTCGTAGTATTCGTAGTAGGGGCTGTGAAAATGTGTAAAAGTAGTATCAGCCCCGAAAATATAAGGAATTTTCCATTGGATAACTGTGTGCATCCTGTAGAAGATACCTGTGTATGATTTGTGGATGCCCGAAGCCCGATTACTTTGTCCACACAACATACACAGGGAATTCACAAACAGAATGTGGATAACTCATACTTTCTAGGAAGGGCTTTTAATTTCCCGGCTGAAGCTTTTTCTTCAGAATTTCAATTGCTTTTTGAGTTGTCTGTGAATTCTGTAATTCCTGTTCGATTTTGTCGCAACCGTGCATGATAGTTGTATGATCACGATTTCCCATACACTGACCGATGGATTTCAGCGGAATATTGGCCAGCTCACGGCAAAGATACATGGCAATTTGCCGAGGATAGACGACTTTACTGTTTCTTTTTGTACCAATAATATCCTCCGGTGTGATGTCATAATGTTCGGCCACAGTATTGATGATATATTCCGGAGTGATGATCTTCTTATCATTTGGAGAGATGATATCTTTCAGTACGGTTTCGGCCAGCTCCATCGTAACTTCCCGTTTTTCCAGGTTTGCATAAGCGATAATTTTATTTAAAGATCCTTCCAGTTCACGAATATTGGACTTAATGTTCTTGGCAATATATTCAATAATGGAATCATCCAGGTTGTAACCGTCCATTTCTTCTTTTTTCCGGAGAATCGCAACACGGGTCTCATAGTCAGGAGAAGAAATATCAGCCAACAGTCCCCATTCAAAACGAGAACGGATACGATCTTCGAGAATTTCCATATCTTTTGGTGGTTTATCACTGGAGATAATGATCTGTTTTTTAGCACTGTGCAGAGCATTAAAGGTATGGAAAAATTCTTCCTGTGTAGATTCTTTTCCGATGATGAACTGGATATCATCGATCAGTAAAACATCGATGTTTCGGTACTTTTCACGGAATTTTGTCATTGCGGTATTATTACCGTTTCGGATTGCTTCGATCAGTTCATTTGTGAATTCCTCACTGGTGGTATACAGAATCTTGGTGGAAGGATTTCTTTCTAATATAAAATGTGCAACGGAATGCATCAGATGAGTCTTTCCAAGACCAACACCTCCATATAAAAAGAGAGGATTGTAGATTTCTCCCGGAGATTCTGCCACGGCCAGGGATGCAGCATGGGCAAATTTGTTGTTGCTTCCGACGACAAAGGTATCGAAGGTGTATTTTGGATTCAGGTTTGCCATTTCCATGCTGGTATTATAATTAGTAGAAACAGGGACCTCTTTTTCTACATTTTGTATATCTTCCGGCAGGACGAACTTAATGTCGTAGTCGGACCCGGTCAGTTCTGAAATAGCAACTTTCAGTGGGAGGGCGTACTTTTTGCTGATATAGTTAAGTCCAACCTGCTGAGAAGGAACCAGTATGGTAACTACCTGGTCATCGATACTGTGAATCGTCAGCGGTTTTAACCAGGTTTTAAAAGAGACATCTGATAATTCGTGTTCTGTCTTTACTGTTTCCAATATTTCGTCCCATTTTTCGTAAATAATGTTCATGATTTCCTCCATAAGTGCAAGGCAGCTGATAGAACGAGCTACTTTCTCTACCATATCTTATAATAAAATGTGGATTTTAGCAACGACTAAATGTGGATAAGTCGATAAAAAAACAAAGGACAAATACTTATCCCGTGGATAAATAAAAAGGCAGCGGAAGTTATGCACATAGAAAAAGACAGAAAAACAGGGAATTATGGGAATTGTCCAAAATGTATACACATCAAATACAGTAGTTATCCACAAGTTATCCACATCGGGTGGATAACTTACGTAAACCATGTGTACAGTCGGTGTAAAGATGTGTGTAACCGAATATGGGAATCAGCAGTGTTCTATCCAGGGCAGTATTATCCGTGGGAACAGCAGGAGCAGGAGATACTTATTTTAGCGATAAATTGAAAAAAATCAGGAAAAAACGGCGATTTTACTTGACGTAGCATTTATTTATGAATATAATTGAAACGATGTTTTCTGACATACATGAAAAGACGATCATAACCGAATAATGGATATTAAAGGAGGTGCCTTAGATATGAAAATGACATTTCAGCCGAAAAAGAGATCCAGAGCAAAAGTTCACGGATTCAGAGCAAGAATGAGTACAAAAGGTGGCAGAAAAGTACTGGCTGCCAGAAGATTAAAAGGAAGAAAAAGCTTATCAGCATAAGACATAAGACCGCATACATTGTGGTCTTTTCTTCTATCTAAAAGAGTTAAAAAAATTTTCTTTAAAGGTAAGGAATTTCTATGAAATATAAAGATGCAGAGAGCTTAAAAAAGAACAGAGATTTTCAGCTGGTATATAAAACAGGAACATCTTATGTAAATAAATATTTAGTCATGTATGCAAGAGAGAATCAGCTGGGGAAAAACAGAATCGGAATCTCCGTCAGTAAAAAAGTGGGCAACAGTGTAGTGCGCCACCGGCTCTGCAGACTGGTAAGAGAAAGTTACCGGCTGCATGAGGATGTATTTCGTAGAGGGTTTGATATTGTTGTGGTAGCCCGCGTGAGTGCAAAAGAGAGAACGTTTCGTGAGATTGAGAGTGCATTCCTACACCTTGGCAGGTTACATCACCTTGTAGAAAAGGAAGAACATGAAAGCAATATTGATTAAAGGAATCAGATTCTACCAGAAATATATTTCCCCTTTAAAGAGTACCAAGTGTCCTTATTTTCCGTCCTGTTCGCAGTACGGACTGGAGGCAATTGAAAAATACGGAGCGTTTAAGGGCTCTCTTTTAGCGCTATGGAGGATCTTACGGTGTAATCCGTTCTCCAAAGGCGGAGTGGATCCGGTTCCGTAGATTGATGTAATGGGAATTACATTTAAGGAGGAAACATAATTGAATATCGTAATGACGAAGGTTTCGATGCCTATTATCGGATGGGTAAGTGAAATTCTGGGATGGATGATCAATGTGATATACAGCGGTCTTGAACTGATCGGGATCACAAACATCGGTTTGTCCATTATTTTATTTACACTGGTTGTATATCTTCTGATGACTCCGTTGCAGATCAAACAGCAGAAATTTTCCAAGTTAAATGCTGTTATGCAGCCTGAGATCCAGAAGATCCAGAAGAAATATAATGGTAAAAAAGACCAGGATTCTATGATGAAGCAGAATGAGGAGATCAGTGCTGTATATCAGAAATATGGTGTATCTCCAACAGGAAGCTGCGTACAGCTGTTGGTTCAGATGCCGGTTCTGCTGGCTTTGTACCAGGTAATCTATCACATTCCTGGATATATCTCCGGAGTAAGAAACGTATTTACCGGACTGACCGCAAAGATCATGTCTGTCGATGGATTTGGCAGTATCATCAGCCAGTTCTTAACCGACAACAAGATCACAATGACCGGAATCTCAGCCAATACAGAATTTACCAAGACAACAACGATTGATTTTCTGTACAAACTGTCCCCGTCACAGATGGAAAAATTCTCACAAATCAGCGATTTCAGCGGATTTTCCGATCTGTTCGATAAAGTAGCGCAGCAGACCAGCCATATGAATACGTTCCTGAACCTGAATATCTCAGATACCCCGCTGGCTATTATCAAAAGCGGTATGGCACAGGGCGGAGCAGCAGGATACCTTCTGGTATTTTCCGCTGCCATGGTTCCGATCCTTGCATGGCTGACACAGTGGATGAACTACAAACTGATGCCGCAGCCAAAGCAGGCTCCGAACAGTGAACCGAGTGCAATGGAAGCTTCTATGAAGAGCATGAATACGTTCATGCCGATCATGTCTGCCGTATTCTGTTTCTCTTTCCCGGTAGGTATCGGTATTTACTGGGTAATCGGTGCTGTGATCCGTTGTATCCAGCAGCTGGTGATCAACCGTAAGATGGAGCAGATGGATATGGAAGACCTGGTTCGCCGGAATCAGGAAAAGATGAAGAAAAAGATGGAAAAAAGAGGTGTGTCTGCACAGCAGATCAACCAGCAGGCAAGAATGAATGCAAGAAACATTCAGGCACCTGATAAAACATCCGGTCTGAGTCAGGAAGAAAAAGCTGCACAGAGAAAGAAAGCAACGGAATATTATAATAACGCCAATGTAAAACCGGGCAGCCTTGCTGCCAAGGCAAACATGGTAAAACAGTTTGATGAAAAGAACACAAAGAAGAAATAGGGGGAGAAAGGGCTATGGAATTCAAAGAGATTACTGCGAAAACCGTTGATGAAGCCATCACAAAGGCTTGTCTGGAGTTTGAAACTTCCAGTGATAACTTAGAGATTCAGGTTGTCCAGGAGGGTACTTCCGGTTTCTTGGGATTTATCGGCAGCAAACCTGCCGTGATCAAAGTTCGTAAAAAGGTGCAGGAAGAAGAGTTTGACATCTTAAAAGAGCTGGCAAAAGAAGAGAAAAAGGAAAAGAAAACCCCTGTTAAGGAAGAAAAGAAAGAACCCAAAAAAGAATTCAAAAAAGAAGCCAAACCGGTAAGAGAGCCGAAAAAAGAGACTGCTGCCAAACCGCAGACAGAAAATAAGGAAGTAAAACCGGTGGCAAAAGAAGCGCAGCCGAAGCCGGAACCGAGAAAACCGGTTGTCCGTACCGAAGAACAGGTACAGCAGATGAAACAGGATGCAGAAAAATTTCTGACCGGCGTATTTGGTGCAATGGAACTTCCGGTGGAGATTACCATGAACTATGATAAGACCGCCGACTGCCTGGAAATTGATTTTGCCGGAGAGGATATGGGTATTCTGATCGGTAAGAGAGGACAGACACTGGATTCTCTGCAGTATCTGACCAGCCTGGTTGTTAACAAAGAGCAGCAGGACTATGTCAGAGTGAAAGTAGACACAGAAAACTACAGAAGCCGCAGAAAAGACACGCTGGAAAACCTGGCAAAGAACATTGCTTTCAAAGTGCGTAAAACAAGAAAGCCGGTAGTGTTAGAACCAATGAATCCTTATGAGAGAAGAATCATCCATTCTGCACTGCAGGGAAACAAGTACGTGGAAACATACAGTGAGGGCAATGAACCTTACCGTCATGTAGTAGTTGTTTATAAAGGTAAATAAGTTGTTGAATGGAAAAGATGTTATTTCACGGGGTGTGAGTAGCATCTTTTCCTGCTTTAAGAAGAATATAATGCTCTGAAAGGAGTAGGACAGAGATGACAGGAGATACGATTGCGGCAATTGCCACAGCGATGAGTGCTTCAGGAATCGGTATTATCCGTATCAGCGGTGACGATAGCATGGAGATCATCAGCAAAGTATACCGCTCAAAGGGCGGAAAAAAGCAAATAAAAGAAGCCGAAAGCCATACGATTCATTATGGATTTATCTATGACAACGATACAATGATTGATGAAGTCCTGGTGATGATCATGAAGGGGCCGAGAAGTTACACCGGAGAAGACACCGTGGAGATTGATTGTCATGGTGGTGTCCTGGCGATGAAAAAGGTTCTTGAAGCGGTGATACATGCAGGGGCAAGACCTGCGGAACCAGGAGAATTTACCAAGCGAGCTTTCTTAAACGGAAGGATCGACCTGTCTCAGGCGGAGGCGGTCATCGATGTGATCCAGGCGAAGAATGAGTATGCACTGAAAAGCTCGTTAAGCCAGCTGAAAGGTTCTGTCTTAACATCTATTAAAGAGATCCGAAGCAGTATCCTGTACCATATTGCATATATCGAATCCGCACTTGACGACCCAGAACATATCAGTCTGGACGGGTACAGTGAGAAACTTGCGCAGACCGTAGAAAAAGAAAAAAAGAAGATTCGTTGTCTGGCGGACTCCTTTGATGAAGGAAAGATGATCAGGGAAGGTATCCGGACGGTGATCGTAGGAAAACCAAATGCGGGAAAATCTTCTCTGTTAAATTATCTGGTGGGAGAAGAAAAAGCTATTGTAACAGATATAGCAGGGACAACGAGGGATGTTCTGGAAGAGACTATCATGCTGCAGGGAATCTCTCTTCGGATGATGGATACGGCAGGAATCCGGGCAACGGAAGATGTTGTGGAAAAGATCGGTGTGGAGAGAGCCAGGGCTTACGCAAAAGACGCGGATCTGGTATTATATGTGGTGGATTCCTCCATTCCGTTAGATGAAAATGATGAGGAAATTCTGGAGATTCTCCGGGAGAAAAAAGCAATCATTCTGTTAAATAAGAGTGATCTGACTCCGGTGGTAACGAAAGAGATGCTGGAGGCACGTACAGACATGCCGGTAATAGCAATCTCCGCAAGACAGGAACAGGGTGTGGAAATTCTGGAAGAACAGATCAAATCCATGTTCTTTGCAGGAGAATTATCCTTTAACGATGAAGTATATATTACAAATGTCCGCCATAAGACAGCGCTCGAGGAAGCATATCAGAGTCTTACAATGGTGGAAAAAAGCATTGCCATGGAGATGCCGGAAGATTTCTTTTCCATCGATCTGATGAATGCATATGAAGCGTTGGGAAGGATTGTGGGAGAGTCAGTGGGTGAGGATCTGGTCAATGAGATCTTCAGCAAGTTCTGTACCGGCAAGTAAGAGTGGCAGAAGGAGAAAGAAATGAACAAACTGGTGGAATATATAGATGTTGCAGTAATCGGAGCCGGACATGCGGGCTGCGAGGCATCACTGGCAGCAGCCAGACTGGGGCTTGAGACTATGGTATTTACCGTCAGTGTGGACAGCATCGCGATGATGCCGTGTAACCCGAATATCGGAGGAAGCTCCAAGGGGCATCTGGTAAAAGAGATCGATGCGCTGGGCGGAGAGATGGGAAAGGTCATCGATAAGACCTTTATCCAGTCCAAGATGTTAAACAAATCCAAAGGACCGGCGGTACATTCCCTGCGTGCCCAGGCAGACAAGAAAAATTACAGCAATACCATGCGTCAGGTACTGGAGAATACACCACATCTGACGATCAAACAGGCGGAAGTGACGGAACTGATTGTAGAAGATGGTACGATCAAGGGAGTAAAGACATATTCCGGCGCAACGTATTATGCAAAGGCAGTTGTTCTGTGTACCGGAACGTATCTGAAGGCGAGATGCATCTATGGAGATGTAAGTAATTATACCGGTCCGAACGGACTGCAGGCGGCCAATTACCTGACGGACTCTCTGAAAGCGAACGGTGTGGAGATGTTCCGTTTCAAGACCGGAACACCGGCACGTATCGATAAACGGTCGATCGATTTTTCGAAGATGGAAGAGCAGAAAGGGGATGAGAGAGTTGTTCCGTTTTCTTTCTCCACTGATCCGGAAAGCGTTCAGATCGATCAGGTATCCTGTTGGCTGACCTATACCAATGAGAAAACTCATGAGATCATCCGGGAAAATCTGGATCGCTCTCCGCTATATTCCGGTATGATCGAAGGAACCGGTCCACGATATTGTCCGTCCATCGAAGATAAAGTGGTCAGATTTGCAGATAAATCCAGACATCAGGTATTTATCGAACCGGAAGGGTTGAACACAAATGAAATGTATGTTGGCGGTATGTCAAGTTCTCTGCCGGAGGATGTCCAGTATGACATGTACCGCTCCGTACCGGGACTTGAACATGCGAAAATCGTGAGAAATGCTTACGCGATCGAGTATGACTGCATCAACCCGAGACAGCTGATGCCGACACTGGAATTTAAAAATATCAAAAACCTGTTCAGCGGCGGTCAGTTTAACGGAAGCTCAGGATACGAGGAGGCAGCTGCGCAGGGGCTGATCGCGGGTATCAACGCGGCATTGAAAGTCAAAGGTGAGGAACTGCTGGTACTTGATCGATCCGAAGCTTATATCGGAGTATTGATCGACGATCTGGTAACAAAAGAAAACCATGAGCCATATCGTATGATGACAAGCCGCGCCGAGTATCGTCTGCTGCTTCGCCAGGACAATGCAGATCTCAGACTCCGGGAAAAAGGCTACCGTGTTGGACTGATCAGCAAAGAACAGTATCAGGATATCCTGAAGAAAGAACAGCTGATCAAAGAAGAAATCGAACGGGTGGAACACGTAAATGTAGGAGCATCGAGACCGGTCCAGGAACTCCTTGAACAGTATGGAAGTACACCACTGACTTCAGGATCCACTCTGGGTGAACTGATCCGCCGTCCGGAACTGAACTACGAAGTGCTGGCACCAATCGATAAAAACCGTCCGGAACTCCGCTATGACATCCGGGAACAGGTCAATATCAACATCAAGTATGATGGATATATCACCCGTCAGTTAAAACAGGTGGAACAGTTCAAAAAACTGGAAAGCAAAAAGATCCCGGAAGATATGGATTATGATCAGGTCAAGAGTCTGCGTATCGAAGCCGTACAGAAATTAAAACTGTACCGCCCGGTAAGCATCGGCCAGGCCTCCCGTATCGCAGGGGTATCTCCGGCGGATGTATCGGTGCTGCTGGTATATCTGGAAAGTCATCGCGCGTAAAATGAGATATATGTGTGGCAGCAGAAGTTTCTGCTGCCGCCTGCCTTAGAGCGTGTCTGAAAAATCATTTCCGCAATCTGCAAGCCCCACTTTGCGGTATATTTTACCCTCATTCGGTTGCCGTAGCCCGCTACGCCGCCCTCATTCGGATAAAATTTCCCACAAACTGGGACTCGCAGCTCACGAAAAGCCTTTTTCAAACACGCTCTAACGCAGATGAAAGAAGTATGAAAAAAATGTAAGATAAGAAGTAACTATTCAGCAGGTAGTAACTGTGAATGTACAGGACTACTGGACAGTTACGATAAGAAAAGAAAGGAACAAGCATGGCTCAATACGATACCTCATGGTTTGAAAAAGGACTTGCCGAGCTGGAGATCACATTAAATGAAAAACAGATCGAACAGTTTCTGACCTACTATGAACTTCTGGTGGAATGGAACAAAGTGATGAACCTGACGGCCATTACCGAATACGAAGAAGTCATCACCAAACACTTCCTGGACAGCGTAGCGTCTGTCAAAGTGTGTGATTACAGTAAACCGATGAAAATCCTGGATCTTGGAACAGGCGCCGGATTTCCCGGTATACCGTTAAAAATCGCTTTTCCGGAGCAGGAGATTGTCCTTCTCGACTCCCTGAACAAGCGTGTTAAATTCCTGAACACCGTCATTGAAACCCTTGGTCTCACCGGAATCCGCGCTATCCACGGAAGAGCCGAAGACTACGCACGTCATGCAGACTACAGAGAACAGTTCGATCTGTGTGTCTCACGTGCTGTAGCCAACCTGAGTACGCTATCCGAATACTGCCTGCCCTATGTAAAGACAGGTGGTCACTTCATACCGTACAAGTCCGGCAGAATCCAGGAGGAACTGACCGAAGCCAAAACCGCCATCAAAATCCTTGGCGGCAGCCTGGAAAAAACCGAAAAATTCCAGCTGGCAGACACCGACATGGAAAGATCCTTCGTAGTCATCCGAAAAAACCAACCAACCGGAAAAAAATTCCCAAGAAAAGCCGGCCTTCCATCAAAAGAACCGATTAAATAACAAAAGAACTCAAGAAACCCCGTGAGAAGCCGAAAAACGGCTCAAAACGGGGTTTCTTTGCACAAGTCAACAAACAGATCGAATCACATAGTAAAAACGCCAATATAGGGAAAATACGAGAAAAGTAAAAAATAAGATCATTAGAAATTGGTGGAAGAAAACAAAACGTTATATACCATAAAATTGAAAACTGAAATAAGGCATAACCCCGTGATCGGATCTGAAAATAACTATGAAACAATAAAGATGGAGAACAGATGTAAAGCGTCAGGTATGCAAATCTGAAAACAGACCAGAGAAAAATCACTTCCATGAATACTCTTCTACTACGCGCATCTAAAATTCACACAAATCATATAAGATATTCTTTCGAAAATGATTTTAAAATATCAACTCTGAATGTAGGCCATAAATGTCACCCCATAACATTCCGTCTACACCGTACCACACATTTTAACTCGCACATTTCCTGAGCTATTCTCCAGTCAAAAAGCCAAAAATCTCCGTCCCCAACAGCTCCCATAAATATCAGCCAATAACGTTCCCCATACACCTCCTCTCCAGCTTTGAATACCCAGCTCAGATTCCTCGTATCTTCCCCAGATGAGCCGCTTGTCGAGCACGAGTTTGAGACTACAGGCTCAAACCGAGCGCAGACCCGGCCATATGGGGAAGATACGAGGGATCTGAGCGTCCGGGCAATCAAATCCCCCTCAAACCGAGCGCAGACCCGGTCGCGTGGGGAGGTGTGGAACTCCGGAAGCGTCCGGGCAATCAAATCCTCCTCAAACCGAGCGCAGACCCGGCCACCTCGGGAAGATATGAGGAATCTGAGCGTCCGAGTATTCAAAGTCACACACATTTCACAAAGAAAACACAAACATTTCGAAACTTCATCACACTTTTTATATAAAATAATACCAATAAAGGAGGTAACAAACTGTGATAGAAGTGAAGAATTTAGTAAAGAAATACGGTGATCACACCGCTGTCGATCACCTGTCATTTCACGTGGACAAAGGTCAGATCTACGGTTTCTTAGGTCCAAACGGTGCCGGAAAATCAACAACCATGAACATTATGACCGGCTATATCGCGTCCACATCCGGCGAAGTCCTGATTGACGGACACAACATCCTTGAGGAGCCGGAAGCTGCGAAAAAATGCATCGGATACCTGCCGGAGCAGCCACCGCTGTACTTCGATATGACGGTAGCGGAATACCTGAAGTTCGCTGCAGAACTCAAAAAAGTTCCGAAAAACGAAAGAGAAACCCAGATCGAACAGGTCATGGAACTGACAGGCATCACCGCGATGGCAAACCGTCTGATCAAAAACCTGTCAAAAGGATACAAACAGCGGGTAGGACTTGCCCAGGCGATCCTCGGCTATCCTGAAATCATCATCCTTGATGAACCAACCGTAGGACTTGATCCAAAACAGATCATTGAGATCCGTGAACTGATCAGGAAACTCAGCGAAGAACATACCATTATACTAAGTTCTCATATTCTGTCAGAAGTAAGTGCTGTGTGTGATTACATCATGATCATCAACCACGGTAAACTGGTTGCGAGCGATACCACAGAAAACCTGATGAACCATTCACTGGGAAGCAACACCCTGGAGCTTACCGTAAAAGGAGAAAAACAGGATGTTGAAAAAATGTTGCGCGACGTAGAAGAAATACAAAAATTAGAGTGGAAACCGGGAGAAAACGAAAAAACAGTAAGTATGGTGATCACAACAGAAGAAAAGACGGATATCCGTGAAAAACTGTTTTATATGATGGCAGAAGCCAAGATGCCGATCCTGAATATGCAGTTTACGAAAGTATCCCTCGAAGACATCTTCCTTGAACTGACACAGAACGAAACAGCCCCTGTTCCGGATGAACAAGACACCAAGCCGGAGTCTGCACCGGAAGATGAGACTGGTACAGATACGGAAAAAGAGAATGAAACAGAACAGGAGGCTCATGATGAAAGCAATTTATAAGAAAGAAGTAAAAAGTTATCTGACCTCTATGATCGGATATGTATTTATATTTTTCATTCTGCTTCTGGAAGGCATCTATTTTACTGCCTATAACCTGCAGAATGCCTACCCGTTATTTGGAACCACATTAAGTGCCGTTACCTTTATTTTTCTGATTCTGGTGCCGGTTCTGACGATGAAAACGATTGCAGAAGAACGGAAACAGAAGACTGATCAGTTGCTTTTGACAGCTCCGGTATCAGTCAGTGAGATTGTTCTTGGAAAGTTTCTGGCAGTAGCTACGGTTTATGCGATCCCGGTACTGATTATCTGTCTGTACCCGATGATCATGGGAAAATATGGTACCGTATCTTATGCGATGGCATATACGGCAGTGCTCGGGTTTGCCCTTCTTGGATTTGCCCAGATCGCAGTCGGAGTCTTCTGGTCCTCCGTTACAGAAAATCCGGTCATTGCAGCAGTCGTAACCTTTATCGTACTGTTTGTCTGTTATATGATCACGGGTATCGGATCTCTGATCCCGGACAGTTCCATGGCGTCTCTGGCGTGCTATATGCTTCTGGTGCTGCTGGCTGCTGTGTGGATATACCATATGATCCGGAATCTGTGGATCGCAGCAGTTATCGGTATCGCAGGAGAAGCGGCACTTGCCATCACCTATGTGGTAAAATCCACACTATTTGAGGGAAGTATTCAGAAATTCCTGTCTGTTTTCGATATTACCAGTCACTTTGATAACTTTACCAACGGTATTCTGGACCTGCAGGGAGTGGTATATTTCCTGTCTGTGATCATTATTTTCCTGGTTCTTACGGTTCAGACCATTACCAAGAGAAGATGGAATTAGGAGGCTGGAAGAATGAAAATCAATATCAAAAAGAAATTAAAATCGGCGGGAAGCACCATCAAAGGAATGGGAAGCATCGATAAAAAATCCCTGAAAAACGGTTCTTACAGTATGGGAATCACTGCTATTGTGATCGCGGTGCTGGTCGTTATAAACCTGATCGTTGGACAGATTCCGGAAAAATATACCCAGGTGGATGTAAGTACCCAGAAGCTGTATACGATCTCTGATACGACAGTGAAGTATCTGAAAGATATGAACACGGATGTTACGATCTACCATATCGTACAGTCAGGAAAAGAAGACTCGGTACTGGAAAAAATGCTGACCAGATACGAAGAGGAGTCCAAACATATTAAAGTAGAGAAAAAAGACCCGGTGTTATATCCGAACTTTACTTCACAGTATACCAGCGATGATGTGGCAGATAACAGTCTGATCGTGGTTGCAGGGGAGAAGAGTAAGGTGATCAGTTACAGCGATCTGTATGAAACAGAAATGGATTATACAACCTACCAGACCAACACTACAGGGTTTGACGGGGAAGGACAGATTGACAGTGCGATTTCTTATGTCACTTCCGAGAATCTGCCGGTAATATATACGCTGGAAGGTCATGAGGAACTGGAATTAAACAGCAGTCTGACAGACAGCCTGCAGAAAGCTAATTATGATGTACAGAGTCTGAATCTGCTGACACAGGATGCGGTTCCGGAGGACACCGGATGCCTGCTGATCGCGGCACCGCAGAAAGATCTTTCTGAAGAAGAAACACAAAAGATCATTACCTACATGGAAGCCGGCGGAAAAGTGATGATTTTTACAGAATATACCGGAACAGATATGCCGAATCTGAAGAGTGTACTGGAAAATTACGGTGTAACCACAGGGGACGGTGTGATCATGGAGGGAGATACCGGACATTACATTATGCAGAGACCGTACTATATTGTTCCGACTATTGACAGTTCTGATATTACTTCCGACATTAAGAGTAACAACCGCTATGTGCTGGCACCGATCTCACAGCCGGTAAAAACACTGAGCGATTACCGTGATACGCTGCAGATTTCTTCTCTGTTATCAACATCTGACGAAGCGTATATAAAGACAGATGTACAGAATATGACCACATATGAGAAAGAAGACAGCGATGAAGAAGGCAGTTTCCAGGTTGGTGTTTCTGTAACCGAGCAGGTGGATGATGATAATACCACACAGCTGGTGTGTTTCGGCTGTGCCAGCCTTCTGGACGAAGCTACCGATCAGCAGGTATCCGGAGGCAATACGGATCTGGTGCTGGCAGCGCTGGGCTGGATGTGTGAAAACGACGCACCGGTCATCGATGTGACGAGCAAGAGCCTGACCATGAGTTATCTGACTGTTCCACAGTTTGATGCGGCATATTGGAGTATCATCGTGTGCGGTGTGATCCCGGTGGTATTTCTGCTGATCGGTACGGTGATCTGGTTTAAGAGGAGAAAACAGTAATGAAGAAAAAAAGGGGCTTATTTGTAATTCTTGCGGGGGTTGTTCTTCTGTGTGTCTTGAGCGTGTGTTATTTTGCACTGTTAAAAGCGAACAGCAGTGAGGAAGAGACAACGGAAGAAGAGACCACGGAGGAAGAAGTGGCGGCAATCGCCAGTGATGATATCAGCACATTGACTTTTGAGGCGGGGGATCAAACAGTCACCTTCCAAAAAGCGGAAGACAGCTGGACACTGGAAGGTCAGGAGGATTTTCCGGTGGATGCTTCGAAAGTAGACAGCGTAGTATCCTGTCTGGCATCCGTCAAAGCGGATCGTACCCTGACGGATGTGGAGGATCCGGGAGAATACGGTCTGGACGTTCCGACCAATGTGATCGAGGTGGTAAAAACAGACGGAAGCAGCGAAAAGATTACAGTTGGTGACAAGAACAGTTCCACCGGTAATACGTATATCTGTCTGAATGATGATGCTTCAACCGTGTATACGACCAGTACGGATTTTGGAAGCACTTTTTCAGGCGGCCTGTACAATTATGCAGAAAGTGAGAGTTATCCAACCATCACATCTTCAACGATCAGCAAGATTGTTGTGAAAAAAGACAACAATTCGTATACGGTTACGAATAACGGAAAGTCTTCTACAGGCTGGTATGTCCAGGAAGAGGATAACAAGAAACAGGAAGCGGATTCCACGCAGGTGGGAACCCTGCAAAGTACCGTTGCCGGCCTTAGTTTTGCCGGATATTACAACTACAACTGTACGGACTGGGAAGCATATGGCCTTGAGAAGCCGAAAATGACCCTCACAGTCGATTATACCGAAGAAGTGGAAGCAGAATCCACAGACGACACAGAAAGCGATTCTGAGGCAAATACGAACGATACAGAAGATTCCAGTGAAACGACCACACAGGCAGAGGACAAAGAACTGGTTCTGTATGTGGGAAATGTCAATGAAACCGATGGAAATTATTACGTGAGACTGGGCGATTCCAGTGAACTTCACGGAATTTCCCAGGCATCTCTGGAGACATTACTGAACGGAAAAGCATTTGATTACTGGAAAACATCGATTGATTCGATGACGATCAGTGATCTGGATCATCTGGATGTGACCTATCAGGGAACCACTTATACGCTGAAACGGGTTGTGACAGAAGAAAAAGTGGAGAAGGGTGAGAGCAAAGACACAGACGCTGATGCAGATGCGGACAGCGAGGACGCAGACGAAGAAGAGACAAAGACCGTGACCACTTACTATGTGAATGATCAGGAAGCAGACAGTGATGCTTTCACCGCATTCTACCGGGCAGCGGCAGGTATGACATGCCAGAGCCGTCTGGAAGAAAATACAAACAAAGGCGACGCGGAACTTACACTTTCCTATTACGGAACAGATGGAAGTGAAATCACGATCTCCTACACGCCAAGAGATTCCAGTTTTTATGTGATGGAAGATCAGGATGGAAACTGCAGTCTGGTTAATAAAATGAATGTAAAAGATCTGATCGATACGTTCCTGACACTGACCGAAGGTGAAAAATAGTTGTAACAAAACATAAAATAAAAAAAGAAACCGGATGGTTTCTTTTTTTATTGCGTTGCATATCAATAGTTGGTCCGGTGGACCGATTTTGATTGAACTGATTTAACTGATAATACGACTCATGTTCTTTACTGCGCTTTCAATCAGTGCATTTGCGTTATTGACATAAATAACATCTTGAATATTGTTATCTTTTACAAGATCGACCAGGTTGCCACTGAAGTAACGGTAGTCGACAACGTGTACGGTCTGGTAACTGTTGACCAGAAATGGTACGAAAGCGTTACCGTAAGATTCCTTGATAACTACGCAGGATGATCCGTCGGTGATGTTCGGGTTATCGATGCGTTCGTACGGCTGATCACCGCAGATGAAGCACAGATATTTGTTGGCTTCGGAGTACTTCGTTACATCTGAGACTACATATCCCGATACCTGTTGTCCATCTGTATTGGTGTAAGTCAGATCGTTGCAGGTCGGTGTGTAGGCAACAACCGTATCCGGATTATTTTTCAGTGTTTCAGACTGATTACTGTACTGATAGAAGGAACCGACGAATCCCGGATATTCGCTCTTCGTGTAATCGGTCAGAGGAGAAGGCGTCATGCCTTTGGCTTTCATCAGCTCTTTGTAAGCATAGTAGGCACCGTCAGCGGTCCAGTGATGGTCCGTCTTAAAGTAAAGATATTCACTGTTATGATTCTTTAAGGCATCCAGAACAGCTACCTGGTTGATGGAAGCATCCAGATGTCCGTTTACATAAGCGAATGTGTCTTCCTGGCTGTTGGAGCCGACTTTCTGCTGATTTTCCTGATCGATATTGACTGCGATACTGGTAGGAACCAGAATATCATAAATGGTTGCGATATCTTTTAACTGGGTGGCAGCAGAGTTCATCATGTTGATGTAAGCGTCTGCCCCGGCCCGGCTGAAGCCGTAAAGTTCGAAACCTCGGTTATCAGCGATATAGATTTTTCCCAGTCTTTCAGGCTCGGCATGGATGGTTCCATCTTCTTCCTGAATGTCATCTTCTTCCGGTGTTGGCGTCGGGGTGGTTTCCATCTCGGCATCCGCGTCAGGAATTTCATCACCCTGTGCAGCATCACCATAGATTTCCTGTGTCGTAATACCATAGAATTTTTTCATCTTGGCATTGGCGCTCATCAGTGTCTCACGGAACGGAAACGTATCCGCGTACCAGGTGCTGATATCGGAGAAAAATTCGCCGTTTAACACGGTAGAAACAGTTGGTTTCGGGAATTTGGAAAGTTCACGCTTCTCCAGTTCCGATTCTTTCGGTCTAAGAGGAAGCAGAAGTCCGATAAAAGCGATCACAAAAAGGAACACGAAGAAGGTTCGGATTCCGATCTGCCAGAATCGCTTGTGGACGGCATTGTTTTTATTAATAAATTTTTCTTTTTTATTTGTATTCATGTTCAGACAGATCCTTTAAAACTGGAAGTATAAAAATGGATTGTAACTGTTTCCGACCAGCGCAAGGAGTGAAAGAATCAGCAATACAGGAGGTATTACAATCTCATATGCGTAGGTCAGATAAGGAATCCGGTAATGCACAAGGTCAAGTCGTTTGATGTAAGTGCCTATATTTTTCAGCAACGGTGTGGAAGCGATGATACAGAAAATCAGCAGATACAGATTATTCTGGAAAAGAACAGAGGTCGAAAGATCGATAAAACCGTTGTGGTTCAGACCAAACATTCCTTTCAAGATAGCTCCAAGATTACCCAGAGATTCACAGCGGAACAGCACCCATCCGAAGTAAACCACGACCATGGCATACAGATGGCTCACAAAGCGCGGAAGGCGGGAAAACTTTTCCAGAAGGAAGGTGTTCTCCATGTAGATGAACAGGAAGAAATACAGTCCCCAGAAAATAAAGTTCCAGCTGGCTCCGTGCCAGAATCCGGTAAGTCCCCAGACAATTAACAGGTTGATGGTACGTCTGCGGGCACCTTTTCGATTACCACCGAGCGGAATATAGACATAATCACGGAAGAAGGTTCCGAGGGAAATATGCCATCTGTTCCAGAACTCTTTAATGGAACCGGAGATGTACGGGTAATTAAAGTTCTCGTCGTAGTGAAAACCGACCATAAGCCCCATACCGATTGCCATATCGGAATAGGCAGAAAAATCAAGATAAATCTGCAATGCATAGAACAACATACCAATCCACAGACCGGCTGCAGGAATCTCGGCGATGTCTTTGGCGAGTGTTGGAACCAGGGTATCTGCTACAGATGCACAGCCGTTTGCCAGAATAGCTTTTTTGGCAAGCCCAATGGTAAAACGTTTGATACCCCTGTATAATTCATCCGTTTTCACTTTACGGTTCTCAATCTCATCAGCAACCAGCTGGTAACGAACGATTGGTCCGGCGATACACTGATGGAACAGGGAAGCATACAGCAGCAGATTTACGAATTTGCGCTGTGGTGCCACTTCCTCGCGATATACGTCGATGACGTAAGAGAGCAGCTGGAAAGTGTAGAAAGAAATACCGATTGGCAGAGCAATCTGAGGAATTTCTTTTGGAAAATGGAAGATCGTGTTTGTGATGGATGAAAAGAAGGTCAGATATTTGAAAATACAAAGCAGACCTAACATAAATACGCAGTCACAGATCAAAAATATTTTACTCAGTCCTTCTTCCCGGTACTGATCAATCAATAAGGCGAACAGCCAGGAGGCAAAGACCATGCTGAGCAGAAGCAGAAGATATTTCGGTCCTCCCCAGGAGTAAAACACCAGAGAAAAACCGAGGAGAACCATATTTTTCCGCTTAATACCATCAGCAAAATGATAGGCGATCAGATTTAACGCCAGAAAGAAAAAAACAAAAAATAAGCTCGAAAAAACCATAAAACTCCTTTTGTATTTGCAGATGTAAGCATAATGAAATTGTGTGCAGAAAAAAATTCTGCGCTGGGTTAGCGGGTAAGATTTTCAGATCGTTTTAAGAAAGGCATATACATTCTTGATACCGTCTGTCGGGCACTGTTTTGCATGGAAAATCGTGTGTAAATGATATAAGTAATCAGTAAAATAGATATCAGTTGAATGTAAAAACATATGTATCTATGCCATGATGCGACGAAATTCCACATAAACCAACAAAAAAGTGCTGTACCTATTATAATATAATAACAGTGTAAGCATGTCAACAAAATAACAGGTGAAAAAGATGGGAAAACCGTTGATTTTAAAGGGATTTTGGAACGTTAGAAGATTGAAAAAATATCGACAGAAAAAATTAAAAATTGGCAAGGAATATGGTAAAAACAAAAAATATTATGTAAACTTTCAGGAAAATATAAAATGAAAGCAGTGAAAACGACAGAAAAGCAAGAATACCTTTTCGAATATTCTTGCTTTTTCTTTAAAAATAGTATATCGTTATTCGAAATAACTGTATCATTCGCGTAGGATACAGTTATTTCGAATAACGATATACTGGATATTTTAGCATTGGACAATAGAATTTATGAGGCAAAAAAGATGTTAACAGCTTCCAGTACCTGTTCGGGTGCTTCTATCTGAGGCAGGTGTTTGGTGCTTTTTATCATCTCGGATTCGATTGCGGGATTAATAGAAGTATATAAAGCAACACTTTCTCTGGCACGGGGTTCAGAATCACCCTCCAGAATATAGATACTGTTGTCAATGGTCTTCAATGCGTGACTGATATTACAGTAAATGTACTTCCCGGTAATGCTCGCGAGCAAGTACTTTCCGGCACCATTTTCCAGGTGCGAGGACTCATAATAGAGATCTTCCAGTTCTGTATCCACATGAAATGGGTTATGAAGATACTTTTCGGTAAATGCCAGATCAATATTTGGACGGGAATTCAGAATGTTATAAACCAAAGTACCGATCAGAGGAAGTTCAAGCAGAAATTTAGATGCTTTGGATTGTCTGTCAGGAATCTGATTCAACACTGCGAGATCTTCCGGGTTGATCATCATGATTCGGCGGATAATGGATGAATCATTTTTGCATGCCATGACAGCAAAAGAACCGGATAATCCACTGGTCAGTACATCCGTTGGCTGTTTGATGACGGCTTTGATAAAATCGGTGATCAACTGAACATAAAGAAAGTTTGTATAAGTGATTTTTGGACGATCAGAACATCCACAGCCCAACAGATCCATGCAGTATACTGTATGATCTTTTGCGAGCTGCTTTTTGAGAAATTTCCATTCGACAGAGCTGCTTGCAGGGGAAAGATCATGTAAAAGTAACAGTGGAGAACCGGAACCTTCAATCGTGTAATGAATACGTCCAAATTTCCAGTCGTAGAAATACTGAGATTTATTATGCAACGCATTGCGGATTACAGCGGAAGCGTTGATCAGTTTATTTATAGCAAAAATACCAGCACCGGTCATAGAAGTCAGAATGCTGATTGTTAGTAAGCGCTGAACATTTTTCTTCATGATAGATTACCTCCTTGTTTGAATGGCAATTGTTATATCTATTATAATTCATACGGAGAAAAGATACAAACATTTTTTAAATCTCTTAGTGGAAAAGCAGATGATTTATAACTGTTTACAGGTAATGTTGGGAGAGACATTTTAATATAAATATGTCGTAACTGTTCAGTACCTTCACAGTTACGAGCCAAAATGCATTTGAACGATAAAATCACGCTTTGCGAGTTTTTATCGTTATCGCGGCACTCCTCAAGGTTCCGTGCAAGCACGGACTTTGACTCGTTGCTCGCGTAAATCATCTTCGGTGATGGCATTTTGGCTTGTATGCCTCGGGATTTTGACATATTCATGTTAAAACACCTCGCGGGACAGTGACTACTGAATAGTTACAATATGTCAAAATTCAGAGATATACGATACAAAAGTCTGCTATTAAAGAGAATTGAGTTGACAACAAAATTTTATTCAGGTGGAAGCAAAAAGAGTGAATAGTAACTATGTTTCACGTGAAACATTCAAAAACAGTAGAATTTTATGAAGAGATAACAGTCTATATGTTTCACGTGAAACATTCGGGAAATAAGTCGTAGCTGTTCAACACTTTTACAGTTACGATAGCACTACTGGATATTAAATAATTAAAAAGATTCACGCATGTAATAAAATACTTCAAATAAAAAATACAATAATATGATGTTATGGTCGAAAAGTATTTTACCCCTTTGATACTGAATTATTCCGCACTTCGCATTCTCACAATTAACAAAAACATTCACAATTCGTTCGCTCTTTTGAAAATAACTACTTACTCATACTTTTGGCGAACCCTATGTTCAAAAATTTTTCCACAAGTAAATCCACATCAAATCTAAGAACTTATGGCCCTGGCATCATAATATTACTAAAACAGAAACAGGAAACGAATGCTTTTTGTATAAAAAAGAAAAAAATGTTTCACGTGAAACGTTTTGTGTGGAATAATAGAAAATCAAGTGATATAATAGAACCAGCAATTGATGTATATAAAATAAATCTTAAAACAGTTGCACGTAAATTAAAATTGTACAGAAAAATACAGATGAAAACGAACTGGAAGGAGTACAGTTATGGGAAGAGCAATAGCAATTGCAAATCAGAAGGGCGGCGTGGGAAAATCCACGACAGCGATTAATTTATCCTCCTGCCTTGGTGCCATGGGCCAGAAGGTTTTGACAATAGATCTGGATCCACAGGGAAATACAACCAGTGGTCTGGGGGTAGAGAAGGATGCGGCAGAGAATACAGTATATGAATTGTTACTTGGTGAGTGTGAAGTAGAAGAATGTCTGCAGAAATTGGAATTCGAAGGAGTGTCTTTAATTCCTTCCAATGTCAATTTAGCGGGAGCGGAGATTGAACTGATTGGTATCGAAGATAAAGAATATATATTACAGAAAAAAATCAGCAAGATTCGAGATCAGTTTGATTTTATTATCATTGACTGTCCGCCATCATTGAATATGTTGACCATCAACGCAATGACGACTGCAAATACCGTTCTGGTACCGATTCAGTGTGAATATTACGCACTGGAAGGACTTTCTCAATTGATGCACACAATCGAACTGGTGCAGGAAAGACTGAATCCGGATCTGGAAATGGAAGGTGTTGTATTTACTATGTATGATGCGAGAACTAATCTTTCTTTACAGGTAGTAGAAAATGTTAAGAATAATCTGAATCAGACAATCTATAAAACTATTATTCCGAGAAATGTACGTTTGGCAGAAGCACCAAGTCATGGACTCCCGATTAATTACTATGATGCAAGATCCACAGGAGCAGAAAGTTATCAGCTGTTAGCAGAAGAAGTGATACACAGGGGGGATGAAGAATGGCAGTGAAAAAAGGTGGCCTTGGAAAAGGATTGGATTCTTTGATTCCATCCGGAGCTCCGAAAAATAAGAAAAATATAACAGAAGAAAAAAAACAACCGGTAAAAGTAGTAGAAAAAGTAGTAGAAAAGATCGTTGAGAAACCGGTTGAAATGAAGATGAAAATCACAGAAGTAGAGCCTAATAGAGAACAGCCAAGAAAAAATTTTGATGAAGATGCTCTTCTAGAACTGGCAGAATCTATCAAACAGTTTGGTGTTTTGCAACCACTGCTGGTTCAGAAAAAGGATGATTACTATGAAATTATTGCCGGGGAACGCAGATGGCGAGCTGCAAAACTGGCAGGGTTGAAAGAAGTACCTGTTATTATCAAAGATTTTTCAGATCAGGAAGTTGTAGAAATTGCACTGATTGAGAATATTCAGAGAGAAGATCTGAATGCAATTGAAGAAGCGGTTGCCTATAAACGGTTGATGGAAGAATTCCATCTGAAACAGGATGAAATTGCAGAGAGAGTATCCAAAAGCAGAACTGCGGTTACGAATGCGATGCGACTGTTGAAACTGGATGAGAGAGTGCAGGATATGCTGATTCAGGATATGATTTCTCCGGGACATGCAAGAACACTTCTGGGAATCGAAGACAAAGACCAGCAATATAATCTGGCGATGCGAATCTTTGATGAAAAACTGAGTGTCAGAGATACAGAAAAAATCGTGAAAGATCTGCAAAAACCAAAAAAAGAAGAAAAGAAAAAAGAAGCAGATCCGCAGATGGAAGTAATCTATCAGCAACTGGAAGAACGAATAAAATCGATCGTGGGAACCAAGGTGGCGATCCAGCACAAGAATAAGAATAAGGGTAAAATAGAGATTGAGTATTATTCTCAGGCTGAACTGGAACGACTGATTGATCTGTTCGAATCCATAAAGGAATCTTGAAAAACGTCCGCTAAGAAATAAGTGCAAGGAGCATAAGAAGGATACTTGTAACTGTTCAGTACCCTCACGGTTACGAGTCAAAATGCATTTCTAATCACCTTCGGTGAAGGCATTTTGACATAAAACATGCAAAAACACCTCGCGGAATGCTATCTACTGAATAGTTACGGAGAATCATTTTGGTAGTGGCAGCTGATAAATAGAAAGGGTAGATTGACACATGAATAATTTTTTTGATGCAATAGGTATTGACCTGGGAATTCTGGTAGTCATGCTTATGGTATTAGTACTGGTATTGATTGTACTGGTGTTAAATGTTTCTCTGGGACTGCACCGGCAGAGACGTCGTTACAATATGTTTATGAAAGGCGCGGATGGACAAAGCCTGGAGAGAGTATTTTCTCAAAAATTAAAAGAAGTAGACAGGCTTTCAAGAGCAAACGAACAGAGCCTTGAAGAAGTCAGGGGACTGAAGGATATGCTGTCCAAGTCCCTGACAAAATACGGGATCGTAAAATACGATGCTTTCGATGACGTAGGAGGAAAACTGAGTTTTGCAATCGCTCTTCTGGATATGAACAATACCGGATTTATCCTGAATGCAATTCACAGCAGAGATAACTGTTTCTTCTATATTAAAGAAATAGTAAAAGGAGAGTCCTACATTCTGCTCAGTTCAGAGGAAATGGATGCCTTGCGTCAGGCAGTACATTTTGGAGAGAATAAGGTTCGATAAGAGAAAAGAAAAAAAGATTGCAGAAAGCAGATGGAACGAAAAAAGTTTCATCTGCTTTTTTGGTCACGGGATAACGAGGCAAAGCCTATCCTGTGAGAGAATTGTATTTATCCAAGAACCGTGTGAATCCCACTTGAAAAAAAGGCAATACTATTATAAAATAAAGAGAATGATTACTTATTATAATAAAGAACAAGAATAGTAACCTGAAAGAGGGAGGAAAATATGTTAGATATCAAGTTTGTCCGGGAAAACCCGGATGTGGTGAAAGAAAATATTCGTAAAAAATTCCAGGATCAGAAAATCCCGATGGTAGATGAAGTCATCGCTCTGGATCAGGAAAACAGAAATATTAAGCAGGAAGTAGAATCCCTGCGTGCAAATAAAAACAAAATCAGTAAACAGATCGGTGCACTGATGGCACAGGGTAAAAAAGAAGAAGCAGAAGAAGTGAAGAAAGAAGTTGCAGCTTCCGGTGCAAAAATTGATGAACTGTCTGCAAGAGAAAAAGAAGTAGAAGAAAAAATCAAAACAATCATGATGACAATCCCGAATATCATCGATCCTTCTGTCCCGGTTGGAAAAGATGACAGAGAGAACGTAGAGATCGAACGTTTCGGCGAGCCGGTTGTTCCGGATTATGAAGTTCCGTATCATGCGGAGATCATGGAATCTTTCGATGGGCTGGATCTGGACAGTGCGAGAAAAGTGGCAGGTAATGGTTTCTATTATCTGATGGGAGACATCGCAAGAATCCACTCCGCAGTTATCTCTTACGCAAGAGATTTTATGATCAACAAAGGATTTACTTACTGTGTACCGCCTTTCATGATCCGAAGCGATGTAGTTACCGGTGTTATGAGTTTTGCTGAGATGGATGCCATGATGTATAAAATCGAAGGCGAAGATCTGTATCTGATCGGAACCAGTGAACATTCCATGATTGGTAAATTCATCGATACCATTCTGCCGGAAGATACGCTGCCGAGAACTCTGACAAGCTATTCTCCTTGCTTCAGAAAAGAAAAAGGTGCACATGGTCTGGAAGAGAGAGGTGTATATCGTATCCATCAGTTTGAAAAACAGGAAATGATCGTTGTCTGCAAACCGGAGGACAGCAAGATGTGGTTTGATAAACTGTGGCAGAACACTGTTGAGCTGTTCCGTACCCTGGATATCCCGGTTCGTACTCTGGAATGCTGTTCCGGTGACCTGGCTGATCTGAAAGTAAAATCCATCGATGTAGAGGCATGGTCTCCAAGACAGAAGAAATACTTCGAAGTAGGAAGCTGCTCCAACCTGGGTGATGCACAGGCAAGAAGACTGAAAATCCGTGTAAATGGTGAAAATGGTAAGTATTTCGCACATACTTTGAATAATACTGTAGTTGCGCCGCCGAGAATGCTGATTGCCTTCCTGGAAAATAACCTGAATGCAGACGGAAGTGTAAATATCCCGAAAGCACTGCAGCCATATATGGGTGGAATCGAAAAAATCGTACCGAAACATAAATAAGAGATGGAATGCAAGTCAAAATGCCATCATCGAAGGTGATTAGAAACGTATTTTGACTCGTAACTGTGAGGATACTGAACAGTTACGATGGAATAATAAAAAGACAGCGGCTGTTACGGACACCAGATATCCGAAGAACAATGGATATCTGGTGTTGGCATGCGGAGAAAAGTTACCGGGTCATTCCTGTGATGTGGTAACAGAAAATGGATAATAAGAAAGGAGGAAGACTGTATGCACAGTTATCTTCGGGCTATAGGATTTTCAAAACTGGAGCAGAAAGATCTGGATCAGATCCTGCAAGAGGTGATTGTTTCCTGCGATGAGAAAAAGATCGCAGAGCAGGGAAAAAACGAGATTTTTGCGGAATTGTCCCGATATTTTGGTATGAATATCGGACTGCGTGTCTGTGGAACTTATGATGAGCAGGATCAGTTTCGGATGGAGTATTATTTTCCGTATTTTGCCGGAAGCGGTATTACCAGCCAGGAAGATGTGATGGTAGAACAACGTTCTGAAAAAGTCTGTTTTTCCGGAGCGTGTGACGATGTGCGTGTGGGTGTGACTCTGATCTTTTATCTGGCAAATGCAGGAGAATATCTGACAGAACGTACCAAGGGGACACCGGGGGAAGGTTTCAGCAACCTGACCTTATCCGGTCTTTCTACGGAGGGCAAGATTTTGTTGCCAATTCAAAAAAATATTGCCCAGAGAGAACGGGATCAGCAGCTGACCCGGAAAAGAACGCAGATGATCTACGAAGCGCGCCGGGGAAATGAAGAAGCGATGGAAAATCTGACTATGGATGATATGGATACGTATGCCATGATTTCAAGAAGAATCGCTAACGAAGATATTTTTTCTATTGTAGATACGTATTTTATGCCTTATGGCATGGAGTGCGACCGGTATAATGTAATGGGAGAGATTCTTGAATGGATGGAAACCACGAACAAACTGACCGGCGAGAAGCTGTATCAGATGACAATCAACTGCAACGACCTGATCTTCGATATCTGTATGAACCAGGAAGATCTGATGGGAATCCCGGAAGTTGGTCGAAGGTTCAAGGGAATTATCTGGTTGCAGGGAAGCCTGAATTTTTAAGGTTGTCATTTCAGGTATTCTATAGTAGAATAAATATATCTGTGAAGGTAGCGAACAGTTACCGAAATAATCTGTAGATTGACAACTCGAAAAAGAGTTGATAATCTTATATATGGCCGAAGG
>OLRR01000419.1_pt1 | contig 33587 bp, 28 predicted proteins | sample 1671941 | NCBI WGS metagenome assembly OLRR01 (sample SAMEA3136628, study PRJEB25190) | human gut metagenome
CGAGCAAATGGATGAAAAGCCGGAGGACTACTCACAAGAAGATGATGCAGGGCTTAATTTGATTGATTTCTATGTTCTTCCGCATTTTCTTACAGCACCATTTAAGAAAGTTACCGAGAAAATAATAACTGAGTTTTCGGATTTGAATCTATGCCCAATTAACAATCGTCAGGGAATTGTAATTGATGGTGAAGGTTCAAAGGTAATTTGCAAAGACTAATTTAAAATTCCAGTTTGCTACACTCGTTCCTAGCAGGGTCCGGGGCAGGCACGCCCCAACAAGAAGCCGTCCCAAAGGGGCAAGAATGGGGACTGCGGACGATTTCTTGGACCGTTACGCGGCCCTTCCAAGCGCGGAGCGGAACTCGGCCGGCGTACGGCCACCGAGCGCATCGCTGTGCCTCTCCGTATTGTATCGGCCGATCCAGCCCCCCGAGCTCCTCGATGAAGCGGGCGAGGGTCCATTCCGACCAGTCCCTGCCGTGCCAGAACTCCTTCTTGAGCAGGCCGAAGAAGCCCTCCATCGCCGCGTTGTCCGGGCTGCAGCCCTTGGCGGACTAGATTGGCTACACTGATGTGGACAGTTCCGGGAGGGGCGCAAGAGACGGGAGGGCCGTGTACGCGTTCCTGCGCGAGGGCCGCGGGGAGGAGCTGCCTGGGTACGGCGCCTGTCAACTCGGTCTACGTCTTTGATGACCGGGTCGTACTCGATATCAAATTCACGGATGATGCCAAAACGGTCACCCGAGAGGAAATGTTGGGTTCGAGTGCTGTGGACAATGTTCCAACATGCTGGGGTCGAACTCGCTTGCCGGGATCACACGGTAGCCGTGGCGCAGGAGCAGGTCGACGAAAACACCGTTGCCCGCGGTGAGCGTACCGCCAAAGGTGCCGTCGTAGATGTGACCCGCACCGCACGAGGGGCTACGGTCCTGAAGGATGCACGCGACCATCTCTTCCGGTCCGCCTGCCTGCTCGCACATATCGAGCGCACGTTGGGCACCCAGGCGAAATTCGCGATCAACCGAGATGCCCTCGCAGGTACGAACCTCGCCGTTCACAATCTCGGACGGCTTGCGCGGCGTGGGCAGGCCGCCAAAGACCTCGGGGCACACGAGGAGGACCTCGGTCCCCGTGCGCTCGCAAGCCTCGACCAACGCGCGGTGGTAGTTATCGAGCCCGTTATACTTGCAGCTCTCGCCCATCAAGCAGGCGCTCACCACGATCTTCATTTCCATCCCTCTCAAGCAAAACGCCCCATTTGAGAAAGCTGCTCAAATGGGGCGTCGGCGTTTACTGGCTCGGCCGCGGCGTTACTGCTGCTTGGGCATCAGCGGGTTCTCGCGCGTGAGGAGATTCATGAACTCCTCGCCCGTGATCGTCTCCTTCTTGTACAGATAACGAGCCAGCTCGTGGAGCTTGAACTTGTTTTCCTTGAGGATCTGCAGGGCGCGGTCGTGCGCATCCTCGATCAGCTTGGCGACAATCGCGTCCACGCGCTCGGCCGTACCGGGGGCGCAGGTGAGCGACGTGTCCTGATTGAGATACGCGTTCTGCACGGTACCGAGCGCCATCATGCCAAACTCGTCGGACATACCAAAGCGCGTCACCATATTACGGGCGAGCTTGGTGGCCTGCTCGATGTCGTTGGCGGCGCCGGTCGTCATCTCTCCAAAGATGAGCTCCTCGGCTGCGCGGCCACCGCAATAGACAGCGAGCTTGTCCAAGACCTCCTGGCGCGTCGTCAGGAAGCGCTCGTCCTCCTCGACCTGCATGGTATAACCAAGAGCACCGCTCGTGCGCGGCACGATAGTGATCTTCGTGACCGGCGCAGAGCCCTTCTGGCGAGCGGCAACGATGGCATGGCCGATCTCGTGATAAGAAACGACCTGCTTCTCGTGGTCGGACAGCACCGTGGACTTACGCTGTTGGCCGGCAATGACGACCTCCACCGACTCCTCGAAGTCGTCCTGGGTTGCACGCTTGCGACCCTCGCGAACGGCGCGCAGGGCGCCCTCGTTGATGATATTGGCCAGGTCGGCGCCCGAGGCACCGGGCGTGGCGCGGGCAATCGCGGTCAGGTCGATCGGCGGCTCGGTCTTCACGCTCTTGACATGCAGCTCGAGGATGTTCTTGCGGCCGGTCAGATCGGGCAGCTCAACGGGGATGCGGCGGTCAAAACGACCGGGGCGCAGTAGAGCGGGATCGAGACTGTCGGGGCGGTTGGTTGCGGCAAGGACAACGATACCCTTGTGGTTATCGAAGCCATCCATCTCGGTCAGCAACTGATTGAGCGTCTGCTCGCGCTCGTCGTTGCCGCTAAAGCCGCCGCCGTCGCGCTTTTTGCCGATGGTATCGATCTCGTCGATAAACACAATGCACGGGGCCTTTTCCTTGGCCTGCTTAAACAGGTCGCGCACCTTGGCGGCGCCACGGCCGACGAACATCTCGACGAACTCAGAACCCGAAATGCTAAAGAACGGAACACCAGCCTCGCCGGCAACAGCCTTGGCTAGCAGGGTCTTACCGGTACCCGGAGGGCCAACAAGGAGAGCACCGCGCGGCAGCTTGGCACCAATCTCCTCGTAGCGCTGGGGCTTCTCCAGAAAGTCGACGACCTCCTTGAGGGACTCCTTGGCCTCTTCCTGGCCGGCGACATCCTTAAAGGTCACGCCCACGTCCTTGGAGGCGATCACGCGCGCGCCGGACTTGCCCAGTCCACCGCCGCCAAAGCCACCGCCGCCAAAGTTCATCGAAGGACCGTCATCACCCATGGCCTTCTTCATGCGGCGGTTGAGCCACCAGCCGATCAGGAAGAAAATCGCCATGGGAAGGATGAGCGTAAGCAGGTAGTAGGTCATCAAACCCGAGTTTTTATCGGGAACGACCGACTCCAGCGAAGCGCCAGACTCAAGCACGCGATCGGTAAAGCCCGCATCGTTCGGCACACCGGTCGTCTTATAGGCGATGTTCTCGTCCTCGCCCTTCTTGGTGTAATAAATCGAGTAATCGTCCGTGTTGTACTCGACCTTGTCGACACTCTTCTTATCGAGCGCTTTGACAAACGTCGAGTAATCGGTCTTCGTAATCTGCTGCGTGTGACCGATGTTGGGGAACAGAACGGTCGAGAGCACGAGGTAGACGACGAAGGCGATGAGCACGTAGAGGATCATATTCCGTCTACGCTTGTTGTCATCCATCTCCATCTGCTTGAACTCCATCTACTGGGGTTAATAATGCTTTCTAGAATACCCAACCCGAGCGACGATAAACCGACGCCGGGCACGAAAAGACAGAGATGGCATCACTGGAAGTCGGCAAGGTTCAAATCTATACGGGCGACGGCAAGGGCAAGACGACGGCTGCGCTGGGGCTCGCGCTGCGTGCCACGGGCTATGGACTTAACGTGCTCATGCTTCAGTTTGCCAAGAAGCTGCACTGCGCCGAACATGATGCAGCACCTCGTTTAAGGCTACGCATCGTACAAGCCGACCGCGACACACCCGAGGCTTGCGCCGCGCAGATCATGGAGCTCGCATGCGAGCAGATATCACAGGTCGACGTTCTGATTTTGGATGAACTCGGCGAGGCCATGCGCCGCGGCTTCGTGACGCGCGAGGATGTCGAAGCGCTGATCGCGATAAAGCCCGCCACCACGGAGCTCGTGCTCACCGGCCGGGGCCTGCTGCCCCTCGCGAACCTCGCCTACCTTGTCACCGAAATGCGCCCCATCAAACACTACTTCGACGAAGGACTCCTAGCCCGCCAAGGCATCGAATACTAGCCATTGGGGACGTCCCGAATGGCTAGGCGGTGGCGCGGCCGAGCCAGTTGCCGCTGTGGTGGTAGATGGTAAACATCGTGGCCGTGATGAGCCAGGTTACGGGGTAGACCAGCAGTAGATGCTCGAGCGACGGATCGAAGGGCATGATCGCAAACACCCAGATCACCCTCAAGACAACGGTGCCAAAGATGGTGAGCATCATAGGCTGCAGACTCACGCCGGCACCGCGAATGGAGCCCGACGCGTTTTCGATAATAGAGAAGATCGCGTAGAACGGCGCGATGAAATGAAGAATCGTCGTGGTGTACGCCGAAATCGAAGCATCGTCGACAAACAAACGCGACAGCGGGCCCGAGAACACCAGGAGCACGGCAGACAGGCCACCAATGAGCATAAACGAAAGCACAAGCGACGTATGGTAACCCTTGCGCATGCGCTCGTAGTTGCGCGCGCCAAAGTTCTGCGCCGAGAACGTAGTGATCGATACGCCGAGCGCCTCGGTCACCATCCAGATAATGCCATCTAAGCGGCCCGAAAGACCCCACGCCGTGGTGACATCGGCACCAAACGAGTTGACCGACACCTGAATCAAAACGTTGGAAATCGAATACGCAGCAGACTGAAAGCCAAGCGGCAGACCACACGAGATCATGCTCTTACAAATGCCAGGATCAATGCCAAGCTTGGACAGTGAAAGCCGCCACGCACCCGGTGCGTGCATCATACGAATCACGATCATCGTGGCGTTGGAGCAAATGGTCAGCGCCACCGCAATGCCGCAGCCCAGAGCCTCCATATGAAGCACGGCAACGAAGATGACATCCAGCACCGCATTAACAAGGCAGCCGGAAGCGATAATCACAGCAGGCCCGCGCGTATCGCCCACGGCACGCAGCAGTGCGGTTCCCATATTGAGCAGCAGTGCCGCAACCATCGCGGCAAAATAACAGCGAGCATAGGCCACGCCCTCAGCCAATAGTTCATGCGGCGTGTTCATAAGCACCAGCATGGGCTCAACGAACACTATGCCAAGAATCGAGAAAACGATACCGCCCACCAGCGCAAGCGTCATGGCCGTATGGACCGAACGACTCATTCGCTCATCATCGTGCTGGCCAAAAAACTGACCCGTGATAACGGCACAACCAGCGCCAACGCCAACGCAAAAGCCAATGCAGAGCTCGGTGAGGACCATCGTGGCTTGAATGCCGCCCAGCGCGAGCTTGCCGCCAAACTGACCGACAATATAGGTACCGATAAGCGTGTAGGCCTGCTGAAAAAACGAACTAAAAAAGATGGGAACGCACAGCGAAAGCAGCTGCTGCCAAATGACACCCTGCGTTACATCGATAGCCGTAGATTTCTTAGCCACACGCCCTCCCCAAAAGCGCACGTCAACCGACAAAACAGCAAATTAAAACCAAAGCCAATACCAGCTTAGCACCGACCGGCGTCGACCGAAACACCTCGAATTAGAGCACGGTGCGGAATAACTGCCTAGTGATACAAACCCGGCTGGTAGTGATACTCATTGCTCACGTGCGGGCACAGCTGCCAAAATGCGACGGCACTCGCCGCGGCCACGTTGAGCGAATCGACCCCGTGCGCCATCGGAATGCGCACAGCTCGGTCGCAGCCCGCGATAGTCTTGGTGCCCAGGCCGGCACCCTCGGTGCCCATAAAGATCGCCAGGCGATCAACCTCCTGCATCGCAGGATCGTCCAGCGAAACGGAGTCGTCCGTCAGCGCCATCGCAGCGCACGAAAAACCGGCTTCGTGCAGTGCCGCCAGGCCATCGTGCGGCCACACACGAGCCTCGCTGCCAATACGCGTCCACGGCACCTGAAACACCGTGCCCATGCTCACGCGGGCCGAGCGACGGTACAGCGGGTCGCAGCACGTCGGACTGACCAAAATACCGTCGACATTGAGCGCGGCGGCCGAGCGGAAAATCGCACCCACGTTCGTGTGGTCGACAATACCCTCGAGCACGCACACGCGCACCGGGCGCTCCCCCGCCGCCTCGACGACGCCACCCAAGAACTCATCAACCGGAATCTGCCGCGGGCGACGAAACGCCGCGAGCGCACCGCGCGTCACGTTAAAGCCCGTCAGCTGCTCCATGAGTTCCACGGAAGCCACGAACACAGGAACCGGACCTGCGCCCTCGCGCACAACCAGGCGCTCAAACAGCGGCATCATCTGGTCGAGCCAGCGTTCGCCCAAAAGAAAGCTCACCGGCTCGTATCCGGCACGCACCGCGCGCTCAATAACCTTGGCACTCTCGGCGATAAAGATGCCCTTTTGCGGCTCCAGCACGCAGCGCAGCTCGCGCTCGGTCAGTCGCACGTAGGCATCGAGCCGCTCGTCCTCGAGCGAATCAATTCGCAGAACCTCAACGGCATCAGTCATAGCAGCCAGCCCGCACCCTTCTTTACAGCACATCTATACCAAACGAGGCGACGCTAAGCGCCGCCCCATGCATTCAATCAACCCGATGATACCGTTCACGCCAGACGATTTACGCCTCGATGCGACGATACGTCACGAACTCATAATTGACGCCCTCGTCACCCTCACCGGCGGCAATCGTCGCGACCCCGCTACGCTGCGCAATCTCCCACGCGGGATCGGCGTCCAAGTCGGGAAAGTACGTGTCCACGACATGCACGCAGTGGTTATGAGTGACCTCGGCCTCCACGCAGTACGGCAAAAACTGCCGATAGACATCGCCGCCACCGATCACCCAGGCAACGAGCTCATCGGCAACCGCAGAGAGCGCTTCGTCAACGCTATGCACCACGTCGACGCCCTCGCGGGTAAAGCCCATATCGCGGGTAAGCACGATATTGCGACGGTTCTTGAGTGGACGCCCACCGGGAAAACTCAGCAGCGTCTTGCGCCCCATGATGACCGGGCAGCCCTTGGTGCAGGCCACAAAATGGCGCATGTCGGCGCGATTGGACACCACCATGTCGCCCTCGCACCCAATGCCCCAATCGTCACACACGGCAACGATAGCAGATAGCTTACACGTCATAAGCACCACCTACACCGCAATGGGAATGTTCTTGACCTGCGGACCGTGCTCGTAGCCCTCCACAATCAGGTCGTCGGTCGTAAACGCATAGAAATCGTGCACGTCGGGGTTAAGCGTTACCTTAGGCGCCGCAAACTGCGGACGCTCGATAAGTTCGCGGACAATATCGACATGACGGTCGTAGATATGGGCGTCGGCGATCACATGCAGCAGCTCGCCGGGAATCATATCGATCGACTGCGCAACCATCATGAGCAGAATGGCGTACTGGCACACGTTCCAGTTATTCGCGGCCAAAATGTCCTGACTGCGCTGGTTGAGAATCATGTTGAGCGTGGGCTTGTCGTCCTGCGGGCGCTGCGTGACGTTATAGGTCACGCTGTAGGCGCACGGATACAGGTGCATCTCGGACAGGTCACTAAACACATACGTGTTGGTCATGATGCGGCGGCTGTACGGCGTGTGCTTAAGATCGTACAGCACACGGTCCATCTGATCAAAATCGCCCTCGGCGTAATGGCTCTTCTGGCCAATCTGATAGCCGTAGGCTTTACCGATGGAGCCAGTCTCGTCGGCCCACTCGTCCCAAATATGGCTGTTGAGGTCATGGACGTTATTAGACTTCTTTTGATAGATCCACAGGATCTCGTCCATCGCAGACTTAAGAGCCGTGCGGCGCAGCGTAAGCGCAGGGAACTCCTCGCGCAGGTCGTAGCGCGCCGTGACGCCAAAGTTTTTAATGGTATAGGCAGGGGTGCCGTCCTCCCACACCGGGCGGACCTTTTGGCCCTCGGTGGTGGTGCCATGGTCCAAGATATCGCGGCACATGGTTACAAACTGTTGATCAGCCTTGCTCATTGACCCTCCTGTCAGTCGCCTACAAGCAAGATTTATTGTAGCCCAGGCGCACGCGGCCCCACAGCCCAAACATAAGCCCTCATTTTCTGACATATGACGGAAATTCCTTGCGCAAATCGGCACGTTCGCTATTCTATTGTTGACATATGTCAGATTTGGAGGGCACATGGCAGGAAGACGCGAAAAATTGCGCCGCGTCGGGATCATCCCCGAATATCGCGGTTTTACCCCCGATGGCCTGGCGAGCGGCGATGCCATCGATATGACAGTCGACGAGCTCGAGGTGCTGCGCCTGTGCGACTTGGAAGGCCTTAACCAAGAGACAGTCGCCCAGCACATGGGCATTGCCCGCGCCACGGTGGCGGCAATCTGCAGCCGCGCGCATTGCAAGGTGGCAAACGCGTTGGTCAATGGACGGGCACTCGTCATCGAGGGCGGCAATATCGCATACTCCCCCATCACCACGACAACGGCCACATGGCCAGCAAAGGAGGTCGACACCATGAGGGTGGCAACCACGTACGACAACGGCAACATCTTTATGCACTTTGGTCGCAGCGAGCAGTTCAAGATCTACGACATTCAGGACGGCAAGGTGCTCAACGAGCAGGTCGTGAGCACCGGCGGCACCGGTCACGGCGCCCTGGCGGGCCTGCTCGCCAACGGCGGCGTGGACACGCTCATCTGCGGCGGCATCGGCGGTGGCGCTATCAACGCGCTTGCTCAAGCCGGCATCACGGTATACGCAGGTGCCCAGGGCAGCTGCGACGCTTGCGTCGAGGCACTTATCGCCGGCACGCTCGCACAGAACGGCGAGGCCACCTGCGACTGCCATGGCCACGACAACGAGCACATCCATGAGCATGGCGAGTTCTGCGGCTGCCACGGCCATCACGACCACGACGGACATGAGGGCTGCAGCTGCCACTAGCGGCAAGCACCTCGACGTCAACACGCTTCCGCGCGTGCGACAACCTGCGAACAAACGGCGTAGGCCGCCTGGAGTACCATCCAGGCGGCCTACGCCATACACGACTCAACCAGTCGTTACTTCTTATTACGCATCTGCGCTTCCATCTGGCGCAGCAGGTCCATATCGGACTTAGGACCGCCCATTCCCAGGCCGCCCATGCCGCCCAGGCCCATGGCATCCAGACCGGGAATATTGGGCATGCGCATCTTTTTGCCCTTCTTGCCCTTCTTGCCCTTCTTGCCACCGGCCTGTGCCTGATTGGCCATCGAGCGCATGCGGCCCATCATCTTGTCCATCTCGCCCCACTGCTTCATAAGGCTATTGACCTCGGTGGGAGTCACGCCGGCGCCCTTGGCGATACGGGCGCGGCGCTGGCCGTTGATGATGGAGGGACGCAGGCGCTCCTCCTTGGTCATCGACATGATGATGGCCTCGTTCTTGTCGAAGATGCCCTCGTCCAAATTACCGCCCATCTGGTTGAGCGCGCGCTGGCCGCCGGGGAGCATACCCAGGATGCCCTTCATGCCGCCCATCTTCTTGACAGCCTTCATCTGGTCGAGCATGTCGTTCATGGTAAAACCCTCGCGCAGCATACGCTCGGCAGCCTCGAGCTGCTCGGCGTCGGCCGCCTCCTGGGCCTTCTCGATGATGCCGACAACATCGCCCATGCCCAAGATTCGCTTGGCCATTCGGTCGGGATAGAACGGCTCCAGCGAATCGGGCTTCTCGCCCATGCTCACGAACTTGATGGGCTTGCCGGTCACCTGGCGCACGGAAAGCGCGCCGCCGCCACGGGCATCGCCGTCGAGCTTGGAGATGATCACGCCGTCAAAGTCGGTGCGCTCGGCGAAGGTCGAGACGACGTTGACGATATCCTGGCCGGTCATGGCATCGACGACCATCAGCACCTGATCGGGCTTGACGGCCTTCTTGATGTCCACGGCCTCCTGCATCATCTGCTCGTCGATCTGCAGACGACCGGCGGTATCGACGATGACTACATCGCGCAGGTGGTCGACTGCCTCCTGGATGGCACCCTTGGCGATATCGACCGGGTGCTCGCCGTCGCCGCGGAAGACCGGCACGCCGATCTCTCCACCGAGTGTGGCCAGCTGGTCGGCAGCGGCGGGACGGTAGACGTCGCACGCGGCGAGCAGCGGCGAGCGGCCCTGCTTCTTGAGCTGGTAGGCCAGCTTTACGGCCGCCGTGGTCTTACCGGAGCCCTGCAGGCCCACGAGCATGATGACATTGGGAATGCGGTTGCTAAAGACGAGCTTGCTCTCGGTGGAGCCGAGCATCTCGGTGAGCTCGTCGAGCACGATCTTGACGACGTTTTGCGCCGGCGACAGCGACTCCATGACCTCGGCGGTCATGCAGCGCTCCTTGGTCTTGGCGACAAACTCCTTGACGACCTTGAAGTTGACGTCGGCCTCGAGCAGCGCCATGCGAATGTCGCGCATGGCCGAGGTAATGTCGGCCTCGGTCAGCTTACCCTTGCCACGCAGGCGGTCAAATGTGTCGTTGAGGCGATCGCTCAGGGAATCAAACACTGGTTACTCCTTAGTTGGACTCGCCCACCAGGGCGCGGCAGAAATCTTTGGCATTGAACTCCTGCAGGTCATCGACCTGCTCGCCCACGCCGATGCGCAGGATGGGAAGCTTGAGCTTCTCGGCCACGGCCATGGCGATACCGCCCTTTGCCGTGCCGTCGAGCTTAGTCATGATAATACCGTCCAGGCCCAGCGCCTCGTTAAACTCGAGCGCCTGGTTCAGACCGTTCTGGCCGGTGGCTGCATCAATCACGAGCACGACCGAGACGGGCATGGGGCCGGCGGCCATATTGGCAGCGCGCTTACGCGTCACGTTGACCACCTTGGCAAGCTCGCGCATAAGCTCGGGACTCGTGTGCAGACGACCGGCGGTGTCGATAAGCACCAGGTCGCTGCCGCGCTTATCGGCCTCGTCGAGCACGTCATAGCACACGCTCGCCGGATCGGAGCCGCGGTCACGCTTGATAACCGGTACGCCGGCACGCTGACCCCACACATCGAGCTGCTCGATGGCGGCGGCGCGGAAGGTGTCGGCCGAACCGATCACCACGTTCTTGCCGCGGGCGGCCATGGCGCTCGCAATCTTGCCGACCGTCGTGGTCTTGCCGGCACCGTTGATGCCCACAAACAGCACGCAGCTCGGCGTATCGGAGAACGGATCGCGCTCGATGGGCACAAAGTGCTGCTCAAGCTGCTCGGCCAGAGCGCGGCGAAGCTGCGGAGCGGTCTTGAGGTTCTTCTTGGCCGCGGCATCGCGCAGGTCATCGGAGACCTGAATGGCGACCTCGGCACCCATGTCACCCATAACGAGGGTGTCCTCAAGGTCCTCCCAAAAGTCCTCGTCGACCTCGCCGCCAAAGTAGAAGACCTCGTTGAGTGCCTCGCGGCTGCGCTCAAGTCCGCGCGAGAGAGCGTCAAAGAATCCCATTATGCATTCACGACCTTTCCGGTTTCGCGATCGAGTTTTTGCGAGACGACGCGGCTGACGCCGTCGGCTTGCATCGAGACGCCATAGAGAACGTCAGCGTCCTCCATAGTACGGCGCTGATGCGAGATAACCAAGAGCTGCGTATCGGAACGCAGCACATCGAGGGCTCCGATGAGCTTGGACAGGTTGGCGTCATCAAGCGCCGCCTCGACCTCGTCCAGCACATAGAACGGCACCGTGCGCGTGCGGTACACGGCAAAGAGCAGGGCGAGCGCCGTCAGGCTCTTCTCGCCGCCCGACATGAGCATCATCTTGGTGATGCGCTTGCCGCGCGGCTGCGCCACGACCTCGATGCCTGTCTCGGCCGGATGCTCGGGGTCGGTCATCTCCAGATGTGCCTGGCCGCCCGGGAACAACATAGCGAAGATCTCGCGGAAGTTCGCATCGACCTTCTCAAACGTCACCAGGAACGCCTTGCGCATCTTGCGATCAATGGCCACCGTGATCTTGGTGAGCGCCTTGCGCGCGCTCTCCAGATCGGCCAGCTGCTCCTCGATGTAATCGGCGCGGCGCTTGAGCTGCTCGTATTCCTCCATGGCAACCTGGTTCACGGGGCCCAGATTGTTGATCTGACGCACGAGCTGGTTGAGCTCGCGCTCGGCGGCGTCGCGGTCGGTGGGAGCAGGAAGCATGAGAGCTTCCTCGAGTACCGTGGTGCCATCGGCGGTAATGGCCTTGATGGCCGCCTCTACCTGCACCTCGAGCTTGCCACGCGCAACCTTGAACTCATTTTGCGTCGCCGTGGCGACATCAACCCGCTCCTTGGCACGGGAGACCTCGGCCTTGGCATCCTCGATGGTCTTCTTGAGCGAGGCCGAGTCCGCCTCCTCGAGCGAAGCCTGGTCACGCAGACGCGCTGCCCAATCCGATGCGCGTTCCAACAGGGCAGAATAGCGTTCGTGCATGGGGTCGACGCGCAGGCGCAGCAGCTCGAGCGAGCGCGAAGCCTGGCGTGTTCCGCGGATACGACGGTCGATGCCCTCAAGACGATGCTCAAGGTCGGGCACGCGGCCCTTCAGCGAACGCAGGCGTTCGCTCGTCTGGGCTAGGCGAACCTTGGCGTCGGCGAGCTTGCCGGCAGCCTCGGAATCGTCACGGCGAACGCGGTCGAGTTCGTCGTTGGCCTCGGCAATCTGCAACCCCAGATTGCTTGCCTGCGCGCGAGCCTCGTCACGCGAACGGGTGAGCTCGTCAACGCGCGGGCGCGCAGCGCGAACGGCTTCGGAGGCCTGCTCGCGGCGCTTGGAGATGCGCACGCGCTCGACCTCGGCATTGTTGGCGCTTTGCTCCAAGCGGCCGATCTCGGAGAGCAGCGAGCGGCGCTCGCCCTCAAGACGGGCGATCTCGCCGGCGGCATCGCCCTCAGCGGCACGCGCTTCCTCAACGGCCGCATTGGCCTCGACGACCTGATCCGACACATGCTCAAACACAGCGGCCAAATCGGGCTCAAGCCCCTCCAGCTCGCGAATGCGACGCTTACGCTCCAGAGCACCCGACGCCTCGCCGGCATCGAGGCCCACGCGCACCAGGCCGCCGCAGGCGACGCGGGCGCCATCGGGGGTCACGTAAGTCACGCCGTCAACGACCGGCGCCGACAGCGCGGCAGCGAGATCGTCCACAACGTAATATCCGCCGAGCAACGCCTCGACGACGGGACCGTAGCCTGCGCGCACGGACAGACGATCAACCAGACGGGTACCGGCAGCGCCCTCAGCGGCGGTAGAGCCGCTCACGCCGCGCGCCACCAGCAGCGCCTCGCCCGAGGCCTTCTTCTGGTCCAGAGCGGCACGACCGGCACGCTCAAGCGCAGACGTATCGTCAAACAACAGGGCATCGATATCGCCGGCAAGCAGCTGCTCCACCAGGCCCTCAAGCTCGCGCGGGGCCTCGAGCACGTCGCCCAGACGACCCGAGACATCGTCGCCCAGCGCACCCACCAGACGGCTCACGAGCGGCGAACTGTCGGCCATGCGGGCATCAAGCTTCTTTTGGCTGGCAAGCTCCGAGCGCACCTCGGACAGCTTGTTGCGCGCCTCGCTCTCACGATTACGCAAGTCCTTCAGGGCTGCACGGGCGACCTCGGTGGCCTCGCGCGCATCGTTCTGGGCCTGACGAGCCGCCTCAAGGGCACTCTCAAGCTCCTCAGCACGGTCGCGACGGCTATCAAGCGATGCTGTAACCTCCTCGAGCTGTTCATCAATCTGCTCCAGGCGCGAGGCGTACATGTTGTCCTCGACCTCGGCGTTGCTCAGCGAGTCCTTCACCTTGGCGAGTTCGAGCGCCGCGTTATCGGCCACACGCTGCACATCGCGTTGCTCACGCGTAAGCTGCGAAATCTGATTGTCGAGCGCCACGCGCCGCTCGTGGAGCTCAGCGGCGGCAGGACCAGCGGCGTCAACGTCCTCCTGGGCCTGCATGTGCGCGCCGGTCACTTCCTCAAGCTGTGCACGCGCGTCCTCGAGCTCCTCGACCACGCGACGACGCTGATGCTCGGAGCTCGAGATCTGGCCACGCATGTCGGACAGGCGCGACACCATGTTGTGGCCCTTTTCCTCGAGCAGGCGCATATCGGAGTTAATGCGGCCGACCACGTCTTGCATATGGCGGCGCTGCTCGCCCAGGTCGCCCACAAACAGGCCCTTTTCCTCGAGCATAACCTGGAGCTTCTCGAGCTCGCGCTCCTTTTCGCCCATGCGGTACTGCGCAAGCTCCAGCTCGGCGGCGCCTTCCTTGGAGCGGCTCTCCAAGTCGTTCCACTGCGACTGCAGCGAACGAAGCTCGTCGACGGCCAGCATCTGCGTAAGTTCGTTCGCGCGCGAGGACAGCTCTTTGTACTTGCGCGCGCGATCGACCTGACGCTCCAGCGGCCGCAGCTGACGGGCGATTTCCTTATTGATGTCGCGGGCACGGGTCAAGTGCTCGTCCATCGATTTAATCTTTTTGAGCGCACGCTCCTTGCGGCGTTTGTGCTTGGAGATGCCGGCGGCCTCCTCGATGAGGGCACGGCGCTCCTCGGGGCGGCTCTGCAAAATGGCGTCGAGCTTGCCCTGGCTGATGATGGAATGCGTATCCTTACCCAGGCCCGAATCGTGCAGGATGTCCTGAATGTCCATCAGGCGGCACGGGCTCGAGTTGATGAGGTACTCGCTTTCGCCCGAGCGATACATACGACGGGTGATGGCGACCTCGTCAAAGTCGACGGGCAGCATATGGTCCGAGTTATCGAGCACCAGCGTGACCTCGGCGACACCCACCGGCTTGCGCGCTGACGAGCCCGAGAAGATGACATCCTCCATGGCCTGGCCGCGCAGCTGCTTGGCGCTCTGCTCGCCCAGGACCCACAGAATCGAGTCAGAGATGTTCGATTTTCCCGAGCCGTTGGGACCGACGATGACGGTCAGGCCCGGCTCAAACGTCATATGGGCGCGGTCGGCAAACGACTTGAACCCTTTGAGCGTGAGGGACTTGAGATACACGGTTCCTCGCTTAAACAGGCTTCTTGTTGAGAATCACGCCGTTGGTGGTGTAGCCCATGCGGTCAAGTGCCTCGAGTGCAGCGGCTCCCTCGGCTTCCTTCTTTGAGGAGCCGGAGCCGCGACCCTGGCGAATACCATCGATCAACACCACGGCGGTAAAGGTGGGCGCATGCGCCGGGCCCTCGGAGCCAACGAGCTTATACGCCGGGGGTTCGTGACCGTCGGCTTGCACGCACTCCTGCAAGAACGATTTGGGGTTCGCGGGGTGCTCGGCACGCTCGGAAGCCAAATGCGGCTTAAGCGTACGGTGGATAAACTCCGCTGCGGCATCCCAGCCGGCGTCCAGGTACAGCGCGCCCACGAGCGACTCGTAGACGTTCTCGAGCGCCGAATGCAGGCCGCGCGCACCGGTACCGGTCTCGGAGGCACCAAAGATGATGATGTCGTCGATGCCCAACTCGTGAGAAACCTCGGACAGCGTGGCGCCCGAGACAAGCGACACCTTCAGGCGCGTGAGCTTGCCCTCGTCAAACTCCGGATAGGACTCAAAGAGCGAACGGGCGACGACGGCGCCCAAAATGGAATCGCCCAAGAACTCAAGGCGCTCATAGCTGGCAGAAACCGGCTGGCCCTCGACTGCCGAGGGATGCGTAAGCGCCGCGCGCAGCAGTACCTTATTATTGAACTCGTGGCCCAGGATTTCCTGGGCACGCGTAAGTCGTTCAGACAAAGCCAAGACCTAGGCCTCCCTGGCGTGTTCGATCGCGTCGACGGCGTCGGCGACAGAGTTGAGCGAGAGCAGAGTCTCGTCATCGATCTCGAGGTTGAACTCGTCCTCGATAGCCGTAACCAGCTGCAGGCGCTCGAGCGAGTTGGCATCGAGATCGTCAAAGGTGGTCTCATCGCTAATTTCGGCAACATCGACGCCCAGAACGTCAGCAGCGACCTCGGCGATCTTGTCGAAGATTTCGGAGCGGTCCATAGCGCTTCCTCTCATAGTGAATGAATACCAAAAGAATGGTACCGCCCGGGCGGTACCAAGACACGGTTCTGATTCTACCCCACGAAGCAGGCCGCGAGGCACATAACAGCGCTCTAACTCGCTCTTACAAAACGATGCCGTCCATGGAGTTGGCGACGTTCTCGACCAGCCCCGCGCGCACGGCTTCGGCCGCCGCGAGCGTACCGTTTTTAACAGCCTCGACCGAGGTGGCGCCATGGCCGATTAGGACCACGCCACGCAGGCCCAAAAGAATCGCACCGCCCTTGGCATCACCAGAGAGCTTGGCCTTAATCTCGCGCATCTGCTTTTTGATGAGCAGCGCGGCGATCTTGGTGCCGAGCGAGGCCATAAAGGCACCCTTGAGTTCCTGCAGCAAAAACTTGGCAGCGCCCTCGGTGGCCTTGAGCGCAATATTGCCCGACATGCCATCGGCAACGACGACATCGAAATTGCCCGAGGTGAGGTCGGTGCCTTCGCAGTTGCCCACAAAGCCGGGAACGGCGGCTTTCATGGCCGGGAAGCAGGCCTTGGTAAAGTTGGAACCCTTCTCGTCCTCGGTGCCATTGGCAAGCAGGCCCACGCGGGGATGCTCGATGCCCAGGACGACGCGGGCATAGGCGCTACCCATCTGGGCAAAACGCACCATGTCATCGACCTCGACATCGGGGTTGGCGCCCATATCGCACAGCACCGTCAGACCGCCGGCGCGATTGGGCAGCGCATTGGTCAGACAGGGACGCACCGGCTGCTTCTTGCCTTCGGCCATATATCTAAACGGCGTCACATAGGCGGTGGCGGCAGCGGTCATGGCACCGGTCGAGCCGGCGGAGAAGAACGCGTCCGCGTTGCCCTTCTTAATGGCGCGACACGACAGCACGATCGACGACTTGCGTTTAGTCATCACGGCGCGAATGGGATCGTCATCCATGGCGATAACGTCGGGTGCCTCAAGGGCCTCAACACGTGCGTGGGAAGCAGCAAAGGGATTGACGATTTCGGCAGGGCCAGCTGCCAAGACCTCGATATCGGGATCGGCAGCAAGCGCGGCCTCGATACCATCGAGAACAACCTGAGGTTTCTCGTCTCCACCCACAACGTCTACACAAACGCGAACGTTACTCATATACATGCTCCTTATACAAAAATGGCCGACTCATTGAGCCGGCCATTGTGGTTCCATTTGGAACGGCATCGCATCCAGAGTATACCGTTACTCGGTAACGATAACCTCGCGGTCCTTGTAGAAACCGCAGCTGGGGCACACGTGGTGCGGAAGCTTGACAGCGCCGCAACGGGGGCACGTGGACTGAGCCGCAGCCGAGATCTTCATGTTGGCGGAACGACGGGTGTGAGTGCGGATACGACCCTGCTTTTGTTTAGGTACGGGCATAGTGACCTTCCTTATGAACTATCCAGTGTGGCGATTACGCGCAAGTAGCGATACTACCACAGTTTTACTCATCGAGCTTGAGATTCTTCAATGCTGCAAATGGATTTTCCGTGGCAGCGGCCCATTCCGCCTCTGCCTGGGCGGCGCAATCGCATTGCTCGACGTTGAGATTGCAACCGCATGTGGGGCACAGACCACGGCAATCGGGCTTGCAGAGCACCACAAACGGCGTGTCCATAACGACCGCGTCATTGATGGGCTCGCCCAGATCGACGAGACGGTCCTCACCCAGGAGCTCGTAGCCGTCCTCGTAGGCCTCGGGATCCTCGGGCTCCTCAAAGAGGTAGAACTCCTCGATTTCGCCGGCGATATCAAACGAGGCAGGCTCCAGGCAACGGTCGCACTCGCCGGTGGCGTGCGCGCGGACCATGCCCGTGAGCAAGACACCGGTACCGGCATTGGTAAAGACAACGTCGTAGTCGATGCCGTCCTGAAGCTGGTACTCTTTCTCGCCCACCGTGTAGGTGGCGACATCGACCTTACCGGTCAGCGGATACGAATCTCCAGGAAACTCGAGCTGCTCGGAAAGATCGACGGTAACGTTCGGGAACTCAGCCATTACCACTGACCATTCTGCTGGGCGGCACCCTCGTTAAGCTGCTGGCGACAACGGGTGACGGTGCCGGTCAGGCTCTTGAGGTTCTCCTCGAGGTGCGTAAAGACCTGCTCGGCGTAATCCTCGGCGGCATAGCGAGTCTCGCGCTCATACTGCTGGGCACGGTCGCGGATGTCGTCGGCCTGCTGCTGCGCTAAGCGGACGATCTCCTGCTCACCAGCAATGGTGAGGGCCTGCTGTTGAGCATCGGCGATGATGGAATCGGCCTGAGCGGCGGCGGAAGCCATAAGCTCCTCGCGCTCCTTGAGGATACGGCGGGACTTCTGCCATTCCTCGGGATAGCTCATGCGGATCTCGTCGAGGATGTTAAAGAAGACGTCGGCGTCGATAACCTTCATCTGGGCGTTCTTGCCGAACGGCGTCTTAGCCTCTTCGATGAGCCCCTCGAGCTCGTCGACAAGACTCACGATCCTGTCGCCAGGAAAATTCTCGCCCGGCATCCGGTCTCCTTTCATAGGTAACATATCATCGTGTTAGTTTACCACATGCCACCAGGCATTAAAAAACGTCACGAAAAGCGATGTTTGAGCGCCTTGACCACATTGGGCGGAACAAAATTAGAGACGTCGCTACCGAGCGAGGCAATCTGGCGAACCACCGAGCTCGAGATATAGCCGTACTGCGGCGCACTCATGACAAAGATGGACTCCAGCTCGTTATCCAGGCGGTAGTTGAGGTCGGCCTGCTGCAGCTCGTACTCAAAGTCGGTCATGGCACGCAGGCCCTTGACCACGGCTCCTGCTCCCTGTTCGCGGGCAAAATCAACCAAGAGGCCGGTGAAGGGCAGCACCTCGACGCCGTCAATATCACCGAGCGCCTCACGTGCCAGCGCCACGCGCTCGTCGAGCATAAACGTGGTGCCGACGCCGTTTTTGCCCTGCGACTCGGCGACGGCCACGATCACGCTGGGAAAGATGCGGCGAGCGCGGCGGATGACGTCGATATGGCCAAACGTGATGGGATCAAAGGTGCCCGGGACGATCACGCGGTTGATGGTGTCATTCATGGGTGTCCTCCAAAGGCGCATCCTCGTCATGGTCGCTGTCGTCGGCATTGTCTGCCCCGTTCGTGGCCGACCAGCGCAGCAAGTCAACCGAGGTTATGCCGTAGCGCTTCTCGCGCACGGTCTCAAAACCGGTCGGGTGCGCGCCCGTATCGGCCGCGGCGTGTTCAAAGAGCGCGTAGGCGCCCTGCGCCAGCAAGCCTTGCTGAGTCAGGTTCTGCAGCAGCCCCTCGACCGGCTCGGCGCCAAAAGCATAGGGCGGGTCGAGCAGGACCAAGTCGAAGGGACCGCCCGGCACGCGGCCGCGCGAGGCGCTTGTCAGCACGTCACCCGTCACCACGCGCCAACGCGCGCGGTCACGGCAGAGCGACTCGATATTCTTGGTAATCAGACGAGCAGCGTTGCGATCGATCTCGAACGTGGTGAGCGAGCGGGCACCGCGCGAGAGCATCTCGATACCCAAGGCGCCGGAGCCGCCAAAGGCATCCAGCACGCGGACCTCGTCGAGATTGAAGTCGAATGCCGACATAACCATAGATGCGCACGCCTCGCGCACGCGATCGGTCGTGGGGCGGGTGACATCGCGACCACGGGGCTCCTCGATCTTACGACCGCGCCATTCACCGCCGATGATTCTCATCCTCCGCTGACCTCCTTAAAGATGTGTCGATACCGCATGGCGACTGCATCGCGCAAGGGACGCGTCGCCACGGAGTCAAGGTTGCAAGCATACCGCAAGAGCTCGACCGCGTCCAAATGGGCCCACTCGATCAATTCCTCGTCGGCATCGAGGTCAACAAAGCGCAAGGTCACGCCGCCATGCTGGCGGTAACCCAGGATTTCGCCCTCGTGGCGTAGACGCAGGTCCATCTGGGCAAGCGTAAAGCCGTCCGAGGTCTTCTCGAGCGACTGGAGACGGTCTTGCGCCGCCGATGCGCCGCCGTTGCCCTTGGAGTGCGTCATGACCAGGCACGTGCCCGACACGCTGCCGCGGCCCACGCGACCGCGTAGCTGGTGCAGGGCCGCCAAGCCAAAGCGCTCACCGTTCTCGATGACCATGACGGTGGCGTTAGGCACGTCGACGCCCACCTCGACCACCGTAGTCGAGACGAGCACGTCGATCTCGCCACGCTTGAAGGCATCGATCACGCGGTCCTTCTCCCCCGCTGGCATGCGACCGTGAAGGCGCTCGACGGCAAGACCCGGCAACGACAGACGCAGGCGATCGAGCTCGGTCGCCGTATCGTGCAGCGGCACGGGGACCGTCACGCGGCCCTCGTCGTCGCGGGCGATACCGGGCACGTCCTCCAGCTCATCGGCCGAATCACTCGGCTCCACAAGTGGGCAAATCACGTAGGCCTGCTGGCCCTTTGCATGCGCCTCGCGGATGGCGCCATAGGCGAGGTCGCGGCTCGACTCGGTGAGCACGCGTGTCGTCACGCCAGCGCCAGGGACGGGCCGATGGCGGATGATACTCGTGTCCAGATCGCCGTAGACCGAAAGCGCCAGCGTACGCGGGATGGGCGTTGCCGTCATAACGAGCAGATCGGCACCGGGGCCCTTCGCGCGTAGGGCGTTGCGTTGGCCGACGCCAAACCGATGCTGCTCGTCGATGACGACAAGCGACAGATGCTTGAACGCAACGTCATCCGAAAGCACCGCATGGGTGCCAAAGAGGACATCGAGCTCGCCGGACTGCAGCTGCTCATGGATACGCTCGCGCTCGGCCGCCGGCGTGGCACCCGTCAGAAGCGCCCAGGACATGCCAGCCTGCGAGAGCAGAGGGCCGGTCTTATCGGCATACTGACGCGCCAGCACGCCCGTGGGCGCCATGACACAGGCCTGGGTGCCGCTATCGGCCGCAACCGCCAGCGCGCAGGCGGCAACGGCAGTCTTACCGGTACCGACATCGCCCAGCAGCAGGCGGTTCATCACGCGCCCGCCATCGCACATATCGCGCAGGATATCCTGGAATGCGGCCTCCTGCTCTTCGCTCAGCGAAAAAGGCAGGGCTTCCCTGAGCGCGACCAGGTGCTTGCCCGTGGTGTGGGCATAGGGCACCACATCGACCAGGCCGCCGTCGTTGCGCAGACGCAGCGCCAGCTGCAGGTAGAGGCACTCCTCGTAGGCAAGACGCCGGCGTGCGATGTCGCGCTCAGCCATGCTCGAGGGAAAGTGGATCGAACGCAACGCGCGGGCATTGCTCATGAGCTTCCGCTTTGCGCGCAGCGGCGCGGGAATCGGATCGAACGGATTGCCGACGACCTCGAGCGCGCCGCTTACGATGCGGCGCATCCACGCCTGGCTCACGCCATCACTCACGTAATGGACCGGCAGGATGGTGCCTGCGGCGCGCCCGTCCTCGAGCTTTTCAAAGTGCGGCGAGGCCATCCGCTTAAAACCGTAGGCAAACTCAACCTTGCCCATCACGGCCAGGCGGTCTCCCTGCTTAAACTGCTGGGCAATCCAAGGCTGACGGAAGAAGGCGACTTGCAGCACGCCCGTCTCGTCCACCAGCGAGACCTCGGTCACCTGCATACGCGGGCGAGGCTGCTTTTGAACGATACGATCGACCGTGGCAATGATGGTGCACACGGTACCGATGGGTGCCATCTCGATGGACCACGAACGGGTAAAGTCGAGGTAACGATGGGGAATATGGAGAAGGAGGTCCCCCACCGTCCGAATTCCCAGACGGCGAAGGGCCTCCTCACGTTTACCCGAAACATATTTGAGTCGCGCGATATCCTCGTCGAGCGCATTGCTCTGGGCAAAGCGCTCCGAGACGCGCGGCACGGAGCACAGCTCGGACATGGGCAGTTGCCTACTCGATCGAGAAGATCACGGGATAGAGCGGCTGCTCGCCACGATGGGCGTCGATCTCCAAATCGGGCTGAGCCTCCTCGATGGCGTCGACGATCTCCTGGAAGGCCTCATCGGACAGCTCCTCGCCGGCCAGAATCGTCAGCGCGTCGCCTTCCTCTTCCTCCTGCATGCGGTTGATGCAGTCGAGCGTGACCTGCTTCACGTCGGAACCGACCACGTCGATGGAGCCGGCGATGATGCCCATGACGTCACCGGAGTGAATCGGAGAGCCGTCCGAGGCGCTGGAGTCGCGCACGGCACGGGTAACCTCGCCATCGCGAACCTCGCTGATGGCATCGACCATAGCGGCCACGGCATCCTCGAGCTCGGAATCGGGCAGAACCGCGAACAGCGCGGAGAACGCCTGCGGGACGGTTTTGGTGGGAACGACGGCGACCTTCTTATCGGTGCAGGCGGAGGCAGCGGCCTCGGCAGCCATGCGGATGTTGCCGTTGTTGGGCAGGATGATGACCGAGGTCGCGTTGACCTGGTCCACGGCGCCCAGCAGGTCGGCGGTCGAGGGGTTCATGGTCTGGCCACCCGACACGATCACATCGACACCGAGGGACTTGAGGATGTCGGCCTCGCCGGAGCCGGCAGCAACGGCGACAAAGCCAAGCGCCTTCGCGGGCTCGGCGGCCTTCTCCTGATCCTCGTGGATCTTAGCGGTGCGGTCGTGGGCCTCCATCTCCATGTTATGGATAAAGACCTCGTAGATCTGGCCAAGCTGCAGCATGTGCTCGAGCACCAGGTTGGGGGTGTTGGAATGCACGTGGATCTTGTAGTCGGGATAGGCACCCACGAGCAGCTCGCAGTCGCCCATGGAACCCAGGAACTTAAGGCACTCGTCCTCGTCAAACGGGGCGTCGGCCTTAAAGAGGAACTCGTTGCAGTAGCGGAACTCCGAGCCCTCCCAATCGTCGTTGGCCTCGATCTCAACGCGGCCAAGAGCGGCATCGCGTGCAGAGCCAGCGGAATCGAACGTAGCGGAGAAATCCTCGACAACGGTGCTGCGACCAAGTGCTGCAGCCACAAAGTTCTCCAAGAAGATGGCAAAGCCGAAGGCGCCGGAGTCGACCACGCCGTTCTCTTTGAGGACGGGCAGCAGGTCGGGCGTGCGAGCGACGGACTGGTAGGCCTCGACGACGATGGCATCGAGCGCGTCCTCGGCCGAGAACTTCTTCTTTTCGCACTCGTCGGCCTTGGTCGAGACATCGCGCAGCACCGTGAGAATCGTGCCCTCGATGGGCTTACGGACGGCCTGGAAGGCGACCTTGACGGCGCGGCGGAAGGCGAAGGCGATGTTGGCGGACGTAATGGGCTCGTCGGCGGAGACAAGGCCCTCGGCCACACCGCGCAGGATCTGCGAGGTAATGACGCCGGAGTTACCGCGGGCGCCCATCAGGGAGCCGTGGGTGATGGCGCCGGCAATGGCCTCCATGTCGGCATCGGCGGGAAGGGCGGAAAGCTCCTTGGTCACCGAAGCGAGCGTGAGCGACATGTTGGTACCGGTGTCGCCGTCGGGTACGGGGAAGACGTTGAGCTTGTTGATCTCCTCGGCCTTGTCGGAAACGGCAGCCGCAGCGATCGGAAAACAGGTGCGAATGGTCTTTGCAATCATGGGTATTTGAATCTCCGTTTTCGGATGCTAGTTCAGACGGCTCTTGAGCGCGTCGATATGGATGCCGATCTTAAGGCTGGCGGGATCGATCTGGGCGATCTCCTGCAGAGTGAAGGCAACGGAGCTCGAAAGATTGTGGCAGACGGACTTCATGTTGACGCCGTTCTCGAGCACGACGTGAAGATCGACCGTAAGGCCGTTCTCGTCGGCGGAGACAAGCACGCCCTTGCGGAGGCGCTGACCGGCAAGCAGGCGCACGCTCTCGGCACCCTGGAGCTGCTCAGCCATACCGACAACGCCATAGCACGTCATCGCGGCATAACCGGCAATATCGGCAATAACGTCGTTCGAGACGCTCAGGCTGCCGTTAATGGTCTCAGACACAAGAATCTCCTTTTCTTGGTGCTCGCGGCACCATGTCGTGGGAGCAATCATTGCAATATTCTACAACGACCGCGCCATGTTGAGGTGGCGGGCCTCGGGATTACATCCTCGACACGAAATGTTGATACGGTAACGTTCGCGAACGGCGATCGCGGCATGAAAAAAACCCGCCGCATAAGCGACGGGTTTTACAACCTGGCTCCCCGGGTAGGACTCGAACCTACAACAGCGCGGTTAACAGCCGCGTGCTCTACCATTGAGCTACCGAGGAATTTAAAGCCCAACGGAAAGGGCTGGAAAATTCTGGCTCCCCGGGTAGGACTCGAACCTACAACAGCGCGGTTAACAGCCGCGTGCTCTACCATTGAGCTACCGAGGAATAGGCGCGTGCTCTTAAGCAACGAAGTTTATTATACGGACGAATCAGCTTAGGGCAAGAACTTTTTTAAGAAATTTTCGACCTAGGCGTTGGGGACGTTCTTAAACGACCAGTCATTCAAGAACGTCCCCAATGACTACATGAAAGCGCCCCCAAGCGGATGTGCTTGAGGGCGCTTCTTGCTTGCGAGGTTAAGACTCAATGTAATCTTTGAGCTTGCTGGAGCGACTGGGGTGACGGAGCTTGGCCAGGGTCTTGGACTCGATCTGGCGGATACGCTCGCGCGTGACGCCAAACTCGCGACCGACTTCCTCGAGCGTGCGAGGATGTCCGTCGACAAGGCCAAAGCGCAGCTCGATAACCTTGCGCTCACGATCGGCAAGCGAATCGAGCACCTGGGTGAGCTGCTCCTGCAGCATGGAGAAGCTGGCCGCATCGGGCGGAACGATGGCCTGGGAGTCCTCGATGAAGTCGCCCAGCTGAGAATCCTCTTCCTCGCCGATGGGGGTCTCGAGCGACACGGGCTCCTGCGAGATCTTCTGGATCTCGCGGACGCGGTCGGCGCTCATGTCCATCTCGGCACCGATCTCCTCGGGGGTCGGGTCGCGACCAAGGTCCTGAAGGAGCTGGCGCTGTACGCGGACGAGCTTGTTGATGGTCTCGACCATGTGCACGGGAATACGGATGGTACGGGCCTGGTCGGCGATAGCGCGCGTGATGGCCTGACGGATCCACCACGTGGCGTACGTGGAGAACTTAAAGCCCTTCTGGTAGTCGAACTTCTCGACGGCGCGAATCAGACCGAGGTTGCCCTCCTGGATCAGGTCCAGGAACAGCATGCCACGGCCGACGTAGCGCTTGGCAATGGAGACGACCAGACGCAGGTTAGCGCTGATGAGCGCCTGCTTGGCCTCAAGACCAACGTTCTCAATACGAGTAAGACGACGCATCTCGGCGCGCGTAAGCTCGATCTCGCCCGCCTCGGCAGCCTCGAGCTTCTCGGTGGCCTCGAGACCGGCCTCGATCTTCATGGCCAGATCGACCTCTTCGGAAGCAGTCAGCAGGTCGACCTTGCCGATCTCCTTGAGGTACATACGGACCGGGTCGCCGGTCAGCATCACCGTGGAGGCATCGATGCCGCGCACGCGCGAACGCGAACGGGACGTGCGCACGGTGCGCTTCTTCTTGCTCTTGGAAGAACCCATCTCGGCGTCGGCCTGACGGGCCATCTTGAGCTCATGATCGTCGAGCGAGCCGGAATCGTGCTCGTCGTCATCATCGAAATCGTCGGTATCGGTATCGTTATCGTCATCGTCGACGTCCATGGGGGCGTCGTCGTTACCGCTCGCGGAGATAATCTGGATGCCGCTGTTGCGCAGCGCGGAATACACCGCGGTGAGCTGCTCGTCAGAAACATCGATATCCTTCAGGGCGACCTGAATCTCGTCCTCGGTTACCGAAGTCCTGTTTGAGCCGTTGCCCATGAGCTTTGCAACGTAGGATTCCAGCCCAGTACCCGTGCTCTCAGTCTTTTTTGGCACAGATTCTCCCTTCATAGTCCACAGGACTCAATACTTTAGCACACACATTGACGTCTATACCCAAAAAGAGGGCTGGATATAGGCGAGAATACGCTGGTTGACCACAACATCTAGGCTTGATCGGTGCCTGCGGCCTCCAGGCCGATCAAACGGAACGGGTCCGCCACGCCGCCGATCGACTTTTGCAGTTCGCGCTGACGCTGCGAGTCCTGCGCGGCCTGCACGGTCAGCGCACGACGGGCCTCATCATCGAGCGAACGGTCCTGGCGCAGCTTGGCCTGTGCGGCACGCATGCGACGCTTGATGGTGTAGAGCTCGAGCGTATCGAGCATAAACACGATGTTCGTCTCGGTGGGGTGCTTGCTCGTCGCCGAGATGCGCCCGGCACTCACAAGCGTTGCCGCATCGGGACACACTGAGCGCGCCGCATCCATGCAGGCTGCAGGATCGGTTCCCGGCGGCGTTGCCAGAACGGCCCATGCGATGGACTCGTGACGTGGGTCAACCCACTCGATGGAGCAGATGCGGTCGGCATACGTGCGGAACAGGTCGGGGTAGCTCGTGAGCATGGTCAGCAGCTCGCGCTCCCCTGCCAAGGACTTGCGCTCTAGATCGGTCAAAACCATCGGCGCCGCCGCAGCCGGTGCGCCCGAACCATCAGCCGCAGGCACAGCGCCCATACCATCAGGCACATCGATCGGCGGAAGATCGTCGACGACCTCCACGGGCGCGGCACCGTAGACATCGAGCGGGACGTAGTCGTACGGCTCTTCTTCGACCGGCGCGGAAACCGGCGGAGTCGCGCCCGATGCCCAAGTACCGCGACCGGCATCACGAGAACCCGATGCCCGACCGCCCGCGCTACCGGACCGCTCAGCCTGTGCCCTCTGGCGCTCATAGTTTTGCTCACGACGGCGCTCCGCATCTTCGCGCTTGGCGACATCGCGAAACACGCGGCCCGAGCTCGCGCGCACGGTCTCCAGATCCAAACCCAGCAGATCGGCAATCTGGATAAAGTACGTATCGATCATATAGCTGTCACGAAGCGGATAGATGAGCGCGAGAGCGTCCTCCAGCGCCTTGGCGCGACCGCCCGGCGTGGTGATGTCGCTCGACTCCTGAAGCGAACGGTACACGAAGTCCATGAGCGGCTCGGCGGCGTCGATGCGTTTCTGCAGTTCCTCGCCGCCATGCGCCGTGATGAACTCCATGGGGTCGTTGCCGTCGGGCAGCACCACACAGCGCAGGTCCATCGAGTCCTGCTCGATAAACTGAATCGCGCGGCGGGCGGCTTTTTGACCGGCGGCATCGCCATCGAACATATACACAATACGCTTGGCAAAGCGGGTGAGCGTCTTCACATGATGCTCAGTGAGCGCGGTGCCTAGCGTGGCAACGACGTTTTTAATCCCTGCTTCCCAGCAGGCGATGCAATCGGTATAGCCCTCTACAACAATGGCGGTATCCTGCGCGACGATAAACTCCTTGGCCCAATTAAAACCGTAGAGGTTTCGCTTTTTATGAAACACGCTCGTCTCGGCGGTATTGAGGTACTTGGGTTGGCCGTCGCCCATGATGCGACCACCAAAGGCAATGTTGTGACCCTGCTCGTCAAAGATGGGGAACATCACGCGGTCGTAGAAGCGGTCGGCAAGCTGCCCGCGCCCGCGGCTCACGGCAACATTGGCGTCGATCATCTCCTGCGGGGTAAAACCCGCCTGGGACAGGTGCGACACCAGCGCGTTGCGACCCGGCGCAAAGCCCAGGCAGTAGCGGCGGCAGACGTCGCCACCCATGCCGCGGCTGGCAAAGTACTCGCGCGGACGGCCGTCCTTACCGCGCATAAGCATGGTGTGGTAGAACTGGGCGGTCTCGGCGCACAGATCGTAAATACGGGCACGCTTGGTACCGCGCTCGCGGCGATCTCCGGTGTCGTGCAGCTCAATACCTGCGCGATCGGCCAAATAACGGATTGACTCGGGAAAGCTCAGGTTCTCGCGCTTCATGATATAAGTGAAGACGTCGCCGCCCTCGCCGCAGCCAAAGCAATGCCACACCTGCGTGGCGGGGATAATGTGGAAGGACGGCGTCTTTTCGCCATGGAAGGGGCAGCAGCCCCAAAACTCATGGCCGCGGGGCTTGAGCTCAACCGTTTCCTGCACGATGGCAACCAGGTCGGACGCAGCGCGAACCTGGTCTTTTTCCTCATCGCTAATCACGGATGCTCACCCCCTGCTCACCCAAGTTGTGACGAATGTCCTCGATATTACCCTCGACGGTCGCGATCAACTCATCCAGCGAATCGAACACGCGCGACGGACGCAGCCAGCGCGTAAACGCCAGCGAAACGGAGGCGCCGTACAGGTCGCCCGTATAACCAATTAAGTTGGCCTCGAGATGCGCCGAAGCGGCATCGTCGGCATACGTCGGCGGCAGTCCGACGTTAACGGCAGCGGGCCATACGACGTCATTGACCAGCACCAGGCCCTCATACACGCCATCGGCAGGCACCTGAATAACATCGGAAACTTGTAGGTTTGCCGTGGGAAAGCCCATGCCGGAACCCTCGTGACGGCCGCGAATAACACCGCCACGCACCATATACGGACGGCCGAGTAACTCAGAAGCAAGCTCCACATGGCCCTGTCCGAGCTCATGACGGATACGGGTGGCGCAAATGGCCTCACCGCCCTCGCAAAGCAAGTCGTGCCCGTATACGTCAACGCCGTACTCGGCACCCCAGGCGCGCATCTCGGCAACACCAGATGCACCGCCACGACCCAGCCTAAAGTCACTGCCAACACGAATCGATCGAATGTCGACCAGACGCGACACCAGCGAGAGAAAACCAACATGGTCAAGCGCCGCAACCTCAGGCGTAAAGGGAACGGCCACCACCGCATCAACCCCGGTTTGAGCCAGGGCGTGCAGACGGTCGGCCGTCGTCATCAATTTTTGAGCGGGCGAAGGGCTCACCACAACGTCCGGGTCGGGATCGAAGGTAACCACGACCGCCTTACAGCCATGGGCACGGGCATCACGGACAAGCGCTTCGATGAGTTCCTGGTGTCCACGGTGAACGCCGTCGAACACGCCGATGGCAATCGATGCGGCACCCAAGTGCTCACACTCATCAAACGTATCGGCAGTAACGATGCGAGCCTCGTCCGACTCGCCCGCGAAAAAGACACGCGCGAGCTCGCGAGCGGACAACATCATCGAACACCGCCGATTGCCTGCGGAAACACGTGCTCCATAACAAAGCGGCCACTCTCAATGCGGGCGAGCGCCTTGAGTCCCCCATCGAGCACCAACGCAAACGGAGCCTTCGAGGCATCGAAATCGGCAAGCGCACGCTCAACGGGAATGCGTCGGCCGCAAAGCAGGTCGTCGGCAAGATTGCCCGGCAAGTCAACACGCGTGGCGCCCAGGGCCGCAATGGGATCCAGGGCAAAGCCAGCCGCGGACTCGGGAGAAAGCTCCTCGATCGCATGACAAGCGCCAATGGAAACAACACCGGAGGCCGTGCGGCGCAGCGCGGAAATGTGCGCGGCGCTCTCACAGGCGCGGCCCAAGTCGCGAGCGAGCGCTCGGATATAGGTGCCCTTGCTCACCGAGAACGCCACGGTCCACACGCACGTATCACCTTCGCCGCCCACGGCGATCAGGTCGGCGGCATAGACCTCGACGGGGCGCGGAGGTAGGTCCACCGCATTGCCCTCGCGAGCAGACTTGTAGGCGCGAACGCCATTGACCGAGATAGCCGAAAAAGCCGGCGGCACCTGCATCTGCGGGCCCAGCATGGCGGCTAAGCGCTCGCGGGCATAGGCAGAATCGCGGAGCTCGTTGGCAACAGCCACCGTGCGGACGGCCTCGCCCTCCGCATCATCGGTATTGGTCTCGGCGCCAAACGAGATGTCGGCGACGTAGCTTTTGGTATCGAGGGTTAGCATGCCCAGCAGACGAGTAGCCTGGCCCACGCCCACCACCATGACGCCGGATGCCATGGGGTCGAGCGTGCCGGCATGGCCGACGCGCCGCTCATGGAGGGCGCGTCGGCATTGCGAGACCACATCGTGGGACGTGCAGCCCACCGGCTTATCGACGGCGAGCAGCATATTCAATTGAGAAGGCGTTCGACGAGCCATGTACCATCCAATAAGTTAGAGCTCGACGGTCACCGAAGCGGGATCCTCCCCCACCAGCTCGGCCAGCATGGGAAGTGCCACGGCGAGCGTCTCGCGAATTGTTCCGTTGTTGGAAAAGCCGGCGGCGGCATGATGCCCGCCACCGCCAAAGTTGGCAGCAATCTCGGACACATCGAGGTCGCCCTTGGAGCGCAGGTTGCCACGCACCTTGGTATCGCCCTCAATGCCCTTTAAGAACATGCAAACCTCGACGCCCATCACCGAACGCACCACATCGACCAGGCCGTCGCACTCGTCCGAGGTGACACCGCAAGCCTCAAGGTCACTCTGGTACGCGTAACTATACGCAACGCGCCCGTGGGCCACCGTCTTGATGCGGCCCATAACGATGGACTTGAGGTGCAAAAACTCAACGCGCATGCTCTGGTAGACCTCGAGTGCCACACGCGCCGGATCGGCACCGTGCGCCACCAGGCGCGAGGCTGCATGGAACGCGGCGGCATCGGCGTTTTGGTACTGGAAACGGCCGGTATCGGTAACCAAGCCACACAGCAGGCAGGTCGCAACGCCATCACGTGCGACAATGCCGCAATTGTCCAAGAAACGGTCGATGATCATGGCGCAGGCCGCGGCATCGACGCGCCTCAGACTGAGCTCGGCAAACTCCTCGCGCGCCGGATGATGGTCGAAACACACCACATGCTTGGAGCGACGAAGCACCTCGGCGGAGTTATTCAGGCGCTCGACGACCGGCACGTCCACCGAGATGAACAGGTCAGGATTGCCGGTGTACGCAGATGCCGGCACCAGGCGATCGGAGCCTTCCATAAAGCGATAGATGCGCGGAACCGTGTCATCGTCTGCCAGCAGCAGCGCAATGTCCTTGTTGGGAAAAAACTTCATGAGCGAAAGGCCCAGACCCAATACAGAACCCAAGGCATCGCCATCGGGAGAAGTGTGTCCCGAAATCGCAATGGAGGACGCACCCTCGATGAGCTCGAGGATGCGTCGCTGAATATCTGCAGACTCGCACGAGGCGAGGTCAGCGAAATTAGTCATCTAAAGCTGCCTCCTGGACGGCGTCCGCTATCGGATAGCCGTCCTCGTCCTTTTCGATCGCAAGCGTGGCGGGAACGTTTTCCAGCGCACGCGTGATGCGTTCGGCCTCATCGGTCGAGCGATCGATGCGAAAATCGAGCTCGGGCGTGACACGCCAATCGAGCGAGCGGGCCAACAGGCTGCGAATACGGCCCTTGGCGCCTGCGAGCGCCTCCATGACCTCATCGTAGCGGCTCGCATCGCACGACACGTACACACGCGCGAACGAACGGTCCACCGCAACCTCGACCGCGGTCAAAGTAACCAGGTCGAGACGCGGATCGGAAACCTCAAAGAGCAGGATATAACCAAGCTTCTCGCGAAGCTGCTCGCCCAGACGGCGGGTTGCCTGCGTTTGCTTCATAGCGCTACCCCCTACTCGGTACGGGCAACCTGGTCGATGCGGTAACCCTCGATCTGGTCGCCGGGCTTGATGTCCTGGAAGTTCTCCAGGCCAATGCCACCCTCGGAACCGCTCTTGAGGCTCTTGGCCTCGTCCTTGTAGTGGCGCATCGAGGCGATCTTGCCGTTGAAGACCACGATGCCGTCGCGCACCAGGCGCACGGAATCGGTCGCGGCGATCTCGCCCTCCTCGACGCGGACACCGGCGGCGATACCGACTTTGGGCACCTTGAAGGTGTCAAGGACGGTCGCGGTACCAGTGGCGACCTCGACCTCGGTGGGCTTGAGCATGCCGATACGGGCAGCGTCGAGCTCCTCGAGGCACTTGTAGATGACGTCGTAGCAACGGATCTCGACGCCCTCGCGCTCGGCAGCGGAGCGAGCCTTACCGTCGGGACGAACGCCAAAGCCGATGATGATGGCGTTGGAGGCGTCGGCCAGGACGACGTCGGTCTCGTTGATGGCACCGACAGCGGAGTGGATCGTGTTGATGCGAACCTCGGACTGATCCATCTTGTCGAGCGAGTCCTGAAGAGCCTCGATGGAACCCTGGACGTCGGCCTTGATGATCAGGTTGAGCTCCTTGACCTCGGCGTCGGCGATGGTCTCGAAGAGGTTCTCGAGCGTGACGTGCTTGACGCGGCTCTGCTCCTCGATACGGGCCTTGAGCGAACGCTCATCGGCCAGGGCGCGTGCCTCGCGCTCGTCCTCGAACACGCGGAACTCGTCACCGGCGTTGGGCACGGACTGCAGACCCAGGATCTCGACGGCGTCGGAGGGACCAGCCTCGGTAACGGCGTTGCCCTTGGGATCGAGCATGGCGCGGACGCGGCCGTAGGTAAGGCCGGCGACCAGCGTATCGCCCACATGCAGGGTACCGCGGGTCACGAGCACCGTGGCAACCGAACCGCGGCCCTTGTCGAGCTTAGCCTCGAGGACGTTGCCCGAAGCGAAAGTATCGGGGTTGGCCTTGAGCTCAAGCACGTCGGCCTGGAGCAGGACGGTCTCGAGCAGGTCGTCGATACCGATCTTCTGCTTGGCCGAGATGTTGACGAACATGTTCTGTCCGCCCCACTCCTCGGGGATGATGCCGTACTCGGTGAGCTCCTGGCGCACGCGATCGGGATTGGCACCCGGCTTATCGATCTTGTTGACGGCGACGACGATGGGTACGCCGGCGGCCTTGGCGTGGTTGATCGACTCGATGGTCTGGGGCATGACGCCGTCATCGGCAGCCACGATCAGAATGACGATGTCGGTCACCTTGGCACCACGGGCACGCATGGCCGTAAAGGTGGCGTGGCCCGGGGTATCGATGAAGGTGATCTTGCGGTCGTTGATCATGACCTGCGAAGCGCCGATGGCCTGGGTAATGCCGCCTGCCTCGCCGGCAGCAACGCCGGTATGGCGGATGGCGTCGAGCAGCGACGTCTTGCCGTGGTCGACGTGGCCCATGACGGTGACGACCGGAGCGCGCGGCTTAAGGTCGGCGGGATCGTCGTAGAACGAGAAGGTGTTCTCCTCCTCGGGGGTGATGATCTTGATCTGGCGGCCCAGGTCGTCGGCGACGAGCTCGACGAGGTCATCGGACATGGACTGCGTCATGGTGAGCGGCGTACCAAGCAGGAACAGGCGCTTGATGATGTCGTTGGCCGGAACGTCGAGCGCCTCGGCAAGCTCCTGGACGGTAACGCCCTGGGAGACCTTGATGGCGTCGAGGTCCTCGGGGTTCACACCCTGGGCCAGCGCCTCCTCTATCTTGCGCTCCTCCTGAGCCTTGGCAGCCTCGCGCTCGCGCTTCTCCTTGCGCTTTTTGCGGCGACCAGTGGACTCGCGAGAGGCCTCCTCGACGGCAGCACGAGCCTCCTCGAGCACCTTCTCGCGGCTGTACTCCTCTGCCTCGCGAGCCATACGGCTGTAGTGGTCCTCTTCATTGTTGTGACCGCCCTTGCGCTTCTTGCCCTTGCCCTGCTTATCGGGGTTGGGGAAGTCCATGCCGGCAGCGACGTTGTTGCTGGCGTTGGTACGATGGCTGTGCGGACGGCTCTCGGAGGCGTTGCGCTCGGAGTTGTTGTCGGAAGCGTTGCGATCGTTACGGCGGCCACCGCGGCGGTCGTTGTTGCCGCCACGACGGTTACCGCGCTCTGCGGCGCGCTCGGCCTTGGCCTTGTCCTCGGCGTCCTTCTTCTCCTTGAGCACGGTCTCCTGTGCGGCGATCTGGTCGAGCAGCGAACGGAAGCGCGAACCGGAGTCGGAAGCGGGAACGGCGCGGCGCTGGGCCTCGCGGGCAGCCTCCTCCTTCTCGCGGGCAAGGCGCTCCTGCTCGGCCTTCTTCTTGGCCTCGGCCTCGGCGCGGGCAGCCTCCTCGGCAGCCTGGGCTGCGGCAAACTGGCGACGCTCCTCCTCGC